>Ga0306920_100001705_pt1 | contig 27356 bp, 23 predicted proteins | sample flu12Cox44000170_FD_204666 | JGI IMG/M metagenome (GOLD analysis project Ga0306920, IMG submission 204666) | Lab enrichment of tropical soil microbial communities from Luquillo Experimental Forest, Puerto Rico - flux4day.12C.oxic.44.000.170 (v2)... | ecosystem: Environmental > Terrestrial >... | reverse complement strand
CTGGCCGCCGCCGGAGTCCTTGCTTCGCCCATCATGCTGGTGCCCCCGCTTTCGCTCAACATGATGCTGCGCCTTGCGCAATGGAACGGCGGTGAAGGATTCTCGATCATCCGTGCGGACTGGTTGGCGCGCGCCGCTGCCATCGGCAAGGAGATCCGGTTGCGGATGGAAGATCGGGAATTGTGCGGATGTTTGGAAACCCTCGATGGGTCAGGCGGCCTGGTGCTCCGCTTGCCCGACGGCCATGCCGAAACAATCACGGCGGCCGATGTTCTGATTGCTGGCTAGCTCCTTGAGTTGATCGAGTTTCCGTGGAAAACCATGCGCAGCAGCTGCAAGGTGGCCTGAGCGGATTGGTAGGGCGCGCTGGCCCGGCCGTCGGCGGGCTTCTCCGAAAACGCTCCGGCTGAGACCGAAACACGGGCATGCCGCCAGCCCCCGATGAGCTCGTTTTCGCGCCGCTCGGCGGCGTCGGCGAGATCGGCATGAATCTGACGCTCTATGGTTTTGGCCCCGAGCGGGAGCGGCGGTGGCTTGCGGTCGATCTCGGCGTTGCGTTTGCCGGCGATGATCTTCCCGGGATCGAGCTTATTCTTCCTGATATTCGTTATCTGATCGAGGAACGCCGCAATATTGTCGGTCTGGTGCTGACGCACGCCCATGAAGATCATTTCGGGGCTCTCCTGCATTTATGGCCGCAGCTTGGGATTGCGGTTCATGCAACGCCGTTCACAGCCGCGCTACTTGCGGCCAAGCAGCAAAGCGAGCCCGGCGTCCCCGATATTCCGGTGAATGTTATTCCGCTCGGCGGGCGCTTTCGTCTCGGGCCATTCGACATCGAGCTGGTTGGCATGGCTCATTCAATCCCGGAGTCGAACGGCCTCATCATCCGCACGCCGCTTGGCGCCATCCTGCACACAGGCGATTGGAAGATTGACACGGCTCCCGTGATTGGTCCGGCGACGAACGAGATAAAATTACGGGCGCTTGGCGATGAGGGCTGCCTCGCGCTTATCGGCGACTCCACGAATGCGGTGCGCGAGGGCCGATCGCCCTGTGAGGCCGATGTGGCCAAGTGCCTGGCGGAGCTGATCCGGACTGCGCCCCGGCGGGTTGCGGTTACGACCTTTGCCTCCAATGTGGCGCGTTTGCGCTCCGTGGCGCAGGCTGCCGCGACGTGCGGGCGCGAGGTCGTTGTGGTCGGCCGCGCCATGGATCGCATTGCACAGGTCGCGCGCGAGACCGGCTACCTCGACGGCATCAAGGAGTTTCGTTCAGTGGACAACTACGGGCATTTGCCGCCCGACAAGGTGCTTGCGCTTTGCACGGGCAGTCAGGGCGAGCCGCGGGCCGCGCTTTCACGCATTGCGCAGGACGAGCATCCGGACGTGGCATTCGCGCGCGGTGACCGCGTGATCTTTTCCTCGCGCGCCATTCCCGGCAACGAGAAGGCGGTGATGCGGGTGATCAACGGCCTCGTCAGCCAGGGCGTGGAAGTGATCACCGACCGCACCCATCTTGTTCATGCCTCGGGCCATCCGCGCATGGCCGAGCTCAGGGACATGATCGCGTGGGTCCGGCCGCGCATGCTTCTGCCGGTGCACGGCGAGCCGCTGCACATGGCCGAGCATGCCGATCTTGCCCGCCGTGCCGGCGTAGACAAGGTGGTGTTGTGCCGCGATGGTGAGCTCGTGCGACTCGCGCCCGATGGACCTGAGAAAATCGACGAGGTGCCTGCCGGGCGAGTTTACAAGGATGGCTCGCTACTGGTCAGCGCGGAGGAGCGCACGGTCGCAGACCGCCGTCGGCTCGGGTTCTCGGGAGTCGTCTCGGTTGCGCTCGCGCTGAGCGAGCGGGGCGAGCTCGTCGGCGAGCTTGCGCTCACGCTCACCGGCATTCCTGCGATGGACGCGCAAGGGCGCAACACCATGGACGTGGCCTGCGACGCCGCGGCGGAGGCTCTCTCGGCGTTGCCACGGGCGCGCCGGCGTGATCCCGAGCTTGTGGGCGAGACCATTCGGCGTGCGGTGCGAGCGGCGCTGAGCGCAACCTGGAGCAAGAAACCCACCTGCCACGTGCATGTCCTTGAAGTGTAGCGGGATGATAGGAGCGTCAATCTTATCGGCCGCCTCAGCTTTTCAGGAGCGACGCTAAGTGGCCGCGCACGTGCTTAAATGGGGGCGCCTTGCGCGGCCTTTGTGGAGACCAGAACATGATCGGACGCCTCAACCATGTGGCTATTGCAGTGCGGGACATTGCGAAGGCCGCCGAGATCTATCGGCGAACGCTGGGTGCACAGGTCTCCGAGGCCGTCGCTCAGCCCGATCATGGCGTGATCACAGTCTTCATTACGTTGCCGAATACCAAGATCGAGCTGCTCGAGCCGTTCGGGGACGCTTCGCCTATTGCCGGGTTCCTCGATCGCAATCGCGATGGCGGTATCCATCACGTCTGTTACGAGGTCGACAACATCCGCGCTGCCCGCGACAAGCTCAAGGCGGAAGGGGTACGTGTGCTGGGTGATGGGGAGCCGAAGGTGGGCGCCCACGGCAAACCGGTCCTGTTCCTTCACCCCAAGGACTTTTGCGGGACCCTGATCGAGATTGAAGAAGTGTAGCAGTGAAACTGCAGGCGTACTTCGGACCGGCTGTGCGCGGCTGGTCAAAAAAGCAACGGCTTGCTGCAAAACAGCAAGCCGCTTTTCACGCTCGATGCCGCTGCGGTCGGATTACCACCAGCGGCGTGGGCCCCAGTAATGGCGCGGGCCCCAGTAGCGGGGACCGACCACGACGTCGCCATACCCGTATCCCGCGGCATAGGCGCCATAGTAGGGACTGGGGTAAGCATAGCCGTAGCCGCCATAACCGCCGCAGCCGCAGCACGAGCAGGGCTGATAATACGGCTGCACGACCACCGCAACGGGCGCATAGCCGCTGCAGCCATAGCCGCACCCGGCCGCAGCAGGAGCAGTGCCGACGCCAACGCCGAGGCAGAGTCCAGACAGCAGGAAAGCCGCGGTGCGGCCGAATTTAAGCACACGAGGGGACATCAGTTTTTCTCCATAACGGGCAGATCTTATCCATAACACCGATGTGCAGATTTCGATACTGATATGCGAATTCGATTTGGTCTTTACCTTAATCATCTGCATTGATCTTTGCAGGGTAACAAATTGATGTCATTGGCGACCGCAATCGCGATTTATTTCATCATCTGGTGGATTGTTTTGTTCGCGGTGTTGCCGTGGGGCGTGCGCAGCCAGCAGGAGAGCGGCAGCATTAGCCCGGGCACTGATCCCGGCGCACCCATTGTCGCGCGGCTTGGACGCAAGCTGATCTGGACCAGCATTGTGGCCGCGCTCGTCTTCGTGGCCTTCTACCTCGTCTATGTCTATCGGTTGATAGCCATCGAGGATCTCGCTGCCTTGCTCGGCATGTCACGCGAGATGCGGTAATCGAATCCTCGACCTTGGGAAGATTCGCGCTTTGCAGCATGCGGCCCGAAATTGGGCCGCTGTCTGGACCCGATGGCGCACAGGGCAACGTGATGCGCAGGGGTCGCAATAGGCATTGCGATTTTCCATGAACGCGTCGTTCCAATCGAGGTCGGTGCCCAGTATAAGGCCCTGTGCCGATCATCCGGCCCCTTGCGCGAGCCCACGCTGACGAATCTCGGAGCACATGCGGCTATCCCGATATTTCCTGCCGATCCTGCGCGAGGTCCCGAAGGAGGCGGAGATCGCTTCCCATCGCCTCATGCTGCGGGCCGGCATGATCCGGCAGCAGGCCGCTGGTATCTATGCGTTCCTGCCGCTAGGGCTTCGTGTTCTGCAAAAAGTCTGCCGCATTGTGCGGGAGGAACAGGACCGCGCGGGCGCGCTCGAGATGCTGATGCCGACGATCCAGTCAGCCGACCTTTGGCGCGAGAGCGGACGCTACGATGTCTACGGCAAGGAGATGCTACGCATCACCGATCGTCATGAGCGGGACATGCTGTACGGCCCGACCAACGAGGAGATGATCACCGAGATCTTTCGCGCCTATGTGCGCTCGTACAAGGACCTGCCGCTCAATCTCTACCATATCCAATGGAAGTTTCGCGACGAGCTGCGGCCGCGATTCGGGCTGATGCGCGCGCGCGAATTCCTGATGAAGGACGCGTATTCCTTCGATCTTGATTTTGCAGCCGCCCGGCATGCCTACAACAAGATGTTCGTTGCCTACTTGCGCACCTTTGCACGGCTTGGGCTCAGGTCCATTCCGATGGTGGCCGAAAGCGGCCCTATCGGCGGCAATCTGTCGCACGAGTTTATCATTCTTGCCTCGACCGGCGAGAGCGAGGTCTATTGCCACCGTGACTATCTCGATTTTGCGGTGCCCGGCGATGATATCGATTTCGATGATCGAGAGGCGCTTCAACGCATTGTCGATCAATGGACCTCGCTTTACGCCGCCACGTCCGAAAAGCATGATGCGGCCCAATTTGCATCGCTGCCCGCGGAGAAGCAGGTATCAGCGCGCGGAATTGAGGTTGGGCACATCTTCTATTTAGGCACCAAATATTCCGAGCCAATGAAGGCAATGCTGGCGGGACCCGATGGCAAGGAGCATCCCGTCCATATGGGATCCTACGGCATCGGCCCGAGCCGTCTCGTTGCCGCCATCGTGGAGGCTTTCCACGATGAGGCGGGGATCAAGTGGCCGGAGCGAGTGGCGCCCTTCAGGGTTGCCGTTCTCAATCTCAAGCAGGGTAGCGCCGAGACCGATGCCGCCTGCGACGATCTCTATCGTGCTCTCGTCCAAAAGGGAGTCGAAGTGCTCTATGATGATCTCGACCAGCGGCCGGGGGCAAAGTTCGCCACCGCCGATCTGATCGGCGTTCCATGGCAGATCCTGGTTGGTCCGAGGGGTCTCCTGGAGGGCAGGGTCGAGCTCAAGCGACGCGCGGATGGCAGCCGCGACCTCATGTCGCCCGCTGCAGCCGTCGAGCGGGTAACGGCATGAGCCGGCGCGAAACGGCCAGAATCGTGCGGTATCGAATTCCAGCCACGCTTGCGCCGCAACGGCCATAAGGAAGACATTGATGAACGAGCCGAGCGGCAAAGGCCACCCTTTCGCTCCTTTCGAATGGATGCTGTCGCTGCGCTATCTGCGAGCGCGACGACAGGAGGGATTCATCTCGGTCAACGCCGGGTTTTCGTTCCTTGGCATCATGCTCGGCGTCGCCACCCTCATCATCGTCATGGCCGTGATGAATGGATTTCGGCAGGAGCTGCTCGAAAAGATTCTTGGCCTCAACGGACACCTGCTGATCCAGCCGCTGGAGTCTCCGCTCACCGACTGGCAGGAGGTTGCTGATCGGGTTGGAAGAGTGGAGGGAATCAAGCTTGCCGCACCCATTGTCGAGGGCCAGGCGCTCGCTTCCTCGCCGCTGGGGGCGTCCGGTGTCCTCCTGCGCGGGGTGCGTGCTGCCGATCTCGCCAAGCTGCCTTCAATTGCCAACAATATCCGCCAGGGCACGCTCGAAGGTTTCGACGAAGGGCAGGGGGTCGCCATTGGGCGGCGGCTTGCCGACCAGTTGACCCTGCGTGCCGGCGACAGCGTGACGCTGGTGGCCCCACGCGGAGCGGTAACCCCAATGGGAACGACGCCACGCATCAAGTCCTACAAGATCGCAGCCGTGTTCGAGATCGGCATGTCGGAGTATGACGCAGCATTCGTGTTTATGCCGTTGGCCGAGGCGCAGGCCTATTTCAACCGCGCAGGAGACGTCACCGCCATCGAGGTCTATACCGACAACCCGGACCGGGTCGATCGCACCCGCAGGCTCGTGGCCGAGGCCGCCAATCGGCCGATCTTCATGGTCGATTGGCGTCAGCGCAATGCCACCTTCTTCAATGCCCTCCAGGTCGAGCGCAACGTGATGTTTTTGATCCTGACCATCATCGTGATCGTTGCGGCGTTCAACATCACGTCCGGGCTCATCATGCTGGTCAAGGACAAGGGACGCGATATCGGCATCTTGCGCACCATGGGCGTGACCCAAGGCGCCATCATGCGAGTTTTCATGATGACGGGCGCTTCCGTCGGCGTGGTCGGCACTTTCGTCGGCTTCCTGCTTGCGCTCGTGGTATGTCTCAATATCGAATCGATACGACGCTTCGTCTCCTGGCTGACCAATACCGAGCTGTTCTCACCCGAGCTCTATTTCCTGTCCAAGCTGCCGGCCGATGTCGATGCCGGCGAGACCATGGCAGTCGTCGTCATGGCGCTGGCGTTATCGCTCTTGGCGACCCTTTACCCGGCGTGGCGCGCAGCGCGTCTCGATCCGGTCGAGGCGCTGCGTTATGAATGAGGTGAGCGTGAGCGAGAAGCGGCCGCCAGAGGGTGCGGCGCGCGCCGCCTCGCCGCCGCCCATCCTCTTCCTGCAGGGCATCGATCGCCATTACCGGCAGGGCAACGTTACTCTTCACATACTGAAGTCCGCCGAGTTCGCGGTGTGGCCCGGGCAGTCGGTCGCGCTGGTCGCGCCGTCGGGCGCCGGAAAATCGACGCTGCTGCACATTGCCGGCCTGCTCGAACATCCGGACGCCGGCGATGTCTTCCTGGATCAGGTGGCGACCTCGGCGCTTTCTGACGCCGAGCGCACGCGCATTCGCCGAACCGATATCGGGTTCGTCTACCAGTTTCATCATCTGCTGATGGAGTTCTCGGCGATCGAGAATGTGATCATGCCGCAAATGGTTCGCGGCCTGCCGCGCAAGGAAGCCACCAAGCGGGCGAGCGATCTCTTGGCCTATCTCGGGCTAAAGGATCGCCTCAAGCATCGCCCTGCGGAGCTTTCGGGCGGGGAGCAGCAGCGGGTCGCGATTGCCCGCGCCGTCGCCAACGCCCCGCGCATCCTGCTGGCCGATGAGCCGACAGGTAACCTCGACCCGCGAACCTCCGAGCACGTCTTTTCGGCTCTCACCCAGCTTGTCGAGGCCTCCGGTCTCGCGGTCGTAGTCGCGACCCACAACATGGATATTGCCGCGCGCATGCATCGGCGCGTGACCATTCGGGACGGACTGGTGGTTGAGCTGGAATAATTACCGTTCGGGGGGCGCCCTTTTTTGCGTGCTTTGAGGCTCAGCCAGTGAGCTTGCTCACGCCTCTACTGCTGCTTGCTGCAGAGACGCGAAATGTCGTCGGCCATGTGAAGCTTTCATTTCGCTCGAGGGGGTAGCACTTATCCTCGGGTGAGATAGCTTGCGTCACAGCAGGCGCTCAGGGGACTTGACAGCGAACATAACCTGAATTATGTTCTCTTTTCGTTCGCGAGGGTCCCATGTTTCGAGCCGTAGTTGAAGAAGCCGTACTCCTGACCTCACTGGCCCTGGTGGTGGGGACAATCACAGTCTGGGCTCAGGTCTTTGCTTCCTTCTGATTGGCCAGGCTGCGGCTGTTTTTCCTTTCTTCACTTCTTTTCTGGTCCGGCACAGTGAGCTCCTGGGGATAACTCGAGCCGTTGCCGCGAGCTTTCCTGTCGCAATGGACAGAGTTCGCCGCCGTCCGCACATTCGCAACCCGATTGCGAATCGCGAGGACTCGAATGCCTGGCTTCGTTCATCTGCATGTGCACTCATCCTATTCGCTGCTCGAAGGCGCCATGACCGTGGCGCGGCTTGCCGAGCTTGCAAAGGCGGATCGGCAGCCCGCGCTTGCGTTGACCGATACGGATAATCTATTCGGGGCACTTGAATTCTCCGACAAGCTTTCAGCCGCTGGTGTCCAGCCGATTATAGGCTGCGCGCTTGCCGTCGATTTTGCTGATCAGGACCTTGCGTGCCGCAATGGACATGCTCATTCGTCCAAGCGGCCCCGAATCGTGCTTCTGGCGTCGCGTGAAGCCGGCTACCGCAGGCTGCTGCGGCTCAACTCCCGAGCATTTCTCGAATCTCCCCCCGGCGAGCAGCCGTACCTGAAGCTCGACTGGCTGCAAGGCGACGCCGAGGACCTCATTGCGCTCAGTGGGGGCCCGGGCGGACCCATCGATTTGGCAATTGCAGCCGGCCAAGCAGGCTTGGCCGGCGAGCGCTGCGCCGCGCTCGCGCGCCTGTTCGACAATCGCCTCTACATCGAGATCCAGCGCCACGGCATGGCGGTCGAGCGCAGTACCGAGCCATCGCTCATCGAGCTTGCCTATGCCCATGGCATTCCGTTGGTGGCAACCAACGAGCCGTTCTTCGCTCAGCGTGAAGATTACGAGGCGCACGATGCGCTCATTTGCATCGCCGAGGGTCGCTTTCTCTCCGATGCTGATCGCCGCCAGCTCACGCCCGAGCACCGGTTCAAGTCTCGGGGCGAAATGATGGCGCTGTTTGCCGATCTTCCGGAGGCGACCGCCTCGACCATCGAGATCGCCCAGCGATGTGCTTTCCGCCCTCGCGTGCAGGCGCCAATCCTGCCCCGATTCTCGGTCGGGGAGGGCGGGAGCGCCATCGATGAGGCTGCCGAGCTGCGCATGCGAGCGAAGGACGGTCTTCGACGCCGGATCGAGGCTCAGGGGATCGCGCCCGGGCACGTCATCACGGAGTACGAGGAGCGATTGTCGTTCGAGCTCGAAGTCATCGCAGGCATGAAATATCCTGGATATTTCCTCATCGTCTCCGATTTCATTCAATGGGCGAAGGCCCGGGGCATCCCCGTAGGGCCTGGGCGCGGTTCAGGCGCGGGCTCGCTGGTATCCTACGCGTTGACGATTACCGACCTCGATCCAATCCGCTTCGGGCTCCTGTTCGAGCGCTTTCTAAATCCGGAGCGCGTTTCGATGCCGGACTTCGACATCGATTTCTGCCAGGACCGGCGCGATGAGGTGATCGCCTACGTACAGCAGCGCTACGGTCGCGATCGGGTCGCCCAGATCATCACCTTCGGCACGTTGCAGGCGCGAGGTGTTTTGCGCGACGTGGGCCGTGTCATGCAGATGCCATATGGTCAGGTCGACAAACTGTGCAAGCTTGTGCCGCAGAACCCGCTCAACCCGGTCACGCTGCGGCGCGCCATCGATGACGAGCCGCGCCTGCAGGCTGCCCGCGACGGCGACCCGGTTGTGCGGCGAGCCTTCGACATTGCGCAGAGGCTCGAAGGCTTGCACCGCCACGCATCGACCCATGCCGCGGGCATCGTGATCGGAGAGCGACCGCTGACCGAGATGGTCCCGCTCTACCGTGATCCGAAGTCGCTGATGCCGGTGACGCAGTTCAACATGAAATGGGCCGAGCAGGCGGGGCTGGTGAAATTCGATTTCCTCGGTCTGAAAACGCTTACCGTCCTGCAGACGGCGGTCGCACTGCTTCGCCGGCGCGGCATTGAAATTGATCTCTCGGCCATCCCGCTCGACGACGAGAAAACCTATGGCCTGCTCGCGCGTGCAGAGGCCGTGGGCATCTTCCAGCTGGAGAGTCAGGGCATGCGGCGCGCCTTGCTCGACATGCGGCCGGATCGATTCGAGGACATCATCGCGCTGGTCGCCCTCTACCGCCCGGGGCCGATGGCGAATATTCCCACTTACTGCGCGCGTAAGCACGGCCTCGAGAGTCCGGACACCATTCACCCAAAGCTTGAGCCAGTGCTGCGCGAGACCTTCGGCGTCATCGTCTATCAAGAGCAGGTCATGCAGGCGGCGCAGTTGCTCGCCGGATATTCGTTGGGCGAAGCAGACCTGCTGCGCCGCGCGATGGGAAAGAAAATCCGCAGCGAGATGCAAAAACAGCGTACCCGGTTCGTCTCCGGATGCGTCGAACATGGCATCGAGCAGGCGCAAGCCGAGATGATCTTCGAGTTGCTCGAGCGCTTTGCCGATTACGGCTTCAACAAGAGCCATGCGGCGGCCTATGCGCTTGTCGCTTATCAGACCGCCTATATGAAGGCGAACTATCCGGTCGAGTTCCTTGCCGCCTCCATGACGTTGGACATGGACAATACCGACAAGCTTTCTGAGTTCCGCGATGAGGCGAGTCGGCTTGCCATTGCAATCGAGGCGCCGGCGATCAATCGCTCGGGTGTTGAATTCGACGTGGAAAGCGGCACCATCAGCTACGCGCTGGCCGCGCTCAAGGGAGTGGGCCGCCAGGCCGTGGAGGCCATCGTGGAGGCGCGTGGCGGACGCCCGTTCCGCGATCTCTCCGATTTCGTGGGTCGCATCAATCCACGAGCGGTCAACAAGCGCGTCCTGGAAAGCCTCGCTGCCGCCGGCGCCTTCGACCAATTTGAGTCAAATCGCGCTCGCGTGTTCGCAGCGGTTGACGCCATGTTGGCCGCGGCGCAACGCGAGCACCACGCGACCATGGTGGGAGCCCTCGAGTTTTCGTTTGACGGCGGGGGCGCGCGGGCAGCTTTCCCGCTTCCCACGGTGGAGCCCTGGCTTCCGGCGGAACGACTGCAGCGAGAGTTCGACGCAGTGGGGTTCTTTCTCAGCGGGCATCCGCTCGACGACTACGCCTCTATGCTCAAGCACATGCGGGTGCAGTGGTGGGCCGATTTTGCACGTGCGGTGCGCTCCGGTGCGAGCGTCGGTCGCGTTGCCGCCAGCGTGGTCAGTCGCGCCGAGCGGCGCACGCGCAGCGGCAGCAAGATGGGAATCATCGGTCTTTCCGATCCAACCGGCCACTACGAGGCGGTGATCTTCGCGGAGGGGCTGCAACAGTTCCGCGATATCCTCGAGCCCGGCGCGATCGTGCTCCTGATGCTCTCGGCGGAGGTGCAGGGAGACGAGGTACGCGCCCGCATCCAGAGCGCCGAGCCGCTCGATCAGGCTGCAGCGCGGCTGGCCAAGGCCTTGCGTATTTTCATTCGCGCCGATTCCCCGATTGAAAGCGTGGCAAGGCGGCTCGAGCAGCCAAGCGCTGAGCATACGTCCACGGAACGGGCGAACGGCGAGGTGGCATTCGTTCTGCTCTTGGGCGAGGGCACCGAGGTCGAGGTGAAGCTGCCGGGCCGATTCAGGCTCACTCCGCAGATTGCAGGGGCAATCAAGGCGGTGCCGGGGGTAGTGGCCGTTGAGGCGGTCTAGCACTTCCCGTCCATCCTGCACCGCAGGTCAATAGCCCGCCCAAATGGCACGTCCTTGCAGCGTGTTGTTCGTGCCTGTATAAGGCGCGCCATCTCACACGCGGACCTTGGCCGTAAGGCCTTCCGGTGGTGCCTTTAGGCAGGCGCTCAGGGGTCCGCGGCGGCTCAACCGGAGAACAGAAAGTGGCAGTCCCTGAATTCTCCATGCGCCAGCTGCTGGAGGCTGGCGTGCATTTCGGCCATCAGGCTCATCGCTGGAACCCGAAGATGGCGGAATACATCTTCGGATCCCGCAACAACATTCACATCATCGACCTCGCTCAATCGGTTCCGATGCTGCACCGCGCGTTGCAGGCGGTCAGCGATGCGGTCGCCAATGGCGGGCGCATCCTGTTCGTCGGCACCAAACGCCAGGCGCAGGAAGCGATCGCGACTGCAGCCAGGAAGTCCGCCCAATACTACGTGAACTCGCGCTGGCTGGGGGGAACGCTCACCAACTGGAAAACGATCTCGCAGTCCATTGCCCGCTTGCGCAAGCTGGAGGAGATGCTCTTGTCCGGCGAGTCGCAGGGCTACACCAAGAAGGAGCGCCTGACGCTGCAACGCGAGCGCGACAAGCTCGACCGGGCGCTTGGCGGCATCAAGGACATGGGCGGGCTGCCCGACCTCCTGTTCGTCATCGACACCAACAAGGAGGATATCGCGATCAAGGAGGCGCGTCGGCTCAACCTGCCAGTGGTGGCGGTGGTAGACACCAATTGCGACCCGGACGGCATCAGCTATGTCATTCCCGGCAATGACGATGCAAGCCGCGCGATCACGCTTTACTGCGATCTGGTGGCGAAGGCCGCAATTGACGGCATTTCCCGCGCGCAGGGCGATCTGGGTGTCGACGCCGGCGCGGCGGCTGAGCCGATCGGGACGGAGCTGCCCGTAGCCGCAGAGGGGCCGGGCTATGAAGTGCTCTCAGGTCCTCGCGGAGTTGCCGATGATCTCAAGAAACTGCATCACATGTCACCCGCGATCGAAAAGAAGCTCAACGATCTTGGAATCTTTCATTATTGGCAGATTGCCGGGCTCGGCCCTGAGGCTGCGCGCAAGATTGGCGAGGAGACCGGGCTGCCCGGCCGCATGGATGGCTGGATCGCGCAGGCCAAGGAGTTGACTGCAGAATAGCATATGCACTCGTGCTTCGGCACCGCAGGTCCGGTCCGCCGCATGGGTCAGGATGGCGAGTGCCGATCAGATTGCGCCAGCAAACCGGTGAACGGAGAATGATGCTCATGGCGAACATCAGCGCGCAAATGGTCAAGGAGCTTCGCGAGCGAACCGGCGCCGGCATGATGGACTGCAAGAGCGCGCTGAGTGACACCGATGGCGACATGGAGCAAGCGGTCGACCTGCTGCGCAAGAAAGGACTCGCCAAGGCGGCTAAGAAAGCCGGCCGAATCGCCGCCGAAGGACTGATTGGAGTGGCCGTGAAGGGCCTCAAGGGTGTTGTTGTCGAGGTCAATTCCGAGACGGATTTTGTTGCGCGCAATGAGCTGTTTCAGGGACTGGTGAAGATCATTGCAAACGTGGCGCTCGACGTCGGCACTGATCTCGAGCGGATCAGGGAGACGAAGGTCGGCAGCCTCACCGTCGCGGCGGCGATTGCCGATACCATCGCCAAGATCGGCGAGAACATGTCGTTGCGCCGCGCCGCAGGGGTATCGGCTCGGCAGGGTGTCGTGGCAAGCTACGTCCACAACTCGGTCGACGAGGGCTTAGGGAAGATCGGGGTGATCGTTGCGCTCGAATCAGCGACAGTCGGCGAGCCACTCGCCCGCTTCGGCCGCCTGGTCGCGATGCATGTTGCGGCGTCCAATCCGCAGGCGCTCGATGCTGCCGGTCTCGACCCTGAGATTGTACGCCGTGAAAAGGCTGTCCTCGCCGACAAGTACAAGGCGCAGGGAAAGCCGCCGCAAGTTATCGAAAAGATCGTCGAATCCGGGCTCAAGACCTTCTACAAAGACGTTTGCTTGCTCGATCAGGAGTTCATTCACGCCCCGGACCAAACAGTCGCACAGGCGGTAAAGGAGGCTGAGGCCAGCGTGGGCGCGCCAATAAAGATCACCGGTTTTGTGCGTTACGCGCTTGGTGAAGGGATTGATCGGCCGGATACCGATTTCGCGGCAGAAGTTGCGGCAACAGCCGGACGCAATTGAAGGGCGCCAGCGCACTCGGCATCGGTGGGCCTCGAGGACAATGACCCGAGGCGAGCCTCATGGTTGATCCGACCTATCGTCGCGTGATCGTGAAGGTATCCGGCGAGGCCCTCATCGGCCCTCAGGATTTTGGCATTCATCAGGCGACCCTCGATCGAATTGCTTCGGATCTAATTGGCGCACGCGAGCTCGGCGTGACCCTCGGCATCGTGGTCGGTGGCGGCAACATCTTTCGTGGGGTGAAAATCTCGCAGCAGGGGATGCCGCGAGTCACGGCGGACATGATGGGCATGCTTGCGACCGTAATGAATGCGCTTGCGCTGGAAAGCGCCTTCGAGAAGGCGGGAATCGCAGCCCGCACCATGTCGGCCCTTGCAATGCCCCAGCTATGCGAGACCTATGAGCGCCAGCGTGCCTTACGCCACTTCCAACAAGGTCGCATCCTCATCTTTGCTGCCGGAACCGGCAATCCTTTCTTTACAACCGACACGACCGCGGTTCTGCGCGCCGCCGAGATCGGCGCCGATGCCGTGCTCAAGGCCACTGACGTCGACGGCGTCTACAGCGCCGACCCGAAGAAGGACAGCGATGCGCATCGTTACGAGCGCCTGACCCACCAGGAGGCGATTGCGCGCAGCCTCAAGGTTATGGACACCACCGCCTTTGCCCTTGCTCGGGAAACCTGTATGCCTATCATTGTATTCTCGATCCGTGAGCAAGGGGCGATCACCGCGGTATTGCGGGGAAAGGGACGCTTCACCGTGGTCAGCGGGTGAAGGACCATTTCGTTGCCGCCATGCGGCATGCTCGCACTTTGGCCAATCCGACGAGGTGTCGTCATGGCAAGCCCGACACACGATCTCAACGAGCTCAAGCGTCGCATGCATGGTGCAATTCAGCTGCTGAAGCAGGAGCTGGGCGGGCTTCGAACTGGTCGCGCTTCGGCAAGCCTGCTCGAACCGGTCCAGGTCGAGGCCTATGGAACCCACATGCCGCTCAACCAGGTTGCAACGATCAGCGTGCCCGAGGCGCGGCTGATCTCGGTGCAGGTCTGGGACAAGTCGATGGTGCACGCAGTGGAAAAGGCGATTGCCGCGTCCAACCTCGGCCTTACCCCGTCCACCGAGGGGCAGGTGCTGCGGCTGCGCATCCCCGAGCTTAATGAAGAACGCCGCAGGGAGCTGGTCAAGGTTGCGCACCGCTATGCCGAGGCCGCCCGCGTGGCGGTCCGTCATGTGCGACGTGATGGCCTCGACGTACTCAAGAAGCTCGAGAAGGACCACAAGATCAGCGAGGACGACGGAAAACGATCCGGTGAGCAGGTGCAGAAGGCAACCGACGAGGCGATCAGCGAAGTGGACCGGATGCTGGCGACGAAAGAAAAGGAAATTCTCACCGTGTGAGAATGGAACGAACATGCCTGAATGCAAGCCGTTTGGCAGCGCCCGAATCGACGAGATCGCCGTGCCGCGGCACGTTGCCATCATCATGGACGGGAACGGGCGCTGGGCTGCCGCGCGCGGGCTGCCGCGGGGAGAGGGACATCGGCGCGGGGTTGAGGCGCTGCGCCGCACGGTCCGCGCGGCCGGGGATCTCGGCATCACCTTTCTGACGATCTTCTCCTTCAGTGCAGAGAACTGGTCGCGACCGCCCTCGGAGATTCGTGAGCTGATGTCGCTGTTGCGCCGCTTTATCCGCCATGATCTTGCGGATTTGCACCGCAACCGGATTCGTGTCCGGGTGATCGGAGAGCGCGAGAACCTCGACGTCGATATCCTGCGGCTGCTCGACGAGGCTGAGCAGCTCACCAAGGACAATGACAAGCTGGTTCTCGTGGTTGCATTCAATTATGGCGCTCGCCAGGAGATTGCGCGTGCCGCGCGACGACTCGCTGCCGCAGTCACCGCCGGAGATTGCGCCCTTACGGCCGTCACCGCCGACAAGCTCGCCAGCTACCTTGATGCACCCGATCTGCCCGATCCTGATCTGATTATTCGCACGAGTGGCGAGCAGCGGCTGTCCAATTTCCTGCTTTGGCAGGCGGCTTACAGCGAGCTGGTCTTCGTTCCGACGTATTGGCCCGATTTCGATCGTGCCGCACTTGAGAGCGCGATCAGCGAATATTGCCGGCGTGAGCGCCGGTTCGGCGGGCTGATCGCGCGCACCGGATCATGATCCGGGACAGGCGTGCGTTCTGAAAGCCCATTTCGCGCGTTCATCTCCGGAGGCGGTGAGCTCGCGCTGCGGGTTTGCTCGGCGCTGGTGCTGGTGCCGGTCGCGCTGGCGGTGGCATATGCCGGCGGCGCGCTGTTCGCCCTGTTCTGGGGCGCAGCCGCCATCGGAACGTTATGGGAGTGGATTTCTCTGGTAGCGGGGTCTCAGCGACGCGCCACGACGAGTGTCGGTGCAGCATCCCTTGCGGCAGCGGTTGTGCTCGTCACCGGGCGACATGTCGGTGGCGCCATCGCTGCACTTGCGATCGGCGCCGGCGCAGCCGCAGCGCTTGCGCCGTGGCAGGGCCGCGCATGGGTTGCAGCAGGTATCGCCTATTGCGGCGCGCTTGCGTTGGCGCCAATCATCCTGCGCGGCGATGCGGACTCAGGCTTCCTTGCAATCATCTACCTGTTCGCAATCGTGTGGGGTACCGACACCGCCGCCTTTTTCATCGGTCGGGCGATCGGCGGAGCAAGGCTCATGCCGCAGGTCAGCCCCGGCAAGACCTGGTCGGGAGCGCTTGCCGGGGTGGTGGCCGCAATCCTGTTGGGAGCAGTCGTGGCGGACGCCTCAGGCCTTGCGAGGATCTGGACGGTCGCCGTGCTTGCTGCCGCGCTGTCTGTTGCCGCGCAGGCCGGAGATTTGTTCGAATCCTTTCTCAAGCGGAAGTTCGGCGCCAAGGATTCAGGCCGGATCATTCCCGGCCATGGAGGTTTGATGGACCGTCTCGACGGCTTCGTTGCCGCCGGGCTCATTGCTGCCCTCCTCGGCATTGCGCGTGGGGGCATCGACGAGCCGGCGCGCGGCTTGTTGGCATGGTGAGGCGAGTGGGCGCAGCTGAGGCAGGTGAGATGGCAAACCGATCCCTGGCCGGCAATGTCGAGCGCAGCGTGACGCTTCTGGGCGCGACCGGGTCAATTGGCGCCAGCACAGTCGATCTCATCCGGCGCGAGCGGCATCGCTATCGGGTGGAAGCGATTAGTGCGAACAGGAATGTTGCGGCGCTTGCGGCGCTTGCGCGCGAGCTTGGCGTTCGCTTCGCCGCAGTCGGAGATCCGGATGCCTTTCACGATCTCAAGGAGGCGCTGCACGGCACCGGCATCGAGTGCGGGGCCGGTGAGAATGCCATGATCGAGGCGGCCGCCAGGCCGGCGGACTGGGTGCTCGGCGCGATTACCGGAGCGGCAGGACTCAAGCCGACGCTTGCCGCCGTAGACCGCGGCGCCGTCGTGGCGCTTGCCAATAAGGAGACGCTGGTCTGTGCAGGGGCGCTGTTCATGCGCCGCGCCGCTACCTCCGGTGCGACCATTCTGCCGGTTGATTCGGAGCACAATGCGCTGTTCCAGGCCATGAGCGGAAGCCGGCGCGAGGACGTGTGCCGCGTCATCCTGACCGCGTCCGGGGGGCCGTTTCGCACAACTCCACTCGAATCAATCCGGACCGCAACGGTCGAGCAGGCATTGAAGCACCCCAACTGGTCGATGGGACGCAAGGTCACGGTCGATTCCGCGACCATGATGAACAAGGGACTCGAGTTGATCGAAGCGCACCATCTCTTTGGGCTGCATCCCGAGCAGATCGCTGTCCTCGTTCACCCTCAATCCATCGTGCACAGCCTGGTCGAATACTGCGACAGCTCGATGATTGCCCAGCTTGGGTGCCCCGACATGCGCATCCCGATCGCCTATTGTCTGGCTTGGCCTGCGCGGATTGCTGGCGCGGCGCCGCGGCTTGACCTCGCGGGCGCGGCATTGACGTTCGAGACGCCTGATGTTGCCCGGTTCCCGGCTCTCCGTATCGCCCGCTCGGCTCTGGAGGAGGGGGGTGGAGCGCCCACGGCACTCAACGCGGCGAACGAGGTGGCGGTGGCAGAGTTTCTCAACCGTAGGCTGACGTTCGGAGGTATTCCGGTCCTCGTTGAGGCCACGCTCCAAAGAACCCTGCGTCAAAACAGGACAGGTAGGCCCGACAGCGTTGAAGAAGCACTATTCATTGACCATAATACCAGATTGCTGGCACACGATATCTTGCCTGAAATTGCCGCAAAGGCATCGTAGCAAGGCCGGTCTGGGAATTGGCGGGCGGCCGGGGAAACCCAAATCCATGAGCCTTGATTTTCTGTCCGGGATCCATGTGCTGGGCACGGGCGTGCTCGGCTGGGTTGTTCCGTTTTTGATCTTGCTCACAATCGTGGTGTTCTTCCACGAACTTGGGCATTTCCTGGTCGCCCGCTGGTGCGGCGTGAAGGTTCTGGTGTTCTCCATCGGCTTTGGCCCGGAACTCCTGGGCTTCAACGACCGGCATGGCACGCGTTGGAAGATCGCCGCAATTCCGCTCGGCGGGTACGTGAAGTTCTTCGGCGACGAAAACGCCGCCAGCGTTCCCGACCAGGCGGCAATCGCCGGCATGACCCAGGAAGAGCGCCGCCATAGCTTCATTTATCAACCGGTCGCGCGGCGCGCCGCCATCGGGGTTGCGGGCCCGCTGGCTAATCTCGCACTCGCAGTCGCAATTTTTGCCTTGGTGCTGATGGTTTTCGGCAGACCCATCGATGCGCCGCGGATCGATATCGTTCAGCCGGGCAGCCCCGCTCAGGCGACAGGCTTCAAGCCCGGCGACCTGGTGCTGGCCGTGAACGGCCATGCGATTGAAAGCTTCGGCGAGCTGGATCAGATCATCGTCAGCAGCGCCGGCGAAAGGCTGGCCTTCGACATCGAGCGCGGCGGGCTGCGGCTGACGCTTGATACCGTTGCCCCGACCGACAAAAAGGATTTCGGCATCCAGCGCAACATTCCGCCGCAGGTCGGGGTGGTCCAGCCCGGCGGCGCTGCTGCGGCAGCCGGGTTCAAGCCGGGTGATCTCGTGCTCGCCATTGACGGGCGCGCGATCGCAAGCTTCGCGGATATGCAGAGCATCGTCCGCGCCAACGCTGGAAAGGCGCTGGTGTTCGAGGTCGAGCGGGACGGGGAACGTGTTACCCTCAGAGCGACCCCGGCCGAGATCAACAAGCAGGGAATTCTCGGTATCCAGTCGCCGCATCCGGCGTTGCGGCCGGTCGGCGCCGTGAGAGCATTCGAGCTCGGCCTGCGGCAAACGAGGTCCGTGATCGATCGCACTTTCTCCTACATCGGGGGTGTGATTGTCGGGCGCGAGGCAGCCAATCAGCTCGGTGGACCGATTCGAATAGCTCAGGTCGCTGGTCAGGCAGCCGAGGAGGGCATGCCGTATTTTCTCAATCTGGCAGCCGTCATCTCGATTTCCATCGGTCTGCTCAATCTATTTCCGGTGCCGCTGCTGGATGGTGGTCACCTGATGTTCTATGGCATCGAGGCGGTGAGGGGAAAGCCGCTGTCGGAGCGTGCGCAGGAGGTTGGATTTCGAATAGGATTTGCCATCGTCGTTATGCTGATGATCTTTGCCACCTATAACGACATTCTGCATTTCTTAAGTGGGGCATCGTAGGCCGGTATTCAGGCCGCCAATCGAAGAGGACAGCAGCAAACGGGGCCGCGAAAGGAGGGAAGACGAGCGCGGCCTTGCAAGATGACGACCTTTCTCGTGGGGGGTACCCGAGGGGGACGACAGAGGCGTGTAGGGGAATGAAGCGCGGTTTGTGCATGGTGCGGGAGCTGGGCATCGCTGGCCTGGTCCTCGCGGGGATTTTGTTGGGGGGCGCGGTCGTGGCTTTCACGCCGCGCGATGCCCGTGCGCAAACGTTGACCATCCATTCGATCATCATTCAGGGAAACCAGCGGGTGGAGGCCGAAACCATTCGCTCGTATTTTCGGCCGGGCCCGAGCGGGCGGCTCGATGCGTTCATTATCGACGAAGGCGTCAAGGCTCTCTACTCCACGGGCTTGTTCCGGGAGGTGCGGCCGACCATCCAGGGCGGACGGCTCATCATCACGGTGGTCGAGAACCCCGTCATCAACCGGATCGCATTCGAGGGCAACAAGAAGGTCAAAGACGAGCAGCTCAAGGCCGAGATTCAGTCGAAGGAGCGCGGCACGCTTTCGCTCCCCGTCGTGCAGGCGGACGTGGCGCGGCTTGTGGAAGTCTATCGCCGCAGCGGCCGCTTCGACATCAGCGTCGTGCCCAAGGTCATCGAGCTCCCGAACAATCGCGTGGACCTCGTGTTTGAAATCAACGAGGGTCGCAAGACGGGCGTAAAGGTAATTCAGTTCATCGGGAACCGGTACTATTCCGCGTATCGGCTCAAAGAGGAGGTCAAAACCTCGGAGACCGGCCTGCTGGCCTTCCTGCAGACCGGGGACATCTATGATCCGGACCGGATCGAGGCTGATCGCGAGCTGCTGCGCCGCTTCTACCTCAAGCACGGGTTCATCGACGTTCGCATCATCTCCGCGATTGGCGAGTACGATCCCGCGCTGCACGGCTTCGTCGTGAGCTTCACGATCGAGGAGGGCGAGCCGTATCGTTTCGGAACCGTCGACGTTCAGACCAGCATACGGGGGCTCGATCCCCGACTGCTATGGTACAAAGTGCGGGCCTATCCAGGCGACGTCTACAACGCCGAGGCGGTTGAGAAGACCGTCGAGGAGATGACCATCGAGGCCGCGAAGCTCGGGTTTGCGTTCGCGAGCGTGCGGCCGCGCGCAGTACGCGACAATGCGAACCACACAGTCAATCTGGTTTTCATGGTGGATGAGGGCGCCCGCGTCTATGTCGAGCGCATCAACATCCGTGGCAATTACCGCACGCGCGACTACGTGATCAGGCGCGAGTTCGAGGTCGCGGAAGGAGATGCCTATAACCGCGCGCTCGTCAACAGGACCGAGCGGCGGTTGAAGAATCTCTCCTATTTCAAGACCGTCAAGATCACGCCGGAGCCGGGATCGGCCCCGGACCGGGTGATTCTCAACGTCGATGTGGAGGAGCAGTCGACGGGTGAGTTCCAGGTTTCGGGCGGCTACTCGACTTCGGACGGCTGGCTTGCGGAAGTAAGCGTCTCCGAGCGGAATCTGTTTGGCCGCGGCCTGTACGGCAAAGCCGCGGTGCAATACGGGCAGTATGCGCGCGGCGCGACGGTCTCGATCGTCGAGCCTTATTTCCTCGGCTATCGAGTCGCGTTCGGCCTGGACGTGTTCGGCAAGATTCAGCTGCCGACCAACTACATCTCCTATCAGACCACGACCTATGGCTTCAGCACCCGGCTCGGGTTCACGCTGCGCGAGGATCTCGCGCTGCAGGTGCGCTATTCGCTCTCGCACCAGAATGTCTCGCTGCCGACCTACCTCAACGACTGTATCCTGTCGCCCAACGCCATTATCAACGGAGGCGCGGGTGTAATGCCGTTGGACCCCTGTTATCTCAATGGGGAAGCGTCGCTCGCAGTGCGCCGCGAGCTGTCGAACGGGGCCGTGCTCACGTCGGCGGTTGGATACTCGCTGACCTATAGTACCCTCGACAACAACAGGAACCCGACCTCCGGTATGCTCGCGGAGTTGCGTCAGGATTTTGCCGGCGTAGGGGGCGACGTCAAATATATACGAACGTCGACTGACGTTTACGGCTACCGCGAGGTCACCGGCGATGTCATCGGCTCCCTCCACCTGCAGGGCGGATATATCACCGGCTGGGGCTGCTCAAACAACGGGGGCAATACCGGCTCGTTGTTGACCAGCCCGGGCGAATGCCTGCGGATGCTCGACCAGTTCCAGATGGGTCCCAATCTTGTGCGCGGATTTGCGCCCGCGGGCATCGGGCCGCGCGACCTGACAAACTATGCGCTCACCGGGACTGGCGATGCGCTGGGCGGGTCGGCGTATTGGGGTGCCAGCCTGGAATTCCAGTCGCCGCTCTACTTCCTGCCCAAGGATTCCGGCGTCAAGATTGCCGCTTTTGCCGATGCCGGATCGTTATGGAATTATACCGGACCGACCGGCTGGGCTGCCACGGGCGAGGTCATTTCGGGTTCGATCTGTGCGGTGCCGCCTTGCCCGCTCGACAATACCATGCACATCCGCTCCTCGGTCGGAGTGGGGCTGATCTGGAATTCGCCGTTCGGCCCGCTGCGCTTCGATTATTCGGTCCCGCTCACGTCCGAGCCTTATGACAGGACCCAGCGTTTTCGATTTGGCGGCGGCGGAAAATTCTGATACCAGCGCTCGCACCGGACAGAACTAGTCCGCAGTCTGCGCCAGCGGTCCTGGTCTAGCGCAATTCCTTGTGTGACCCCGCGGGCTGGAGCAAGTGACCCGATCATGCGATCGCTGTGCGCTTTCGTTTGCCGCACAGGCAGGTATGCACGCAGCCGAGGACAGGCGTGATGGACCTGCCAACGGCCGTGCTCGAGAATGCCGACATCTCGATGATCCTCAAAGCCTTGCCGCATCGCTATCCTTTTCTGATGGTGGATCGCATTGTCGAGATCCGCGGCGATGAATCTGCCGTAGGCATCAAGAACGTCACCTTCAACGAGCCGCAGTTCACCGGGCATTTTCCCGGCAACCCGATATTTCCGGGCGTGCTGCTGATCGAGGGCATGGCGCAGACTGCAGGCGCTGTTTGCGTGCTGGCGCAACTCGGCAGCGGTGGACACAAGCAGGTTTACTTCCTGACCATCGACAAGGCCAAGTTCCGCAAGCCCGTGGTGCCCGGTGACACCGTGGAATATCACGTGCGCAAGATCGCCCGAAAGAAGAACATGTGGTGGTTCCGCGGCGAGGCGAAGGTGGCGGGGCGCACGGTAGCCGAGGCCGAGGTCGGCGCCATGCTTGCGTGAGACATCCGATGACCTCAATCGATCCCACCGCCCGCATAGAGCCGGGCGCGGTGATCGGGCCCGACGTGGTGATCGGACCATACTGCGTTATCGGCTCGCAGGTCGTGCTCTCCGATGCGTGCAGGCTGCTCGGTCACGTCCATGTCGCAGGTTACACGACAATCGGCCCCCGGACGGCAATCTACCCGTTCGCATCGCTTGGAACGCCGCCGCAATCGGTTCGCTATCGCGGCGGGCCCACGCGGCTCGTTGTCGGCGCCGACTGCGACATACGGGAGGGCGTGACCATCAATACCGGAACCGAGGATGACCGCGGCATTACCGAAGTGGGGGACCGCTGCATGCTGATGGCCGGATCGCATGTGGGCCATGATTGCAAGGTCGGCAGCGACGTGACCTTTGCCAACAACGTGGTGCTGGGAGGGCATGTGACCGTCGGCAACTTCGTCGTGTTCGGCGGACAGGCGGCGGTGCGGCAGTTTGTGCGCATCGGAGAGAGCGCCATGGTGGTCGGAATGAGCGGGGTGCGCGCGGATGTGATTCCGTTCGGTTTGGTGCAGGGGCCTCTTGCTGATCTGGTCGGGCTCAACGTCGTCGGCATGCGCCGGCGCGGCTGGACAAAGGCCGACATTCGCCGGCTGCGCAGAGCCTATGACGCCATGTTCTTCGGCGCCGGCACATTCCGTGAGCGCGTCGACGAGGTCGCTGCGCGCAGCGGCAACGATCCGCTGATCGGCGGCGTTGTTGCGTTCATTCGTGCTGGATCGCGACCGTTGACCGTCGCCGTGCGCCGCGCCCGCTCCGGCCAAGAGCATGATTGAAGGTGCGTCCGCACGGCCCGACGACCACAGTCCGCTGGCAGTCATCTGCGGAGCCGGCAGCCTGCCCTTTGCGGTCGCGGATGCGGTCGCAAGACGCGGCCGTGAAGTGGTGCTGTTTCCCATCCGGGGCTGGGCTGATCCGATGCGCATCACCCGTTACCGGCACCACTGGGCGTCGCTGGGCAGCTTCGGCTTGTTCTGCCGAGTGGCGCGCGCGCAAGGCTGCCGGGAGGTGGTCTTCATCGGGTCATTGGTGCGCCCCGCGGTCTGGCGGCTGCGGCCGGATTTGAAGACGCTGTGGCTGCTGCCGCGAATAGCTCGCATTTTTCGCGGCGGGGACGACCATCTGCTGTCCGGCATCGCCGCAATCTTCGAGGAGCACGGCTTCCGGCTTGTCGGCGCACACGAGATTGCGCCGGAGATCCTCATGCCTGAGGGCACGGTAGGTCGCGTGCAGCCCGACAGTCGCGACCGTGCCGATATTGCCCGCGGGCTTGCGCTGCTCGATGCGATAAGTCCGTTCGATATCGGCCAGGCCGTGGTTGTCGCCGACGGCCGCGTCCTTGCGATCGAGGCGGCGGAGGGAACCGATCTGATGCTTGCGCGTGTCGGCGCGATGCGCCGCAGCGGCCAGCTGCAAGGGCTCGCCAACCGCGGCGTGCTGATCAAGGCGGTAAAGCGCGGCCAGGATCGCAGGCTGGATCTGCCCTCGATCGGGCCGCACACCGTGGCAGCCGCCAAAGGCGCAGGTCTTGCCGGCATTGCTGTCACGGCGGGATCAGCCATCATTGCCGAGCCGGACCGCATCGGCGCAGCTGCAGACCGCGACAAGCTGTTCATTGTCGGTGTCCCCGCAAGCGAGTCCAAATCGGTGGCCAGCGCGGCGGCGCCTGCTTAGTGTGATGCTTAACCTGTTTCTGGTAGCAGCAGAGGAATCCGGCGATCAGCTTGGCGCAGCCCTCATGCGCGCGCTGCGCCGACGCAGCCGCGAGGAGCTCAGCTTTGCCGGCGTCGGCGGACGCGGGATGACGAAGGAGGGCATTACGAGCCTCTGCGCCATCGACGGCATCGCGCTGATCGGCTTTGTCTCTGTTCCGCGCCGCCTTCCGAGAGCCTGGCGGATGGTTCGCTTGAGTGTGAGCGAGGTGATTGCAAGAAGGCCGCATGCGCTCATCATCATCGACAGCCCGGGCCTCACCCATCCGATAGCCCGCCGCGTCCGCGCCGCTGCTCCTGCCATACCCATTATCGACTATGTCTCTCCATCGGTTTGGGCCTGGCGCCCCGGACGCGCCAAGGCGATGCGGGCCTATATCGACCACGTGCTGGCGGTGCTGCCATTCGAGCCCGATGTTCACCGAAAATTGGGAGGGCCGCCCTGCACCTATGTCGGGCATCCGGTGGCGGAGAGGCTGAAAGAGCTGCGCCCGAACCCCGAGGAGGCGCGTCGGCGAGATACCTGTCCCCCAGTCGTGCTCATGTTGCCGGGAAGCAGAACCGGGGAGTTTCAACGGCTCTTTGCCGTGTTTTCCGCCGCCATCGAGAGAGTGCGAGATCGCGTCGGTGCGCTCGAAGTGGTCATCCCGACCGTTCCACATCTAGCCGGCCCTGTGCGCGACGCGAGCGCCTGCTGGCCGGTGCCGCCGCGCGTCGTCATCGAGCCGGCCGAGAAAGAGGCCGCATTCCGCAGCGCCAGGGCGGCGCTCGCAAAATCCGGAACCGTCACGCTCGAGCTTGCCGTGGCTGGCGTTCCGATGGTGACAGCATACAGGGCCTCCAACCTGGAGTACTACACCATAGGCAAGGCGCTCGGGCGGCGGCTGCCCTCCATCATCCTTCCCAACCTCATTCTCGGCGAGAACGTCATCCCCGAGCTGCATCAGCATCGCTGCCAGCCGGACCTGCTCGCCGATGCCATGGTTCCGCTGATCGGTGACACCGCCCAGCGCCAACGGCAGCTCGAAGCGTTCGGCCGACTCGATGCGATCATGGGCAGCGGATCGAGTACGCCCTCGGTGCGCGCCGCCGACGTTGTGCTCGAAATGCTCGGCAGCGGCGACAGGAAGCCGACCTGAGACGCTACTATTTCCTGCGCGAGATCGGCACGTAATCGCGTTGCGGCGCCCCGGTGTAAAGCTGGCGCGGGCGGCCGATCTTCTGCTGCGGGTCCTCGATCATCTCCTTCCATTGGGAGATCCAGCCCACCGTGCGCGCGACCGCAAACAGCACGGTAAACATCGTGGTGGGAAAGCCCATCGCCTTGAGCGTGATCCCCGAATAGAAGTCGATATTGGGATAAAGCTTCTTGCTGATGAAATATTCATCGTGGAGCGCCACGCGCTCGAGCTCCAGCGCCACATCGAGCAGCGGGTCGTCCTTGCTGCCGACCTCACTGAGCACCTCGTGGCACGTCTTCTGCATGATTTTCGCACGCGGGTCGTAATGCTTGTAGACCCGGTGGCCGAAGCCCATCAGGCGGAAGCTGTCGTTGGGATCCTTGGCGCGGCGGATGAACTCTGGAATGCGCTCGGGTTTGCCGATCTCGCGCAGCATATTGAGCGCCGCCTCGTTGGCGCCGCCGTGGGCGGGCCCCCAGAGGCACGCGCAACCGGCCGCAATGCAGGCAAACGGATTGGCCCCGGAGGAGCCCGCCAGCCGAACGGTTGATGTCGAGGCGTTCTGCTCATGATCGGCATGCAGAATGAAAATGCGATCCATCGCGCGCGCCAGCACGGCGTTGGGCTTGTATTCCTCGCACGGTACCGCAAAGCACATGCGCAGGAAGTTGGTGGCATAGTCGAGGTCGTTCTTCGGATAAACGAACGGCTGCCCAATCGAGTATTTGTAGGCCATGGCCGCAATGGTCGGCATCTTTGCGATCATGCGGATGGACGCGATCATGCGCTGGATCGGGTCCGAGATGTCGGTGGAGTCATGATAGAATGCCGAGAGCGCGCCCACGCAGCCCGTCATGACCGCCATTGGATGCGCATCGCGCCGGAAGCCCTGGTAGAACCGGCTCATCTGCTCATGCACCATGGTATGACGGGTGACGCGGTTGTCGAAATCGGCCTTCTGCGCGGAAGTGGGAAGCTCGCCGTAGAGCAGCAGATAGCAGGTCTCCAGGAAGTCGCCGTGCTCGGCCAGCTGCTCGATCGGATAGCCGCGATAGAGCAGGAGCCCTTCGTCACCATCGATGTAGGTGATCTTGGACTCGCAGCTGCCAGTGGAGGTGTAACCGGGGTCGTAGGTGAACATTCCGGTCTCGGCGTAGAATTTGCCGATGTCGATCACGGACGGTCCGATCGTTCCATCGAAGATTGGGAACGAGCTCGCCTTGTCACCAAAGGTGAAGCTCGCGCTCTTGATGTTGGCTCCGGTCTTCGCGTCCATGATTGAGCCCTCGGTTCTTCGTCTGGCCGACGGGGCTCCTGCGCCCTCGCGCAATGCCTGAAAGTTAGCGCCGATAACCGTCAGCGGAGTCGTCGTTTGCCGTAGCCTATCCTTGGGTGCACCGCAAGATGCGGTCCTTTTGACGCGGGCGGCAGCGCTATGGGAGTACCGCTGCGGCAACCTGGTCCGCAATGCGGGCGAGGCTCTCGTCCTTCCCGAGCACGGCCAGCACCTCAAAAATGGGCGGCGACGTGGTGCGTCCGGTTAGCGCGGCGCGCAGCGGCTGCGCGATATTGCCGAGCTTCATTCCAGTGCGCTGCGCGAATCCGCGGATGACCTGCTCCGTGGTTTCGGCAGCCCACGGCTCGATCGTCTCGAGATCGTGCGCCAGTTCGCCCAACAACACGCGCACCTGCGCCGTCAGCACGGCCTCGGCCGCCTGGTCGATCTCGAGCGGGCGCGCCGCGGTGATGAAGCGCGCGCCATCGGCCAGCTCCACCAGCGTCTTGGCGCGTTCCTTCAGCGCGCCCATCGCGGCGAGCAGCTGCTGACGCTTTTGCGGCGTGAGCGCGCGCGCGAGCTCGGCCCCGCCCGCCAGATGCACAAGCATGCGCTCGAGCGAGGCAAGCAGCTCGGCGTCCGGCGTCTGACGCATGTAGTGACCATTGAGGCTCTCGAGCCGGCTGAAATCGAAGCGCGCCGGCGACCGACCGATCTGCGGCAGGTCGAAGGCCGCGATCATCTCCTCGGTGGAGAATATTTCCTGGTCGCCATGGCTCCAGCCCAGCCGCACGAGATAATTGCGCATGGCCGCAGGCAGGTATCCCATGGCGCGATAGGCATCGATGCCGAGAGCACCGTGACGCTTGGACAGTTTCGAGCCATCCGGCCCATGGATAAGTGGAATATGTGCCATCACCGGCAC
>Ga0306920_100001703_pt1 | contig 27359 bp, 20 predicted proteins | sample flu12Cox44000170_FD_204666 | JGI IMG/M metagenome (GOLD analysis project Ga0306920, IMG submission 204666) | Lab enrichment of tropical soil microbial communities from Luquillo Experimental Forest, Puerto Rico - flux4day.12C.oxic.44.000.170 (v2)... | ecosystem: Environmental > Terrestrial >... | reverse complement strand
GAACAGAACGACCAACAGCAACAGCGGGCCCATGATCATCGCCCAGTATTCGGTGACCTGCGACAGGAATTCCTCCAGCACCAGATAGAAGATCGCACCCACCACGGGCCCAAACAGCGTGCCCATGCCGCCGAGGATGACCATCACCATCAAATCGCCCGAGCGCGTCCAGTACATCACCGCCGGGCTGATGAAATCGGTGTTGTTGGCGAGCAGCGCGCCGGCAAGGCCACACATCGTGCCGGCGATGACAAAGCAGACCAGCCGGTAGCGGTTGGCGGGAAAGCCGATCGCCTGCATGCGCTGTTCGTTGGAGCGCAAGCCCTGCACCACCATGCCAAAGCGCGAGTTGACGATGCGCCAGACCAGATAAACTCCGCCGAAGAGGCAGCCGAGGCACAGATAGTAGAACTGCACGCGGCTCGACAGGTTGATCAGCCCGCCGAAATCGCTTCGCTTGTAGATCGTCAGGCCATCGTCGCCGCCGTAGCGGGACAGGCCGGAAGCGACGTAATAGGCCATCTGCGCAAAGGCGAGCGTGATCATGATGAAATAGACGCCGCGGGTGCGCAGGGAAAGTGACCCGATCGCGAGCGCAAACAACGCCGAGGCCAGCAGTGCCACCGGCCATTGAATGAAACCGGAACCGACGCCTTCGGCCGCGAGGATGCCGACCGCATAGCCGCCGATGCCGAGATAAGCCGCGTGACCGAAGCTCATCATGCCGCCATAGCCCATGATGAGATTGAGACTGACGGCTGCGAGCGCGAAGATCACGATCCGGGTGAACAGCGTCAGGACAAAGAGGTTTCCAGTCGCTTGCGAGAACAGGGGAAGCAACAAGAGACCGGCGACGATCAGCGCCGCGATGATGGTGCGGGAATCAAAGGAAGCTTTCATCGACGGCTGGCCGGGAACAGCCCCTCCGGCCTTGCCACCAGTACAATCGCCATCAAAAGATAGATCAGCATCGAGGAAAGTGCAGGCGCGGCGGTGGACGCGGCGGCCGAACTCAACACCTTCCGCAACAGGTCGGGCAGGAAAGCGCGGCCGAGCGTGTCGATCATCCCCACCAGGATGGCGGCGACGAACGCGCCGCGGATGGAACCGATCCCGCCGATCACGATGATGACGAAGGCAAGGATGAGGATGTTCTCGCCCATCCCGATCTGGACGGTGAGGATCGGCGCCTGCATCAAACCGGCCAGGCCGGCAAGGGCGGCGCCGAGCCCGAATACCAGGGTGTAGAGCAGCTTGATGTTGATGCCGAGCGCGCCGATCATCTCGCGGTTGGAGGCGCCGGCGCGTATCAGCATGCCGATGCGCGTGCGCATTACCACAATATAGAGCATCAACGCGACCGCGAGCGCCACCGCGATGATCGCCAGCCGATACGCCGGATAAAACACGCCGGGCACGATCTGCAGCGGCACGGTGAGCCAGGCGGGCAGCGGCAGCGACAGGCCCGCCGGCCCCCAAACCAGGCGTACCATGTCGTTGAAAAACAGGATCAGCCCGAAAGTGGCCAGCACGTGATCGAGATGATCGCGGCCGTAAAGATGCCGCAGGGCCACCAATTCCAGCACGATGCCAAGCAGCAGCGTCGCGCCGAGTGCCATCAGGATGCCCAGGATGAAATTACCGCTCCACGCCACGAACGTCGCTGCGAAATACGCGCCCATCATGTAGAGCGAACCGTGCGCGAGGTTGACGAGATCCATGATGCCGAAAACCAGCGTCAGGCCCGCCGCGAGCAGAAACAGCAACAGACCGAACTGCAACCCGTTCAAGAATTGTTCGACGACAAGCAGCATCGGCGCGTCAGTCAGTTTTCCGCTTCGAACGAAACACTATCCTATTTCCAGGCCTCATGGTTCGAGACGCGCGGTAATACCGCGCTCCTCACCATGAGGAGCTCTCAACCTCATCCCGAGGAGCATCGCACAAGCGATGCGTCTCGAAGGATGAAGCCACTGACCGGAGCTCATTGAGTGCAAAACGTGTGCCGGAAGAAGGCGGCCGCGTTTTACGGCTGCCGCTTCTTTTTAGACCGAATTCCTGATCACTTCATCGAGCATTTGTCGTGGAAGCGGTCCTGATCGTCCTTGACGATGGTGGCGACCGTCTTCAGCGAGAGCGCTCCGTCGTCATCCTTGACCACGTCCTGCAGATAGAAATTCTGGATCGGGATGTGGTTGTTGCCGTATTTGTAGGAGCCGCGCACCGATTTGAAGTTGACCTTCTCCATCTCCGCCTTCATCGCGTCCTTCTTGCTGGTGTCGCCCTTGACCGCCACCACCGCGCTGTTGATCAGCTGGGCGGCGTCATAGGACTGCGCGCCGTAGAAGCTCGGGCGAAGGCCCGGATATTTCTTGCGGTAATCCTCGACGAAGCGCTTGTTCTGCTCGTTCGGCAGGTCGTTCACCCATTCCTGCGCGCCTGGAACACCGAGCGCGTTGTCCTTCTGCAGCGGCAGCGACAATTCGTCGATGGTAAACGCCGTATAGAGCGGAATCTGCTGCTTGAGGCCGGCCTGCGTATATTGATTGAGGAACTGCACCCCGGCCGCGCCCGGATAGAACACGAAGACGGCTTCCGCCTTCGAATTGCGCGCCTTGGAGAGTTCGGCCGAAAAGTCGAGCTGGCTCGGCCAGACCGTGTATTCCTCGCCTACCACCTGGCCCTTGAACGTCATCTTGACGCCGGCCAGCATGTCCTTGCCTGCCGCGTAGTTCGGGCCGATCAGAAATACCGACTTGACGCCCTTCTGGTTCATGTATTGGCCCACCGCCTGCGGCGTCTGGTCGTTCTGCCAGGAGGTCGAGAACACGTAAGGGGAACACAGTTCGCCGGCGAGCTGGGAGGGCCCGGCATTGGCGCTGACCAGGAAGGTCTGCGTATCCACCGCGGTCTTGAGCGAGGCGAGCAGCACGTTCGACCAGATATAACCGGCGATGAAGTCCACATGATCGGACTGCACCAGCTTCTCGGTCTTCTGCTTGCCCACGTCGGGCTTCTGCTGGTCGTCTTCATAGATCACCTCGACCGGCTTGCCATCCATCTTGCGGCCGAGATGGTCGAGCGCAAGCTCGAACGAATTTCGCATGTCGTTGCCGATCACGGCGGTCGGCCCGCTGAAGGTGGAGACGAACCCGATTCTGATGGTATCGCCTGCAAGCGCAGGGCCTGCCAACGCCAGAGCGGTTGCCCCCGCAAGCCAAAATGCCGTTTTCATATTGGTGTCCCTCCTCTTCATTTTCTTGATCCCGCCAGCCGATCGGTTCGCGCCGTCTCAAAAGCGCCTTCAGCGTTCGGATGCCTCGTCTTGTGCGCGAGACGGCGGGCCGGCAGCAAGCGCGAACCGCCGGCTCCCTCTTAGAACCTTCGGCTCAATGCCAATGGAGCTGCACCATAATTCGTATGCCTTGCGCATGGCAAGAATTATAGTGGGACCTATATACCAGTTGACACGATTGCTTTTCGGTTGCAGTCACTCTAACTTTCGCCACAGGCAAAGTTATCCACCGTACACGAAATTATTTTCGCCAGCAATATCATAATATTACAAGAAAAATGATCTATTGATCTAAACGAATCGGTTCATCCGCCTTGCGGCAGTGGTATGGTCATCTCGTGATCTAAACTGATTCTGAGTCACGCACTCACCATGGCCGACCTAAAAGACGAAATTGCCCGCCTGATCGAAGACGCCCAAGAGGCGGCTTATAAGCGCGGCTGGGATGACGCCGTGGCCGCCATGCTGCGCGCTGCCGCGCAGCCATCCGGCGCAGGCTTCCAAACTCAGGTATCCGCAGAACCTCGTCGCACTGGCCGTCCCGCCTCAAATGCAGTCCACATGACCGAGGCCACCGTCAATGCGGCACCAGGTAGAAAAGGCGTTGAAGTCGTAAAGGCCGTACAGTTGATCGAGCCATCGATCCCTGAACGGACCGTGAGGACCGCGCTCCGGCGGTTGAAAATGCACAAGCGAATCTGGCAGCGGGATGGGCGGTGGTATCCGAAGGCGCCGCGTCAACGCGACCTACTCGAAACAGATGATGAGGAGGCGAATAGCTCACCTCCTCATCATTAGCTTATGCCCGTGTGGTGCAACTGGTAGACACACCGGATGCCAGTCCGGGGCCGAAATGCGGCAACGCAAATTGGTAGTGCAGGTTCGAATCCTAGCCACGGGCACTCAAATTGCAATGATTATAACTTTCGATTCATCGTTACCGTAGATCAAATACCGCTGTTTCAAGCGCGCCGCCGGACAGGCTTTCGTCTCTTCTGTCCGGCGGTTTCTTTTTTCGAACCCTTCATGCTTTCCTCAACTTCGCTCGGCTTCGTCGCTATGAACCGCTTCAATGCTTCATCAAATGACATGTTGAGGCGAAGGGGCGGCTCTGGCGGCGCACTCTTGATCTTTTTCTTTTTCATGAGATCAGCACCTTATACGGCAACGCGCCAGCGACGCATTCGAACAGGTCGTTCATGCGATCAGCCGGTGTCATGTCGCGGCGGTTGAGCCTCCAAGTCATCTCCTGCACGTACATTTGCAGGTGCTTCGCGCTCACCCAATGATGAGTTCCGACGATTTGCCTCTTCAACAGTGCCCATATCGACTCAATCGAGTTGGTGTGTGCTTCGCCACGTCGAAATTCGCCCTGTTGATGGTTGACGATTTCATGCCGTGAGTAGCCCATTGGGCGCTGATAAACCGGGTGAGCGTCGGTAACCAGCATTTCGGCGTCGGGGTCAACCGTCTGTCGAATGAACTCATGCATGGTGGACTTGTTCGCCACCGGCAACACCTTTGCCACGACGTCACCACCACGTTCTACCGCGCCCATTACCGGGGTCTTGTCGCTTGAACCTCCCTTGGTTCCGCTACGGCCACGATGCTTGTTGATAGCCTTGCCGCCAACGTAGGTTTCGTCGGCCTCAACAATGCCGGTCATGGGCTTGTTGAACGAACGTGTGCGAGCGGCGTGCCGCAGACGATGCAGGACGTGCCATGCGCTTTTCTGCGTGATGCCCAAATCCTTAGCCAGTGTCGTGGACGCAATTCCCTTAGGATGGTTCGTAATCAGCCAGATAGCCCCGAACCAGATACGCAGGGGCAACTTCGTATCCTCGAAGATGGTGCCGACGGTCACCGAAAAATTACGCTGACACTTCGCGCAACGATGGATGTTCTTGCGCTTGAGCGCATAGGCCTTGCCGCTTTCGCAGTAAGGACACACCGGGCCATTAGGCCAGCGGATTGCCTTTACATGGTCGATTGCGGTTTGCGGGTCCTGAAAGGCCACCATCAGATCGGCCAGAGTTTTGAAGTTCGTCAGCATGGGAAGTTCCCTATCTGACGTCCATTCTACTGCATTTTAATTCAGTGTCAACTGGTATATAGATCCCATTATAGTGCCGGTCATTGAAAATGGCAGCCGCGGCTTTTGGTCGTGGCCGATGCGATGTTTGCGGCCGGCCAATGTTTTTTCGAATTGGCCATCTTCCTCGCAGGGTAGTCACCGCCGGCATCGCGTATTGGTTTCGGCGGAACGCGCGAGGCAACCTGTACTGGCCATACGCATTCGCAATCGGGCGATTGGCAAAGCGGGCTTGGAGGCAAAAGCGTAAGAGCCTAAAGCGCGATGGCTTTAAGTCGAATCGCAACCGCGCCTTGGTTTATTATTTGCGCATGATCTTTTCGGAAAACCGCTGCACACTTTTCCGGATCGTGCGCTACCTTTGAAGCGCACGAAATTCCGTACCGCGGGGTTGCCATCGATGACCACCGAACCGTCACGCCCAGGCACGGCCCACCGCGTGGTGATCGTCGGCGCCGGTTTCGGCGGGCTGGAATGTGCCTATCGGCTCAAGGGCGCGCCGGTCTCGATCACGGTGATCGACCGGCGCAACCATCATCTGTTTCAGCCGCTGCTCTATCAGGTTGCGACTGCCTCGCTCGCCACTTCGGAGATCGCCTGGCCGATACGCTATCTCTTGCGCGACCGCAGCGAGGTTACGACCCTGTTCGCCAACGTCAACGGCGTGGACGCTCAAAACAAGTGCGTTGTGCTCGAGGACGGCGACACGGTTCCCTATGACACCCTGGTGCTCGCAACCGGCGTGCGCCACGCCTATTTCGGCCACGACGAATGGGAGCCCTTCGCGCCCGGCTTGAAGACGCTGGAAGACGCCACGACGCTGCGGCGCCGTATCCTGGTCGCCTTCGAACGGGCCGAAAAAGAGCAAGACCCGGAGCGGCGCGCGGCACTTCTGACGTTTGTGATCGTCGGCGCCGGCCCGACCGGCGTCGAACTCGCCGGCACCATCGCCGAGCTTGCAAAGGACACGCTCGCGCCCGACTTCCGCAACATCGATACGAACCGGACCCGCGTCGTCCTGATCGAAGCGGGACCTCGCGTGCTTGCGGGCTTTGCCGACGATCTTTCAGCCTACGCGCAAGCCTCGCTCGAAAACATCGGCGTCGAAGTCATATTGAACCAGGCCGTCACCGAATGTTCAGCCGACGGCGTCGTCTACGACGGCAAGCGGTTGCAGGCGAAGACGTTGATCTGGGCCGCCGGCGTGCGCGCCTCGCGCGCGGCCGAGTGGCTGGGCGCGCCGGCCGACCGCGCCAGCCGGTTGCAGGTGTTGCCCGACCTCACCGTGCCCGGCCATCCCGACATCTTCGCGATTGGCGATACCGTCACGATTGCGGGTCCGGACGGAAAGCCGGTGCCCGGTATAGCGCCGGCGGCCAAGCAGCAGGGCCGTTATGTCGCCGCAGCGATCAAGGCGCGCCTGCAAGGCAAAGCGACGGCGCCGTTCCGTTATCATCACTCCGGAAGTCTTGCGCAGATCGGCAAGCGCAAGGCGGTGATCGATTTTGGAACCATCAAACTGCGCGGCACGATCGCATGGTGGATCTGGGGCATCGCCCACATCTACTTCCTGATCGGCCTGCGCAATCGGCTCAGCGTCGCCATCAGCTGGCTCTGGAATTACATTCGCGACCAGCGCTCCGCACGGCTGATCACGCAAGGTTCAAGCAAGGTCGGGCGCTGACGAACGAGGGCGGAAGGACTGCCCAAGGAAACGGCAAGACGGCGCCTGGCGATTTCGAAAATCAGCCGTCCTTGACGCCCCGAAAAGCCACCAAGCAATTGATAGATTGATGCGATTTTCCCAATTGAAGATCGCCCAGGCGATGGTCACAATGGCACACCGCTTGCTTTAAAATGAACAGGATTTCCGCCGCTTCGAAAGACCAGTCAGTGATGGCAAACCCACCCTCCCCGCTCAGAGTTCAAACGGCGCCTGGGGCGCAATTGCCGAGCGAACGCCGCCTGCTCGAGCGGGGCTGCGCGTGAGCGAAACCATCGCTGCGATCCTCGCCGCGCACCGCACGGGCCAGTCTTCGCCTGCGCAAACGGTCGCGCGAAGTTTTCAGCGGGTTCGCGATCACGGCGATCCCGCGATCTTCATCAGCCTGCGCGAGGAAAGGGATGCGATCGCGGAAGCCGAGGCTTTGCGGGCAAAAGATGCGGCGCAACTTCCTCTCTACGGCATTCCGCTCGCGGTGAAAGACAACATCGACGTCGCCGGCCTGCCTACCACGGCCGCATGCCCGGCCTATTCCTACGCGCCATCGCTCGACGCCACGGCGGTCGCGCGGCTGCGGGCCGCCGGTGCGATCGTGATCGGCAAGACCAACCTCGACCAGTTCGCGACGGGCCTCGTCGGCGTGCGCTCGCCTTACGGTATTCCCAAAAATCCGATGCGCGGCGATCTGGTTCCGGGCGGATCGAGCTCAGGTTCGGCAGTCGCCGTGTCGACGGGCATGGTACCGCTCGCACTCGGCACCGACACCGCCGGGTCCGGCCGCGTGCCGGCGATGCTCAACAATATTGTCGGCCTGAAGCCGAGCCTGGGTCTTGTTTCGACCGCGGGCGTGGTGCCGGCGTGCCGCACGCTCGATTGCGTTTCGGTGTTCTCGCTCACGGTCGACGATGCGGCAACCGCGCTCAAGGCCATGGCTGGCCCCGACGGGGCCGATCCGTTTTCGCGCAACCGCACGTTCGCAGGCCTTGGCGCGTTTCCGCCCCAATTGCGGCTTGGTGTGCCACGCAACGGACAATTGATCTTTTTTGGCGACAAGGCGCAGGAAGCCGCCTACGAGACAGCCCTCAAACGCTGGACCGCGCTTGGCGCAACGCTGATCGGATTTGATCTCGAGCCGTTCTACGAAACCGCACGGCTGCTTTACGAAGGTCCGTGGATCACCGAGCGTTATCTCGTGATTCGAAACCTTTTGGCGTCGTCGCCCGACGCCATCCATCCCGTCACCCGCGAGATCACGATTGCGGGCGCGCGGATTTCCGCGTCTGAGACTTTTGCCGCACTCTACCGCTTGCAGGCGCTGCGCCGGATTACCGAGCGCGCCTTTAACGGGACCGATGCGCTGGTGCTGCCCACCACGCCGACCGTGTACACGACAGCGCAAGTACTCGCCAATCCGATCGAGCTCAACAGCAGACTTGGGACCTACACCAATTTCGTCAACCTGCTCGATCTCTGCGCGCTTTCATTGCCGGCGGCGATCAGGCCCGACGGGGTGCCGTTCGGCATCACGCTGTTGGCGCCTGCCGGCCAGGACGCACAGCTCGCCGGCATTGGCCGCGTCTTCCACGCCGACACCCGGCTGATGCTCGGCGCGAGCGGCGTGGCGCAACCGCCGCTGCAAGAGATCGCTCCCGGCGTGATCGGCGACGAAATCCCGATCGCCGTGGTCGGCGCGCACCTCTCGGGGATGGTGCTCAATGGCGAGCTGAAGGCATTGGGCGGACGATTGCTGGAAGCGACGGTCACCGCTCCGGATTACCGGCTTTATGCGCTTGCCACCACGCCGCCGAAGCCCGGCATGTTGCGCGTGGAAACGGGAACGGGTGCCTCCATCGAGCTGGAAATCTGGGCGCTGCCGGCGGCCTCATTCGGAAAATTCGTCGCCGCGATCCCGCCGCCGCTGTCGATCGGCACCGTGCGGCTCGAGGACGGCCGCGGCGTGAAGGGCTTTCTGGTCGAAGCGGCCGACATCAACGGCGCACGCGAGATTTCCGCGTTCGGCGGCTGGCGCGCGTTTGTGGCGAACGCCGCGGCGGGGTGAGAGCGTTTTCAAGCGAAGTGGATGCCGGTTCGCGTGAAGAAAACGCGTCAAAAACAAAAACGCGCTACACCGACACCGCGTAGAGTTCGTATTCGTCGCGCACGAGCTCGATATGAGCGCGCATCGCAGCCGAAGCACCCGTGCGGTCGCCGCGCAGGATCGCCACCACGACCCGGTCGTGCTCGGCGTGCGATTTGGCGAGCCGTCCGAGATTGCGGAACTGCGCGCGGCGGAACGGCTGCACGCGCGCCCGCGTGGCCAGCGTTATCTCGGCGATGTAACCGTTCTGCGAGCCGGCATAGATCGCGTTGTGGAAGCGTTCGTTGACCTCGTGAAACCGCTCGGGATTGCCGGCTTGGCTGAGAAGGCGCAATTCCTCGTGGACGGCCTCGAGCCGGTGCCGCTCCGCCGGCGCCATTCGTTCGGCGGCAAGCCCGGCGCACAGCGCTTCCAGCTCCGCCATCGCCTCGAACATCCCGCTGAGCCGCTCGATCGAGGGCTGCGCCACCACCGCGCCGCGATGCGCGCGCGCCTCGACCAGGCCCGACGCCACGAGCTGGCGCAGCGCCTCGCGCACCGGCGTACGTGACACGTTGAAGCGGCGCGCAATATCGGTCTCGTCAAGCGCCGTGCCCGGCTTGAGGCCGCCGCGCACGATCTCGTCCGCCAGTTGCAGGCGCAGCTCTTCGGCGCGCGTGATCTTGTCCCGATAGGGTGAGGGACCGTCGAGGCGGCGAACCAGCGGCACCTTCCCGGCAGGACTTGAGGGCATGTCGGTCGGAAGATCGTCGAGACTCATGTCTTTTGATCTTTCGGTTCGTCGATGACGCTGACATGCGCGGCGACGATCTTCCACCCTTCCGCAAATCGCACCCACGTCTGCATCTGCCGCCCGACCCTGCCGGGCGCTGTGTCGCGGTAAAACAAGGTCGAAGCCACCGCCGTGTCGCGGCCGTAAGCCGTGATCACGGTCTTCTCGGTCCTGCGCATCAAGCCGGCCGGTGAGCGCGCCGCGCGAAACGCCATGATGGCATCGTAGCCGTAAAGATTTTCGCCCACGCCGTATCGCAGCGTGCGCGGATCGGCGCGGAACAACTCGTCGAGCACGGCGACGTCGTTGGTCACCAGCGCCTTTTCATAGCGCGCGAATTGCTCCTTGACCTCGGCGAGGACCTCGGGGAGATCGATCTGCATCTTCTAGATTCCTCTCGGTCGCGGCGCGGTCACCACGCCGATGCGCTCAAGTGCGTGAGCCACACGAAAAACGATATCCTCCCGCCATGGCGCGGCGATGATCTGCACCCCGATCGGCATCGGCTCGAGCGGAACGGGAACGGCGATGACCGGAAGTCCGACAAAGGAAATCGGTTGGGTATGGATGCCGATATTGGCGCGCACCGGCAGTTCGACGCCGTCGAGCACGAAGTTCACCTGTCCGAGTTTCGGCGCGACGCAGGGCGTCGCCGGCGCGATGATGACGTCGACCGAGCTGAACAATTCCAGCACCTGCTCGCGATACCAACGGCGGAATTTTTGCGCGCGAACCACCAGCGGTGCCGGGATCATCGCGCCCGCGATCAGGCGATCGCGCACCGCCGGGTCGTAATCGTTCGGCTGCTTGCGAAGGCGGTCGAGATGAAGCGCCGCACCTTCGCAGGTGGAAATCACATAGGCGGCGGCGCGGGCACGCGCGGCTTGCGGAAGCTCCACCGTCCGCGTCACGTCAAGCGCCCTGGCGACGCGATCAACCGCCTGCGTCGCTTCCGGGAAGACGTTGTTCTGGAAATATCCGCCGGCCGTCGCGATCCTCAAGCCGCCGATGGAATCGCCGTCGGCTTGCGTCAGCAGCGGCAAGACCGGCTCCGCCGGCCTCGTCGTGCACACCGGATCGTCCGGATCATGTCCCTGCATCGCATCGTAGGCGAGCGCGAGATCGGCCACGTTACGCGTCAGGGGGCCGACATGATCGAAGCTCGAGACGAAAGGAAACGATCGCGCCCGGGACAGCCGTCCGTAGGTCGGCTTCAACCCAAAGATTCCGCAAAACGAGGACGGCACCCGGATCGAGCCGTTGGTGTCCGATCCCAATGCGAGCGGTACGAGGGCGCCCCCGACCGCGCTGCCGGAGCCACCGGACGAGCCGCCGGTCATGCGCGTGACGTCGTGCGGATTGCGCGACGGCCCGTCGTGAATATTCTCGCCGGTGAAGTCGTAGGCGTATTCGCCCATATTGAGCGCACCGATCAGGATGGCACCGGCTGCCTCCAGCCGCTCGATCAGCGTCGCATCGCGAGAAGCCGGCAGAGAATTGCGGTTGATCTTCGACCCCGCGCGGGTCGGCAAGCCCTTCACGTCGAACAGGTTCTTCACCGCGAACGGCACGCCGGCGAGCGCTCCGGGATCCTTACCGGCGGCGATGGCGGCATCGACCTCGCGCGCCCTGGCGCGCGCACGATCCGCCGTGATGTCGGTAAACGAGTTCAGGAAGGAATCGCGTTTTCCGATTCGCGCCAGCGCCGCTTCGACCGCGCCGAGCGCGGAGAGCTTTCCGCTTTTGACGGCTTGCGCGATCTGTGAGGCCGAAAGCACCTCGTGAGCGTTGGCTGCGACCATATCAGGCTGTGAAGACACTGGCGGGCTCGGCTTCGTCGGGTAATGCAAACTCGTCCACCAACCGTGCCAGCCTCAGCGACACTTCGAGGTTGGCCCGCACCGCGGGCCGCCAGGCGTTCTCGATCGGCAAATCCAGGGCTTTCGCGACGGCGTCGATGTAGTCATCAAGCGGATCAAGAGGCATGATTAACCTTCCAGGATCAGTGCACCGGCAGCGGCGGATGGGGAATCGCCGTCAGCAGTTCCTTTGTATAGGCATCCTGCGGATCGCCCAAGACCCGTTCGGAGGAACCTTGCTCGACGATGCGCCCGGAGCGCATCACAATGACACGATCGCACAACAGCCGCACCACGTTCAAATCGTGGGAAACGAACAAATAGCTCATCCCCAGCGATGTCTTGAGCTCCTGTAGTAGATTGAGAACCACCGCCTGCACCGAAACGTCGAGCGCTGCGGTCGGCTCGTCGAGAATCACGAGCTTCGGATGCAGCGCAATGGCGCGCGCGATACCGACACGAGCCTTCTGTCCGCCCGACAATTGATGCGGGAAGCGATCGAGCAGATCGACGGGCAGGCCGACCTGACCGGCGAGTTCCTCGCACCGGGTGCGCACCGCATCGCGTCCCCTCAGCCCGCCGAGTTGCAGCAGCGGATCGGCGATCGCGCGCGCGGCCGTGAAGCGCGGATTGAGGCTGTCAGTCGGATCCTGGAACACCATCTGGATGCTTTTGCGCAGCGGCAGCCGCGCAAAAGCGCTCGGCAGGATGCTGCCGATCTCCTTGCCGTCGAACATGATGCGGCCCGATGTCTGGTCCAAAAGCCGCATCACCATCATCGAGGTAGTGGATTTGCCACAGCCGGATTCGCCGACGAGGCCGACGCTCTCACCCTGCCCTATCGCAAAGCCGATACCGTCCACGGCGCGGAAAATCTCCGGCTCGACCGGCGGCCTGCGGCCGAACAATTTGGCCAGGGTAGTGCCTACACCCTGTCGCGGATATTCCTTCACGAGTTTTTCGACAAGAAGAAGCGGCTGGGCATTCATGCTGGAGTTCTGCTCCCTCTCCCCGCTTGCGGGGAGAGGGTCGGGGTGAGGGAGACGCTCGACAGACCGAGCTTTTGGCGAGTGCCCCTCACCCGGCGCGCGCTGGGCGCTGCTTCGCATCGCCAGGGGCGCGCGGACCTCTCCCAGCAAGCGGGAAGAGGTCGAACAAAGACCCTCCTCCTCCGGCAAGAGATCGCGCAAGGCGATGCCAAGGCGCGGCGTCGCCCGCATCAATTTCCGGGTGTAGGGGTGTTGAGGCCTCGCGAAAATATCGACGGAAGGCGCAGTCTCGACCACGCGGCCCTTCTCCATCACCACGATGCGGTCGCAATAGCTTGCGGCAAGACCGAGATCATGCGTGATCAGGATTGTCGACATGCTCCGCCGTCTGGTCAGCTCGACGACCAGGTCCATGACGGCCTTCTGCGTCGTGACGTCGAGGCCGGTCGTCGGTTCGTCGGCGATCAAAAGCTGCGGATTGCAGGCCAGCGCCAGAGCGATCACCACCCGCTGGCACATGCCACCCGACAATTCGAACGGATAGGCATGATAGCGCTCGCGGGGACGCGCGATCCTGACCTGCTCCAGCGCTTCGATTGCCTTCTCGCTCACTTGCGAGCGGTCGACCTGAACGTGCTGCAGCAGCACATCCTCGATCTGGTGACCGATCTTGCGGATCGGATTGAGCGCAAGGCGCGGGCTCTGGAAAATCATCGACATTTCACGGCCGCGCAGGTCGCGCATCTCGTCTTCGCTGGCAGCCTTTACGTCGATGCCGGAGAACATCACCGAGCCTTCGGCGATCTTGCCCGCACGATCCAGAATCCGCATTACCGCGTAGGACGTTACCGACTTGCCGGAGCCGGATTCGCCGACGATGCCGAGCGTCTCGCCCTTGGCCACCGCGATATTGACGTGCTGCACCGCCTTGACGACGCCGCGGCGGGTCGCAAATTCCACGGTGAGGTCGCTCACCTCAAGCAGCGGCCGCGTGGTCATGGCGTTCTTCTCATCGTCATCGCTTACGTCCTCCGCTGCGGATCGACGAGATCGCGCAAACCGTCGCCGAGCAGGTTGAAGCAGAACACGGCGATCATCAGCGCGCCGCCGGGAAAGAAGGCCACCCACCATTCGCCCGAAATGATATTGGTCGCACCTTCCGCCACCATGATGCCCCATTCCGGCGTCGGCGGCTTGACGCCGAGCCCGATGAACGAGAGCCCAGCGGCGTTGAGGATCGCGTAACCCATGGTCAGCGAAATCTGCACCATCATGATCGGCATGATGTTCGGCAGGATATGCACCAGCAGAATCCGAAAATTCCCGTTGCCCGACAGTCGCGCCGCCTGCACGAAGCCGGCCTCGCGCCGCACGTTGGCTTCGGCGCGGGCGACCCGAACGTAAAGCGGAAAATTGATGATCGCGGTGGCGATGACGATGTTGGTCACGGTATTGCCGAGCGCGGCGACGATACCCATCGCGAGCACGAACAACGGAAACGCCATGATGGTGTCGGAGATGCGACCGACAATGCGGTCCGTCCATCCGCCGAAGAAACCTGCGGCAATTCCGGCGAGCCCGCCGATCACGAGCACGAGAGCAACAGATGCGACCGCGATTGCGAAGTCGAGCCGAGTTGCGGCTATCACGCGGCTGAAGATGTCGCGGCCGAGCAGATCGGTGCCGAACCAGTGGTGCAGTGAGGGCGGCTGCAGGGTTGCCGACGTGTCGCTGGCGAGCGGATCGTAGGGCACGATGAAGGGGCCGAGCAACGCGCCAAGCGCGATCAGGACGAACAGTCCAAACGCCAGCCCCGTGACCGGATTGTCCGCCACAACATAAATGGCGTGGCGCAAAATCGAGTTGGGGGGCTTCGGTTGAAGCTCGGTGACCGGCGCGCTCGGACTAGTGCCCACTTTCCGAAGTTCGCGATCCGTCTCAGCAACACCGCCTTGCGGGCTTCGGAAAGCCATGGGCACCAGCAAGTTTATGATCCTGGTACCGCGTATCGATCTGAAGTCCCGTAGACGAACTCGCCCCTTGCGGTATGGGGACTTCAGATCGGCGGTACTACCTTCGGTCATGCCTCCAGCCTCACGCGCGGATCGATTACGCCGTAAAGCATGTCGATGGAGAGATTGAGCGCCACATACATCACAGCCATCGTCAGCACGAAACCCTGCACCGGCGCGAAGTCCGATTGCAGCAGCGCCTCCACCGCGTAGGAGCCGATGCCCGGCCAGGCGAAGACTTTTTCCACCAGCACATTGGCGCCGAGCAAAAACGAGAACACCATTCCGAGCGTCGTCACCACCGGCAGCATCGCGTTTCGAAACGCGTAGGTGAGGATCACGGTGCGGCCGTCCAGCCCGCTGGCACGCGCGGTTCGAATGAATTCCGATGCCAGCACCGCCAGCATCGAGGCGCGGGTCATGCGCGTGATCGGCGCAAGCGAAAAGATCGCAAGCGTCACCGCCGGCAGGATCAACTGGCTGAGCGCGGCGCGGAAGGTTTCGAAATTGCCGGTGATGAGGCTGTCGATCAGATAAAAGCCGGTGATGTCGGGCGGCGAGCTCGCAAAGGCATCAAGCCGGCCGAGCGGCGCAGGCGCCCAGCCAAGCCTGAAATAGAAGACATAGACCAGCAGAAGCCCGGTGTAGAACACCGGAAGCGAAACTCCTGCGGTCGCGATGATGCGACACAAATGATCGACGAAAGAGCCCTGTTTGACGGCGGCGAAGATGCCGAGCGGCACCGCGATCGCGATCGACAGAAGCAAACCGGACAGCGTGAGCTCGGCCGAGGCCGGCAGGCGGCTGGAAATTTCGGTCGCCACCGGGCGGCCGGTGGACAGAGAATTGCCGAAATTGCCGTGCGCGAGATCGTTGACATAGCGCACGAACTGATCCGGCAGCGGCCGATCGAGCCCCAGCGATTTCCGGATTTCCGCGATCGATTGCGGCGTGGCGGCAGGGCCCGCGAAATAGACCGCCGGATCGCCCGGCAGTACGCGAGTGAGCAGAAAGGTGACGATCACAACCCCGATCAGGGTCGGGACCACGGTCAAAAGCCGCCTGGCGATCGTCACCATCATCCTTGTGCCTTCAGAATCTCCGAGCCGCGTTTCGGTTTTGAAGCCTGACAGGTTCAGCGGGCGACAAGCCCGCTTGCCTCTCGACTCAGGCCTTGATGATCGAGCGGTAGTCGAGTTGCCGATGGAACCAGTAAACGTAGCCTGAGATATTCTTCTGGGTGGCGACGTTCAGAAACGGCTGAAACAGCGGAATGCGGGGGACTTCGTCGTAAGCCTTGGAGATGAAGCCTTCGACGTCCCTTGCGTACTTCTCCTTGTCGCCGATTGCGGCCGCATTACGCGCCCCGTCGATCAGGACGTCCATGTCGGGGTTGACGTAACTCGGGGTATTGAAGATGGCGTTCTGCCCGGAATAGCACCAGAAGAAGAAATATTCGGGATAGTCGAGCCAACCCGAGAAGAAGTTGAGCATCAGCGGCATCGTCTTCTTGGCCATCTCGCTGCGCCAGTTGGCGCCCGGCACCTTGTTGATCGTGGTCTTGATGCCGATCTGGGCGAGGCTCTCCTGCACCAGCACCGAAGTCGGTTCCGAGACGTCGCCGGCGCCGAGATCAAAGGACAGGGTCGTTTCGATCTCGGATAAGCCGCTTTCGGCCATCAAGGCCTTGGCTTTGGCCATGTCGTTGACGTAACCGGTCTTTGCCGGCCAGGTGAGATCGGTGACGTTGTTCGAGGGCCCGCCGAACAGCGGATTGGCAAGACCGAACATCGCCGCATCCATGATCTTCTGATAGGGCAGCGCGTAGGCCACCGCCCGACGGACCTTCGGGTTATCGAACGGCGGGTTCTTCACGTTCATGTCGACGGAATACATGCCGTTGCCGATGGGGTGGGAAACGATGACGAGCTTGCCGTCCTTCTTCATCTCCGAAGTGTCCTTGCTCGAGAGATCGAAGGAAATGTCGGCATCGCCGCGTTCCATCAAGGCACGGCGATTGCCTTGCGAAGGGACGGTGCGCCAGATGATTTTTTTCAGCTGGGGCAGCTTGCCCCCGACCCAGTTGTCGTTTCGCTCATAGACTACTTCGACGCCGGGCTTCCAGCTCGTCACCTTGTAGGCGCCGCTGCCGGCCGTGTTGCTCTTCGTGTAGTCGAGCGCCCAGGGATCTTTTTCCGTCGCCTTCTTCTTCAAGAGCTCGGAATTGTAGATGCTCGGCACGATCACCGCGAGATCGGGAATCGTCAGCCGGTCCTTCTTCGCAAAATCGACGCGAACCGTGTTGTCGTCGACAAGGACGAACTGTTCCCTGTCGACCAGCGAGCCGGCCTTCATTTGCACGGTCGGGAAGCCGCCGACCGTCACCGCGCGATCGAGCGACCATTTGACATCCCTGGCGGAGACGGGCGCGCCGTCGTGGAATTTTGCGTTTTTCTTCAGTTTGAACGTCACCGACATGTCGCCGATGTTCATGTCTTCGGCGAGTTCCGGTTTGAACTTGTCGCGATCATACGACACCGTGCCGTCGGGTAGCGTCCTGGTTTCGTGGCTGATCAGCCGGTCGTAGCAATTCCACGCGGTCTCGTAGCCCGAACGGTTGGTACCGACGCCGTGGATGTCGAGGTTGTTGGGCCCGTTTTCGGTGACGATCAGAAGCGTCTCCGAACGAGCGTCGGCTTTCGCAGCGGACCAGATCGCAGGCGCCACGGCACCCGCCGCGATACCTGAGACGGATTTGAGAAAATCACGGCGCTTCATCGGACGCTCCAAACGCGCGAGGGGTCGGCTTCGTGGGAGCGTCGTCGCAAGGTTCGTGCCAAATCTTAGCTGACCTTTACTCCAGCATTAAACCCATGATTTGGCTTTCGATCTGGAGCCCGGACGCGTCAATTTGACGGCCCGATCGGAAGACCTCTTGCATACACCAAACTAAAACTGCCTAATGAATGAGCACAAGTTCCAACCGCCCTCCGTTGAGCGTAACCCCGGTCACCGGAAAGCCATTGAAATCGGGAGGCATGAATTGAGACCCGCGTTCCCAAAGCGTGCGGCAGCAACCGCATACCTGCCAAACGAAGGCCCCAGCCGGATTCGTTGAACCTTTTTTTCCACCCAAAGACTTCATCACAGGGGGTATCAAATTGCCTGTGTTCAGCCGCGCCGACCTTTTGCGGACCGTGGCCATTGTCGGTGCGCTGTTTGCAATGGCAGTCACGACGAATGGGGCCGCGCGCGAATTTCGTGCCGCTGATACGCAGAGCGAAGATTATCCCACCGTCCAGGCGTTGCGTTACATGGGCCGCTTGATCGAGGAGAAGACCGACGGGCGCCTGCAGATCCGGGTGTTTCATTCGCGGCAGCTCGGCGAGGAAAAGGAAACGATCGAGCAGACCCGCGCCGGTGCCATCGATCTCAACCGCAGCAACGCGGCCCTGATCGGTACCTTCGTGCCGGCAACCAACGTTCTGGCGATGCCCTTTCTGTTCCGCTCGATCGAGCATCTGCAAAGGGTGCTGGATGGCCCGATCGGCGAGGAAATCCTCAACGGCTTTGAGCCGTACGGATTTGTCGGCCTTGCTTTTTACGATTCCGGGGCGCGATCGATCTATAACAGCGTCAGGCCGATTCGCTCGATCGCGGACATGAAGGGGTTGCGGATTCGTGTGCAGCAATCCGAACTGATGTCCGACATGGTCAGGGCGCTCGGCGCCGATCCGATCGAGTTGCCCTATGGGCAGGTTCGAACCGGACTGGCCACAAAGCTGATCGACGGCGCAGAAAACAACTGGCCGTCCTTCGTCACCACCGACCACTACAGATATGCGAACTTCTACACGCTGACCGAACACACGATGAGCCCCGAAGTGCTGGTCATGTCCCGGCAAGCCTGGGCGAGTCTGTCGCCCGAGGACCGTGTGATTTTTCGCGAGGCAGCGCTGCAATCACGCCATTTCATGCGCGAAAGGTGGCGCGATCTCGAGGAGAAATCGCGCCAACAGGCTGAGGGTGCGGGCGTGACGATCGTGACCGATTTCGACCGAAAGCCGTTCGAAGCGGCAATGAAACCGATTTACGAAAAGATCCGGCTTGATCCCGCGGCCGCGGCTCTGATCGAACGAATTCGCAAGGTGAATTGATTGATCTTCGCAAGGCGCCAGAGCGTTGATGCCACGGAACAGCCAGCGAGCCTGGCTTCGCGAATCGTCGCGCTGTTGCGCGCGGTGCCGATCCGGTGGCGCATCCTTTCGATTGCGGCCCTCAATTCGGCGGTGGTCGTCGTGCTGGTCGCAATGATCTGGAACGGCGTGCAGGTGCTCGGTTCTGCCTGGGAAGACGTGAGGCAGGTACGCGAATCCGACAAGATCCTGGCGCGGCTGGAAAGCGAGACGGGCCACCTGCAGAACCTGATCCACCGCTACATCAATCAGCCGAGCCCGGAACTATTCGCCGAGATATTGCATTTGCGCGAAGCCGTTCTTGAAACCCTGACCACGCGCGCTTCCACCGATCCGATGTTGTCGGGATCGGTGCAGCAGCTTGAACGCGTCACCGAACGCTTCCTCAGCGGTTTTGGCGAACTGCGCCGCGTGCAGGCAACCATCGCAAAGACCTATCAGGACGAGGTGCTCGCACCCGCCAGGGACATGGCGGGCCTCTATTCGATCATCGAGGGCGCTACCGGACACCGCGATGCCCTGATCTGGCCTTCGCTCGGGAAATCCCGCGAGGCCTTTACCGCGATGCTGGTTGCTGCCAACGCCTATTACCTTTCGCCCGCGAGCGCTTCGGCCGAGGAAGCGCGCCGCAATACCGACACCATCGACACGACTATACCGGTGATGGCCGACCTTGCCGACAACGACCTGCAGCGCATGGCGCTGCAGCGCCTGAGTGTGCGGACCAAGGCGCTGCGAGACGGTTTTACGAAATTGTCCGAGCAACTTGCCAGCCGGACCGAATTGCTGCGCAACGCGATCGACGCCAGCCAGGCCGAGGCCTCGAGCGCGATCGACGAGTTGTCGGTCAAGATGCGGCAGCGCCAGCAAAAAGCGCAGGAGACGTTCGACCAGACGCTTGCCGACATTTCACGCAAGGTATTGTCGATCGCGGTAATTTTTCTCGGCATCATCATCACCGCCGGCGTCCTGATCGCGCTCTCGATCCGTCTGCCCTTGCAGCAAATCATGGCGGCGATGCAGGCAATCACCTCAGGCGATCTCAACCGGAGCGTCCAGGGCACCAGCGCGAGCGACGAGGTCGGCGAAATGGCGCGCGCGGTCGAGGTGTTTCGTGAGAACGCCATCGCCAAACGCAAGACCGAAGACGAACTGCGTGCGGCGAAGGAAAGGGCCGAGAACGCCTTGAACGAGCTCAACGCTGCCCAGCAAAATCTTATTGACGCCGAGCGGCTGGCGGCGCTCGGTGGGCTCGTCGCCGGCGTCGCCCATGAGGTGAACAATCCCATTGGCATCAGCCTGACGGTTGCCTCCAGCTTCGCGCGCCGCGCGGAGATGTTCAGGGCCGAGTTGAGATCGGAAACGGGATTGCGGCGTTCGCAGCTGGAGGATTTCGTCCGCACCTCGCAGGATGCCGCCCAGCAACTGGTCGGGAACCTGCAGCGCGCAGGCGAACTGATCCAATCCTTCAAGCAGGTCGCGGTCGACCGCTCGCACGCCGAGCGGCGGATCTTCAACCTGAGCGAAGCGACCGACCAGATCATCGCAAGCCTGCGGCCGGCGCTAAAGAAGGCATCCATCACCCTGTCGGTCGAGGTGCCGGAAAGCCTGGCCATCGACGGCTATCCGGGCGCATATGGTCAAATTCTGACCAATCTGTTCCTCAATGCTGCCAATCACGCGTTTCCCGACGGCCGATCCGGCGCTATCGCGATCTCGGCAAAACCACGCGGCAGCGACGACGTCGAGATCATCTTCTCCGACAACGGTGTCGGGATGACGCCGGATGTGCAACGGCAGGCCTTCGACCCGTTCTTCACCACGCGGCGTAACGAGGGTGGCACGGGGCTGGGCCTGCACATCGTCTATAATCTCGTGACCCAGCAACTGGGCGGCCGGATGATGCTGGATTCAAGGCTGGGACAAGGCACTGCATTTCGCATTATCATGCCCAGGGCCGCCAAGGGCGGTCACACCACCATAGACCAAGATCGCGACGGGACAGCTTCATGGCCGAACAGGACGATGTCCTCCACCTGATCGACGATACCGGGACTGCTCCGGATACGACGGCCGCGCGCAAGTGGAAGATCGCGGTCATCGACGACGATCATGCCGTACACGAAGGCACCCGATTTGCCTTAAGCGACTACAGCCTGAACGGGCAGACCCTCGAAATCCTTTCGGCCTATTCGGCCGCGGAAGGACGGGCCTTGATGCGCGCCCATCCCGATGTCGCCGCCGTGTTGCTCGATGTCATTATGGAAACCGATGCCGCCGGCCTCGATCTCGTCGAATATATCCGCAACGACTTGAGGAACGAGACTGTCCGCATCATTCTTCGTACCGGACAGCCCGGACAGGCGCCAGAACGGCGCATCATCGTTCAATACGACATCAATGATTACAAGGCCAAGACCGAGCTGACGGCCGACAAGCTGTTCACGTCCCTGACGGCGGCGCTGCGCAGCTATCAGCAGCTCGAACGCATGGTTCAGACCCGCCGGGGGCTCGAGATCATCATCGATGCCGCCTCGACGCTTTACGATTTCCGGTCGATGCAGCGCCTGGCCGAAGGCGTGCTGACGCAGATCGCCTCGCTCCTCAATGTCGACTGCGCCGGCATACTGGTGCTGCGCGACGGCGGCGATGTCAGCGATGATTTCTCGGTGCTCGCCGGATCGGGCTGCTACAGCCGCTTCATCGGCGCCTCCGGTCCGAGATCGCTCGACCCCGACCTCCGGGCGATGGTCGAGGCCGCCTTCAAGCGACGCAAGCATGAATTCGCCGATCAGCGCACCGTGCTTTACGTTCGCACCGGCAGCGGACGCGAAGTGGTGGTGCTGCTGCAGGCCGAGCGTCCGCTTTCCGAGACCGACCGTTCCCTGGTCGAGATTTTCGGCAGCCGGCTTTCGATCGCCTTCGACAATGTCATTCTCTATCAGCAGCTGCACGAGGCCAACACGCAGCTCGAGGACCGCGTCGCCCAGCGCACCCGCGCGCTGATGCAGGCGAACCGCAGGTTGTCGGCGCAATGGCTGCGGCTGCAGCGTGCCAACGGCTTCAAGAACGAAATTCTCGGCACTGTCGCCCATGATCTGAAAAACCCGCTGGGCGTCATCCTCGGCCGCACCGAGATGCTCACCGAGCTCGTCGCGGCCGGTTCCTCCCGCGAGAGCATAACGGCCCAGGTCGAACATATCCGCGATGCCACCAAGCGTTTGACGACGATGGTCGACCATCTGATTTCGGACGCGATGGCGGATGCCTTCGACATTTCCATTCGGCGCGAACCGGTTGACATCGCAGCGCTGGTCAGCGAAGTCGCCGATGCCAATCAACCGCTTGCGGTCAACAAACAGCAGTCCATCGCCGTTTCGGCGCCGACGAATTTCATGATGATGTGCGACGCCGACCGGATGCGGGAAGCGATCGACAATCTCATCAGCAATGCCATCAAATACAGTCCGATCGGGGGCAGGATTTCGGTGCTGGTCAACGATGAAGAGAGCAGGACCGTGATCCGCGTCGCCGATGAAGGGGCAGGCCTCTCGCCGGAGGATCTAAGCCGCCTGTTCGGGCGTTTCCAGCGGCTTTCCGCCAAACCCACCGCCGGCGAAAGCTCCACCGGCCTTGGTCTGTCGATCGTCAAGCGCATCGTCGACATGCATGGCGGCAAGGTGAGCGCAAACAGCGCCGGGCCCGGACAGGGATCCACCTTCACCATCACCTTGCCCGCGGCGGACGCATGATCCCATGAGCCAAAGTCCGCACATCATCATCGTCGATGACGAGGCGCCGGCCCGCGAGATGGTCGGCGACTATCTCAAGATGCACGGTTTTACCGTGACGCTGTGCGAGGGCGGCAAGGCTTTGCGCGAGGCGATCGAGGCCGCCGTGCCCGACCTTGTGGTTCTCGATCTCAACATGCCCGAGGAGGACGGTCTTTCGATCATTCGCGATCTCAAGGGCCGCACCAACGTTCCGGTGATCATGCTCACCGCCACGGCAAGTCCCATCGACCGCGTGGTGGGACTCGAACTCGGCGCCGACGATTATGTCGCAAAGCCCTGCGAATTGCGCGAATTGATGGCGCGTATTCGCTCGGTCTTGCGGCGCAGTGCGCCGGCCCGTGCGCCGGCAACCGCGCCGGCAAGCAGTACCGCCAAGGCGCAGAAGGAAGCTTTGGTGCGCTTCGGCACGAAGTGGCTCGATCTCGAGGCCCAGGCGCTGCGCGACGATGAGGGCAACGAGCATCCGTTGACGGCTTCCGAATTCGGACTGCTCAAGGTTTTCGCCGCCAATCCAAAGCGGGTGCTGTCGCGAGAGCGCCTGCTCGAGCTCGCCAACGCGCGCGACAGTGAAGCTTTCGATCGCGCGGTCGACCTGCGAATTATGCGCATTCGGCGCAAGATCGAGCTCGATCCGACCAAACCTGCCGTGATCCGAACCGTCAGGGGCGGCGGCTATCTGTTTGCGCCTGTCGGCGACAAGGCCTGACCGGAGCGGGAGCCTGTTTCGAGCCGCAAGGCGGGGCGAGGCGGGAGGCCCAAGGCAAACCACTCAAAACCCCGCCGGAGCCGCTTTCGTTCTCGGGTTTCCCGGTCTGTGGCCCTGTCCACGCCCTTAACTCCAAATCCCTCAAATTGCTGGCTTTTTCTCGGCGAATGTTTCGTCGCAGGTGACTCGACGAAACAATTCTTCCGGGCACGAAACCATTTTCCGCTTTTCGTGCAGACGTCCCGAAACTTTCCCTGACTAACAATTCCTTAACGAAAGCCGCAAACGGCGACACTGGGAGATCGTCATGAACGTCGTTGCCATCAATGCCGCAGCACGCGAAGGCATCATCGCTGCACAGGCGACTTCGGATGAAATGCTGCTCGAAAGCATCGCCGATGGCGGCCGGACCGCGATGCACATCCTTTACGCCCGCCACAACGTGCGGGTTTACCGTTTCATCCTCCGCATGGTGCGGGATGCCACCATGGCCGAGGACCTGACCAGTCAGGTCTTTCTTGATGTTTGGCGTACCGCCAATCAGTTCGAAGGACGTTCGCAGGTCTCCACCTGGCTTTTGTCGATCGCCCGCTTCAAGGCGCTGACCGCGCTGCGCCAACGCCGGCACGAGGACATCGACCAGGAAGAGATGCTCGAGATCGCCGACGAGGCCGACACCCCGGAGGCTTCGCTCGACCGCTCCAGCACCAGCGCGATTCTGCGCGCCTGTGTCGCGAAATTGTCGCCGGCGCATCGCGAGATCATTAACCTCGTTTACTATCATGAGAAGTCGGTGGAGGAAGTTGGCGAGATCATCGGGATTCCGCAAAGCACGGTAAAAACCCGGATGTTCTATGCCCGCAAACAGCTCGCCGACCTGTTGAAGGTGGCCGGCGTGAACAGCCTTGCCGCGTGAGGTGGTGATCGATCTCTGATTGAGAGGCTCCTTCCCCCCAAGGAGCCATTCAAGCGACCCGGACGGGAGCCCCCTCCCCTCCGGGTCGCTTTCGTATCCGCGGTGCCGGGAACGCGAATTTTCGAGATAAAAGTCTCACGAATACGTGACGCGGGCGGCGTAACGCCACACCTTCATATTCCGAAAGACGATAGCGGTGGTCCGATTCTGACATTCGCTTTCAAGCCCACGGCCAAGTGGGCAGCGAAATGTCAAATCCACTCCACTGGCACGAGACGTGGCCGCAAGGCCGCGGCGTTGTCGTTCAGGGGATTGCATACGATGCTCGATCTTGTTCTTGCTCTGCTCGCAGGCGTGGTCACGGTGGCGGCACCCTGCACGCTTCCGATGCTGCCGATACTGCTCGGCGCCTCCGTAGGCCAGACCGGCAGCGCGCGCCCGGCGCTGATTGCGCTGGGCTTTGTGACTTCGTTTTCCGCCGCTGCGCTGTTCCTGAGCGCGATAGCTGGCATTTTCGATTTCGACCCCGAAGTGCTGCGAAGTGCCGCGGCGATCCTGTTGCTCGGATTCGGATTGCTGATGGTGTGGCCGTCGCCGTTCGAGCGGGTTGCGGCCCGGTTTGGTGGGCCAGTGCCGGGCATTGGCAACACCGCGCTCCATCAGGGCAAGTTCGGCGGATTCGTGCTTGGCACGACCCTTGGCCTGGTCTGGACGCCCTGCGCAGGCCCTGTGCTAGGCTCGATCCTGACTATCGTCGCGGCTTCCCGGGACACCACATGGGCGAGTGCGCTGCTTGTGGTCTACGCCATCGGCGCTGCCGTCCCGATGCTCGCGATTGCCTATGGCGGCCAGGCCGTCACTACCCGCGTGCGCGGCATTGCCAAAATATCTCCCAGGCTTCAGCTCGGCTTCGGCATCGTCGTGATCACGTTCGCCGTCGCGTCCTATTTCCAGTACGACACGCTGATCGTGGCGTGGCTGACGGCATTCTACCCGACAGGCCAGATCGGTCTGTAACCGCTCGCTACAAGGAGACGCAAATGACGATACGATCGCTTGCCACATCTTTTTCCGTGATCGCGCTTTGCCTGATCGGCGCGGTGCCCGCCGGCGTGGCCGGCGAGATCGCGCGCGAACAGGCCACGCCCTTCGAGGTCGCCGCGTTGCAGGGTAGCGCGCCGAACTTCGTCGGCATCACCAACTGGTTCAATTCTGCGCCGCTCAGCATGGCGAGCCTGCGCGGCAAGGTGGTGCTGGTGGATTTCTGGACCTATGGATGCGTGAACTGCGTCAACACGCTGCCTCACGTCACGCAGCTCTATGCGAAATACAGGGATCGCGGTCTTGTCGTCGTCGGCGTCCACACGCCGGAGTTCCCGTTCGAGCGGTCGGCTGCCAATGTGCAGGCCGCACTGAAGCGGCATGGCATCACCTATCCGGTGGCGCAGGACAACGATTCGCAGACCTGGAACGCCTATGGCAACCGGTATTGGCCATCGCAGTACATCGTCGATCAAAATGGAAAGATCGTTTTCCATCACGACGGCGAAGGCCGCTATGAGGAAATCGATCGCGTCATCGGCGGCCTGCTCAACGTCAATAGCTGAGCAGCATAGCGCACGATCCGAAACCCGAAGGACCGCGTCGGCGTAACGCGGACGCGGTTTTCGCCATGACAAACGCGAAAACGCGTTTGCGCGATGGTCATGCCAGGGCGTGTATCATAAACCGCCTTTGCGAGCGTCCGCTTGACCCTTGAAAGCAGACGTCGAGCGCAACGCGACTCAAATCCCGCAAGGCCGGGGATACATTCGGGCCCGGAGCCAGGTCCGCTTTTTCGGACGCATGTCGGGTTCGGATCTGTAGCAGACTTTCGCCGGGTCCAAGTGGGAGTCCACCCCACCCCGAAAACGGACATTACAACGGGACCAGCCCTGGTCCGCTTAGGGTCAAAACCGGAAGTCGCCGTACCGATTCAATCACGCCGGTCTACACGCTCCGGAAACCACGGGGGATCGTCAGTCCAGGCGCCCTCACCGCCTTCTTCGGCGTTGCCGGCGGGGGTCCCTCGTGGTCAACGTCGCGTGTTCTGTGAACCATGGCCCGCAAGGCGCCGGCCGCGGCGACTGCGGAAGAGTCGCGATCACTTTATTCGAAGATCAGATCGTTCGGCCGGAATGTGTGAACGGGTGGTGTCGTATTTGCCGCTACCTTACGCTGCTGTCGACGGATCCTCGACGTTGTTGCATTTCAGTAACCTCCACCATCGTTGGCCGAGGTATACTCGTGCGGGGATTGAGAGCGGCGCCCATGTTTGGTGTGTATTTGAGTGATAGACGAGATCATCTGTTGGTAGTTGAGTAGAGATAACCGATTCCCATCGATCAATGCTTGGGGTGGCGGCACAAGAAGAGCGCGGCCGTCGCAGTAAGCGACGAAATCAAGACGATGGTGCAGAGAGACGGCTACCATTCGTGAAGGCTACGAGAGCCGCAGTTAGGTACATGCGGCCCGCGAAATCGAGCCAACGGGTATTTTGATTTGATGTCACCGGTTTCGGACATGCCTTTGGCACGTGTGCTGGATCCGATGGAGCGGATCTCGGAGACCTTGTTCGGTCTGATCATGGTCCTCACGTTCATCTGCAGTCTCGGTGTCGCGACATCGGGCAACATCAAGATTCAAACGATGCTGATCGGTGCGCTCGGCTGCAATCTGGCCTGGGGCATCGTTGACGGCGGTCTCTATTTGTTGGCTCGCATCAATCAGCGGGGAGGCAACATCCTTACACTGCGCGCAATACGGCAGGCCCCGGATCCGGAAATAGCGCGACGCGTCATCGCCGATGCGTTGCCGCCGGAACTGGCGTCGATCTTGCCCACGGAGCAACTGGAACTGATGCGGCGA
>Ga0306920_100001702_pt1 | contig 27364 bp, 23 predicted proteins | sample flu12Cox44000170_FD_204666 | JGI IMG/M metagenome (GOLD analysis project Ga0306920, IMG submission 204666) | Lab enrichment of tropical soil microbial communities from Luquillo Experimental Forest, Puerto Rico - flux4day.12C.oxic.44.000.170 (v2)... | ecosystem: Environmental > Terrestrial >... | reverse complement strand
CCTTGACCCCGAAGCAGGGGCCGAGCGAGGGCTCGCGCAGGCACAGCATCGCCTTCTTGCCGATATGGTTGAGCGCGTCGGTGAGGCCGACCGTGGTCGTGGTCTTGCCCTCGCCCGCCGGCGTCGGCGTGATCGCCGAAACCAGGATCAGCTTGCCGTTGGGGCGGTTCTTGAGCGACTTGATGAACTCCATCGACACCTTGGCCTTGTAGTGGCCGTAAGGCTCGAGGTTCTCTGGCGCGATGCCGAGCTTTTCGCGCGCGATGTCCATGATCGGCCGCATCTTGGCGGCCTGCGCGATCTCGATGTCGGATCGCGGATTGGCGTGCTGCGAGGCGGTGATCGGGGCTTTGGCGGCGGTGGCTTGGGTCGGAGTCATACGAGCCTCGTTGCGGGGTTGAGCTTGGCGGTGGCGGCGAATTCCCCGGCCGCGACCTTGGGGCCGTCGTGGGTCTTCACGCGCAGAACCTTGATGCGGCCGTCGGCGCAGACGACGGTGAAGCCGTCGGCTCCGACCTCGGCGATCTCGCCCATCTTGCCGCCGATGCCCTTGGGGTCGCGCGCGGGCAAGGGCTTGGCCTCGAACACCTGCAGCGGCTTGCCCTCGAGCGTCGTCCACGCGCCCGGGGCCGGATTGCAGCCGCGGATGAGATTGTGAATCTGCCGCCAGGGCTTGCCCCAGTCGATGCGGGCGTTGTCACGCCCGCAGCGGCCCTCATAGGTCGCCAGGGCGTGATCCTGCTTGATGCGCGGCGCCTTGCCGGCTTTGACCAGGTCGACCGCCTCCAGCATCGCCTCGACGCCCATGGGAAACAGCCGGTCGAAATAGACCGAACCGAGCGAGTCTTCGGGGCCGATATGGGTCTTCTTCTGCAGCAGCACGTCGCCGGTATCGAGCCCGTTGTCGGGCCAGAAGATCGACAGCCCGGTCTCGGTCTCGCCTTGGATGATCGGCCAGTTGATGGCGCTCGGCCCGCGATATTTCGGCAACAGCGAGGGATGATATTGGATCGAGCCCTTGGTCGGGATGTTGAGAAATTCCTCGGGCACGAACAGCGTGACGAAGGCCATCACCTGCAGGTCCGGCTTGAGCGCCTTGAACTCCTCCCATACCTCCGGCTTGCGGTAGGACGCCGGCTGATGGATCGGGAGTTTGGCTGCGAGCGCCGCCTCCTTGAGTGGATCGGCCTTCGCGCCCTCCTTCTCCGGCGCCACGTAGACGGCGACGACGTCGTCGCCGCGCTTGCGCAGCGCCTCCAACACCGCCTTGCCGAACGCCTGTTGGCCGTGCACCACGATACGCATGGAACGTCCTTCCGTTCTCCGGTCATCGCCGGGCTTGACCCGGCGATCCATCCAAAACGTTCATGCGCAGAGGATGGATGCCCGGGTCAAGCCCGGGCATGACGGATTGTTGGTCACGCCGCCTCGGCGCGCGCGCCTTTCTCCGGCGCCGTGATGGCGCCCGACGTCTTGATCTCGGCGATCTCCGCCTTGCTATAGCCGAGCTCCTTGCCGAGGATTTCCTCGGTGTGCTCGCCGAGCAGCGGCGAGCGTCTCACTTCGGTGATCGAGTCCGACATCTTGATGGGGTTGCCGACGGTGAGATACTTGCCGCGCGTGGGGTGATCGACCTCGACCACGGTGCCGGTCTTGCGCAGCGACGGCTCCTCGGCGATCTCCTTCATCGACAGGATCGGGCCGACCGGGATGTCGACCGCGTTGCAGATGTCCATGACCTCGAACTTGGTCTTGGTCATGGTCCACTGCTCGATCGTATCGAAGATGTGGCGCAGCCGCGGCAACCGCGCCGGCGGCGTGGCGTAGTCGGGATCGGTCTTCCATTCCGGCTTGCCGATGAGGTCGCAGATCGCGCCCCATACCGGCGCCTGGGTGATGAAATAGATGTAGGAGTCGGGATCGTTCTCCCAGCCCTTGCATTTGAGGATCCAGCCGGGCTGGCCGCCGCCGGAGTCGTTGCCGGCGCGCGGCACCGCCTGTCCGAACGGGATGCCTTCGCCGTGCTGGCTGTATTCGGTCAGCGGTCCATGCGCCAAACGCTGTTGATCGCGCAGCTTGACGCGCGCGAGATTGAGCACGCCGTCTTGCATGGCGCAGAGCACGCGCTGCCCCCGCCCGGTGCGGATGCGCTGATAGAGCGCGCTGACGATGCCGAAGGCGAGGTGCAGACCGGTGCCGCTGTCGCCGATCTGCGCGCCGGTGACGAGCGGTGGACCTTCGCGGAAGCCGGTGGTGGAGGCGGCGCCGCCCGCGCATTGGGCGACGTTCTCGTAGACCTTGCAGTCCTCGTAGGGGCCGGGGCCGAAGCCCTTGACCGAGGCCACGATCATGCGCGGATTGGTCTTGTGGATATGCTCCCAGGTCAGCCCCATGCGATCGAGCGTGCCGGGGGCAAAATTCTCCACCAACACGTCGCAGTGCTTGATCAGCCGGTCGAGGATTTCCTTGCCCTTGGGATGCTTGGAGTCGATCGTGATCGAGCGCTTGCTGCCGTTGAGCATGGTGAAATAGAGGCTGTCGGCGCCTTTGACGTCGCGCAGCTGGCCGCGCGTGATGTCGCCGACGCCGGGGCGCTCGACCTTGATCACGTCGGCGCCCATATAGGCGAGCAGCTGCGTGCAGGTCGGGCCCGCCTGCACATGCGAGAAATCGAGAATGCGCACGCCCTCGAGCGCCTTGCCGGCCTGACCGTAGGGCTTGGTCGAGGGCTTCGGCAGACCGTTCGCGACGGCCTTCTTCGCCGCCGACTTTTTCGCTTTCAGCTTCGCGACCTTCTTCGCCGCGGCCTTGGATTTGGACTTAACTTTCATTTTGGCTGTCACCTTCTTGCTCGTTGCCATTGTCGTTTCCTCTGGGAGTTCAATCGAGGTGGCCGATTATTTCTTGCGAACCGCGCTTTGCGGGTTGAGCTTGCCGATGCGGCCGCTCTCGGTGCCGGCGGCCGGGTCGATCACCGCGTTGATGAGGGTCGGCTTGCCGGAGTCCATGGCCGCGTCGACGGCGCGCTTGAGCTCATCGGGCGTTGTCGCCTGAGCGCCGACGCCGCCGAACGCTTCCGCGATCTTGTCGTAGCGCGAGCCTTTGACGAAGACGGTCGTGGCAGGATCCGAACCGCCGGCGGCATTGGTGTCAGTGCCGCGATAAATGCCGTCGTTGTTGAACACGACGATGCAGACCGGCAGGCTGTACCGGCAGATCGTTTCCACCTCCATGCCGGAGAAACCGAAGGCGCTGTCGCCTTCGACCGCGAGCACGGGTTTGCCGGTCTCGATCGCGGCCGCGATGGCAAAGCCCATGCCGATGCCCATGACGCCCCAGGTGCCGACGTCGAGCCGCTTGCGCGGCTTGTACATGTCGATGACGCCGCGGGCGAGATCGAGCGTGTTGGCGCCTTCGTTGACGAGAATGGCATCCGGCCGCTCTTTGATGACGGTGCGCAGCGCGCCGAGCGCGCCGTGGAAGTCCATCGGCGCTGTATTCTTCATCAGCCGCGGCGCCATCTTGGCGATGTTTTCGTCCTTTTTCGCCTTGACGGCGCCGATCCAGTCCGCCGGCGGGGCCGGCCACTTGCCATCCATGCCCGCGAGAAGCGCCGACACGCAGGAGCCGATATCGCCGACCAGCGGCGCGACGATCTCGACGTTGCTGTCCATCTCCTTGGGCTCGATGTCGATCTGGATGAACGTCTTCGATCCAGGCTCACCCCAGGTCTTGCCCTTGCCGTGCGAGAGAAGCCAGTTGAGGCGGGCGCCGATCAGCATCACGACGTCGGAGTCCTTCAGCACGGTCGAGCGCGCAGCGCCCGCGCACTGGGGATGGGTGTCGGGCAGAAGGCCCTTGGCCATGCTCATCGGCAGGAACGGAATGCCGCTCTTTTCGATGAGCGCGCGGATTGCGTCATCGGCCTGCGCGTAGGCCGCGCCTTTGCCGAGGATGATCAGCGGGCGCTTCGCGCTCTTGAGCACATCGAGCGCGCGCTTGACGGCGGCCGGCGCAGGAAGCTGCGCCGGGGCCGGGTCGATGACCGTCACCAGCGACTTGGCGCCAGCCTCCGCGTCCATGACCTGCGAGAAGAGTTTTGCCGGCAGATCGAGATAGACGCCGCCCGGACGGCCGGAGAGCGCCGCGCGGATCGCGCGCGCCACCCCGATACCGATGTCGGCGGCATGCAGCACGCGGAAGGCGGCCTTGCACAGCGGCCTGGCGATCGCGAGTTGGTCCATCTCTTCGTAGTCGCCCTGCTGCAGGTCGACGATCTCGCGCTCGGACGAGCCGCTGATCAGGATCATCGGGAAGCAGTTGGTCGTCGCGTTGGCCAGCGCGGTGAGGCCGTTGAGAAAACCGGGAGCCGACACCGTGAGGCAGATGCCGGGCCTTTTCGTCAGAAAGCCGGCGATGGCCGCCGCATTGCCGGCGTTCTGCTCGTGCCGGAACGAGATGACGCGCATGCCCGCGGCCTGGGCCATGCGGCCCAAATCCGTGATCGGGATGCCGGGCACGCCGTAGATCGTGTTGATGCCATTGAGCTTGAGCGCATCGATGACGAGATGAAAGCCATCCGTCAGCTCCCGCTCGGTGTCTTGTGCGGTTGTGTCCGCGGGCTTGGGCTTCACTGCCGCGTCAGCCATGGCACTCCTCCCTCGAAACCTTTTTTCGTGTCAGTCCAAATAATCGGCGTACTTCTCGACGTGCTCGGCCAACCCGAGCGCGTGGTTGCGCACGAGGTCTTCGGCCCGCTTGGTGTCGCGCGCCTCGAGCGCCTCGATGATGGTCAGATGATCGCGGATCGAACGATCGGCGCGATCCTGCTCGCCGATGGTCTTGCGCCGGATCATCCGCATATGGGTGAACAGGTTCTCCGCGAGCGAGATGAGCACGCCGTTGCGGCTCATGCGGATGATGGTCTGGTGGAACTCGATGTTCACCTCGGAATATTCGTCGAGCCTCGCATGCAGCTTCCCGTTCTCGAACTTCGCGAACATAGTGCGCAGCGAAGCGATCTCGTCGGCGCTCGCGTTCTCGGTGATGAGCCGCGCCGCCATGCTTTCGAGCGCGGCCCAGGCGGTGATCATCTCGATCACCTCGCGCTTGGTTTTGCGGACGACGTAAATCCCGCGCCGAGGAACCGCGCGCACGAAACCTTCGCGCTCGAGCTGGGCCATGGCTTCGCGCACCGGCGTGCGGCTGATGCCGAAATCCGAAGCGAGCCGCCGCTCGTCGAGCCGGATGTCGGTGCGGCTGCGATAGATGTCCATGGAGGCGATCGCGTCTTTGAGCGCGGCATAGGCGCGGCTCTTGAAGCTGTCGGGGCTGCCGATCGGCTCGACGCGCGGCGATACCGCGGCTCCCGCGGAATGGGACGCGGATGGGCCCCGGACGCTGGCAGGACGGGGGTTACGATCACCGCTACTCATGGCTGGTATACAATATTCCACGGCCCGCCACCCGATGCAACAGGCGCATCCCCCTTCCCCATCGAGCATTCCCGCAAAGCCGCCCGCGAGAAAAACCGCCGGTAGGTGAACCGGTTCACACGGCTTACGCGCACGAAGCGCTACGACAGCGGTGCGATGCCGAGGAGGAACCGATGTCCGATCTTGCCTCTCGCTTTATCTATTCGCCGCTCCTTTCGACCCCGTTCAAGGTCGTGTGCCTGTTCTGCGTGTTGGGTTTGGTGCTCTCGGCAGCAATCGTTCCAATGATCGCGCCGGAGTATATGGCTTGGGTGCTGTCTCACATCGAATGACGTTTCATTGCCATGGCGTCATTCGCCGCGCCGACCACATGAGTTCGCCGGACCGTCCGCGCCGCCAACGCCGCGGACGGTCCGCGTTTCCCGGCACCGTCAACCCATTTCCATTGCGCGGCGTCGCATCGGCCGCAACACGGCGAGCGCCATGACCGCCGCAATGATGTTGAGGATCGCCGCGACATAAAACACGGCGTGCCAGCTGCCGGTTGCGCTGGTCAACACGTTGGCCAAGGGGACCAGCAGCGATGCCGTGCCCTTCGCCGTATAAAGCATGCCGTAATTCGTCGTCGCGAACTTCCTGCCGTAGATGTCGGTGCAGGTCGCGGGGAAGAGCGAGTAGATCTCGCCCCAGGCGAAGAACACCAGCCCCGACAGGATCACGAACAGGAACGGGTTGCTCGCGAAGTAGAGCAACGCGTAAATGCCGAGACCCTCGAGGAAGAACGCGATGAACATCGTGTTCTCGCGACCGATATGATCGGAGACCCAGCCGAAGAATGGCCGACAGATGCCGTTGAGCACCCGGTCGATCGTCAAGGCGAAGGTAAGCGCCGGGAGCGTAAGTCCCAGGATCGAGACCGGCACACCAGCGATTTTGTAGTCGTTGGCGATGGGCGCAAGCTGGGCGATTGCCATCAGACCGCCGGCGCCGACCATCACGAACATGAGATACATGATGAAGAAGGGAGATTTGTAGAACTGCCAAGTCGCCAAGGGCGCCAGCACTTCGGCGGGCGTGTAGTCGCGCCGCGTTTGCTGCACGGCAGGCGCCGCAGGCACCACGACTTCGCCGGGTTCTGGGGCCCGCAGGAGCAGCGCGACAAGGATCACCACGACGCCTTGGCCGATGCCGAACCACCAGAACGCGGCCTCGTAACCGCTCGACTGAATCATATTGGCGATCGGGATTACGGTCAGAGCGGAACCGGCGCCGAAACCCGCGGCCGTCAAGCCAGCCGCGAGGCCGCGCCGATCCGGGAACCACTTCAGCGCGTTGCCGACCGAGCCGCCATAGATCACGCCGGCGCCGATCCCGCCGATTGCCGCAGCCAGATAGAGCAGCGCGAGCGAGTCGGCATAGGCATTGATCATCCACGCGATCGCGACCAAAAAGCCGCTGCCGCAGATCATCACCCGCGGGCCAAACTTGTCGATCAGATAGCCCTCGAACGGCACCAGCCATGTTTCAGTGAGAACGAAGATGGTGAACGCGACTTGGATCGCCGCGCGTCCCCAATGATACTTCTGATCGATCGGAGTGACGAAGAGCGTCCAGCCGTATTGCAGGTTGGCGATCATCACCATGCAGATGATGCCGAAGATCAGTTGGCCCCAACGCGTCGCCTCGGACGCCGTCGCCCGCGACGAAATGGCTTCTGTTGTGCTTGTGGTCACCGTTTCCTCCATCCCAGCCGTATTGCTTGAGCGCTACGACAAGACGTCGCGTCTCATCGCCGACTCTTATTTATGAGTGTTTATGAGTGCCGCGGCGCTTGATACGTTTTCCGCGTTCGATTTCACCTCGCATGTCCGGTGAATGAAATCTCTTTGCGCACGCGCTGCGTCGTTCCCTGACACTTCCTCATTCGTCCCGCTGACAACCGTTGATCCCCTGTGAAGCAACAAACCCGGCAACCCACAATGAAGTTCCGTTTCGTCACCTCCATCCTTGGTAAATTACACGCGGGTTTGAACAAAACCAGCCTACCGCAGCGGACAATGCCCGCAATTGCGCTCCGAGGGCCGGGACGTGGTGCCGCACCCCCCTGTGTGCAGCGCAATATTGAGTTGTGCAAACGCGCTCGACGGCGATGGCGTTGGCTCAGCCCCGAGCGGCGGGCCGCCCATGCGTCGCGCCCGCCCAAAACCCTATTTCAACTGTTCCGGCAAAGTGATGCGGTAGACCAGGATCATGGTGTCGACCTCGAGCCCGCTCGCATCCTTGTAGGGCGCGCCAGCCTGATAGCCGTTCTGAGTGATGAAGTCGTTGTCGTTGGTGACGAACAGAAAGTAATCGTTCGGATTGGCAGGATCGAGCGCCGGCACCAGCGTCATGCCTTCCCACTTTTCCGAGAGATTGTTGCGGTCGTTCGGCTCGCCGTTGTGCAATCCGAACTTCTGCAATTCCGTCGTCTCGTTGATGTCGATGTAGCGCGTGAGCGTCGCTGGCACGACTCCGTCCGCGAGCTTGCCGTTGGGCGCGACCGGCACCGTGCCGTCGTAGCGCGAGCCTGCGATGTTGGTCGCCCGCGAGGTGTCGAGGAGGTCGATGCTGCGGTAGCGTGAGGTCGCGCTAGCGGTGCCGTAACCGTTGCCGGCATCGCGGCAGAGTAGGAGGAAGAACGTCTCGTCGAGCGCGAGCAGCTCGCTCTGGGCGGCCACCCGCCGTTCTCCTCCCGCGGTCTCGTACAGCGGCAGCGGCACGACGTACTCGCGCGCGAGCTTCGGCCGTTCGCGATCGGTGATATCGTAGTAGAGAAGCCGGGTATATCGCCGCGTTTCCGGCGAGGTGCCGCCATCCTGGCGAGTCGCGCTCTGCAACGCAACGACCAGGAATTTTCCGCCCGGCGGCGTCACCGTGAGCCCCTCGAAACCTTGGTTGTTCGCCCGGCCGGTTTCCGGGTCCGGCGGCTCCGGTGCCTTCGCGCCCGGGCCGGGATTGTTGGAGGCGAAGTGATCCTTGCCCTTGCGTTTGGGCAGGAAGGCCTCGGGCGGCCTGATCGCCGCCAGCAGACCGCCGGTTGGCGAGAAGCGGTAAACGTAAGGGCCGTATTCATCACCGATGAAAAAACTGCCGTCCGCCAACAGCGCCAGCGATTCGCTATCGATGCTCACGCGGCCGTTCGACGCCTGCGGCAGATCCGGCAAACCGTTCGCCGCGCGGCGAATGCCATCGGGATCGAGCCCGGTGAGCGATTGTCCGGCCGCGTCCGTGAGCAGGATAGTGTCGGTCAGCATCGCCGCGACACTGCTTTGGCGCTGCGCAACCGGCACGGCCATGGGGTCGTCGAGCGGCGTGAAGGTGATGAAGAGCTTGTTGATCCGCGCGCGATAATCGCTCGTGCCGGTGACGTTGTAGCCGCGGTCGGGCAACATATAGAACGTGCCCTGATAGCCGGCGGGCGTTCGCACCCACGACTTCGGATCGACCGCAATGGCGGAGCCGGAGCCGAACGTCTCCCCGAACTTGTCGCGCAGATCGGACGGCAACCGTCCAACCCCGACGAGCGCCTTGTTGACGAAGGTGAGATCACCGACGATGACGGTTTCGGCGCCGCGCGTCGCCGGCGCTGGCGCGAGCCAGCCGATCAGGGCAAGAGCGATAATTGGTAATGCGCGCAAGCGAGCACGATCACGAGCAGACATGTTCATTCCTTAGAATAGGTCCAACGAGACAATAAATTGTCGCGGGATTTTTGCGGCGTGACAATCCGCGACGTTGAGGGGCGGCGCGCATGGACAAGCCCGAGGTGGGCCGTTAGCCTTCGACCTTCTCAGACACGTCTCTGGCGTTTTGTGTCGGACGTCGACAATGACCTCACCCGCGGTGGCGCGTGCGAACATCTACGGGCATCGGGCGCGCATCGGTTACACCTCGCCGCCGCTTACCACCGAGATCTTTCCCTATGAGTTCTACAAGATCGTTCCCACCGGTGTGACGCTCGTCATCACCACGCTCGCGATCGTGGTGCGCAGCAAGGGCGAGGTCGAGCAGTCCTACGACATCAGCATGAAGGCCGCGCGCGAGATGGCAGCGGCCGGCGTGGACATCGTCGTGCTCGGCGGCGTCCCCATCAACCTCTCGAAGGGTTATGCCAACGCGCAGCAGATGATCATCGACCTCGAGGCCGAGCTGAAGGTCAAGGTCTCGACCAGCGCGGCGGCGCAGGCGAGAGCCGCCAAGGCGCTCGGCTGCAAGAAAGTGGTGGTGGCGCAACCCTACGAGTTGAGCGAGACCGATCGGATCGCGAGCTATGGCGCTCATTTCGGCTGCGAGGTGCTGGGCGCGACCGGTTGGGGCAGCGCCTTCAACCAGATCGGACGCATTCCGCGCCACGCCGCGCTCGACATGGGGCGCAAGCTCATGCGCGAGCACCCGGACGCCGACTCGATCCTGTTGCCGTCGCCGCATTGGCCGACGGCTGACGCAATCGACGCGCTCGAGCGCGAGTTCGGCGTCAACGTCATGGCGGCGCACCAGGCGATCGTGTGGGATGCGCTACGGCGCTGCGGCGTCAACGACCGCATCGCGGGATTCGGCCGGCTGTTCCGGGAGTTTTGAGTTCTCCGCGGTTGGCGGAGCGTGAAAAAGAATCGCAAAGGGGAGTCGCGATGCCAACGAAAACCCATGCGCGCGGCGTGCGCGTTTGCGCCGTTGCAGCTCTCGTTCTCGTCTGCTGGCGGCCGGTGGCGGCGCAGGAGGCGATCGAGGTCAAGGCCGGCATCTCCGATCCCGTCAACACCGTGCTGGCGTGGTACATGGCCCGCGATGCCGGTTTCTACGCCGCCCAAGGGCTCAAGGTCGACATCATCAACATGAGCGGCGGCAGCCGCGGCGCGGCCGAGCTGCAGGCCGGCCGGCTCGACGTCATGCACGTGGGATTGTCCTCGGTGATCCGGATCAACCGCAGTGGCGGCGATATCCGCACCATCGGCTCCTTGAGCAACGTCATTCGCTTCACCTTCTTCTCCGCGCCCGGGGTGAAGACCGCGGCCGAGCTCAAGGGCGGCGTGATCGGCGTGAGCACGTTCGGCTCGGAGAGCGATTCCACCGTCACGCTCGCGCTGGCGCGGCTCGGCCTCACCCGCAACGACGTGACGTTGAAGGAATCTGGCGGCGGCATGCGCCGCCTCGACGCGGTAAAGTCGGGCGAGATCAAAGCGACGCCGCTTAACGAGCCGCTCGCGAGCCTGGCGCGCGAGCAAGGCGTCAACGTTCTCGTCGATCTCGTGCCCGAGCAAATTCCGTGGGTGTTCAGCTCGATCGTGGTGCGGCGAGGCGACATCGCCGGCCGGCGCGATGTGCTCATCCGATTCTTGAAGGGAACGATCGAAGGCAATTATCTCGCGCTCAGCGACGAGAGGCGCGCGAAAGCCGTGCTGGCCAAGGAACTCAAGATCACCGATCTGAAAATCCTCGACATCACCTACAACGACTTCAAGGCGCAATCGCCGGCCGACATCGAAATTTCCCAGCCGGGCGTCGGGAACATCCTGGCGCAGTTCCCCGGCGGCAGCCAGAAGGTGGAGGATTACGTGGACGCGAGCCTGCTCGCGGCGCTGGCTAGCGAGGGCTACTTCACGGCCATGCAGCAGAAGTACCAACGCTAGCCGCGGGCCGCCGATGAACGCCGGCACGCGAGCGGCCATGGCGCTGTTGTTCGCGGCGGCCGCTTGGCCGGCGAGCACGTCGGCGCAGACGGTCGAGGAATTCTACCGGAGCAAGTCGATCACCATGCTCGTCGGCGGCGGCGCCGGCGGCGGCTACGATACCTATGCCCGCGTCTTTGCCCGCCATCTGTCGCGCCACATTCCCGGCAATCCCAACATCATCGCCAAGAACATGCCGGCCGCGGCCGGGCTTGCGGCCGCCAGCACGCTCTACAGCGCAGCCGACAAGGACGGCGCGACCATCGCCGCCTTCACCAACGGCGCAGCCATGGACCCGTTGTTCGGCAACGCGAGCGCGCGCTACGACGCGCAGAAGTTTGGCTGGCTGGGCAGCATCGGCAAATTGCAGAACGTCTGCGCCACCTGGCACCGGTCGGAGATCAAGACCATCGCGGCTGCCCGCGCGCGCGAGGTCATCGTGGCCGCCGCCGGCGCCACCTCGAATACCGCGATCGTTCCCAAGACGTTGAACGCGCTCGTCGGCACCAAGTTCAAGGTGATCGCCGGATACGACACCGGCGCGGGTTTGACGCTCGCGGTCGAGCGCGGCGAGGCCGAGGGTATCTGCGGTTTGTCCTGGTCCACCATCAAGGCGTCGCGCCCGCACTGGATCAGCGACAAGCTCCTCAACGTCATCGTCCAGATGGGCCTTACCAAGCTTCCCGACCTGCCGCATGTGCCGAGCGCGCTCGACCTCGTTGCCGATGTGGAGAACAAGCAGGTGCTGGAGCTGATCTTGATCCGACAGGAGGCGGGGCGCCCGTTTGCCGCGCCGCCCGGCGTGCCCGCCGATCGTCTCGACGCGTTGCGGCGCGCCTTCGACGCCACGATAACCGATGGTGAATTTCGCGCCGATGCGGACAAGGCGCAGTTGGAGGTCGAGCCGCTCACGGCGGCCGAGATCGACACGCTTCTGGCGAAGGCTTACGCCGCGCCGAAGACGATCGTGAAAAAGGCCGCCGCATTGATCGAGCCGTCGGGACGCGCGCCGTGACGGCTGTCGTCTTCCGTCATCGTATCGGAGAACGAGCGGAGTCCTTATACTAGATTGAAGATCTCCGCCTGAGGCGCCATCCGTGCGTTTGAACCGCCGTTGTGCAGCCAAGCTTCTCGTCGCGCCCGCGCTCCTGGCGGGGCTGCGAACCTTCGCTTCGAGCGCCGAGCCATATCCGGGAAAGCCGGTTCGCATCATCGTGCCCTACCCGGCGGGCGGACCATATGACGGCATCCCGCGGATCATCGCCCAGTGGATCAGCGCGCAGCACGGCTGGTCGATCGTGATCGACAACCGCAGCGGCGCGACCGGCGTCATCGGCGTCATGGCCGCCAAGCAGGCGCCTCCCGACGGCCACACGCTGGTTGTGCTCACCACCAGCACCCATGGCTCGATGCCGGCCCTCAAACGCAACCTGGCCTATGACCCGGTCAAGGACTTCGCGCCGATCGTGCTGATGGCCGACGCCGCGCTGGTGTTGCTGGTCCGCGACGACCTGCCGGTGCGCAGCGGCACGACGGGCGAGTTCGCGGCGTTCGTCGCCCTCGATATCAGCCGCTACAAGAAGCTCGCCGAGGACATGGGCTTGGCCGAGGAGTGAGCGGTTGACGGCATTGCCGCAACGCTGCATCGCGCGCGCGGCCTTCGTGGGCCTGATCTGCCTTTGGACGGCGGCGGCGCGCGCGCAAGATACGTCGGCCGCGACCGCCGCCGCCCAAAGTCCGTCCTGGGTCATTCCCGATCTCGCCGCCGCGGCCCGCGCCGAGGGCGAGCTGACCGTTTATTCCTCCATGAACGAGCAGGAGGGCCTGCCGCTGTGGAAGATGTTCGAGGATGCCGCCGGGGTAAAAGTGAACTATGTGCGCTCGTCCGATTCGATCATTCTGTCGCGCGTCGCGATCGAGAGCAGGGGCCGGCAGCGCAGCTGGGACCTCGCGGTCACCACCACGGTGAACCGGCTGCCCAACGAGGCGCTGCTGCAATTCGACCCGCCGCAGGCGCGCGGCCTCATCCCGCAGGCGCGCGATCCGAACCGCCGCTGGTACGGCATCTACGCGAATTACAACACGCCCGCCTACAACACCAACCTGGTCACGCCGTCGCAACTGCCGAAGAGTTACGAGGAATTCCTCGAGCGCAAGGAATGGGCCGGCAAGGTCGCCCTCGACGACACGGACGACGAATGGCTGAGCGCGATAATCATCCATTACGGCGAGGAACGCGGCAAGACGCTGCTCAAGGACATCGCGGCGGTGCTCAAGCCGGTGATGGTCGACGGCCACCTCGCGCTGGCGCGTTCGGTCGGTGCGGGCGAATATTGGCTCGCGCTCAACAATTATGCGTCGCTGACCGTCAACGTGCGGTTGTCGGGCGCGGCCATCGACTTCTGGGCGCTCGATCCGGTGGCGCTGTTCTTCGGCTCGGTCGGCGTCAGTTCGCAGGCGCCGCATCCCAAGGCCGCCTTGCTGGGCGCGAACTTCATGCTCAGCCGCGAGGCCGAGCAGTTCCTGACCACGCGCGGCCGCATGCCGACCCGCCACGACGTGCCGGTCAATCCCGCCTACGTGAGCGAGAGGTTGAAGGACAGAAAAATCATTGCCACTATCTTCGCCGGGGACGAGCAGAAGAAATGGCAGGGGCTGTTCAAGGACATCTTCAGGCCGAAGTAGCTGCGCGCTGCAACCAATCGGGCGAGCCTTGCTGGCGCCCATCCAGGAGAATGTCATGAGGCTATGCCGGTACGACGACGACCGCTTGGGGGTGGTGCGCGGCGAGATGGTGCATGACGTCACCGAGGCGCAGACCCAGATCAGGGCGGCCGCCCCCTACGCGATGAAGGGCGATGCGGTGATCGCGGCCTTGCCGGCGTGGCGCTCGCGGCTCGAGGAGATGGCGGCGAAGGCGCCGGGCAAGCCGGTTGCGCACGTCCGCTTGCTTTCGCCGGTGGCGCGGCCTTCCAAGCTCGTGGCGGCGCCCACCAATTACAAGGCGCATATCGAAGAGATGGCGGCACGCGCAGCAGCGCAGAACGCCAAGCCGTCGCCGGCCATCGGCACGGCCGGCCTTTTCCTCAAGGCGAACTCGTCGCTGGTCGGCCCGTCCGAAGGTGTGGCGATCCGCTTCCCCGAGCGCCGCAACGAGCACGAGGTCGAGCTTGCGATCATCTTCGGCAAGCAAGGCAGCGATATCCCGCGCGAGAAGGCGCTCGATTACGTGATCGGATACAGCATCGGGCTGGACATGACCGCGCGCGGTCCCGAGGACCGCAGCTTTCGCAAATCGATCGACACCTATTCCGTGCTCGGGCCATGGCTGCTCACCGCCGACGAAATTCCTGATCCGGACAACGTGCCGCTCACGATTTCCGTCAACGGCGAGCTCAAGCAGAACAGCAGTACCAAGCAGTTAATCTACGATTGCCGCAAGCTGATCGAATGGGGCTCGACCTTCTACACCTTCTATCCCGGCGACGTGCTCTATACCGGAACGCCCGAGGGCGTGAGCCCGGTCAAGCCGGGCGATACCATGCTCGCGCGCATCGACCCGATCGGCGAGATGTTGGTGGCGGTGCGCGCTCACCGGGCGGGCGGTTAGGCGACACGAGGATCGCGGTCGACCGGTTCTTGCGCCGCTCAGTGGTCGCGAGGCGCATTCGCTCTACTCGTGGACCGTCGCGCTCTCAACGAGGAGGCTTTCGATGCTGCAGGTCAAGCGAATTGGGCATGCAACGCTGACCACGCCCGATCTCGAGCGCCAGCTCGACTATTACACGCGCGTCGTCGGCTTGAGCGCCGTTGCCAAGGAGAAGGGCCGCGCGATCCTGGCGACCAAGCCGGGGCAAGAGGCGATCGTGCTCGAGCACGGCGAGCGGCCGGCCGGCGTGCGGCTCGCCTTTCAAGTCGCCCCCGGAAGCGATCTCGGCGCGCTTTCGGCGCGACTGTCCAAGGCTGGGATCAAATCCGAGCGGCGCAGCGGGATTACGCCCGGCATCGCGCAGGCGATCGTGTTCACCGATCCCAAGGGGACCAGCGTCGAAATCTTCTCCGACTACGCCTTCGCCAAGGATGATGACAACTATACCGGCGTGATGCCGCGCAAGCTCGGCCACGTCGCCTTTCATACGCCCGACGTCGCAGCGACCGTGAAGTTCTATTGCGACGTGCTCGGATTCAAAGTGTCGGACTGGCGCAGTGATTTCTTCGCCTTCCTGCGCTGCAGCCGCGACCACCACACGATCAATCTGCTGCAAGCCGACAACGCCAACATTCACCACCTCGCGTTCGAGCTGCGCGACGAAGCCGAGATCAACCGCGCCTGCGACTTCCTCGCACGCAAGAACATCAAGCTGTTCTGGGGTCCGATCCGGCACCTCATCGGGCACAACATCGCGATCTATCACAAGAATCCCGACGGCATCACCGTCGAGTTCTTCACCGACATCGACCTGATGTACGACGAGGAGCTCGGCTATTTCGAGCCGCGGCCGTGGCACCAGGACCGCCCGCAGCGGCCGAAGGTGTGGGGCGACGACACGCCGACGAACTATTGGGGGCCGGGACACCCGCACGACATGCCGGGGCCGAAGAAGTGACGGAGCGCGACGCTCGTCGTTCGCCGGACGCACGCAAGGGCCGACGGCATGCTGCGCTCGGCTGCCTTTCGCAATCGCAGCGTCGGCGAGAGCTCACTTCGACCGCATCGCCTCGCGCTTCCACATCTGCCACGGGCGCTCGTACGCGGTAGTGTTGTTGTCGTGGGCGAGCTTTTGTTCCTCGCCTTCGATGAAGGTGATCGGCCCCCCGATCGCGATCGCCTGGGCGAGCTGACGCGCATTCACCTCCGCGTAGATCGCCCAGAACGTCGCCAGCCTCACATTGGGTCCGACCACGGTATCGCCGTGGCCGCGCATCAACACGATGTTCGCTTTGCCGAGCGTCTGGGCGATCGCCTTGCCGAGCGCGGGAGTCTCGACCAGAAGATTGGTCGGGCCGGCCACGACGCGAGTGTCGAATATCGGCGGCCCCTCGCCGAGAAATGCCGCGTTGTGCAGGATCGGCTTCAACGGATATTTGGTCACGGAGAAGGGCACGATGGTCGGAGAGTGACTGTGGATGATGGCGTTGACGTCCGGCCGCACCTTGTAGATCTCGCCGTGGATGAACCGCTCCTTGTATGATCCACGCCCCTTCGCGTCGACCGGCTTGCTGTCGAGGTCGTACTCCATGATGTCGTCCGCCGTGACCGTCGCCGGCGCGATCGAGCGCGACATCAGATAGCGATTGGGATCGCGGGGATCGCGGATGCTGACGTGGCCGAAGCCATCTAGAACCTTTTCGTTTGCGAGGATACGGTTGGCGACGACCAGGTCTTCGATGGCGCCGGGATCGACGCCGGGAAATGCGCTCGTTCCGGTTTGAGCCTGCGCGAGGGAAAGTGGCACACCGACCGACAGCGCGGCCACCAGCGCAAGGCTTGTCTTCGACGCCATGGATTTTCCTCCCGACTGCGGTCTCGTTGTCGTTGAATCGTCTCGCGCAGTTGGTCACACCGAGGTGTGCGCCACGCCCGCCGTCGCCACGAGCGCGTCGGCTGCGGCCTCGTAGAAGCTGACGTTGTCGGGCAGCACGACCGACGCCGAGCGCACCGCGTGGGTTTCGGGATCGATGCCGTCGGGCTGCCTGCCTTGCCGGGCCGCGAGCGCGGCCTTGCGCAGGCGGATGCGCGCCATGATCACGCCGTTGTCGGTCGAGACCAGGTTCTCCTTGCTGCGGTCCTGGATCGGCCCCATGCTTTCCTGGATCGCCGCGTCCTGCATGGCGATGCCGGCAACGCCGCAATAGCTCTTGTTGGCTCGCTGCGCGGCGCGGTCGATCATGTAGTCGTTGTCCTTGTTGACCACTGGCCGGAACGTGCCGGGGATCAACTTGACGTGGATGCCGCCGCCGTTGCGCATGGTGTCGAGCTCGTGATCGGTGAGCGGCCGCGTGGGGTGGTGGGTGAAGCACCACGACATGCAGTTCTCGTCGTCGATCGGAACCCAGGCGTGGCCGTTGAGCGCGTTTTCGCCGTAAGGCGGGATCATGCTGTGGAACGGCATGATCCATTGCGTGATGCGCCAGTAGAGATGGCCCTCCTGCGCCGGACGGCGCACGCCGATCACCATGCCGCCCTCGGTCTCCACCACTTCGAAGCGCGCGTCGGTTTCGCGCGTCAACTCAGCGCCCTTACCGACATGAAGCGAATCACTACGCAGATCGTGGCGGTGAAGGAACGAGACATGCGCCGAATCGATTCCACCCTCCATCGCCTGCAGGAAGTTGCACTCCTGGGTGCGTTTCGAGACGAAACGGTGCGAATGCGGCACCCTCGCCCATTCGAAGCCCGGAAGAGGAGGCTTGAACTCCGGCGGGCCCATATAGACCCAGATGACGTCGCCCAACTCGACGCACGGATAGGACCTCAGCTTGATCTTGCTGCAGAAGCCACTCGCTTCGGGCTCGGAGGGAACCTCGGTGCACTGACCGGTGACGTCGTATTTCCAGCCGTGGTAGGCGCAGCGCAGCCCGTTCTCCTCGTTGCGCCCGAACCAGAGCGATACACCGCGATGGGCGCAGAACTCGTCGATCACGCCCACGCGCCCTTGGGTGTCGCGAAACGCTAGCAGCCGTTCGGAGAGCAGCTTGACGCGCACCGGCGGCCCATCCGGCTCGCCCACCTCCTCCGACAGCAGCGCCGGAATCCAATAGCGTCGAAACAGATCGCCCATCGGCGTGCCCGGCCCGGTCTGGGTCAGAAAGTCGTTTTGCTCGCGCGTGGTCATAAAATGGGGGCTCCGTTCGTGTCGCTGCTGCGCCGCATCCTCCGGCTAGTTGGCCGGCGGCCGGTAGGGCCCAAGCTTCGCCACCGCCGTCTTGGCGAAGGACGCATCCACCACGCCGTCGACGCTGACGTCCTTCTTCTCGATCAGCCCAAGCTCGCGGAAGAAATCGAGATCCTTCCTCAGGCTCGCCACGTTGACCTCGCCGTCGGGATTGCAGTAGCTCGGCACCATGCGGCGGAACATGCCTTCATCCTTGATGGTCGTATACTTGACCAGGATCGCAATGACCTCGTTCGCTTTCGGCCCCGCCAGCCGGCCGTCCTTGAGGGCATCGTTGTACATGCGAACGCCGCGGAGATAGGCGCGCATGAACCGCTCGGCCACCTCGCGCCGGCCGCTGATGAAGTGGTCGGAAAAGAACGTCACGGCGGTCTGCTGGTCCGGATAGGTGACGTCGTTTCCGGCGACGCGCACGGCAACGCCGTCTTCGATCGCGCGTGTCATGGTCGGCTCATTGGTGATGCTGGCATCGATGCCCTTGTTCTTGTAGGCCGGCAGATGTTCGGGGAAGCCGAGATAGACCACGTCGACATCGCCGTATTTGAGTCCGCCCTTTTTCAGCGCCTCGTTGAGCGCCGACGCGGTGCCGGTTCCGGGCGCGCCGATTGCAACCTTCATGCCCTTGAGGTCGGCGAAGGTCTTATAGCGACCGCTGACGACGTGGTCTTTGCGCACCATCAGCGACGAATAGCCGTAGCCCGGTTTGATCGAGGCCTGATCGGCCACGATCTTCATGCCGATGCCGCGCCCGACCGCGTTGTAGAACCCTGCCGACACGGTGCCGCCGCCCACATCGAGCTCGCCGGTGCCGAGCGGGGCGATCATTTGCGCCGCGGAATTGAACCCGCTGATCGACACGTCCAGCCCATCCTCGCGGAAGAAACCCATGGCGTCGGCGATGTAGTAACCGGCATCGCTGATGGTGCGCGCGATGCCGATCTTGACCTGATCGGCAGCGGCCGTGGGCCGATAGGCTGCGTCCAGCGCGGCGCCCGACAACACGCAGAAGGCGGCGACAACCGATGCTTTGAGCCACCGCGCGGACGCGTCGTTCGCCATGTCGTTCTCCGATCGCATGCACGTCCGTTGGCGATGGCGCACCGGTCGCAGCGCGCGAGATTTCTTGTATCATCCGCGGCAAAATTCGTCACGGTGTTTCGACGGTTGCGCGCGGGACCGGACGGGAATGATCAATCAGCCACCATCGACCCGCGGCGAAATCTACGGCTATCGCGCCCGCATCGGCTACACCTGCCCGCCGCTCAGCGCGGAAGTATTCCCTTATGAATTCTACAAGCTCGTTCCCGCCGGCGTGACCCTCGTGATCACCACGCTGACGGTGATCGAACGCAGCCAAAGCGAGGTCGATGCGGCCTACGAGATGAGCATGCGCGCGGCGCGTGAACTCGCCGCCGCCGGCGTCGACCTCGTGTTTCTCGGCGGCGTGCCGGTCAATCTCTCCCGCGGCGATGAGAACGCGCAGGTGATGCTGCAGACGCTCGCGGCGGAGCTCGGCGTCAAGGTCTCATCGAGCGTCGCCGCGCAGGGAAAGGCGGCGAAGGTCCTCGCCTGCAAGAAAGTGGTGGTGGCGCACCCTTATGGCGCGCGCGAGGACGCGCGACTGATCGCCGACGCCCAACGCTATGGCTGCGAAGTGCTCGGCGTCATGGGATGCGGCAAGGTCATCAAAGACTTCGGCCGCATCCCGGTGACGGCCGCGCTCGACATGGGCCGCGCGCTGATGCGCGCGCACCCGCACGCCGACGCGATCTTTTTCCCTTCGCCGCACTGGCCGGTGATCGAGGCCATCGAGGCGCTGGAGCAGGAATTCGGCGTGACCGTGATGGCGGCATCGCAAGCGTGCGTGTGGCACGCACTGCGCCTCGTCGGCGTGAACGATCGCATCAGAGGCTACGGGCGGCTGTTGCGGGAATTCTAGCCGCGCGGAATCGGCAGCGTCATAAGCGATGGTCCGCCGCTTGCACGGCCTCATCCGATCCGGAACAGTTTTTGCGCAAGCCCGCCCGTGATCGAGGCGACCGCGTCGGATTTCAGCCCGGCCGCCGTCACGATCTTGGCGGGCTCCTCGTCGCCGATCGGGAACGGCATATCGGAGCCCATCATCACATGGTCGGCGCCGATCACCTCCACGACAAATCGCAACGCACGCGGGTCATGCAGGATGCTGTCGGTGTAGAGCAGCGCCAACGCTTCCGCCGGATCGGCGATCCCCGGCGTGATCTTGTGGTTGCGCTTGAGGCGCCCAAGCAGGAAGGGAAGCCCGGCGGCACCCATGGGCACGAAAATCTTGGCATTGCGGTAGCGCGTGACGTGGCCGCTCGCGATGAGCCGCGCCACCGCCACGATGGCGTCGCTGATGCGGCCGACGGCGTTGGCGAGGCCGTAATCGTTCACGCGGGTGTCGCCGGCGTCGTAGCTCGGATGGATATGGATGACGGCGCCGGTCTCATCCGCCGCCGCCCAGAACGGGTCGAGGTCGGCAGCATCGAGCACGCTGCCGATGCCGCGCGGCAAGGTCGAGATCATCGCGCCGGGGAAGCCCGCCGCGACCGCCGTTTTCAGCACGATGCCGGCGCGCGCACCGTCCTGCAGCGGCACGCTCGCGAGCGGCACGAAACGCCGCTCGGCCTTCGCCGCGGCGAGCTGGGCGTCGTTGAAGAGGCGGCACCAGGCCTCGCCTTCCGCCGACGGCAGCGCATAGCCGAACCAGTCCGGCCAGCCTCCGACCACGTGACGGTCGATCCCCTGCTTGTCCATCCAAGCGAGACGTCCGGCAACGTCGCTCAAACCCTTCATGATCGGCCGCGACGGCTTACCGCCGGCAAAGGCGATCGCCAGGCCGGTGCCGCCCTCGACCAAGCGCAGCGAGGAGAAGCCCCTGCCCTCCTTGCGGATCGCGGCAAGAAGATCAGGTGGCACGAGATGGCCGTGAACGTCGATGATCATTCCGGCTCCTTTACGGCGTCTGACTTGTCGCGCACGGCGGCGATCATGTCGGCGAGTTGCGCCATCTTGATCGGCAGGCTGTTCACCACGATCCCAAGCGGCCGCACGGCGTCATTGACGGCGCTCGCGATCGCGGCCGGCGCTCCGAGATAGCCGGACTCACCCGAGCCCTTCTGCCCGAACACCGTATGCGGCGAGGGCGTCACGTGATGGATGATGTCGACCGGTGGTACCTCGTGCGCCGACGGCAGCAGATAATCCATCAAGCTTTGCGCGACCAGCTGACCCTGCGCGTCGTAGGCGAACTCCTCGTAGAGCGCGGCGCCGATGCCGTGCGCGATGCCGCCCATGGTCATGCCGCGCACGATCTTGGGGTTGATCACGGTGCCGCAGTCGTGGCCGACAACGTAGCGCTTGATCTCGGCCTTGCCGAGATCGGGATCGATCGCCATCAGCAGGAGATGAAACTCGAAGGCGAAGCACGGATACATCTGCACGCGGCCATCGGCCGTCGGCAACTGCCCGCCGCTCGGCACCTGCATCACATGGGTGAAGGCGAGCCCCGGTTCGGTGTCGGGCGGCAGGCGGTGGAAGTTGCGGTGCGCGATGGTCACGAGCTCGGCCCAGCTCCGTCGGTTCGGCGGCGCGACGCGGTCGAACACGTCGCCCGCGCCATAGGTCGCGCGCTCCGGCGGAATCTTGAGGTCATGCGCACCAATGGCGAGAAGGCGTGCTTTGAGCTTGTGCGCGGCGTGGAACGCGGCGCCGCCCAGCATGATCGCCATGCGGCTGCCGACCGGACTTTGGCTCGGCAACGACGCGAGCGAGTCGGGCCGCACCACGCGGATGCGATCGGGATCGATCTCGAGCACCTCGCCGATGACGGTGCCGACCAACGTCTCGTGTCCCTGGCCGGCCGAGAGCGTATGGATGGTGGCGGTGACGGCGCCGCTGACATCGACGTTGATCCGGCAGGAATCGGTATAGGTCGTGGTCTCGTTCTTCGGATTGAGCAGTGGCTCGAAGGTCGAGTTGGCGCCGCTGGGCTCGAGGCAGGCCGCCATGCCGATGCCGGCGAGGAGGCCTTGCGTGCGCAGGCGCTCGCGCTCCGCGACGAGGGCGGCGTAATCCGCGCGCGCGACCACCTTGTCGACGACCGCGTGGTAGTCGCCGCTGTCATAGGTGGTGCCGCTCGGAATGAGATAGGGAAACTCATCGGCGCGGATCAGGTTGCGCCGACGCACCTCCAGCCGATCGAGCCCGCGATGCCGGGCGACCTCCTCGATCGCGCGCTCGATGGCGTAGTTGGTCGGTGATTGGCCGAATGCGCGCACCGCCTCCTGCACCGTCTTGTTCGAGGTGACCGCGATGGCGCGGTATTGCACGCTCTGAATGCGGTATGGCCCGACGATCGCGCCGATCGGCTTGCCGAGCTGGAACGGCGAACGCCCGGCATAGGCGCCGACATTATCGAGCGCGCGCATCTTCATCGCGCGGATCAGGCCCGACTCGTCGAACGCGACCTCGATGTCGAAATTGCGCTCGGGGCCGTGGCCATCGCCGGCGCGCATGTTCTCCAGTCGATCCTCGACCAGCCGCACCGGGAAACCGAGCCGGCGCGAGAGGTAACCGACCAGGACCGCGTGCTTGATGCCGCGCTTGACGCCGTAGCTGCCGCCGACGTCGACGTCATTGTAGACGCGCACCGACGAGCCCGGCAGCTTGAGCGCAAGCGCGACCTGGTCGGGAAAGCGCGGCATCTGGACCGAAGCGTAAACATCGAGGATCTCGCGCCAGGGATCCCAGCTTGCGAGCACGGCGAAGGTCTCGATCGGCACCGTCGAGCTGCGGCCCCACTTGAGGCGCAGCGACAGGCGATGCGGGCTTGCGGCAAAATCCTTCTCGACCTCGCCCCAGACGAAGGTACGGTCGAGAAGTACGTTGGAGCCGTGATCCGCGTGCACGATCGGGCTGCCGGGCGCGTAGGCGGCTTCGCCGTCGAGCACGAACGGCAGCGGCTGGTAGTCCACCCGCACCAGCTCGGCGGCGTCTTCGGCGAGCGCGCGCGTCTCTGCGACCACGGCCGCCACCCATTCGCCGGCGTAGCGCGCAACGTCGACGGCAAGCGGCCGCCGCGGCACTTTCGGGGTATCGAGGCCAGCGAGCAGCGGCTGCGTCGCTGCCGCCAGCTCGCGGCCGTCGAGCACGTAATGCACGCCGGGCATGGCCAGCGCTTCCGCCTTGTCGATTGCGAGGATGCGGGCGGCGGGGTGCGGACACGTCACCAGCGCCACGTGCCGCGTGCCTGCCGCGACGATATCGGCAGCAAAGCGGCCCTTGCCGACCACGAAGCGCCGATCCTCGCGGACGCGGCGATCGGTCGACACAAAACGGAAAAGCCTTGTGCTCATGGCTCGCGCACCGGCTGGTTCAAGCCGCGCATGCGCTCGGCGGCGAGCGCAATCGCCTCGACGATTTGCGCGTAGCCGGTACAGCGGCAAATATTGGCCGAGATGGCATCGACGATGTCCGCGCGCGTCGGGGCGGGGTTGTCGGCCAGAAGCGCGTGGGCGGTGAGGATCATCGCCGGCGTGCAATAGCCGCATTGCATGCCGTGCGTCTCGCAGAACGCGTCTTGAATGGGCGAGAGTTCGCCCGGTCCCGGCGCCACGCCCTCGATGGTGGTGATGGCGTATCCGTCGGCCTGCACGGCGAACATCAGGCAGGAGCGCGCCGGGACGCCGTCGATGAGCACGGTGCAGGCGCCGCACACGCCATGCTCGCAGCCGGCGTGCGCTCCGGTCAGCAACAAACGCTCGCGCAGGCAGTCGAGCAGGCTCATGCGCGGCTCGACTTCGACCGTGCGCGCCTCTCCGTTGACGGTCAATTCAACGCGCATGTGTGGCCTCGGCGGCCCGGCAAGCATCGGTGATCGCGCGCATGGCAAGGCTTGCCGCGGCGCGCCGGCGATAGTCGGCCGAAGCGTGCAGGTCGGAGAGTGGCTCGATGTCGGCGAGCGCGGCGCGCACGGCCTCGCGCGCAACGGGTAGCTCTACGCGCGTCCCTTCGAGTGTCGTCGCCACCGAATCGAGCCGCAGCGGGCAGGCCGCGACCGCACCGATGCCCAACGCCAGACGCCGGCAGACGCCGCTATCGTCGAGCGCGACCTGCGCCGCGGCAGAGGCGAAGGCGAAGTCGCTCCGACGCGCGCTGACCTCGTGGAAGCCCACGCCGATGCGCGCCTCGCGCCAACGCGGAAAGCGCACGGCGGTAAGACAAGCGGTCGCGGGCAGCGCCGTCATCATCGGTCCGATGAAGAAATCGGACGCCGCAATTTCCGCGCTCGCCGCGCCTTGGCGATAGATCAGCGTCGCACCGAGCGTGACCGCGACGAGGGCGATCTCCGCCGCGGGATCGGCATTGGCGAGCGAGCCGCCCACGGTTCCGCGCGAACGGATGGCAGCATGACCGACGAAGGGCATGACCCTGGCGAGCAGGGGCACCGCGTCACGCACGATGGCGTCGCGTTCGAGCACGCATTGGCGGGTGGTGGCGCCGATTGCGATCCCGTCGCGCTCGTGGCGCACGAAGGCAAGATCGGGGATGCGGGCGATGTCGATCAGCCGTTTCGGCCGGGCGAGCCGCATGGCCATGAGCGGGACGAGGGTCTGCCCGCCGGCAATGATCCGCGCGTCGTCGCTGGCGGCGAGCATCGCGCAAGCCTGGTCGAGATCCGCGGGTCTCGCGTATTCGAACGATGCGGGTTTCATCGAGCGGCGCGCTTTTGGCTTCGGTGAGAGGTGAGCGCGGACTGCGATCGGCCCACGGCGGCGATTGCCACTATCATAGGGGAGAACGAGCGTCACGGGGTAGCGTTGGGGCCGCTCTCGTCGCTAGGCCACACCGTTCGCTTCGCCGAGCCCCCATCCGCTGGTAAGCTTCGGCGGACGTTCGGCGTGGCGGCATTCTCCTGAACCCGACGCATAAAAAAAGCCCGCAAGACCTGCATGGCGGCGGATCTGGCGGGCTTATCGGGTTACGGATAGGCTTTGAATCGATTGGAGTCGGAACCGACGAGGGGAAGAGGTGAAATCCTACGATGCTGTTCGATCTGACCGATAAAGTTGTCTGGGTCGCCGGTCAGCACGGCATGGTGGGCGGCGCCATGATGCGCCGGCTAGAGCGTGAACCTTGCGCACTGTTGCGCGATCCGGGCCGCGCGGCTGTGGATTTGAGACGCCAATCCGAGGTCGAAGACTGGATGGCATCGCATCGTCCTCGGATCGTCTTTCTGACCGCCGGCCGTGTTGGCGGCATGTACGCCAACGACGCTTTTCCCGCCGACTTTCTCTACGACAATCTGCTCATTGAGGCCAACATCATCCATGCTGCTCACCGCACGGGAGTCGAGAAACTTCTGTTCTTCGGCTCGTCGTGCATCTATCCGCGTGAAGCTCCCCAGCCGATCCCCGAGGCGGCGCTGCTGACGGGACCTTTGGAGCCGACCAACGAAGCCTATGCGGTCGCCAAGATCGCCGGGATCAGGCTTTGTCAGGCCTACCATCGCCAGCATGGCTGCGACTTCATATCGGCGATGCCCACCAATCTTTACGGCCCCGGCGACAATTTTCATCCCGAGACCAGCCACGTCCCGGCGGCACTATTGCGCCGCTTTCACGAGGCCAAAGTCGCGCGCGCTCCCGAAGTCGTCGTCTGGGGCAGCGGCACGCCTCGGCGCGAGTTTCTCTACGTCGACGATCTCGCCGACGCCGGCGTCCATCTTCTGCGGCACTATTCCGGCGAGTCGCACATCAATGTCGGCGCGGGTTACGACGTCACGATTGCAGAATTCGCCGAACACATTAAACGCTGCGTGGGCTTCGAGGGGCGCGTTGTCTACGATAGGTCGCGACCCGACGGCACGCCGCGCAAGCTGCTCGATAGCGGTCGCATCCAAGCGCTGGGCTGGTCGGCCACGACACCGCTCGAGCAGGGGCTGAAGCTCTACTACGACTGGTTTCTATCGAACCAAGGCAAGCTGCGGGAGACGGTCATCGAGGCGGCAATATCCGAATAAAGCACTTGAATGGAAAGGTGCGCCTCCGTTCAGGACATCTGCGTCCGTGGTCACAATTTCGCAACCGCTCGTTCTCGACAGGACGAGAATTTACGTGATCGGCGACATTCATGGCCGCTCGGACCTGCTCGACCGGATGGTCGGGCACATTTCTCGCGACCTCGACGCGAGTCCCATCAGCGACTGCATCACCGTCACGCTCGGCGACTACGTGGATCGGGGGCCGGATTCGCGCGGCGTGCTCGATCGGCTCGTGCGCAATCCGTTCCCAACGGACTTCGTCGCGTTGAAAGGAAATCATGAAACGTTGCTCGAGATGTTTCTCGACGATCCCACTGTCGCCGAGCATTGGCGGCGATTGGGCGGTCTTGAGACCTTGCACTCCTACGGCGTGCCCGTCGGCAACCTGATGATGGGCGCAAACTACGAGCAGGCGGCGAGGGCGCTCGAAGCCGCGGTGCCGGACGAACACTTCAAGTTCTTGGCGTCGCTGAAGACGTCGATCATCACCGGAAAACATTTCCTCTGTCATGCGGGCGTGCGGCCGGGCATTCCGCTGGAGCGCCAAAGCGTCGAAGACCTGTTGTGGATTCGGGATGAGTTTCTCAACAGCACGGCGGATTTCGGCAGGGTCGTCGTTCACGGGCACACGCCGAGCGAGCGGCCCGAGGTGTTACCGAACCGGATCAACATCGACACCGGGGCGTTTGCGACCGGCCGGCTGACCTGCGTCGTGCTTGAGAGCGCGCAACCTCGCTTTCTCATGACGGCCTGAGGGGCCGTCCGACGCGCCTGCGCGGGGCGGAACAAGTTTCAAGGTAATTGAGAAAATTTTATATAGCTCATCAAGCCGGGGTTGATGCGTGACGAAGCGGGAGAGCTCATCCGGCGCCGCAGCACAAGTTTTTGATAATGCTTCCGCTCACGCGCCAATGCGAGACAACAATGCTCCACAACGTTTCACCGGCTGCAAACCGCCCATGGCGCCGAGCTTGCAATCATCACCATCGCAACTAAGCTTTAGGATACGATAAACACTGTTGGCGGCGTTGGATCAGCCCATGTCGCAACGGCGAGCGGCTGATTCGCAATCTCGCCAATCGCAATGCCTTGAACAGGAAGACATGTCGAAGATACTCGTGACAGGCGGAGCAGGCTATATCGGCAGCCACGTCTGCAAGTCGCTGTCAGCGAAAGGTTATCTACCTATCACCTACGATAATCTCTCGCGTGGCAATCGATGGGCGGTCAAATGGGGGCCGTTGGAAGAGGGCGACATCG
>Ga0306920_100001700_pt1 | contig 27378 bp, 21 predicted proteins | sample flu12Cox44000170_FD_204666 | JGI IMG/M metagenome (GOLD analysis project Ga0306920, IMG submission 204666) | Lab enrichment of tropical soil microbial communities from Luquillo Experimental Forest, Puerto Rico - flux4day.12C.oxic.44.000.170 (v2)... | ecosystem: Environmental > Terrestrial >... | reverse complement strand
AGGGGCACCGGAGCGGCGCTCCCGGTCGACTCATCGATCACAAAGACGTAGCTGCCTTTGATCCCGATGACGCCATGGTCGTACATGCCCTGGGCGGCAGACGTCGAGTCGTAGTCCTCAGCGCCGGGGATGAACAGATCATCTTTCGGCTTGCCCGGTGCGACCGACACAGAGCCCGCCTTGAATGTGGCCGCGTCTGCGGGGGTGGCGAACTGGAACAGGAACACCTGAATGCTGTCACTGTTGCTGTCGCTGTCGTAGGTGGCATGGTAGCCGCGGGCAAAATGAAGGCTGGCGGCCGAATTTCCCCCTCCTGTGATCTGGTTGAAATCGGTGGCGCTCAGCGATCCGTTGTGCGCGCCCACGGACGACGACAGCGTGAACCCGGCGGGCGCCGGAACGGCCTTCGCGGCGAGCCCGGCGTTACCGGACCCGCCGCTGGCCGGGCCGCTGCCCGGCATGATCGAGGTCTGGCTGGCGGGGGGCAGCGTGATGTGGACCGGCTGGTTGATCGCCGTTACCTTCTCCGTGATGGTCACGGTATTGCCGTTGACCATCTCCACCTCGATCATCTTCCGCAGGTAATGCTGGCCGTCGATCCATTCGTGGAAGCTGATGGGGGTGTCGCCCAGCGCCTGCAGGGCCGGGGCCAGGGCCTGGCGCAGACCGGCGGGCAGCGCCTTAAGCCCGGCCGCGGCCGTGAACGAGCCCGCGTACTCGGTAATGGGCACTCCGTCGAGCGTCTGCGTCCCGACCATGCGCGTGTTCTTGGCGACGGTAACGAGCTGGGCTTGGCTGGTGAAGTTGTTGCTCTGCAGGCTCTGGATCAGCGGAGCCACGAAGGCCGCGGGCGTTCCATTCAGCGCGGACAGGGGGATCTCCAGCCACGGCTTGCCGAGCTGGCTAGTCAGCGACGCTTCGTGCAGGTACATCACGCTGCCGGTCAGGATGGCGTTTACCTGGGTGGTCGTGCCTCCGGCGGCAAGGGTGAGGTCCTCGCCCACCTCGAGCGCCGGCTTCAGCCGGAGCTGGACGTTCGCGGTCGTGGTCGCGTTCTGGTTGCCGCTGGTGTGAACGGTCACTGTCGCGGTGCCGGAGCGGACCTGTCGCGTCTGGGTCGCGGCGGCGAGCAGGGCCTGCCGGGGGGTCATCGGGGCGCCCGCTGACCCGCTCCCCGAGGAGCAGGCGGTGACGAGGAGGCCGACGGCAACGGTAGTACAGGCGATGATGGTGCGGGTTCTGGGGAACTCGCACAGCTTAGCGATCAGGATCACACGGTGAAGATAAGCGATGCCGGAACCTACTGAGGTCCCGCGCGTACAACATCACGGTAACGTCCTGGCCGCAGCGAGCCGAGAGGATGCCGGCGCAGGTCGAGGGCGCGTTGCCCGCACCAGGCCAGGTAGCAGCGCAAGTCCGACGCGGTGGACTCGCGGGAGGAGCCCTTGAAACGGGCCAGGCAGGCAGCCACGGCCAGCCGCAGCTGACCGGTGAAACGACACCAGATGATCGGGTAGGGCGGACGGTACTTCGGGGAAAGCTCACCATGCCCGGACACTGCGCCTGCTTCCGTCGGCCGCGAAGCCCGAATTAGGTCGCCCTGCGACAGCCCCTCGGCTAAGCCACTACGACTTCGAGTTCACCGACGAGTCAAGTTCCGGGCTGTACAGGCCTCCGGCGTGTCTGTCAGGCACCCGGTGGCTGGTAGGCGATTCCTCTGGCCCGCTCGGCGATCGCGGTTAGGTCGGCGGACTCGATCAGTTCGTGGGTCTCGAAGCGCGTGAAGGCACCCGAACTGGTCGCCGCCAGGCTGATCGCGGCCATGGTGTGCGAGTCAGGCAGCACGAAGACGCCCGCGCCGTCGTACTGTCCGAGCATCCAGTAGTACGATTCGAGGCTTCCTCCCGCCGACTCCGCCAGGTCCCGCACCACGGCGGCCCGATCCGAAGGTTTCGCGACGAACCGCTTTATCGTCTCGCCGGTGAGGCCGAACAGGACCAGGTACTTTGTCACCGCCACCACCCCCAAGTGCAAGGAAACAGTTCTGATCTGGCACTGCCGGTCAGTATCGCGCCGACCCTTCTCCGGCTTCAACCCCGGGTACGCCTGGCATCGGCGACCGCCGAGCAGGGCCCACATCTATGGGGCTGGCTCAGATCTGACTTGCCATGATGGAAAGTGACAGCTACTCTTTCCACCATGGAAAGTCACGAGAGCCCGGACCGCGCGCCCGCCGAGGTGGCACCCGGCGAGGCGGCCAGCGCCATATCAGCCATCGGTGGCAGCCGCTCCTGGCTGGCTGACCGGATCATCGCACCGTGCTGGTACCACCTGGCGTTCGGGCTGCTCGCCGGTGGCGTGATCGCCGAGGCAGAGATCCGCAGCTGGACGCTGTTCGCCTGGTCGGTGGCTGCCTACACGGTCGGCTGCGGCGCGCTGGGGTGGTGGAACCAGCGGCGGGTGGGCGTGGCCATGAAGTATTTCGATGCCCGCACGCGGGCCGTCTTTGCCGGCCACGTCCTGGCCCTGAGCGCGCTGATCGCGTTCGCTTGCTGGCTCGGCCTTGACCGCGGGGCACATGGCGCGTTCCTGGCCGCAGGCGTGCTGGCGGTGCCGCTCACCGTCGTGGCCGGGCGGTGGACCGACAACCTGCTCCGGGCGCGCCTGCAGGCAGGCCAGTGACTACTGCCGCCCGCTTCGATGAGATCGTGCATGCACCGAACCGGCTGCAGATCTGCGCGATACTGTCCGCGGTCAGCTCCGCCGAGTTCGCCACGGTGCGGGAAGGCCTGGGAGTGGCCGACTCGGTTCTGTCCAAGCACGTACGGGTCCTGCACGAGGCGGGCTACCTCGACGTGCACAAGTCCACCAGCGCATCGCGAGTGCGGACCAGCCTGTCCCTAACTCGGGCCGGGCGGGCAGCATATGACGGACACCTGGCCGCCCTGCGGGCCATCGTCACCAACGAGGCCTTCGATGCCAGCGCGCACCACGCCGCGATGCCGAATTAATCCGTACTTAGATCAAGAGCGTCGGCGCTGCGCGCCGCCGGGCCCGGCTCCCGCGCCGGGCTCAGCCCTGGCGCGGCCCGCCCGGCCGGCCGTTGACCCGGCGCCCACTCCCAAGGACTTCTGGCACCTGCGAGCAGGACGGAGCAGACCAGACCCAGCAATCCCGGCCGGTGTGGTCAGCGCTTAGGCCGGTGGGGGATTCAGTTCGTCGGCCAGCAAGGTAACACCGTCGCCCGGGTCGGCGGCCATGGCTTCCAGTTCTTCATGCGCCATAAGTTCCTCGATGCACTGGCGGCGGCCGCCGACGTAGGTACTCATCAGGTCCACCTCGGTCTCGACGCACCAGGCCCGGTCGTCCGGCCACCACAACGTCGGCGACTGCCACCACGGCGGCGCGCACAGTGACGCCAGCACAGCCGTAACCGGCCCGGTCAGCAGCAGCAGCCGCCGGTGGGGGATTTCGAAGGACGGCGGTTGGTCAGCACCGAAATCAAGGCAGCCAAACCCGTCCCAGACCGCGAACCAGCACCGCTCCGGGGTGGCAGTGTGCCGCGCCAGCAAGGAGGCGAGCGCGGGGGTCAGCTCCTGGGGCAGCGCGCCTTCTGCTGGCTCGTGATCCCATATGCCCTGCTGGTGATCGCCATGGTGAAAGCGCCGCGACCCGGTGACGGACTCCCACTGCATGGTGCGGTGGGCGATCCGGCCGTTCGCCTCCGCCACCTCACCCCATGACACCCGCGTGGTCGGGTCCCAACGCCAGGCGGGATGAAAGATTCTCCCGTAGGCCTCGAACCCCGCAGGCACGAGCGACAGCACACTTTCAGCAAACCCGCGCAGCCCCTCCACCACCCAGGAGGCGGCCGCCGCGTCCGGTGCGCTGGCGAAATCACCGACCTTGACCACGTTCGTATCATGCCGGTACCGCGCAGGAACGGCATCCGACTTTTGGCCGCCAGACCATAACCGGGAACCGGCGGCCGGTGAGCACTTGCCCCGCTGTGGGATACAGGTTTTGTGTCACACCCCGGCCACCACGTGCCGAGCACCGTCAGCGTCTTGGACCTTATCTGGGAGGGTGGGCGGCCCGGATGCAAGATGCGCGGAAAGCTCGGAGACCGTCTGGCGCAGGGCGGCGATCTCCACCGTGAGCGTGGTGAGAGTGTCTGCCTGCTGATGCCTGTCTTCTTCCTGGTCCGCCGAGATGAACCAGGCGGATGCTGACGCGGCTACGACGCCGAACATGCCCACGCCGACGATCATGAGTACGATCGCGATCGCGTGCCCGGCAGCGGTCACCGGGTAGTGGTCGCCATACCCCACTGTGGTGATCGTTGACACAGCCCACCACAGCGCATCGCCGAATGTGGTGATGTTGGCATGTACCGCGCCACGCTCCGCATCGAGTTCCATTACCGAGGCGGCAAGGATCATGATTGTGGCTGAGCCAGCGGCTAGTAGCGCAGCACGGCTGGCCAGGCGTAGCCGGCTTTGCCGGACAACGCGGCCGGTTCCGGCCCCGATACGGGTGAGCCGCACAGCGCGGATGAGCGTGACCGACCGCACCAGCCGCAGCGGGCGCAGCACGGGGATGACCACCAGCAGCAGGTCGAGTGGGTTGTGGAGGATGAACGCCACCCGGTTGGGTGCTACGAACAGCCGGGCGAGGTATTCGGCGAGGAATGCCGCCCAGATTCCCAGGTCGATTGGCCCTAGTGTCGCCCGTGCGGTAGGTGGCATATCGGGGTAAAGGACCGGAAGCACCAGGTCCGCGAGGAAAACAACGGTCAGCGCCAGCATGGGCAGCGCCAGCAGCTGGTCCAGCCGCTCGGCTGCCGGCCGCCGCCATCCAGGGACCTGGCCGTGCCTTTTCATAGTTTTCGTGTGCAGATGCATCCGCTGTCCTCTCACCGCTATGTCGCAGGTCACACCGGCAGGCCATCCCCGCGGAATGTCGCTACGAGGCCAGTGATCCGCACCACCATGCCGTCAACGCTGGCCTTCGTGCCTGGGTCCTGCGTGCGCAGTCCCCTCACCAGGGATGCCGGGGTACAGACCTGTGATGTCTGGCAGACAGGCGCGGCGGCCGCGCACGTTCCCGCCGCGAGCATTCCCCTGATCTTGGTGTTCACGGTGATCCCTTCGGGCTCCCCACTGGTGCGCCCCTGGCCGGGTGCCGGAGGCGTCGCGGCAACGCCGGGAATCAATACCCGCGCGGCCATGAGGCGTTGGCCACCGAGTCCGGCGAGCACCTGGCAGCGGCCACTGTTGGCAATGTCAACCGCGGGGGCAAGCGCTTTAGTGCGGCAATCCGCCCAGACCTGGCCCTAGCTGGTGGGCAGATTGCACAACAGCCTGGGTAGACTGCGGTCCCTTGCGCGTGCAGGCCGCCCTGCCGCGACGGGGTTCGGGGTTTCCGGCTCCGACGAGAGTCAGCCAGGCGTTGAGCCGATCCGCGTCGGCGGTCTGGCAGCGCAGTCCGATGTGGCCGTCGGGGCGGACGGCTATCAGGCCGCGGCCGGGGGTGCTGGTGAGCCGGTGGATGTGGACCAGCGGCCCGGTCGGCAGCGTGTCGGGCCGATCCGCGTCGCGCTCGAGCAGCACGTGCACGCCCGGCCGGGCGAGCAGCTCGTGCAACCGGACGATGCGCCCGGCGGAACGTACGGTCCGGTCAGGCAGCCGATCCCCCGCGCGTAGGCCGGTACGTGGCCGGGGCATTGCCTCCACCGACAGGGGGCTGTTGCGGTAGCTCACCCGCAACTGCGACACAAGCCGGACCCCCTCGGCGAGCAGACGGCGGCGGCTCAGCACAGCGGGCACGAGCGGCGCGGCGAGCGGTGCTAGCTGGCCACGCATCAGGGACGGGAGGCGTCCGGTGGCGGCTTCGGCCCAGAACGCCAGGTGCGTCATGGCCAGCACCTGGCGGGCCACGGGCCGGCGTTCATGGTCGTAGGACTCCAGCAGTGCCTCGTGTTGTGATTCCGGGCCCGCGAAGGCGAGTTTCCAGCCGAGGTTGGCCGCGTCCTGGATGGCGGCGTTCATCCCCTGGCCGGTGGCGGGGGAGTAGGCGTGGGCGGCGTCCCCGGCCAGGTAGAGCCGTCCTCGGCGGAACTGGTCGGCTATGCGGTGCTGCACCCTGACCCGCGCGGACCAGGCGAGGCCGGTGATCTGCGCGTCCAAGCCGGCCCGGTCCAGGAGCGCCTGCAGCTCAGCGACGGGGACCGGCGGGCCGAGCTGCCCGAAGGGCAGCGGGCCGGTGCAGGCGGGCCGCGTCGTGAGCAGCCGCCATGTGGCCCGCTCGCCGAGGGGAAAGACGAGCACCAGTCCCTGCTGCCCGGCCACGACATGGGCGGTACCAGCGGCGAGATCAGCATCGAGTTCGGCGTCGGCGAGCACGATCTCCACCGGGTACGCGCTTCCCGGCCATCCGATGCCGGCCTGAGCCCGTACGGCACTGGCCGGGCCGTCGCAACCGGCCACGAAACCGAACAGGGCCTCCTCCACCTTGGCCGGTGACCGCAACACCGCTCGTACGCCGGCCGGGCCATTGCACACGCTCACCAGTTCGGTGCCGCGTTCCACCTCGACCCCGCGGCTGGCCAGGGCCCGGGTGAGCACCATCTCGACGCCCATCTGCCGGATCAGCGTCAGGTGCGGGAAGGCGGTATCCGGCAGCGCAAGCCCGGCCAGGCCGACGCGGACCACCCGGCCGCTTCCCAGGTGCAGGTCCGCTCGCGGGCTGATGTCGGCCCTGGCCAGCAGCGCGTCGGTCACCCCGAGCGGGCGCAGTACCTCCAGCGTGCGCGTATGCATGATCAGCGCACGGGAGAGCCGGAACGCTTCTGGCCGCCGGTCGATGACCCGGACGGTGCCACCGTGATCATGGGCCTGCAGCGCCAGTGCCAGCCCGGCCGGGCCGGCGCCGGCCACCAGGATGCCGACTGGGTGCCTCACTCAACCTCGACCGGCCGCCACCAGGCTGCCTCGGCTGCCGGGATACCGGCCAGGATCTGCGGCCGCGCCAGCACTTCGTCGCGGCGCAGCCCGGGCAGCACCACATAGTGAATCGAGCCCGGCACCGACACCAGCGCCAGCACTCGCCACAAGGCGCGCGCGTAGGCCTCGGCACGCCGCGGGCCATCCCACTCATACAGGCCCCGGTACCGGCCGCGCTCGTCATGGGCCAGCCACAGCTTCGAGACCAAGCCCGGGAAGCCGGCGAACAGGGGCGTGTTGAACAGGCTTTCCCACCGGAACGCGGCATGCCCGCGGCCGCGCACGACGCGCAGCCGGAACTCCACCACCAGCACGCACGGATCGGCGGTGGCGCCCCGGTCGATGACCGTCTCCCGGTACACCCGCGCCGATGTTCCGTCGGCGAAGCTCAGCCGCATCCCCACATGCGTTCTGGGCAGGTGCATCCGGCGCTGCCGCAGCAGCCGGACGGTCCGCGTGGCGCAGCTGATCAGCGCCCGCAGCACCACCGGGTAAGCGAGCGGAAGCCGCTCCGTAATGACGCCCTCGCCCAATTGGTCATGGGTGCCCGCCGGGCCCGTCGCTGCTTCTTTCGCCGTCGGCTTGCGCATAACAGTAACTCCTCCCCACGCTCACAATGTGCTGGCGGCAGGCGCGGTGGAAGAGGCTTAGGTCCTGGCGTCTGCGGCCAGCGTCCCCGCTATGGGCCGAACGTAGCATTCGGCCTTAAACGGACTCGGACGCCAGATGGCCCGCTGACGGTCGGAATCTCGCTCCAGATCAGTGGGCTGGAGGTTCGGGTGCCTGCGGGTGCGGCAGCGTCTTCCCAGTTCAGCGCGTTGAACATTCTTGGGCACAGCGGCGCCGCAATGTCAGCAGACGGCCGGCATTGTGGCTGTTCCTCCGCGTTGCCGGGGGCTTTTTCCAGGCGTAGAGTCGCCTCACGCTCGGGGGAGCGAGTGCATCGGCGTAACCTTCTTGCTCCGCACCGGGGGCCCACAGTCGGCAAGACGGGGAGGTCATGACGCCATGTCCACTACCACTGAGCCCATCACCGAGACGGCACGAGCTTTCTTCGACGCCTGCGAGACGGGCCAGGGCTGGGCCGGGTGCAGCGCCTACTGCCAGCCGGGCGCGAGCTTCGCGGCCCAGGCAGAACCGCTCGCCGACCTGCAGACGCTTGAGCAGTACGCCGAGTGGATGAAAGGCATGCTGGTCGTCATCCCTGACGCAAGCTACGCGGTCAAGTCCTTCGCCACCGACCATGAGCGCAACAACGTCTGTGCCTACGCCGTGTTCTCAGGCACCCACAGCGGCGAGGGCGGCCCGGTGCCGCCGACCGGCAAGAGCACCAGCACCGACTATGTCTACGTGATGGACTTCGAGGACGGCAAGATCAGCCACATGACCAAGATCTGGCATGCGGGCTGGGCCATCAAGGAACTCGGCTGGGCCGGGTAGCTCACACCTCAAGCATCTGCCGTCGCGAGCGCTCACCGGAGTTCGCGGGCGTCCGCTGGCCGAACTGGACTGCCTGGTCATCGGTAGCCGGGTCGTTCTGCGCTGTGGTGCGTCGTTTGACGTGGCAGGTCAGTCGGCACTGCGCTGAAGCTGCCAGGCTGCTTCCAGGGCGTCCTCGATGGCACCGGGGTCGCCATTGGCGAGGTCAGCGACGACCATCATGTGCTTGCTGTAACGGGTTGGCACGCTGAAGGTCTCGGGAAACTGGCTTAGTACCGAGGCACGGTAGTCGAAATCGGCGCGGATCACCACGTGGGCATCGTCAAGCTGGCGGGCGACCAGCCTGCCGTGATACCGCCACTGGGCCAGCCCGTCCGCCGTGGTACGGCGCACACCGGCCAGCGCCTCGGCCAGCCGGGCCACCTCGTCGATCTGCAGCACTGCGGCCTTCCGTGCTTCCTCTGCCCGTGACCACCGGGAGAGTACTGTACGCGCTGCCGAACCCGGTCAAGAACGTTACGTCGGCCGGTTGGCCCGGCGGGCCGGTCTGAGCGTGGCGTGTGCGCTAACCTTGCTGCGCTCAGTCCGGGCGGCAATGCTGCCGGATCCGCCCCGGGATCTGACCGTGGAGGGCACGCCGTGCGCCGCACAATCCGGCTATTCCGGCTATTTCTTGCCGAGCAGTCAGACCCGCAAGAGTTCTACACCGCGCTGGCCGCCGACTCGGTCAATCAGGTTGCTGAATTCACGCCCCTGGCGGGCCGGGTGGTCGTCGACGTGGGGGGTGGGCCAGGTCATTTCACCCGAGAGTTCCGGTCGCGCGGTGCCTCTTGCGTACTCGTCGAACCGGACTCGGCCGAGTTGTACGAGCGGGGCGACCCGCCGCCGGGCGCGGTTCGCGGTGACGGAATGCGCCTGCCGATGGCCGACGGCGCCGCGGACCTCTGCTTCTCATCGAACGTGCTCGAGCACGTCCGCGCGCCGCTGGCGATGCTGGACGAGATGATCAGGATTACCCGCCCGGGCGGCGTGGTCTACCTGGCCTTCACCAACTGGTACTCGCCCTGGGGGGGACACGAGATGTCCCCCTGGCATTACCTGGGCGCGCGATACGCCGAGCAGCGCTACACCCGCAGGACGGGCAAGAAACCCAAGCATCAGGTCGGAGCAACGTTGTTCCCGGTCCACGTCGGCCGGATGCTGCGCGCGGTACGGTCACGCCCCGACGTAAGCGTGCTCGCGGCGCTGCCGCGCTACTATCCGCGCTGGTGCCGGGGGTTGGTGCGGATTCCCGGGCTGCGCGAGGTCGCAACCTGGAACCTGCTGCTCGTCCTGCGCCGGGCGCCGGACCCGGCCCCGGCGCGCCAGCCGGCCGCGGCGGGACGCATGGCGGCGCCGTAGTGCCGCGGGCGGGACACACTCGCGATTCGGACACCTCGACCGAATCGGGGGAGTACGATCCCGCAGGGGGCGGCTTCGAACTGCCCGCGGTCGCGTGCGAATATTCGCTGCCCACGGGCAGGCCAAGGCCCCGCCGCCGCGCCGCATAGTTAGCTGCCATAACGGAGGGTGCTCGGGCGAATGCTGATCCGGCTAAGACGCCTGGCTGGCCGCCCCTGGGTGCGGCTGGCGCTGCTCGTCGTCGTGGTCTGCTGCTGTGGTTACCGGCTGCACGCTCAATGGCCGCAGGTAACGTCCGCGCTCAGCCGCATGCACTGGTATTCGCTCAGCCTGTCGATTGCGGCCGCCATCGCCGGTTCGGCCTGCATGATGCTCGCGTGGCGTGCGGTCCTGGCCGACCTCGGTTCGCCGCTGCCAGCCCGGGTCGCCGGCCGGATCAACTTCACCGCCCAGCTTGGCAAGTACGTGCCCGGGGCAGTGTGGGCGTTCGCCGCTCAGGTCGAGCTGGGCCACGACTACCAGGTCCCGCGCCGCCGGAGCTTTGCGTCGGTCGTGGTCTCGCTCGCTGTCACCGTTGGCGTCGGGCTCGGGCTGGCCCTGGTCATGCTGCCGGCGGCGTCACCAGAGATCACCCGGCATTACTGGTGGGTGCTGGCAGTGCTGCCGCTGGTCATCGTCGCGCTGTGCCCGCCCGTGCTCGGCTCCCTGCTCGACCGCTTGCTGGCCGTGCTGCACCGTGCTCCCCTGGAGCGCCGGCCCAGCTTCCCCGGCCTGGCCAAGGCCGTCGCCTGGAACCTGGCTGGCTGGCTGATGCTCGGTTTGCAGGTCTGGATCCTGCTGCCCGGGATCGCCGGATTGCACGGACGCACGCTGCTGCTGTGCGTCGGGGGCTACGCGCTCGCGTTTTCGGCCGGGCTCATGCTGGTGGTCTTGCCCAGCGGGATCGGGGCTCGCGACCTCATCCTGATGGCGGCGCTCGCGACGCTGCTGCCCTATGGGTCGGCCTCCGCGATCGCGATAATGACCCGGGTCGGTACCACGATCACCGACCTGGCGCTGGGCGCGGTCGGCATCGCGCTGGGCCACCAGGCCCTCCAGCCGAGGCCGACGGCGACCGTCGCCGTGAACGAGCCCTCCGGCCAGCCGGCGGCGGCAGCCGCCATGAGCGGGCCCTCCGCCTAGCCCGCCGACCTCCGCGCCTGCGCCGCCTGCCCGGCCTGGGCTGCCTGCGTCCGGTCAGCGGCCGGGAACTCGTTGAGCAAGGCCGCGATCAGGCGGGCCACGACGGCGAAGCACAGCAGCTGCGGCAGTGAGCGTGACAGCAAGGTGAACGCCCAGCCGGTGAGCGGCGAGCCCAGGGCGACGCACACCGAGGCGGCCGCTAGCAGGCCGGCCGCGAGCCACGGGCTGGCCAGCAGCCGGGCGAACTCGGACCTGGCGCGGGCTGCGGTCGCGGCCAGGAACACCGCCGTTCCGGCCGGGATGAGCACGGCCGCGGGAATTCCCCCGATCCACAGGCCGGCGAACGCGGCCAGCAGCAGCCCGGTCACCGCAACGGGGATCTGGATCCCCCAGATGGTGGGCCGCGCCGCGGCCGTGCCGTCGGGGAACGCCGGCTCCGGCGGCCCAGGCGCGGCGTACCGGCCGGCCGCTACGGGCAGGCTGGCCTGCGACCGCCTGCGCCACGGCGCCCAGGCGATGATCATGATGACCAGCAGGGCGGCGAGGCCGCCGAAGACCGACAGCCGGAACGGGCCATCTGGCCGGTAGCTGAGGGTCACGCGGCCGGCGGACCCGGCTGGGAGCAGCCACGCCTGCTCCCAGCCGTCCAGCCTTTCCGGCCGCAGAACCCGGCCGTGCAGGGTGGCCTGCCAGCCGGCGTTGAAGTTCTGCGCCACGGTCAGGTACGACGCGGCGGTGGCTGACACGCGAACGACCCGCCGGGACGAGGTCCAGGTCAGGACGTGCGCGGTTCGGGCGGTTCCCGCCGCTGGCCCGGCTGCTGCCAGGTGAGCTGTTGCCGCGCGCAGCACCACCGACTGAACGCTGAAGGCATCCGGGCTTGGCTCGACGACCCGGTTCGGGCCGTGCGCTACTGGCACGCCCGAGCAGGCCGAGAACGCCAGCGGCTGGCCGTCGAGCAGGTCCGCGACCGTGCCCGTCGCCCGGGTCGGGACGAGCGTGCCGTTGACGCTGACGTCGGGCCCGCGGCCGCACGGCAGCGTGACGCGTCCCGTGCCGCCCGAGGTGCCGGTGCCGCCGGCCGTCAGCGGCCGGACTCCCGGAATCGCTACCTCGGTGATCTGCACCGGAGGACGCGCCGGCGTGAAAGTCAGGGTGAGGCTGGAGGTCCGCATCGGCGCGAAGGTGACCGTCGCGGAGCCGGCCGCGCCTGGCCGGCCCACGACGCCGGTGCGCACCTGGCCACCAGACCCGGTGATCCGGACCGGCAGGCGGCTCCTAACGCCGGGCGGGCGCGTGATCGTGACGGTGCCGACCGGCCGGATGCCGCGCCACCGGATCGTCAGCGCCGGATGGGCGTCGGTCGCGCCGGAGATCCACGCCGTCAATCGGTCGTGATCAAATGCCGAATAGCCCTGGTCTTCCGGGTCGCCGGTGTAGGCCGATGACGCGGTGACGTCCGGCTGGTGACCGCCGGGGAAGGCGTAGGCCTGGATGAGCCGCGGGCTGGTGAGCACGGCGACCCCAGACAGGGTGGCGGTTTCCGGCCGGCTGATGGCGAAGGACTCGTCGAAGCCGTACTGCTCCTCGGTGGGCCGGATCAGTTTGGGCGAGCACACCCAACGCACCGGGGTGAGCATGCAGCCTGACGGCTGCGGCTCGGCCTTGGCCAGGACCACCGCCGACGGATCGGCGCCGCCGGCGAGCTTCACCTTCGGGGCCTCGATCGTGCGGCTGGCGTGCATGCCGGGGATGACGATCTCCTTGATGCCGGCCTGAGGGCGCACCGGCTTGTGCCGTTCATGCCGGAAGGCCGCGATCGTGATCCAGAGCCACCTCGTTGGGCCCGCCCGGACGCGTAGCGTCTGGAAGGCGCCAGTGTCCCGGACCGCGTCGGTGACCTGCCCAGCGGCCGTGGTGACCACCACCTTGGCCACCGGCGGCCCCACCGCGGGTGTGTCAGCGAACGCAACCCGGATGGTGTGCGGGTTCAGCCGCGCGAGGAACCTTATCCTGATGCGCTTGCCGATGGCCGTTGCGCTGTCTGTTTCCCACATCGTCGCGAGGTTGCCGTCGATGGCTGAGAACGGCATCAGGCCGGTACCGAACCGGCCCGGGGTACCCAGGAGCCCGGCTTGTGACGACGAGGCGGCGATGTTCGCTATCCCGAAGTACCTCGCCATGGCCGTGTAGCGATTCCAGCCGGGCTCGGTGAAGTCGGTGGCGGAGTCGAAGGTCGTCAGCGGGTCGGCCGCGGTCTGCGTCTGCGTGTAGTCGATCCGGATCTCGCCGAAATTGCGGATCACCCGCCGCAGCGAATCGGTGACGATCACCTGCCCGGCGCGGGCAGCCCGGTCATCGTTGTTGAGCAGCACTGGCTGACCGGTGAGCACCTTGTCGTCAGCCAGGGCGAGCACGCTCTCCGGCGCGCCGAACACGCGTACCGCGTCCGCGGCGGGCTGAACGATCGCGACCGGGTCGGCGGCCTGCACCCGGTAGATCTCCACCGGCGGGTACGGGGCGCCAAAACTGCTGATCGCGTTGCCAGCGTGAGGTTTTCCGGCCGCCGTCGAGCCGAATTGCGCGACCTTGACGAGGCCAGGCGACTCGGCCATCGCCTGGTGTATTCGGGCGGGCCAGGCCCCGTACAGGTCCGCGCGGCTCAGGTCGTTCCGGACCACGATGTACCTGATGCCCATGCCGGCCAGCACCGTGGTAAGACCCGGCGATCCGTCCCCTGCGGAGATCTGCCGGTCGATCGCCTCAAGCAGCCGCATGTTGCCAACCGATCCCAGGTTGGAAAGCTGCGCGCTAGCCCAGTTCCCGGTCACCAACGGCTGCAGGACGTCGTCCATCGGACTGCCCCAGGTGTACTGGCCGAACCGCGCGCCGGGCTCCTCGAGAATGCCCTGGTCACCCGCGTGCCGGTTGAGCCAGTTGGCGGCGTTCAGCCAGTAGCTCGGAATGCTGGTGAAGGACCCTTTCATCCCCAGCCCGCTCACGTACACCGGCAGGGCGAGCAGCGCGATCGCCGCGGCCACGGCAGCGCTGGCGGTCAGCCGGGGCCGCCTGATGCGCACGGAGGCCAGGAGGGCGGCCAGGCCGAGGGCGATCGGCAGCCGGATCAGCGGATCGAACTTGCGCAGGTTGCGGAGCGGTGCGAGCGGCCCGTTGAGGAGATTGGCAACCGCCGGGGCGAACGGGCTGCCGAACGCGCCGGCGTAACCCGCCACGATGATGAGGACGCCCACCAGCAGAGTGCACAGCAGGAAACGCCGGTAGGGCAGGCGCCGGCTGATCAGGCCCGCCAGGCCCGCACCCGCGATCAGGCCGGTCAGCAGGGTGGGCAGCACCCCGGCCGAGATCTGGTAGGCGACCGCCTCCCACGGCTTGCCGTTGACCGCCAGGTAGGTGATCCAGTTCTCGGTGCCGCGCAGCGTATCGACCAGGCTGGTCGGCTGCGTGGTGAAGGACGCGCTCTCGGTATACGGCAGCATGGACGCGCCGTACTTCTGCTGCAACAGCAGCGGGTACAGCCACCAGGACGTGGCGAGCAGCACGGCCGGCGCCCACCAGGCGATGATCCGCCAGCGCGGCGCCGGCCGCGGCGCGGTGAGCAGGAAGATCACCGGCGGAATCAGCACGGCGAAGGTAGCCGCGGCGTTGATGCCGCTGCACAAGGCCACCGCGACGGCCGACTGTGCGGCCGCCGTCAGCCGCCCCGGTGCGCGCATGGCCGGCCCGGCGGCCACGGCCCGGACGAGCGGGATGAGGATCCACGGCAGCATCGCTATCGGCAGGAATTCGCTCGACAGCGAACCCAGCATCCCCAGCGCGTTCGGGGCCAGCGCGTAGCCGAACCCGGCCGCGATCCGGCTGGCGTCGGTACCGATCTTCAGCCGGCCGCCCAGGCGCACGATCCCGCCGAACGCGGCCAGCAGCATCAGGGCTATCCAGATCCGCTGCGCCACCCAGGTCGGCACGGCGATCGCCTTGGCCAGCAGGAACAGCAGCCCGACCGGGAAGATGTAGCCCACGGTCTGGTCCTGCAGCTGGCCGAACTGAGACGGGTCCCACAGCTGCAGGGACCGGGCGAGGAACCCGGCCGGATTGACCGCCAGGTCCAGCTTGGTGTCGGCGATGATGTGGCCGGGGTGTGACACGAACGCCAGAGCGGCCAGCGCCAGACAGGAGAGGATCAGCCAGCGCGACCTCCCACTCGGCACCACAGTCCAGCCGCGGCAGGCGGTGATGAGCCGCTGCAGAAGCGGCGACCGCGTCGGCTGCGCTGGGCGCTGCGGCGTCTCGATCATGCGGTACCGGGCGTTTCCGGAGTGGCGGGCGCCTGCCCGCGCAACGCGGCGATGATCAGCGCGGCCGTCTGCGCCGCGCAGGTATCCCAGTCGAACTGGCCAGCCCAGCGACGGCAGGCCGCGGCCATCTCCGCGCGCCTGGCTGGATCGGCGAGTTCCTTCAGCGCGCGCTCCGTTACGTCCTCGATGTGTTCGCCGGCCTTGACCAGCCATCCGGTCTGACCATCGCGGACAGAGTCACGCAGGCCGTCCACGTCGTAGGCGACCGTCGGCACCCCGAGCGCCGCGGCTTCCAGCACGCACAGCCCCCAGCCTTCGCCCTGAGAGGTATTCAGGTGCAGCCGCGAAGCCGCCACCGCCCGGTGCTTCTCTTCCTCGGGCAGGTAACCGCGCAGGACCACCCGCCCGGCCAGGCCGCGCGCCGCGACCTGGTCGGCCAGTGGCGCCAGTTCCGGCCCAGAGCCAATCACCTCGATCGTGACGTCGGTCGCGGCCAGGCGGCTGGCGATGTCCAGAACCCGGCCGGCCCGCTTGTGCGCGACCAGCCGCCCCACCCAGGTCAGCCGGATTCCGGCCGGCTCGTCGGCGGGCGCCGCCTCGTCGGCGGTACCGGCCGACAGCCCGTACGGCACGAGGTGGATCGGCCCGGTCCAGGCCAGCCGGCTGCGCATGGCCGTCAGCGTCGACTGCGATGCGGTCACGCACTGATGACGCCGGTAGCACCAGCGCGCGACCGGTCCTTCGAGTAGCCGGCCCACCGCGGCTATGGGCGCCGGGAAATGCACGCCGAACTGGGCGTCGTGCACGTGGTGCACGACGCACAGCACCGGCACCTTCCGTGGCAGCACCACCGGGGTAAAAAAGGGGATGCCGTTCTGGCAGTCGAGTACCGCGTCAAAAGACCTGCGGTGCCGGGCCATCCAGGCCAGCACCAGCGGGTAGACGGTCAGCCTGCCGCCGCGCCTGATGATGTCGATGTCGTCCCGCCGGTCGCGAGCCGCCTGGCCTGGCGCGCGCGCCGTCAGGTAGCTGACGCGCGCGCCGCGGCGGGTCAGCCCGAGCGCCATCTCCCAGGCGTACTGCTCGGCACCGCCGGCCTCCGGATGCCAGGGGTCTCGCCAGTTCACGATCGCGAGCCTGCGCCCGCGCAGCGGCTCGGTGACCTCAGCGGTCGGCTGCGGCGTCATCCTGTACCCCGGTTTCCTGTCGGCGGACTGGGCTCCTTCTCCTGCGGGCCTGGCGATGACGGCCTGCGGTACCCGCCTGCCCCTGCTCACGCTAACGCCCGGCCGGTATCAACCGGCCGGCATCGGCAGCCCTGGCGGGGTGGGGTTCGCCACCGTCCCATTGCCTGGCCCGCCCGGCGCTACCACCTCGGCGGCGGCTTTCACCAGCTCGGGCGGCACGACCGCCGGGGAGCGAATGGCCCGGCGGATGGCTGCGATTTCGATGAATGCCGCCAGCGAATGCCGCCGCACCGAGAAGGTAGAGCCGGGAACGTCGTGCCAGCGGACCGGGATCTCGATCGGCTCAGCACCCAGCTGGCGGCATCGGGCGATCAGCTCGATATCGAAGGCGAAGCCCGGGGCGCGCAGGTTATAAGCCGCCGCCCTGGCGACTGGCCCGGCAAAGAACTTCAGCCCGCACTGGGTATCCGTGACGCCGGGCGCGATCCGCCGGGCCGCGGCGCGGAACACGGTAGCGCCTGCCCTCCGGAACATGCTGTGCCTGTCCTCGACGACGGACGCTGGGTGCGCCCGCGAGCCCAGAACCAGCGGCTGGCCGTCGAGAAGCAGCTCCATGGCGTCGTCTACCGCCGACAGGTCGGCTGCCATGTCGGCATCGCAGAAACCCACGTAGGGCGCGGTGCTCGCCAGCAGCCCCGCGCGGACGGCGACGCCCTTGCCTGGCCTGGTACACCTGATCAGCCGCACCGGAACCTGGCCCGCCGGCCACCGGCTGACGATGCCGGCGGTGTCGTCGGTGCTGGCGCTGTCGACGACGATGATGGCGACGCTGCCCGGCAGTTCGGCGGCCTTCGCGCACAGCCGCGCCAGGCCGGCCGGCAGGCGGCTCTCCTCATTCCGGGCCGGAACGACTATCTCCAGCCACGGCTCACCTGGCCCGGACGGCCTGCGGCGATCTGATCCGGAAAACTCAGTCATCGGTCGCTCGGCAGCGTCAGCCGGGGCCGAAGGCCGGTGGGGTAGCCGCTGTCAGTGATGCTGGCACAGGTGTTACCTTTCGCCGGAATCCCGGACAGGGTACAGGACAGGCCAGGTCAACAGCTGGTTTTCCGGCTTTCGCGCGTAGCTGGCGTCTTATACGTGCAGCATCGGTCAGGTTCCAGGAGAACCCCGGTCATGGTGGAGGTCGGAGCGCGGCGTTGATCAGCTCGGCGAGGCCGAACGTTTCGTTGGGGGCGAACTCTGAGATCGGCCTGAACGGATGGCTCGCGTTGAGGTAGGACGTGCGGTCACCCTCAAGCAGGGCGGCGAACACCCCGGCCACGATCCGACCTCCCACGGGCCCGAGCTTGATGGGGATGTCGTCCTTGGGAACGCCGTGCCCGGCGTTCTTCCAGGACGTCACCTGTGCCTCGGACAGGATGTAGGCCCACAGGGGGGTGTTCCCGGCGAAGCCCCCGGGGATCTCCGTAAGGTGTGTCGGCTGATCTTCGGTGGTCGCCTTTCCGATGACCAGGTCTTGCTCAGGAATCACCTCCTCATCGAGTGCCTTGGCCACAGCCTGGCCGGAAGGGAGCAGGAAGGTGTTGCTGCGCTCGAGGTTGCGCAGCGCCAGGATCGACGGGTGGGAGGCGATCCGGGCGGGCAGGTCGCGAAGAGGGCTCACCAGGGAGGTATCGATCTTGTAGGCCTTCTGCGGCCTGCGGGCTATCGGGTCATAGAGCCGTGACGTGGCCGCGGGCCCTGCGCCGGGCCCCAGATCGATAAAGAACTGCCAATCGATGGCCCAGTCGCTGGGGATGGGACGGAATCCGCCGAGATCAGCGGCGTCATCGGCGCGCGCCCCGTCGTCGCCGGTGAGGAAGATGGGGCGGCGCTCGATGGTGGTGTTGAGCCGGTACAGGGGGCGGATCATGGAGTGGCCGAAGCGGAAGGCGGCCACGGAGAACTCCACGGGCATGCTCTTGAGCCGGCCGTCCGGAAGCCCGGGCAGCCTGTGATCGGGCCGGTGGGGGTCGGCGAAGATGCTCTGGTACGTGTTGTTGTTGACGACGGCCGGCAGGAAGTCGGTGACCAGCATCCACTGGTAGTGCCACCGGACCTGCTCGCGGACCGCGTTGAAGCTGACCTTCTGGCCCAGCTGCCCGGGTCTGGCCAGGTAATCGGCGACCTGGTTGTGAAACCGCAGGAAGATGGCGTGGAGTTGCGCCACGATGCGGTTCTCGTCGTTGCGCGGATCGCCGATAAGCGCCCGACCGTTCGGCCCGCGCGGGATCTGGTGGGCCTCTGGATCGTAGGGATTCCCCGACATCGGCTCGCCCAGCTGCATGTGGATCCCGTCCGCCTCGTACAGGTAGGGCTGGTCGTCCGGCCCGCGCCCGTACAGGTTGTCCAGGTCGAAGCGGGGAGTGCGGAAGTCAACCAGCTTCTCGAGTTCCTCGGGGCGCAGGGCTTCCCGCAGCCGGGACGCGGGGTCGAAGGTGAGGTCATGGTCGGTGAACTGGCCCAGATAGGTATAGGCGGCCGTTATCTCCGGATCTTCCTCGGGATCGCGCTTATCCTCCGGGGTCGGCTTATCCTCCTGCGTCGACGTCATCTTCTCGGCCAGCAGCTGAAGGTCAGTCCCGTTGAACTCAGCGCCTTCCGGGAACATCCTCGTATAGCGGCCGGGCTTCAGCTGATCGTACGTAAATTTCTTATGAAGGTCCCACCATGTACCGTGAAATAGCTCGGCCACCTTCGATCCTTTCCAGGCGGCAGCGGAACGGCCAGTTCCTGACGTAGCCGCCTTAATCATGGCGCGGTCGGGTTCTCTTGGTATTTACCCCGCTGATGCGGCAGGATCACCCGCTGGGGAGCCAAGTTGTGCATCTGCCTTATATTTTTCCCATACCGGGCCCGGGGTCGCTGGACCCGGCTTGTCCGTGCCTGCTCCCAGCACGGTGACCCACGCCTTTGCTGGCCGCACGAAAACAGTGACATCGTCGCCGGGTGTGAATGGGTGATCTGGGGCCGGGACGGCGTCCACATTCACGAATAGCTTGCCGCTTAGGTCTGGATCGCTTGGGTCGCCTTCGGTGGCGTTGGCTCTGTCGGCAATGTAAGAGATGGGGGCGAAGGCGCCGCTGACCTGAGTTACCTCTCCAGTTACTTCGATAGCTCCTTCCGTGGTCTCGAAGTCGGTAATCTCGACACTAAGTGTCATTTTGCCGTCCGTGAGCTGGACGCTGTAGGTCCATCGAGGGGACGGTGGAGGTGGAGGTGGAGGCATGGGAATAGTAGTTATCGTAGGAGCACCATTCGCTGGGACGCTAATTTGTGCATCTTTTTTGTATTTAGCCCATATCAGGCCCGAGGCCACGCTTTGCCCGTCGTCAGTGCCTGGTCCCAGCACCGTGACCCACGGCTTTGACACCCGTACGAAAACAGTGACATCGTCGTCGGGCATGAACGGGTGATCTGGGGTCGGGACGGCGCCCACATCCATGTATAGCTTGCCGTTTTGGTCTGGATCGGTTGGATCGCCCTTGACGGCCGCGGCCATGTCGGCGATGTAAGAAATGGGGGCGAAAGCGCCGCTGACCTGAGTTGCCTCCCCAGTTATTTCGATAGCTCCTTCCGCAGTCTGGATGTCGGTGACCTCGACACGAAGTGTTATTGTGCCGCCCGTGAGCTTGACGCTGTAGACCCATGGATGGGACATGAAAAGCATCCTTTCAGGTAGCTGCGGATTCGGTAAGATATCGGAGCGACTGCCGGGCGCCAGGCAAGTTGCCCTTGCGCTGGTAGAGCACGAACGCCTGGGTAGCGACGGAATGTGCTTCGGAGACCTGGCCGGCCGCGGCGAGGACGTGCGAGAGCTCGAGCAATGTGTCGGCGTGGTCGCTCAGAAAGTCGGTCTGCGCGGCCAGGCCTGCCGCCGAGCGCGCGAGTTCCTCGGCTTCACGATGGCGGCCCTGGTCGGCCAGGATCCTTGCGTACAGTCCCTGGCCGATGGCCCGGGTGTTTAGGTCCTCTTCGGGGGCTTCCCGGATCACGGCGATCAGTCGGATGGCCTCGTCGTACCGGCTCGGCCCTTGCGCCGCGATGGCTCTCGCCAAATACGCCGCGGTGGTGGCCAGGAAGCGTCGTTCGCCCATCTGATAAAAGGAGTCGTATTCGAGCCGAAGATATCTCTCGGCGGTCGCTGGATCGCCGGCTAGCATCGCAATGAAGGCAGCGGGCTGGGTGATTGCCGCCATCGTGGGGCCGAGCGTTTCCAGGCTGGATTTCCCGATGTTGATCGTGGCCTGCGCCGCCGCGAAGTCGTCCTGCATCGCATAGAGAACGGCCAGGTTCAGGAGGATCCCGGCCCTTCCGATCGGGTGGTTCCCGATCTCGTCGAGGTAGTCTTGGCATCGTTGTATCCCTTCCGGCGCGGGTGTCGGTCCCCACAGCGCGGCCGCGGCGAGCCAGCCGGCGATATCGGCGAGTTCCCTCCGGTCGTTCACCTTGCGGGCGTAGTCGGCGGCACGCAGCCAGGCGTATTCGGCGGCGCCCGATCTGGAGTGATCCCAGTGCAGCGCGGCCTCTAGCTTCAAGGTATTGCAGATTCCCAGATCGTCCTGGCTTGCCGCGAACTGGTGGTGCAATTCGGGAAGCGCCCGGGCGATGTCAATTGCCGCCTCGTTCGGTTTCGTCTTGAGATGCAGCAGGAGGGTCTCGACCCGCGCGTGGGCGTGCTGGCGTTCGTCGCCGTTGGCCGCGGTGATGCGCTCGGCGTGGTAGAGCGCGGCCTCTGCCTTCTCGAACTGCCCGGCTTCGGTGAGTGCGGTGCCCAGGCTGGTATAGAGCCGCCCGAGGGCGGGGTCATCGGCCGGAAGCAGCGCGGTCGCGCGGTCCAGCAGGTTCACTGCCGCTACGTCGTCGCCGCGGTCATGCGCAGCGACCCCGGCCGTCTCGAGGTACGCGGCCGCCCGGAGCGACAGCGCGGCGGACTCCAGATCGAGGGACCCTAGCTCGGTGTGATAGCGGACCGACTGTTCGAGGTGATAGCCGAGGATCTCCGAGCGCGCGGGGAAAGGCTCGGAGACGATGGCCTCGAGCCCCTCGGCGTAGCGGTGGTGCAACTGGGCTCGAAGGGACTTCGGGATCGAGCGGTAAGCCGCCTCCTGGATAAGGATGTGCCGGAAGCTGTACTCCTCGTCGGGGCCTGCGCCGGGCGGCCCGCGTTGCACCAGGCCCTTGGCGACGAGGGTCTGGAGATTGCGGCTGAGTGGCCCGCGCGCCTCGACCGGGAGCAGGGCCCGGATCTCCCGTTCACCGAAGTCCCGGCCGACGATGGCGGCCCGGACCAGTACGCTGCTGGCCCCCGGCCCCAAGCGCTGGAGCCGCGCCGACAGCAGAGCCTGGATCGTGGGCGGTAGCGCCGGCCGGGTATCGCTGCTGCTCTGCTCGCTGAGGGAGACTGCCAGTTGCTCCAGGTAGAGGGGATTGCCGGCCGCGGTGTCGATCAGCCGTGCCCGGGTGGACGGTGGAATGCGCTGACCCGCTGACAGTGAGTCCAGCAGCGCTGCGGTCGGGGTCTCGTCAAGCGGCGCGAGCTGGATGCAGACCGACCGGTCGGCCTCGGCCGCCCACGCTGGACGCTGGTCGAGCAGTTCCGGGCGGCCGATGCAGACCAGGGTGATCGGCGATTCCCCCGGCTGAAGGGCGAGCGATTCCACCAGGTCGAGGAAGGTCGGTTCGGCCCAGTGCAAGTCCTCGAACACGGCCAGCACGGGCCGGTGGCGCGCCAGGGTTTCCAGGAAGCGCCGGGCGGCCCAGAAGATCTCTGCGGCGGCCGTCCTGCCCTGGCTGCCGGGGCCGAGAGCGCGGTGAAGCTGCTCCGCGACGGCGGCCGCGTCCGCCTCGCCGGCCATCAGGGCCTTGATGCGTTCCGGTGAGTCGTCCCCGCTGCCCGCTTGGCGAACCACCTCCTGTAACGGCCAGAACGTGATGCCCTCGCCGTAGTGCAGACACCGGCCGGTAAGAACGTGCGCATCACCGCCGAGCCCCCCGGCGAACTCCTGGACCAGCCGCGTCTTCCCGAGGCCGGCCTCGCCAATCACGGTGACGGTCATGGTCACCCGCTCACGGGCGGCCCGGGTGTACGCCGCCGCCAGGCGCCGCATCTCTTCGTCGCGGTTCGCCAACGGCGCATCGAGACGGACGGCCAAAGGACGCAGGCCGGCGTGCGCGGACCGCAAGAGGAACCGGTCGGGACCGATGCCGTCGGTCTCGATGGCTCCGGCGGCCAGCTGCCGAGTCTGGCGGCTGATGAGGATCTGGCCGGGCCCGGCGGCCTCTGCGAGCATTACCGCCTGGGCGCCCACGTCCCCCGCGAACCCGAGCGGGCCAGAGCCCCCGACCAGGGCCTCACCCGTCGCCAGGCCGAAGCGGTATAGGAGGTTGGCGCGGTAATGGCGCGGCAGCGTGCCCGCCTCCGCGGTGAGCGCCTCTCGCGCTTCCAGGCTGGCCCGCACCGCCCGGAGGGCGTCGTCCTCGTGCAGGGTAGCGACCCCGAAGACGCCCATCAGGTGCTCGCTGTCGCTGGCGGCCAGCTTTCCGCCGTGCCGCTCGAGCACGGCCGTCAGGCCCGCAACCATGTGCTCGGTCACGGCGCCGTGCGTCTCGGGGTCCAGCGCCGCACCTGGGCTAGGCATCAGCTGCAATGCGACGCAGAGCACCGTCACCGGCCTGCGCGCCAGCAGCGTCCTGGCCGCGGCCGAGCCGGGCGCGAGAACCGGGTCATGACGCAGGATCGCCGCTTCGAGCTCCCGAAGTGCCGACGACGGTTCCAGCCCCAGCTCTTCACTGAGCGCGTTCCGGAACTCCCGGTAGGTCTCAAGGGCCTCGGTCTGCCGGCCGCTACGGTAGAGGGCGAGCATGAGCTGGGCGCGAAGGCGCTCGCGGAGGGGATGGTCAGCGACCATCCGGCCCAGCTCAGCCGTGAGCGCGGTGGCCGAGCCCAGCGCCAGGTGCGCCTCGTTCCGTTCTTCCAGGCAAGCCAGCTGAAGCTCTTCCAGCCTGGCGATCTCGGCCTGCGCGAAGGGTTCGTAGCGGAAATCGGCCAGCGGCGGCCCGCGCCAGAGCGTCATCGCCTGGTCGAGCAGTTGCCCGGCCTCGGCGGCGTCGCCCGCGCCGAGCGCGTCCCGGCCCTCGAAGATGAGCTGCTCGAACTGAGCGACGTCGAGTTCGGCCGGAAAGATTCGCAGCATGTAGCCGGGAGCCGTGGTGATCAGGCGGCCGGATGGCAGCAGCCTTCGCAGCCGTGAGATCGCTGCCTGAAGGGCGTTCGCCGCGCTGGGCGGGACGTCCTCGCCCCACAGATCGACCAGGAGTTGCTCGCTCGGCACGACCTCGTTGGCGTGCAGCAGCAGGTCAGCGAGCACAGCACGCTGACGGACGCCGCCGATCATGATCCGTCGACCGCCGTCCTCGAGATGGAACGGCCCGAGGATCCGCACCCGCATCGTCCGCCTCCCCCAATGTGTCAGCGGACAACCAGCACCCTAGTGGTCATTGTCGAGCCATGCGGCAGGGAATACAAGCGCGATACCAGGCCTCCGGGGCGACCACGGGGTGATTCAGCATCGGTCCCGCGGCTTCCTGCGCGTTATGGCTACCATCGATGGCGGGCTCACGGCCTGGGCGGGCGATCATCGGTGACGGGGGCATGGCGATGGCCGAGATGTCCGGGGCAGTCAGCACCGGCCCGCACGCGGGGCTGGAGTCCCACCCGGGCTGGGACTACCCGGTCCTTGCCTCCCGCGGTCTGGACGCCGGCACGGTCAGCAGGCTGGCGGCGCGGACAGCGGCGGCTTCCCGGTACCTGTCCGCGCTCTTCAGCTACGAGCCCCGCTTCGCGCTGCTGGTGCTCGGCCCGGAGGACTGGGATTCCCGGTCGCCGGGTCTGGTCTACGGGATGCCCAACTACGAGCAGGGCAACCTGCTCATAGCCGGGACCAGCAACAGGTTCTGGGAAGAATCCCTCGAGCTAATCAAGGCGGGCGCGCCCGACCGCCTCCCGGGCCTGTCCGCTGTTTACGGTACGGGGGACGGCGGGATCGACCTCACCCCGTTCTTCGGCCTGCTCCCGGTGCATGAACTAGCGCACGCGTTCGTCAACGATGGCCCGCTGCGCCTGCCGCGGAGATGGCTGGACGAGCTTGAATGCAACCTGGCCATGCATGGCTATGTGGCCGCCGAAGAACCCGGGCAGCTTCCCGCGCTGATCACTTTTCCCGCCGCGATCGCCGCCATCGAGCCACCCGGCACCGGGTACCGCATGCTGGCCGACTTCGACACCTATTACGCCGGGAACATGGACCCGTGGAACTACGGCTGGTACCAGTGCCGGCTTTCGGTCGCCGCCGCGCGGGTGCACGATAGCGCCGGGGCAGGCGCGGCACGCCGCTTGTCGGACGCCTTCCTGTCACGGGCCGCTCGCGCCGATGGTGAGGATCTCAGCGACGAGGAGCTGGTGCGCCTGCTCGACCAGGCCGATCCCGCCATCGGGGACATCGTGCGCAACTGGTAGCCACGAGCCGGACTCATCAGCCAGCACTTCGCTCAGCCCAGGGGGCGGATGAGCTCCTCGCTGTAGAGCCGCCAGTCCTCGGAGGCGTCCGGCCACCTGATCAAGGCTGCCCATCCGGCCGGGCATCTAGCCCACGCCAGGATCTCTGCTGGCCGCCAGGCGCGATCGGTGCACATCACCTCGATCCGCCGATACCGCGGTTCATGCCGGGTGCTCGTGATCATTATGCCAGTGGGAATCCGCTCCGGCACCGGCTCTGCTGGGTATTGATTGGCCGAGTCTCCCCAGGTAGCCATCATAGTACGATAACACGTTCGATAGCCCCACGGGTCACTTGCGCCTCGGCCGGACGCGCGGTCCGGTCAGCCGGCGACGCCCGGATCCCCACCCGGAGTCAGCCGAAGTCAACGTCCTTGGCCTCGACGGTCCCGGCCGTCCGCCCCGGCGCTGTCTGGTCGGACCAGTACAGGTTGGTGTGCGCGATGACCTGGTCCGGCGGCGGCGCCCCCCACGCCGTCTGGTCCTCGGTCGTGTGGGCGTCGCTGACCAGCGTGGTGTCGTATCCCCTGACGAACGCGCCGTGCAGCGTCGAGCGGATGCACGCATCGGTCTGCGCGCCGACCACGACGAGCCGCCCGACCCCGAGGCCCGATAGCACGGTCTCCAGCGTGGTGTCCTCGAAGGAGTCGCCGTAGTTCTTCTCCACGAGCGGCTCGGCGTCGTCCGGGGCCAGCTCGGGCACGATCCGCCATTCGTCGCTCCCCCTGACCAGCTCCTCGTCGGAGTGCTGGACCCAGACGACGGGGACCCGTTCCTGCCGCGCCTTCTCGACCAGGCTGTCGATGTTCGCGACGACCGCGTCGCGGTCGTGTGCCCCCGTGACGGCGCCGTTCTGCACGTCGACGACGAGCAGCGCGGTGTTCGGCCGGTTCTCGAGTGTGGTCATGGTCTCCCCTTGCTGACGCCGGTCGGCTCTGCCCACCCACGGTAGCCGTAACCGCCGACAGCGGGCCGCGCCGGATTCCGGGCCGTCGGCCAGCAGGCAGCCGGGATGCGATCTGCTACGGATCGGCGATGGCCACGGCCTCGATCTCGACCAGCTGGCCGGGATAGCCCAAGACCGTGACCCCTAGCAGCGTGCTCGGGACGTCATGCTCGCCGAAGGCGGAGCTGATCACATCCCAGGCCGCGACCAGGTCTTCTCGCTGGCTGGACGCGACGTAGATCGTCGTCTTCAGCACACGGGACAGGCCGGACCCGGCCGCCGCCAGGGCCTCGGCCAGATTCGACACGGCCTGGCGGGCCTGAGCCGGAACGTCTCCCGGCCCGATGACGTTCCCGTCGGGATCGAGCGGGCACGCACCCGCGGTGAAGACGAGCGCGGGCAGAGTCCCGATCGAAGCGTAAGCGTACGGCACGCCAGCGTAGAGCCGGGCACACCGGACCAAGCGCACAGTCACCGGGCCTGACCTCCAGCCGAACGGATCGCCATGCACGCGATTCTGGCACGCGCCCGGCGGCTTCCCGGCGCAGACAGGGCCCGGGGCGCGGTCAGGATCAGCGCCGGCAGGCTGGGTGCGGCATGGTCATCGCCGGGCGGCGAGCTCGGCGACCCGCTGGCACAACTCCACCGCGTGCAGGGCACGGCGCCAGGCAGTCTCGTCAGCGGCGGCGATGCACGCGGCTCGCGCCGAGGTGTCTGTCCGGTCAGCGCGGAGCAGGCCGGGTCCGAGCAGTCCCGCGGGCCCGGCGGCTGCGGCCTTCTCGCCGGCCACCGGCCCAGCGGTACCCGGCTTGTCCGATCGGAGCAGGGAAGCAAGGGCGCACTTGTGCGCCATGCCGGTACGGCGGATTGTCGGGGTTTCGTCGCTCATGTCCGGGGAGCCTAGGGCCGGCCCGTGATAGCGCCTGTGACACCTTGGGCTACCGCGCAGGTCACGATGCAGATCCGGGGCGGGTGCCTACCGGCCGTTATGGCTTGGTCCCTGATCACAGAGTGCCGGAAGTGGCGTTGTGTTTGCACCCAGTGCGCTGACTGGTGGTTTAGTTAGAGACTGAACAAGGCCTTAGTTACGGGCTCAACGACGAGCCGGGACGCCAGGCAGTGGCTGATCCGGGCTCGGCCAACCTGCCGGAGGTGTCATGGCTTTCCCGAGCGACCTAGAGATAGCCCGGGGCGCGGCGCTCAAGCCACTCGAGGACGTGGCCGCCGAGATGGGGATCCCCCTCCACCTGCTGGAGCCGTACGGCGAGGAGGTGGTGAAGGTCAAGCTGGCAGCGATCGAGGAACT
>Ga0306920_100001699_pt1 | contig 27400 bp, 21 predicted proteins | sample flu12Cox44000170_FD_204666 | JGI IMG/M metagenome (GOLD analysis project Ga0306920, IMG submission 204666) | Lab enrichment of tropical soil microbial communities from Luquillo Experimental Forest, Puerto Rico - flux4day.12C.oxic.44.000.170 (v2)... | ecosystem: Environmental > Terrestrial >... | reverse complement strand
GATCTCGATCGGCTGGCAGTCCGCCGTGCGCTCGCCACTGGTCGTGCAGTATCACCCGATCCGCGGCAAGAAAGTCTGTCCTTTCAATAAGATCACGAGGTACTGCATCATGTCACCATCCCGTTCAATCCGAGCAAGAGGCGGTCATTGACCAGGCGGGGATCGTACGTCCCATCCGGGTCGATCACCAGCGCTCCGACCAGGGCGCAGAGATCGATCAGGTGGTGCCAGTCACGCCCATTGCGCGCCAGGCGAGAAGCTTCAAGGAATCCATTGCCACGGCGGTTAACCGGTTCTTGAGAGCGGCCCCGCATCTATCGGCCATCGGCGATGCGTTGTGGCCCGAAAGCGAAGAAGAGGATTAACCGGGTTGTCGAACCGCCCAACGGGTTGGGCCGCGTTTCGACTTTTACGCCGATCACCGGCACCGGTTCAGCTGCGCCGCCACGGCAATTGGGTCCACGGTCGTTATTCCAAAGCCCACATCGAGGGCATGCGGCAGCTTCGGCGGTGTGTCAAAATCAGTCACGGCCAGATCTGGCGGTAAGCGCACTATACCGAGCATCAGGTTGATCGGTGCCTGCAGTTTTACAGGCCGACTGCGTGGGCTTCCCTGCGATTGGTTTTACGCGGTTACATCACTGGTTAGGACTATCGCCAAGGGCGGCAAGGCCAGGCTCGCAGGGGGCTACTGGCCGCCGGATTCACTTCACGCGGCGTGTAAAAGCCACTATGCGATGTTAAACTCGACCGTTCTCCCCGGCAATTGCCCAAGACACCTGCTGGTGACGCTGACTTTTACGCAGCGGTGCAGCAACGGGGCTCCGATACGCGCTACCAACCCGCGCTGCGGTAAGTGGAACCGAAACGGCTATGGCGGCTGGTGCATTTGCAGAACCCAGGCAGCCGGTCGAATGGCCGCGCTTCCTGCCATCGCGGTACAGCGCGAGCGTCTCATCCGCGTATTCGCTGACCTGTGGAGCCCGGCGATCGGATAGGGCTCGGCCGCCGCAATACACTCACGCAATACATCGGCGCCATGCATCAACAGCGTGTCGTTGGCATCTTTGCATTGGACATGGCCACTGTCTGGCCAGCGCACCCGCCAGCATCGATCCCGGCCCGGGCCGGCGGGCGAGTTCTTCCTCGCGCCTTGCCGGGTCCATCGTTGTCGACACCGAGGATAATGCGCTCCTGCCGGTCGAGATACTGCGCGCAATTGGCGAGGAATGCGAATTTTGCATCGTTGGGATCGGGGTCGCCGGCCTTCACCTGCTGCGGCGCGCCGTCGGGAACCGAGACGACGTTGCGGATACCGGCCTCGTCGAGCGCCAGTTTGTCCGGCTCGCCCCCCACGAGGATCGCCTCCTTGCTGTCGGCGATATCGTCGAGCCCGTAAAAGATCTGCTCGGCGCCCTTTATCTGCGTAAAGGCCTTCTCGCCAAGAGCGCGAAACTTGATGTTCACCAGCTCGCCGTTGCGGAAATAGGGAAAGGCGATGCAATCGACTTCGGCGCCGAGCTTCGGGATACCGACCCGCTCTGCTCGCGCGACCTTTCGGGGCCGGCACGTGGCGTCGGATGAACCTGGCGCCGGGAGCGGGCTTCCAAGCGATGGTTTCGATAGTAGGGAAACCGGCGAGTCTTCGCGGCCTTTCGTCGTGTTCAAAGCGTTTCCTCCGGCGGAGGCATCAGGCCCATCGCGGCCAGCGCCCTCGTTGCCGCGCCCCGCCAGCGACGCCCATAGGCGATCAGACAATCATGCCCATCGCCGCCATGGACGTAAGTTCCGTCAATGAGCGGGATGTTCTCGGCCGCCCCGATCGGCTTCTGGCATCCACCGCAAATTCCCGGCGGCATCCCCTCACCGTGCCGCGTGTGCCAGCGCCATTGCAGCTCGCCAAAGGCGAGGCGCTCGGCCTCCGCGCGACATCGCCGACCGCCAAGTTCATTATGCCAAGAGCGTTCCTCGTATTGACCGCGCCACCATGCTGGGCCCGGCCGAAAAGTATCAGCGGGCGAGACGAGTTCTTGGCCGCTGCGACTGCGAGGGCCAATCAAGTTGCCCGCAACCCGTTGATCCGAATAGCAGTTACCACTCTTACCACTGGCATTTTTGCGATGGCCACCGGTAAGTGCTTGATTTTGAGGGGACTTACCACTCTTACCACTGTAACCACCCATAGATGAAACTTTACGCGCGAGACCCGCACTGGAATCTTCGCCAGGACAGGGGGGCGAATCGCATCGTTCGTGATCAGCTCCGACGAAGGTATCTGGTTTTGGGTGGCCAGAATGGTAAGAGTGGTTAGTGACCTGCTTTGTCAATGGGTTAGTCGTGGCCATTGGGCCAATTTGAGTGGCCACTCGGTGGCTACTTGTCAACTCGGCTTGGCGTGCGAGCTGCCCTATGAACCGATCGAGTGAAGCAAGGATCGCCGCTGCGTCAGTCATCGCCAACCACCACACGCAGCTGGTCCGGATCGGTGTCCTTGTCGGTGCGGCCGAACCCGCTGCGCCGCAGTGCATAGCAGTCGACACGGCCGATTTTAGGGACCCATCTGATCGCGATCCGGTTTGCGTCGCCGCGGCGAGATAAGTGGCTTCCCTGATCGAGGACGGTAGCGATGCGCTGCTCCTTGAGGGCACCACCGGCCGCCTCTGCGATCTTCCTGGTCGGCAGGTAGACAGTATCGTCGTCATACCAGCCTACAGCTTCGCGGTTGTTAACACCGGTTACGGCGTTCACGTTCTTGATCGTCACGTCAAAGCGGCTGGCAACGTATTGCCTGATGTTGATTACCGCCTGTCGATCAGGGTCGAGCGCCAGCGCATCGGTGGAGTCGGAGAAGCGCTTCCAGGCCCACTGTATCGCGCCGCCGATGTCCGCCTCGATGGGCACGATGTCAAACTGCTGCGCGAGGGCACCGCTGACCGCCAAAAACGCAAACGGAGTCGCAGCTCGAACCCTTGCGCTATTGGCGGCCGAGCCAGCGAGCGTGCGCGCCATCGCTGAGATCCGCTCTTTCAGGAGATCCGGCTCTCGGTGAAGGCCATTGGCGACCAAAGCGCGGACGAACGCGGGACCCGCATGGCCATAGTGCATGAAGATCTGCTTGACCTCATCAATCGTTTCCCGCGGGACGCGGGGGTTGACTCCGGTGACATCGACATCGGGAAACCGAACCGCCATCCCGCCGGTCCACTGGCCGCCATCGTCTCGGATCTTTTGTTCGAGGCTCTTCTCGCCGCTCAGCAGCGCAAAGGTTGACCATCTGTGCGATTGACGCAGTGAACTGTCGGACCGCATGCGGGCTTTCCCGACATCGCCGGCGAGCGAGTAAATCACCTTAGCGATCACCTTGCCGTCGGCATGCGCTATCTCGTCGAGTCCGAGGATCGTGCCACTGGAATCCCGCGCTAGCGTCTCGATGGCGTTCTCGGTGGCGCGCATCGATTTGAGCAACCCTCCATCCAATTGCTTTGGCGAAGACCAGGCAGACACCGCGATTTGTTGGCTGGTGGTTTTGCCGAGAGAGGTGTCGCCGCTCTCATTAAGCCCGCAGGTATCGAAGCCGATGAGATCGATTATCGTCCCCGCAAATCCGGCAGCGGCCCCAAGGATCCAATGAGGGCAATTCTCTGCAGCAACGGCAGCCCTGATCGCTGCTTGCCAGCGCTCGATCGTGCCGGAGCGGGAAGCCCGGTCAGGTAGCTTCGCGCTTCCCGCGAGTTCGATACGAACACCCTTTGGGGCGCCGATCGCTTCACCGGCAGGAGTGACAAATATCGGCTCAGGCAATCGGTGCCATCCCGGCCGCGAGACCACAATAATGGTATCCGAAGGCTTCGCAGCTTTCAGGGCTTGGAGGACTATGGACTCGCCATCGTCCTCGACGCGGAGCCCGGCTTCGAGCAGGCGCGCCCGGATCTCGCAAGCGCCGAGCCTTGCCAGCTCCGCGCGATCGAGGTCGACAGCACGCGGCTGACCGCTCATGTCCTCGACCAAGACCCTCAGCCCATAGGCGTCATCCGCGTCTGCCATGCGCAGCAGCGCCGGCACCCCGAAGGGCGACGAGACGGGGGTCCAGACTGCGACCTTTTCGCCGCTCTCCATATCGTTCTTCTCACTGACGAATTTGTGCACCCAGAATTCACCGCTCCTCGTGCGCCGATACCCCAGGCGCAGCGTCTCCAACGGCGGGAGCGGATAGGTCTCTGTGATCATCTTGGTGTACCGCGCCTGGATCGTCTCCTGCCGTGAGTCCTCGATCTCGTCTCGAGTAGGGACGAAAGGAATGGCACCGAGGAGGCCTAATCGGACCGCCTCGATGCCATCACGCCGGAATATCTCTAGCCAGTCGGTACTTTCGCCCGGTCTGCCGGGCAGCCCAATCCTGACTTCGACCCTGTCACGATTGCGCAGAGCGAATGTGCGCGCGGCGTGCTCGCCGCGTCGGTATCCGGCGCCCTCTTTCGCCTCATCGCGATCGGCTCCAACGGTCACCAATTCCGTCGCCGGATAGGGCGTGAACGCCTCGACGCCGCCTGCGTTGATCCCGGATGCGACGTAGATTTCCTCTGCTTTGATCTCAGCGAGAAGCCCGTTTGCCCCGACCGCCGCGTTCTCGATCCCCTCGAAAAGGACAAGGTGGCGAGCCTTTTCCGGGTTGCCCCAGATGACGGAGCATCCCGCTGTGCTGGCCTGACCGTCCGCGAGCTTGGCCGATTTCTTGGGATCGCGCGGTTTGCCGCCTGGCGCGATGCCGAGATCCGCTTTCGCACAGCCGTCCGCGGTCAGATAGGTCCGGTGCGCATGCTGTCGGCCATCGGCGCCGACGGTGCCGAAGACAGCGCATGGCCATGATCCGACCAGCTTGGGGTTCGCTCGCGAACTAGCTGGCGGATCGAAATATTCGAGGGCCTTGATTCCTACGAAGGGAGTCAGCGGGCGTGGTACGTCGGCAGGCTCTATTCCGAGCCGTGTACCAAGGTAGATGAAAGGTAGTTCGTCGTCCCGGTTGTCGGCGGGAGCGTTTAACAAGCTGCAGGCATCATGCCGTTGGTAAGGTTTGCCTCCGGTGCGGACCTGGATCAGGTCTTGGCGCCCGAGGATCTCGGCCGCCCGGATTTTCGCCGCATCGAAGGTGATGCCCTGGATCTTCATTAGGACCTGTAAAATCGAGTGAGAGCTGCAGGTGCAGATCGCGCGGCCCGTGCGTTTGTCGAAGCGCCACGAAGGGTTCTCGTCGGGATGATCGGGATACGGACAGTTGATGTGCGGTCTACCGTCCCGGTAGGGAACTCCGAGCGCGTCGAGAATTTCGACCTCGCGGCCCTTGACTGCTGTCTGGATGTCTTTGGTGAAGACGCACCGGTCATCCGCGCCGCTGCCCGTCATGAGTACGGCACCAGGGCCGCAACCGCCGCGCGGCGCGATTCGGCTAACGCGACGGCGATCGCGACCGCGTTCACGAGCTTGGCATCGGGCCAGTCTCGGAGAGCATGATCTCCAGCGCCAGCAGCGGAACCGGCGGTTTGCGTGGCAAGCCTGCGTGGGTTGAGTGACCTGCCGCTGCTGCTATAGTTTTCGAGATGCGCTGTCCACGTTTGCGCCGGGTAGCGTCCCCGTTTACGCCGCGCTGGCAGACCACCTACACGGCGGCGCATCACGCAATCTCGGACCGATAGGTGCGCCGAGGCCGGGACGACTTCCAAGCCTCAACCTCGGCTCGAAACCAAGCAACGCTGTTCGGCCCGATCTCGATCGGCGGCGGGAATCTTTTCGCTCGGATGTCACGCCAGAGCTGTACCCGGCTTTTCCCGGCTTCGGCGCAGACGCCGCGCCAGCCGCGGATCAGGTCGCCAGCACCATCGGGAGCAACGCTGACGGCACCATCGAGAACAACGCTGACCGCCGGTTTACCACCTTTCTTGATGATCATTTCGCCTCGTTTCTGGCGCGAGCGCGGACGCCCTTAGCGTCCCGTCGCGATTCACGAGGTCAATTCCGGCTGAGCAAATTGAGCAGATCAACTGAGCAATATGGCGGTCCGATAAGGAAAAATTCTATGTCGAAACAGTTGGTTACGACTATTGCTCAGTTTGCTCACTGATCACGCTCACGTAATTTCTTGAGCACTCGATGGAGCGCCCGGCGCTCGGATCCGAAGTCTCTGGCGTGGCCGCGGTCGCTTGCGATCGAGCGAGCCGCTTTTGTGATATTGCCGCGAATGTCAAAGTGGTAACCCTTTTCGAAAGCGGAGACATAGGTCTGCCAGTCCCCCTTAGGCACGCCATCTGGCCGCTCGGGGGGCTCACTGAGAGCAGACTTGTCTGCGTTTCGCGTCGGCGCCTCCACGCCAGCGCCCATCTGTGTGGGTTCGTGGCATGGCCAGATCTGCAGCACCTGTCTTGCGATAAAATGCGGGTCCGGCCAAACCGCAGGGAGGACATCGGCCGCCACCTTACCATCAACGTAATCTTCGAACGCCCGAGGCAGATTGAGAATGTCCTTTTCAACGCTGATCGGCACCGCGAGATCATGTCCATCCCAAGATTGGAGTTTCAGGCTGAGCCATTGGTTCGGGGCAATCGTCTCGACGTCGCCGGCGCCGTTCCGGCGCGCGCGGGCCTCGAGCTCCCCGCGCCGAAGAGCTTGATAGATCTCATTTTTGGCCTCTATCACCCGCTGGCTGCGCACCACTGCCGTCGCGGCTTTTTCCTCGCCCGGCGGAAGATTCGGATCAGTGCAGTACGCGATCATCACAGCGTCGATGTCCTCGGGCGCCAGGCGGGACGCCGTATGGTCCTCGAAAAGCCCTGTGGCGCCATAGGTGTCGATCATAGCAGGTACGGCTGCTTGGTCGCGGGTCAGCACCCATTTGAGGACCATGGCCGCGGTCCAGTTATCGCGGTCCGGCATTGTCCCTCCGCAGAGAGCCCGCAGATTGGGCCGCGACGGCAAGGCCGGTGCGGTTTCTTCCTGGCGTCCCGGTAGCCGCCGCGATCCCGATCAGACGTTCCATCGCGCGCCACGGAAGTGATCCGAGCGGGTATGCCAGCGCGAGTTTGTCGAGTCGTCGAACGAAATAGGCAGTTGGCCTCTCCGAGATTAGCGACTATCGCGGTGTGCGCACCACCTGGGCGAGTTTGGGACCATCGTCGGGGCTGCCGCGATCTCCGACCATCTCGAGTAGTAATTCTTCCCATTTCGTCAGGGCACCGCGCTTCTGGTCGAGATATTCGAATCGATCGTAGATGGCTGTCACGTCGCCTCGGCGCGAATGGTTGAGCAACCGTTTCTTGAGTTGCGGCTCGATGTTCAGCTTACCCCAATATGTCGTTGCCGATCGGCGGAGGTCGTGCACGCGGAAGTCATCGAGCCGTGCCGCATTTCGGATTTTTATGATCCGCTTCTCGATAAAGACTCGGCGCATGTGCGAATCGGTCTGGCGGGATTGGAAGATGAACTCGTCAGTGGGTCTTGCCGCGGCCCGCAGGTGGCGCAAAAGGCTAAGCACGCAAGGGCTCAACGGGATGACGTGCTCTCGGCGGTTCTTGGCATTGTAGGCCGGGATCGTCCAAATCCGATCATCCCAATCGATATCGGCCCATCGGGCGCGCATCAATTCCATCTCTCGCTGTCCAGTCAAAGTAAGAAGCTCGAACGCGATAGCGCCGGTCTCGCCGAGAGTGTTCGGATCCAGCGCTGCCCAGAATCGCTTGAATTCGGATGCCGAGAGGTATCGGCTGCGTTCGCCGGTGTCACCGCCGGGTTTTTGGAGGAGAGCGGCTGGGTTGACCAAGACGAGATCCTTCTCCTGGATCGCCCAGTTGAACATCTTTCGAACGATCTCCAACGTGTGGTTCGCCCGCACCGGCGCCCCCCGTGCAACAATTTGCCTCAACACAACCTCGCGGATGTCCTGCCGGGTCACGTCGACTACTCGCTTGCGGCCGATGAAAGGGATCACTTCACGATCAAGGATCTGCTCGTCCTTCTTCCAGGACCGCTTTTTCGGCTTGGCGTATTCGGCGATATAGCCCGCGGCGAGTTCCCTCACAGTCTCGACCCGCACCCTCGCCGCCTTGCTCTCGCTTCCTGGATCACGGCCCTTGCGCACCGCCTCAGCGGCGTCTCTAGCGAGGTCTCGCGCCGCCCTCAAGCCGAGCTTCCCGACGGTGCCGAGCTTCATCCGCCGCTTTACCCCGTTGTAGCGGTACATAAAGACCCAGGTACGTGCTCCTTTGTGGGAGACGCGCACACCAAAGCCCGGCGGATCTTGCTCAGGATCAAAGTAGTCGATTTGCACGGGCGGCCGTCGGTCTTTGCCGACTGCGCCGGCATCGGGCGCCTTAGCCGGGCCGGGATCTCTGCTCCCGCCGGCCTCGACGAATTCGACGGCCGTCGAATCGCGCTTCGATTTCGCCACAGCGGGTGGGAGCGGGAGCCCCTTTACGCCCTTGTCGGTGAGCTTGTCGTTCGGATACTGCATCGTGGAGGACCATAGGTACCGTATAGGTACCAGAACATAGGAACAGTCTGCAACGATGCGAGCGCCTATGCAACGCGTCGATCTCCAAAAAATGAAAAATTCAGCCGTGACACCGGTTTCACCGTGTTTCAGGAATGTTCACGCTATCACATGGATACAGAGGTTCAAATCCTCTCACTCCGACCAGCATTTTCCTCGGAACTCCTGGCTATTTTGCCACTTTTCCGGTGGCTCTACTGCAGCGAAGGCGGAACGTTTCGCGAATGGCGGAACGTCCTGACACGTCTTTGACACGCGCCTGAGCAGTTTCCGGTTCGTGCCCGTAAGGGCGCGCACCTTACCGCCTGAACGACGGCGTTCCTGTCGATGGCTAACAAGACCGGTCTCGCCTGGACCGACGAGACCTGGAATTCGCTAATTTGTAACCCATCTCGACCGCAATGTTCTCGAGTGCGCCCTGCACGACGCTCGCGGTAATGCTGTCGATTGCGGAAGGTTGAGCCATCGGGGTCTCCCCTTACTATTAGTCTATCGTCAACATCAGGTTGCCGCCGACCTCGGCGACCAGGGTCACCCCCGGCGGGACCACCGTCGTGGAATCCGTCTGCAGGATGATCGCCGGTCCCGGTATCGGCTCAGCGAGTGGTAGCAGGTGTCGGCGGTAAAACGGTGTTTCCATCACTTCGAGGACGCCGTTCCGCCGAAAAGCGTATCGCGCAGTCTTGACTTGCGCCTCACTAAAGCTACCGCCTACTGCTGGCTGCGACGCGATCTTTGGCAGGCGGGCGATGCCGGTGACGCGGATGTTGACGATCTCGATAGGGCTCGCCTCGAAGACATCGCCATATTCGGCGCGGTGCAGATCTCCGAACCGTCTGAAAATCTGTTCGAGCGCCGGTTGGTCCAATCTCCCGTCGGGAAACGGGACGCGCAGCTCGTAACCTTGACCGACATAGCGCAGAATCGGCCGCGCGCTCGAAAACGACGTCCTCCGTGACGATCCCGTCGGCGGCGAGCTGGCTCGTTATCCTCGGAATTGACCGTGAATTCGTTGCCGGGGATGCCGTAACGCGATGTGCCGATATGCAGCAACAGCGGCATATCGAGATCCTGCGCGGTCCACCGCAGCCGCTCGTAAATCGGGTCGCGATAGGGCTTGTCAGGCACCGGAGAGACGGGAATGAATGCGCCCACCAGACCCAATTTCTTGCTTCTCGCGAGCTCCAGGCAGGCCTCGTCGACATCGTCGACTTTCAGCATCGCGATGCCCTCCAAGCGCTCCGGATACGGCCTGCAGAAATCCGTCATCCAGTCGTTGTAGACACGGCAGACTTCGGTCCAGAGCGCGCTGTCGGGCGCGCGATACCAGAACAGGCCTTGGCTCGGCTGCAAGCAAGAGCCCCACGCGCCATCCTCTTCTTTTCCGTTATCATTGCGTGGGGATCGTAGGCGCCTTTGCGGACGTCTTCCCAGACGCCGAGAAAATCGATTTGTGAAGGGTCCTCGAATGGCTGCCCGGCCTGTATCACCGCGCCCAGTGTGCCGACTTGCGTCCCGTCCAGAACCCAAGCGTCATATTCGCGGCCGTTTGGCGTCTTACGGCGTTCGATCCGCGGGCCCGCCCGCGGAATTTGGGCTCGATCCGGGAGGTATACATGTCCGGCGGCGACGATATGAGAATCCGCCGAGATCACTTTAGACGCGGCCATTTTGCGATCCTCCGTTGCTGTTGATGCAACGCAACTGCTCAGTGCTAATGGTGTGCCGAGGTTGACAGATCGGTTGGGGGGGCGGCTCGCCCTCTGTGGCCGGCAGTGTCACTCAGGCGCAGCGCCGACGAATGCTCAAGTTTGTCGCATTCAGGCACGGCACCCGGGTTAAACGCGCGCCCACAGCGCAAACCGCCCGCTGACCCAGACTAGGTTGGCCTAATTCTTGCGCTTTGCTTTGCGGCGCGCGGATGAGCACGGTCGCGTCCCGTGCTCGTATTGGAGCGGAGGAGGGCGGGTTGCCGAAGCGGTTTCATCTTGCTTGGTTCACCAATTTCACCGCAGGGAACTGGGGCGAAACCTTCTCCCACGGCGGCTCGCCGTGGGACGGCAAATTCTTTGTCGAGTTCGCGCAGGCGATGGAACGCGCCTGCTTCGACTACATGATCCTCGAGGACACGCTTATGGTGTCCGAAGCCTGGGGCGGCACCGCCGAGATGTCACTCAGTCAGGCACTGCAAGTGCCAAAGCACGACCCGGTGCCGCTCGCTGCAATGATCGCCGCCGCCACGTCGCGGCTCGGCATTGTCGCGACGATGTCGACGCTGTCCTGGCCGCCCTTCATGCTGGCGCGGGCGTCGACGACGATCGACCACATCGCCGGTGGCCGGTTCGGCTGGAATATCGTCACCAGCGGCGAGGACGCCGCGGCACAGAATTTCGGTCTCGACAAACTGCCGCCGCGAGAATTGCGCTACGCTATGGCCGACGAATACATGGATCTGGTGTACCAGCTCTTCGATTCGTGGGAGCCGGGCGCAGTCGTGATGGACCGCGAACGCGGCGTCTATGCCGATTGGCGCAAGGTTCACCCGATCGATTTCGAGGGCGAGTTCTTCAAGTGCCGCGGCCCCCTCAACACCGTGCCGTCGCCGCAGGGCCGCCCGGCCTTTATCCAGGCCGGCGGGTCGCCGCGCGGCCGTGCCTTTGCTGCCAAGCACGCCGATTCGATCATCGCGACAGCCAATCAGGTCGGCGGCATGAAGCAGTACCGCGACGATGTGCGCGCGCATGCGGTCAAGTTCGGGCGCAATCCCGATGACATCAAGGTATTGTTCCTGGTCTATCCGTTTCTCGGCGAGACGAGTGACGAGGCGAAGTCGAAGTACCAGCGCATGGTCACCTCCGACAGCTTCATCCGTGCTGCGCTCGCATCGGTCGGCCAGATCACCGATATCGATTTCTCGCAATTCGATCTCGACGGGCCGCTGCCGCATATTACGACTAATGGCGAGCAGGGCTCGCTCGACAAATTCGCGCAGTGGGGCAGCGGCAAGACCTTGCGGCAGCTCGCCTCGGAACGCTTCGACAGCGGCCTCAATCTGATCGGCACACCCGAGGAGGTGGCCGACCGTATGGGGCAGGCGATGGCGGAGATTGGCGGTGACGGCTTCCTGATCAGTACACCGTTCCAGCGCGTCAGCCGTCGCTTCGTCAGTGAGGTTTGCGAAGGGCTCGTCCCGGCATTGCAGCGCCGCGGCCTCGTACGCGAAGCCTACACCCAGCCTACCTTGCGCCAAACCTTGCGAGAATTCTGAACAGAAAGCCCCGCTCAGGCGAGGTCGGGCAGGTCGCGGATCTCGGCATAAGTGAAGGCGCGGTTCCCATCCGGCGTGTGGTAGACGAACCGCAAACTTCGCGCGTGTTGTACGCGAGATGCCGGAACCGGGTGATACACGACGTCGCTACCCCCATAGCCTGGGGAGACTGCCCCGACCTCGATCTCGTCGGAAACACTGACCCGCAGTAGCCGCATCAGCTTTCCGTCGCCGATATCGGCGACGAATGGGACTCGGGCGAGGCGCAACAGGCTCGTCGGGTCGGCGGAGGCCAGCACCGAGCGATAGAATTCCTGCTCGACGAGGTCGAGATCTTGTTCCGCTGAACGGGCTTCCGGTCCCTCATTTGCCTTCGGGCCCTGCCATTGGCTGGCCGTACCAAAACCGGTGTTGTGACCCGGGCCAGGTGCAGCGGAGCGCATTTCAGAACGCCGCCGGCTTGTCGATTACGGGCTTATGCGCGCCGAGCTTGCCATTCGCCACGATCGCGCCGAGCGCATCGACGATGACGCGGGTGGCGAAGAGGGCGGTGATGTCCGAGGTGTCGTAGGGCGGCGAGACCTCGACGATCTCCATTCCGCAAAGCCCTTCCTTCGCCACTCTCCCGACCAAGCCCAACGCCTCGCGCGGCAGGAAACCGCCGGGTTCCGGCCATCCTGTTCCCGGGACAAACCCGCAATCGACCGAGTCGATGTCGAAGCTCATATAGACCGCATCGGCATCCTTCCACGCGATCTCCAGCGCGATCTCGGCCGTCTTGTCGATGCCGAGCTTTTCGACATCGCTCATCGTGATGATCGTCGTATCGCGCTCGCGCGCGACCGCCACCGCTTCCCGCGGAACCTGCCAACCGCCGATGCCGATCTGCACGAGATTGCTGGCCGGGACGTTCGGCAAATTGGTTGCGTGGAACCAGGGCGTCGTGTGCATCCGCTCGTCGAGGTCCTTCTCCTGGATATCGGCGTGGCGATCGAAATGAATGATGCCGATGCGCCGCGAGGTGCATTGCGCAATGCCGCGCACGGTCGGAAAGCCGATCGAGTGATCCCCTCCGAGAATGATCGGCAATGCCCCTTGCGAAAACACATGCGCGACGGCCCGGCTGATCTGATCGAAGGTCTTCTCGAGATCGGCGGGGATCGTGAAGACATCGCCGACGTCGCACATCGTCATCTGCTCGCGCAGATCGACGCCGATCTCGAAATTGTAGGGCGTATAGAGCGCGGAAATCCGGCGGATCGCTTGCGGGCCGAAGCGCGTGCCGGGCCGAAAGGTCGTGCCGCCGTCGAAAGGCACGCCGAGGATCGCCGCGTCGTATTTCCCGGCGTCGCGAGCATTTTCGACGTAGGGCGCCTTGAGAAAGGTGTTGATCCCGGCGTAATGCGGCAGCTCGCCCCGCGCAAAGGTCGAGATGGATCGGTCTTCGATGCTTTCTGCTCCGGGTAGACCCATCCTGACCGCCCGCTCCCGCTCGGCGTTCCACGCCGTCTGCGACAGCGCTGCCTCGCGGTGGACCGCCCGCCAGCCCTCGAGCCCTTTCTTGTCGAAATCCGGATGATGGTAGCGCCGATCTCCGAGCAAACGATCTGCACCCCGGCATCCCGCCGCGATGCAGTGTCGCCGGTCGAGGTCGAACATCGATTTCATGGCGGCCTTCCAATCCTCTGCCGTCGAGACAATGCGAGACGGCAGCATCCCGAGCAAGACCTGCGCCACCCGCCGATCGGCCAAATTTCCCGTTGGACGGGAAAATAACCGGGAAAATCCTCGATTGGCCTTCGAAAACTGCCGTTCGCCCGCGAAAACTGCTAGCCAAATCAATCCCTTGCGAGCCAATTCCCGTAGCAGGGCTTAACGGGAATTTAAACAGCCCTAACCGGGAATTAAATCGGCCTAACCGGGAAATAAACCGGAAAATATTCGGCCACCCGCACAGAGCCAGCCCGGCGCACCGCCAGAAGAGGATTAGAACGAGCAACATTACTGCCTGTCGAAATGCGATAAAATTTAAATCAAGCTGACAAGAACAATCCTATCGCGGAAATTCGTCATTTTTATGCTGTTGCCGCCTCATGACCCGGGCGCGGGCGCGGCCAGCAATTGAAGCCGTTGAGCGCTCCATACGCATCAGCCCGAGAGATCCGTTCAACTACACATACCTACACTTCGCCGCCGTTGCGTATTTTGCGGCTGAACGCTACTCCGAGGGTGTCACCGCCGAAGAGCAGGCGTTGCGGGTGCGCCTAAATGTCTCCCCAGCACTTCGTGCTCTCGACGCCTGTCATGTTGGCCTTGGACAGATGGACCAAGCAAAAGGGGCCGTCGCAGAGGTGCTGCGGTTAGTCCCGGAAAGCTCGATCAAGAGGGACGTTTATGGCCAGGTAGCGTACGCGCACGAGAGTGATCGGGAGCGATACGCGGCGGCCTTGCGCAAAGCCGGATTGCCGGAGGAATAACCCACCCCCGCCGCCCCGCCGCGATCCTCGCCGCCGACGCCAGGCGGCCAGCAGAGCAACGCGGGCCAGTCTTCAACGACCAAGGAAAGGAGTGCATCATGAAAGTCCTGATGGTTCTTACCTCCCACGACCAGCTCGGCAACACGGGGCGCAAGACCGGCTTCTGGCTGGAGGAACTTGCGGCGCCTTACTATGTCTTCAAAGATGCCGGCGCCCAGATCACCCTCGCATCGCCCAAGGGCGGGCGCCCGCCGCTCGATCCCAAGAGCAACGAGCCGAGTTTCCAGACCGACGTCACCCGTCGGTTCGAGAAGGATGCCGACGCCAACGCCCAGCTCGACAGGACGGCGCGCCTCGAAAGCGTTAAGCAGGAAGACTACGATACCGTCTTCTACCCCGGTGGTCATGGGCCGATGTGGGATCTCGCCGAAGACAAGAACTCGATCAAGCTGATCGAATCCTTCCTGGCCGCCGGCAAGACCTTCGCGTTGGTCTGCCACGCTCCCGGCGCGCTACGCCATGTCAAGACCCCGAACGGCAAGCCGCTCGTAGAGGGCAAGACCGTGACCGGCTTCACCAATGGCGAGGAAGAAGAGGTAGGATTGACGAAGGTGGTGCCCTTCCTTGTCGAGAACGAACTGATGAGCCTCGGTGCCACCTTTTCCAAGGTCAAGAACTGGGGCGTTCACACGGTTGCCGACGGCCAGCTGATCACCGGCCAGAATCCGGCCTCGTCGGGCCCGGCTGCCAAGCTTCTGATCGATACGCTGAACAAAAAGGCGAAATAGTCAGGCCGACTGAACTCGCGGAGCCGCGGACATGCGCGGCTCCCTCGTCTTGATTTCTGCAACTACGGTAGGGATGTCGTCCCGGTAAAACTATATGTCGTGTTTGTTCCGCGTCCGAGAGCCTCTGTCAAAGTCGCATAAATTCCATTGTGGAAAGCTCGGTAAAGTCGTCGTGAAATCCTCGACGGGCTGATCAAGAAAGACCGCGGCGGCGGTGAGCGCCGCGCCAGGTGGTGCTGGCGGCCACGCAACCTCAACGCCACCCGGGTCAAATCGCTTGAAGCTGCACCAGCTGCACGGTACCGCACGAGCCGATGAGGCCGGGGCGCCAACGAAAGAGCGATGTTTACTAGCGGCGGATGATTGCCGGCATCCAGTTCGCGGCGTGGCGCGCCGATCTGGTTTCGCTCGTCTCGCCATCAAAATCGTGAACCACGGGAACCGACGTGAAGCGCTCACGGTCGTTCAGGCAGTTCGCATTGACGACCGCTCGTGTTTCCTCCGGTGTTTGCGTGACTGCGGCGATGAAGACGCCGCAGCGGCGGCAGATCAGGAAATCGCAGGTGCGGGTACCGAAGCGGTAATTTTCGACGAGCGACCAATCGTCGGCCCAAACCTCGAATAGCCCTTCGCGGTCGGCGACGATGCGCGGATTATGGCTGCGGCAGAACGAGCAGGTGCACGCGCGCAGCGGGTTCTCTTCGGGCGGCTTTGACAGCCCAAGACGCACGTGGATGTTACCGCAGTGACATCCGCCCACATGGTCCATGGGGTCGGAGTCTCGCTATCGGCAGCGCCGGTGTCAACGGTGATCGCGGGCGTCGGAAACCAGCGATCGGTCACTCGCCCGTTTCAGGCATGCCCTCGTTGAACGCTCTACCGGCAAGCGGTGCTCCGCGACAGCGTTTGCCGTTTTGGCGCGCCTGGCATGCGGATTGCCCGGAGATGGAGCGAACACAGGATAAATATCAATCAAGGGCTCCCCGATGCGCGACGCTTCATTGTCCCCGCGGATCAGTCGCCGCAACGCCCTGAGGATGGCTGGCGCCGCGGCGGTTTTACCGACACTTATCAAACCGGCTCGGGCGGCCGAGCCATCGACGCTCCGAGTGGCTTTCGCGATCCAGCCGGCAACGCTCGACCCGCAAAAAATGCGCGTCGGCGGCGTCGATTACAATTATGTCTACAACTGCTTCAGCCGGCTGACGGCACAGGACCCGAAGCTTCAGGTACAGCCCGACCTTGCGACCAGCTGGGAGGCGGCCGAGGACCTGAAAACCTGGACCTTCCATCTGCGTCCAGGGGTCAAGTTCCATAACGGCAAGCCGTTCGATGCGTCCGACGTCGTCTTCACCTTCAAGCGGATCCTCGACAAGGAGGTTGGCTCGGTCCTGCGGGTCAATTTCAGCATTGTCGACAGCATCGAGGCGGTCGATCCGCTAACCGTCAGGTTCAATCTGTCGATCCCCTATGCCGACCTGCCAGCGGCGGCGGCCTACCAGGCGGCGATCGTCAGCGAAAGCGTGGTCGATACACTGACGACCCATCCGATCGGCACCGGGCCGTTCAAATTTGTCGAGTACCGCCCGGGCGATCAGTTGGTGATGGAGCGCAACCCCGGCTATTTCCTGTCCGGCGTGCCGAGGCTCGATCGCGTGATCATCCGCATCATTCCGGAGTTCACCACGTCCGTCGCGGCACTCGAAAGCGGCGCGGTCGATGCAGTCTTCGACCTGCCGCCGGAGCACATCGAGAAGCTCGCCAAAAGCAGCGTGGCGCATGTCGAGGAAGTTCAGGCCGGACGGTGGCAGGGCATCATCTGGAACTGCGAGATGAAGCCGTTCGACGACCCTCGCGTGCGGCGCGCCTTCAACAAGCTGATCGACAAGCCGGCTATCGCCGAGATCGCGATGTTCGGCCACGCTACCCCGACATTGACGCCGATCCCGCCGTTTCACCCGTATTTCCGCAAGGACATCCCGATCGGCGGCGCCGACATCGCCGGTGCGAAGAAGCTGCTGACCGAAGCGGGGATCCCCAATGGCTGGGATCTCGAAATGTACGTGCCGGGCAGCAATCCCGCGCGTGAGCGGCTCGCAACCGCGTTCCGCGACGCCGCCAAGCAGGCCGGCATCAACGTCCAGCTGCGCATCGCGCCGCCCGACAAGTTCTTTGCCGAGATGGAAGGCAAGGTGCGGTTTTCGGCCGACGGCTTTTATGGCCGGGCCACGCCCGATCTGATGACCTATTCCTGGTATCACAGCAGCGGCTCGTGGAACAACACCTTGTGGCATTACAAGAACCCGGAGGTGGACAAGGTCCTCGACGCCGCCCGGGCCACCAACTCTACGACCGAGCAGGCGAAGCTCTACGGCCGCTTTCAGGAGATGCTGGTCGACGACAGCCCAGGCAGCATCATCTATGTGCAGAACTTTGCCTGTGGCATCAGCAACAAGGTGCACGATGTCGTGGTCTCGCCGCTAATGTTGCTGGATTTCAGCAAGGCAGCATTGACCGCCTGAGAGGTTGTGGAACAATCCCCACGCCGCCTCGACTCGTCACCCCGGCGAAGGCCGGGGCCCATCGTTCGGCGGCACCAGCCGTCCGAAAGCTTTGGCAACGCATCGCCATTGCTTAAAAACTTTGGAGTGGTGGAAGCCTGGGTCCCGGCCTGCGCCGGGACGACGAGAGAGTTACTCGCCCATCACATGCGTGGCCTCGATAGATTCACAAACCTCGAGGACTGGCCGCAATGACGGGCTACGTCGTGCAGCGGCTGGGCACCGTCATGTTCATCATGGTGGCGATGTCGGTGCTGGTGTTTCTTGCCACGCACGCCCTGCCGTCCAATGCCGCGGCGCTGATCCTCGGTCAATATTCGACACCCGAGACGCAGGCGGCGCTCGAACACAAGCTCGGTTTCGATCAACCCTTGCCGGTGCAGTACTGGCATTGGGCGAGCCATATGCTGCAGGGCGACATGGGGCAGTCGTTCGAGATGGAGCGCCCGGTAGCGCCGATATTGTGGGATGCGTTCGGCCGTTCCGCTATTCTGGCGGTCAGCTCGATGACCGTCGTCTCGACCTTGGGTTTGGCGCTCGGCATCGTTGCGGCAGTGTGGCGCGGCCGGTGGCCGGACCACGCCGCTTCGATCTTCACCTACTTCGGCGTCTCGCTGCCGGAGTTTTATTGGGGTCTGGTCTTCATCCTGGTCTTCGGCAGCACATTTCATCTGCTGCCCTCTTCCGGTTACGCCAATCTCTCGGACGGGCTCGCCGCCTTTGTTTCGCATCTGGTGCTGCCAGTCGCGACCCTGACCTTGACATTGCTGGCTCACGTCACCCGGCTGACGCGCTCCAGCATGATGGAGGCGCTCGACAGCATGTATGTGAAGGTGGCCCGAGCCCGTGGGTTGCCGGAACGGCTGGTGATCCTGCGTCACGCGCTGCGCAATGCGCTGATCCCCTCGATCACCGTGCTGGCGCAGGATTTCGGCTTTTTGATCGGCGGCATTGTCGCGGTCGAGACGGTGTTTGCCTATCCCGGGCTCGGCCGGATGCTGGTGGGGTCGCTGGAACGGCAGGATCTGCCGATGATGCAGGCAGCGATCCTGGTGCTGACCGGGGTCTACTGCCTCGCCAATTTGACGGCTGACCTGCTCTACGGGGTGGTGAACCCGCGCATTCGCTATGGCGGTTCGGTTGGCTGAACTGACGGCTGCGCAGTTTATCCGCCGTCGTCGCCGGCTTCCCGCCTCCCTTGTCGTTGGCGGCACGATCGTCGCCGCGCTGATTGTCACCGCGGCTCTGGCGCAATGGATCGCACCCTATCCTTACGACCAAATGCATGTCCGCGATCGCTTCCAGCCGCCCAATCTGCATTATCTCGCGGGCACCGACGAATATGGCCGCGATGTCTTCAGCCGCCTGCTGATCGGCTCGCAGCTGTCGCTCGTGCTAGGCGCGACCGCTACCCTGATCAGCATGGCGGTGGGGGTCCCGCTGGGGCTGATTGCCGGCTACCGCCGCGGCGTGACCGATGAGGCGATCATGCGGGTGCTCGACGTGATGCTGGCGTTCCCGCCGATCATGTTGGTGCTGTTGATCTTGGCCGTGACCCCGCCGAGCCTATTGAAAACGGCGATCGCGATCGGAGTCTTGGCGGTGGCGCCGATCGCCCGGGTGACGCGCAGCGTCACACTCGACCTGATGAGCGGCGAATTCATCGAGGCGGCGCGCGCCCGCGGTGAGCGGCTGCACTACATGCTGCTGCGGGAGTTGCTGCCTAATGTCTGGCCGGTTCTCATGGTGGAAGCCAGTCTGCGCGTCGTGTTCGCCGTACTGCTCGGCGCAGTGTTGAGCTTTCTCGGCTTCGGGGTCCAGCCACCCGCCGCCGACTGGGGCTTGATGATCAGCAACGGCCGCGCCTTCGTCGACACCGCGCCCTGGATTTCGCTGGCGCCCGGCATCGCGATGAGCATCACGGTCATCGCCATCAGCTTGGTCGGCGACGGGTTGCGCGAGGTGCTGGACCCGAAGGTCGGCGGCCGATGAGCGCCCTATCATTGCCGTCCGCCGAACCGCTGCTCGAAATCCGCAATCTGACGATCCGCTATCGCGAGAATGATCGCCAGGTCACCGCCGCGCGCAACATCAGCTTTGCGCTGAGGCGCGGCGGGTCGCTCGCCATCGTCGGCGAGTCCGGATCCGGCAAGAGCAGCGTCGCCGGCGCGATCCTGGACTTCCTCGGCCCCACCGCGGAGGTCACCGGCTCGATGCTGTTCGAAGGGCAGGATATCGCTGGTCTGCCGCCGGCGCAGCGGCGGCAGATGCTGGGGCGGCGGATCGGCGCGGTGTTTCAGGACCCGTTCACGGCGCTCAATCCGGCGCTGCGCGTCGGCCGGCAGATCGCCGAACCGATGGTGCAGCATCTCGGGGTGTCATTGCCGGAAGCGCTTGCGCGCGCCGAGCTCGCGCTGCGTGAAATGGGCATCGAACGCGCCGCCGAGGCCGCCAACGCCTTTCCGCACCAGCTGTCAGGCGGCATGAAACAGCGCGCTCTGATCGCCGCCGCATTGGCTTGCGGCCCCTCGCTCCTGATCCTCGACGAACCGACGACTGCGCTCGACGTCACCATCGAGGCACAGATTCTGCGTTTGTTGTCGCGCCTCAGACGTGAGAAGGGCGTCAGTCTCTTGTTTATCAGCCACAATCTGGGTGTCGTTCGCCGGCTCTGCGATGACGTCGCTGTCATGTATGCGAGCCAACTTGTCGAGCTCGGCGAAGTTAATCGCGTGCTGGAGCGCCCCGGCCATCCTTACAGTAAGGGATTGCTGGCCGCACGGCCACCGCTTGCGGCCGCATCGCGGGACAGCCGCCTCGCCGCCATCGCCGGCCAGATGCCAACGATCGCAGAACCGGACACGGGCTGCGTGTTCGCGCCGCGCTGCCCATTCCACGAGCCCCGCTGCAGTGCCGGTCCCCAGCCTTTGACGATCAGCCCCGATGGTCATCGGGTGCGGTGCTGGAAGGCGGATGAATTGGGCCCTTGGCCGCGCCAACAGGTCGCGGCCGTTATGCAGCCGGCATTCCGCCGTGGCGACGCGCTGGTGAACGCGACACAACTCAGCAAGACCTTCGGCACGCGCGGAGGTCTGACCTCTTGGCGACTGTGGGTCGCCGGCGGCCGGCCGCGGCTGCATTGGCCGCCGACGCAGGTCCCGGCCGTAAATGACGTGTCGTTCTCGATCTCGCCGGGTGAGGTCCTGGGTCTCGTCGGCGAGAGCGGCTGCGGCAAGTCCACTCTCGGCCGTCTGCTCCTGCAGCTATTGCGGCAGAGCGGCGGCAGCGTCGAATTCGACGGGGCCGACCTCTCCCGCTTGCCGACGCAAGCGCTGAGTCCATTCCGCAAACAGCGCAGATCGTCTTCCAGAATGTCGGCTCGTCGCTCAATCCCCGACTGTCGGTCGGCGAAGCACTGGAGCGGCCACTTGCGCTCTTCAGCCTCGCACAGCCCGGCTACCGCACCCGGCGTGTCGAGGCGCTGCTCGACATGGTGCGGCTGCCGGCTGCGTACCGGACGCGCTTTCCCCATCAGCTGAGCGGCGGCGAGCGCCAGCGGGTCGCGATTGCCCGCGCGCTCGCCACCGAGCCGCGCTTTATCGTCTGTGACGAGCCGGTCTCGGCGCTCGACGTGTCGGTGCAGGCGACGATCGTCAATCTGCTGGCCGATTTGCGCGACGCGTTGGGCCTGTCCTATCTGTTCATCTCACACGACCTCGCCGTCGTGGCGCAGCTCTCGGACCGAGTCGCGGTGATGTATCGCGGTCGGATCTGCGAGATCGGCAGCGCCGCCGAGGTGTTGGCGCCGCCCCACCACCCCTACACCCGGATATTGCTCGCCTCGGCGGCCGATGACGAGCCGATACCGGAACCGCCCGCCAGCGCGACGGCTACCGCTGCGCATTCTGGCTGTGTCTTTGCGACACGCTGCCCGCACAAACTGGGCCCGGTGTGCGATGAGACGCCGCCGCCCCTCCGGGTGCTGAGCGCGTCTCACGCCATCGCTTGCCATCTCGATCCGGTACCCAATGCAGCGGTATTGCCCGGTCTTGAGCGTCTGCAACGAGCGGCGGAACGATTTGCGTGATCGCGCGATCGGACACTTTCGCGTCAGGGTAAGCCGATCATGACGAAGCGGATGCATCTCGCGTTCGATCTTTCGTATATCCACATGGACGGCCGCTGGCGGATGCCAGGCGCATGGCCGGGACGCACCTATCCCGATGTCGGCGCGTTCGAAGAAATCGCTCGGCTCGCCGAGCGCGGGCTACTCGACATGCTGTTCTCCGGTGACGGCACTGGAGTGCCCAGCACCTGGCGAGGCAGCCGTGATGCCGCGGTGCGCTGGGGCATCAGCTGGCCGCGCCAGGATCTGGCGCCGCTCGCAGTGGCAATGTCGCGGGTGACGCAGCATCTCGGTTTCGGAATAACCTATTCGACGACCTTCATGCATCCCTATTACCTGGCGCGACTGTTCAACTCGCTCGACCACGTCACCGGCGGCCGCATCGCTTTCAACGTCATCACCTCGACGCGGCGGTCGGACTACGCGAACTACGGCTATGATGGCATCGTCGACCACGACGAGCGCTACGACCGGATGGAGGAGTTCATCGATGTCTGCCGCGCGCTGTGGAACAGCGCCGAGCCCGGCGCGATGCTGTGGGACCATGCTACCGGTATGGTCGGCGACCCGGCCAAGGTGCACGACGTCGAGCATGCCGGGCGGTTCTTCAAGGTGAGCGGTCCCTTGAACACCCCGCCCTCGCCGCAGGGAATGCCCATACTACTGCAAGCCGGCGGTTCGCCTCGCGGCATCCGCGCCTGCGCCTACGTCGCCGACATGGCGTTCGGTGCCGACATGCCGCTCGATCTGCAGATCGCGCAGCGCAGGGCATTGGATGAGGCGGTGGCGGCTCTGGGCCGCGACCCGCAGAGCATGGGCATCGTCTGGCAACAGCCTTGCGTCGTTGCAGAAACGGAACGCGAGGCGATCGCGCAGCGCGAGCGGCTATTGACCGCGATTCCGCCGGAAGGCGTCGGGGTCTACCTATCGCACAATACCGGATATGATTTTTCGACGCTTCCGGAGCGGTTCACGTTGGGTGAGCTACATCGGGAAATCATTGCCAGCCAGGCATCGCCCGCGGGCTTTGTGCGGGAACTGGTGGCAATGCTGGGCGCCCAGACCGAGCTCACCCGCCAGGAATTCTTTGACTATGGCAGGCGCTTTGCCACCAGCTACGAGCGCACGATCGCCGGCACAGCCTCTCAGGTGGCCGACTATCTGGAAGAGGTCTTCGAGGCGACCGGCAGCCGCGGCGGCTTCATGCTGGGCCACGTCGTGTCGATGCCCGGTGACCTGGCCACAATCGTCGAGTTACTGGTGCCCGAACTGCAGCGGCGCGGTCGGTTCCGCCGCGCCTATAAGGGCCGCACATTACGCGAGAACCTCTTTGACGAGTAATCCTTCGAGGACGAAGGCGTCATTCTGCGGCCGGATGAGTCGCTATCCAATGGCGGGCAATATCGATGCGCCGCGTGATCCACACTCGGTCGTGCTCGCGGGCGTAGTCGAGAAATCGCTCGAGCGCTGCGGTGCGTCCCGGTCGGCCGGCGAGCCGGCAATGCAGTCCGACCGACATCATGCGCGGCAAGCTCGCGCCTTCGCGATACAGGACATCGAAAGTGTCCTTCAGATAAGCGAAGAACTGTTCGCCTGAGTTGAACCCCTGCGCCGTCGCAAAACGCATATCATTGGCATCGAGCGTGTATGGAACGATTAGCTGCGGTTTGCCGTGCGCCGCATCCCAATAAGGCAGATCGTCGGCGTAGCTGTCGGCATCGTAGATAAAACCACCCTCCTCAGCCACCAGTCGCCGGGTATTGGGGCTGCAACGTCCCAGATACCAGCCGAGCGGGCGCTCGCCGGTAACGCGGCTGTGGATTTCGATCGCCTTCCGGAGATGTTGGCGCTCGACGCTTTCGGGCACATGCTGATAATCGATCCACCGGTAGCCGTGGCTGGCGACTTCCCAGCCGGCTGCAATCATCGCAGCGACTGCGGGCGGATTGCGCTCCAGCGCCATCGCCACCCCGTAGACGGTGACCGGCAGCCCGCGCGATGTGAATACCCGGTAGAGCCGCCAAAACCCAGCGCGGCTGCCGTATTCGTACAGCGATTCCATATTCATGTGGCGGGCGCCGGCGATCGGCTGCGCACCGATGATCTCCGAGAGGAACGCTTCGGCAGCGGCGTCGCCGTGCAGAACCGAATTCTCAGCCCCCTCCTCGTAGTTTATTACGAATTGCAGCGCGAGCTTTGCATTATCCGGCCAATGCGCGTGTGGCAGGGTCGCGCCATAGCCGATCATGTCGCGTGGATAGGATGTGCTCACACGCGTCTCCTTCCCAGGCACTACCGCCGCGAGCTCGCGCGATAATAGGGCTGGTGGGCTTCGGGGTCGAAATATCCTGTGTAAAACCGACGGGCATGCGGGAGCAGCGCTTTCGACAGTTGGCGCCGCTCGACCTCGTCTTCCGTCAACGGTTTCTCCAATGACTGATACAGCTCGCGCAGCGCCGCGTCGCGATCGACACGGGTGAACCGCCCTCCTTCGTAAACCACCTCGCCCGCGACCATGACGAGATCGACGGCATCGGTGCGCCCGCGCTGGACCACAGCGTCGAGAACCGAGGTTTCGGGGTCGAGATAGGGGTAAGCGACCTTGTCCCAATCGATGAGGACGAGATCGGCGGCCTTGCCAACGGCGAGGCTGCCGATTCGGCTGCCAAAGGGTGTCGTCATCGCGCCACCGGAGGTCGCCATGCGCAGAACCTGACCGACGCTCGGGACGTCGTCCTCGTCCATGCCCGGCACGCGATGCGCGCGCAACACCATGCGCATTTCCTGCAGCATGTCACGGTCGTCGTTGATGCCAGCCTCGTCGAGGCCGATGGCGGTATTGATCCCGTGCTTCTCGAAGAAATTGAGCGGCGCGAGGCCGCTGCGCAGGCGGAAATTGGAACTGCAATTGTGGCAGATATGCGTGCCGGTCGCGGCGATGCGATCGAGATCGGCCTCATTGAGCCACACGCCATGGCCGAGGGTCAGCCGCGGGCCCAGGAACCCGAAGCGGTCGATATAGTCGAGAGCGGTGCCGCCGCCTCGCCGCCGGGCATATTCCTTCTGATACGCGGTTTCGACGAGATGCATATGCATTGGCGCGTTATAGCGCTCCGAATAATCAGCGAGCATCCTCAGCGCCGTATCGGAGCACCAATGGAGATTGGCCGGGGCGAGCTGGATCTTGACCCGCTCCTTGTCATGGTGCTTGGCGTAGAGCTGTTCGAACAAAGCGCCGTAATCGGCGAGCGAAATCTGGAAGCGAGCCAAGTGCCGCTCCAGCGGCGGCCGCAATTCGACGGGCAAGCTTTCTGTGAATTGCTTTTCGTCCTGGTAAACGAGCCGGTTCTGGTCGCGCAGCGCAAAGGAATAGGACACCCGCATGCCGATATCCTGATAGGCGCGGATCACCTCGCCCGCGCCGGCCTCGACCGCCGTAAGATCGCCCGGCAGCCAGCCGTGCAGGTGCTGCACTGTGGTGATCCCCGACGCGATCATCTCGAACGCGGAGTAGAGCGTATCGAGATAGAGGTCGACGCGCCGGCTCACCAGCCGGGTCACGAACCACAATTCGAGCGGCATATCGGGCGAACCGAGCTGCAACGGCGTCAGACCAATATGATGGTGACCGTTGACAAATCCCGGGAGCACGACCTGGCGCCCGGTGCCGATCACCGGGATGTCGGGATGGCGCGCGGAGAGCTCGGCAAAGGGGCCGATTTCGGCAATGACGCCGTCGCGCTGCAAAACCGCACCGTTGTCAATCTGGTGCCAATGACGGCGATCGGCCGGTTCGGTAATCACCGTATGGCCGCGGATGATGCTGGAAGGCACGTCTTCTCTCCCTTGGCGGATTAGGCTTCCTGCTCGGCGAAAGCACGGTCGACTTCGTCACTCAACAGTTCGGTCAATTTCCGCCGCAAGCTGACCGATTCCGGCGCGAAGGGGTCGCGCGGGCGCGGCCGGTCGATCCCGACGATTTGCTTGATCCGTCCTGGACGTGCGGTGGATACGACGACCCGGTCGGCAAGCGCCATGGCTTCGTCGATGTGATGGGTGACAAAGATCACCGAAGCACCGCTCTCATGCCACACATCGAGCAAAAAACCCTGCATCTTTGCCCGCGTCTGCACATCGAGCGCGGCGAAAGGCTCGTCCATCAGCAGCACCTTCGGGCGCATCGCGAGCGCGCGGGCGACGGCGACGCGCTGACGCATCCCGCCCGACAACTCGTGCGGCCTTTTGTCGAAGGTCTCGGCAAGACCGGTGCGGAACAGCACCTGGCGGGCCACCTCGCGCTGCTCGGCTTTGCCGGTACCGCGCAATGACAGCCCGAAGCTGACGTTCTGCCAGACCGAGAGCCAAGGAAACAGCGACGTCTCTTGAAAAATCAGGCTGCGATCCGGCGCCGGCCCGGTGACCGGGACCCCATGCGCCATAATCTCGCCGGCACTCGGTTCTTCAAGCCCAGCAATCAAGTAGAGGAGCGTACTCTTGCCGCAGCCGGACGGCCCAAGCACGACGATGAACTCGCCGGCATCGACCTTCAAGTCGATGCCTCGCAGCGCTTCGTGCGCGCGCTCGGTGCCGGCCGCCCAGATCTTTCCCACGCCGCGGCAGCTGATGGCAGGCTCAGACATCGACCAGCCCTGCGGCCCGGTTGGGTAACCAGTAGAGAATGCGGCGCTGCACGAGCCGCAGCAGAAAGTCAAAACCGAACCCCAACAGCCCGATGATGACAATCGTAAAAAACACCAGACTGGGATTGAAAGTGTTGCGCGCCATCATGATGACTTGGCCGAGACCAAAGCCGACCCCCGTCGCTTCGGCTATCAGGACCACCATCCAGGCGCCAAACAGATTGAAGCGCAGTACCACCAGCAGACCAGGCAAGATCGCCGGGAGGATGACGCGCCGGTAGATCTGCCATTTGCCGGCACCCATCGTGCGCGCCACGTTGATGTAATTGCGGTTGACCCCGTCGATCTGCGTGATCGTCGCCAAGATCATGTGAAAAAACAGCGCGACGAACACCATGAAGATGGCCGGCCCGTTGCCGATGCCGAAGATGAAGATGGCGACCGGCAGCCATGCCACGGGCGAGACCGGAGCAAGCAGGGTGATGGTTGGCAAGGTCAGGTGCTCGACCAATCTGACGTAGCGGATCGCTACACCAAGGCTAACGCTGACGATCGTAGCGAGGCCGAGGCCGGCAAACACCCGCATTGTCGACGACAGGATCGTGATCAGCACTGCCACGGCTGGGCTCGGCCCAGCACTGGCAGCGACCCCGACCTGCCAGCGTTGCGCGGTATTGAAGAATTTCGCCTGGCCTGTCAGGTCACTGAGAAACACATGCGGCGGCGGGAGTAAGCGCGGATCGGCCCAGCCGAAATACCAGCACAGCTCCCAGATCGCGGCAAACAGTCCGACAGAAACGATTGCCCAGCCGAGCTGAGGCAGCCAGGCGCCGATGAAACCCGTGGTGCGCTGCCAGCGGGGCGCCGCGAAAGAGGGCGCTGCGCGGACAGGCGCGACCGGGGTGGAGGTCATGCCGATCTGTACTGCAGTTGCGAATAGACCTCCGGCATTTCCTTGATCGCCGCTTCGAGCAGTGTCCAGTCGATCGCATCGCGCCCAGGCT
>Ga0306920_100001696_pt1 | contig 27407 bp, 26 predicted proteins | sample flu12Cox44000170_FD_204666 | JGI IMG/M metagenome (GOLD analysis project Ga0306920, IMG submission 204666) | Lab enrichment of tropical soil microbial communities from Luquillo Experimental Forest, Puerto Rico - flux4day.12C.oxic.44.000.170 (v2)... | ecosystem: Environmental > Terrestrial >... | reverse complement strand
AGGAATGTCGGGCATGCCTTTATCGAAATCTTTGCGGGACTATTTTGGCGCAAGAGTACAATTCGAGGAGGCTCGATGATTGCGACAAGCAATCGCTGGTTCACTCAGGCGACCGGCAGTCGCGCCACCGAGCGTTACGGCACCGTCTGCCGAGACGCGGCGGGCCAGTGGCGGATCGTAAATTGAGGCGCGGCGCGTCGGCGGTCGAACGTGGATTTGTCAGAGGCTTCGCCTGGATTGGTCTCTGCCTTGGCGCGCTTCTCGGCTGCACCGCGGAGACATCCACCACCGCCCCGACCCCGGCCGTGGCTCTGGGCACCGCCCGGGTGTGGTTTCTGCGAGGGTGGGACGCGCCGAGCGGACAAGGCGCTGTCTACGCAGCGGCACCAGTAATATTCGCAAACGGCGCGCCGGTGGGCGACATCCGCACCGGCACCAAATTCTTTCGCGATTTTTCGCCGGGGAGTTACCGGTTCACGGTGCAGCCCTTCGGCCTTCCCACCTCGCAGGAGACCACCGTCCAACTGGCCGGAGGAACGGAAACCTATATTCAGGTTCAGTGGGCAGCGAGCTGGCAGTTCGGCTACCCGGAAGCCGGTTGGTCATTCGCGCCGAACACTTTCGTCATCACGCCGATGTCCGCCCGGCTAGCGCAGGCCTATCTCCCCACCCTGACCAATCTCGGCCAGCGCTGATCTTGCGAGATCGGTCACGTCAGGGGCGCGGATGCGGGGTTCGCCCGACTTATCCGATACAATCCCTGGTATCTGGCTGACCGACTCGTTGAGGGCGGCGGGGCCGCCGCTGCTTTTCGGCTTGCGGCTGTGGGCTTCGGTGTGCCTGGCGCTCTATGTCGCGTTCTGGCTCGAACTCGACAACGCGTTTTGGGCCGGCACCACGGCAGCGATCGCGTGTCAACCGCATCTCGGCGCATCGTTGCGCAAGGGCTGGTACCGGTTGATCGGCACCGTCGTGGGTGCCATTGCAATCGTCGTGCTGACCGCCTGCTTTCCGCAGGACCGCGCGCTATTTCTGATAAGTCTTGCGCTGTGGGGCGCCGGATGTGCTCTCGTCGCCACGCTGCTGCGCAATTTCGCGGCCTATTCGGCGGCGTTGGCCGGATATACCGCGGTAATTATCGCGAGTGATCAACTGGGCGCCACCGGCGGCCTCAACGCGCAGGCGTTCATGCTTGCTGTCGATCGGGCCAGCGAGATCTGCATCGGCATCGTCTGTGCCGGCGTTGTGCTTGCCGGAACCGATTTGGGCGGAGCACGGCGGCGGATGGCGACATTGCTCGCCGGCCTCTCCGCCGAGATCGCCTGCCGCTTCACCGGCACATTAGGTAACGCCGGAGCCGATTTCGAGGGCACTCAGACGACGCGGCGGGAGCTGGTCCGCCGGCTGATCGCGCTCGACCCGGTTATCGACGAGGCGCTCGGTGAATCCTCCGAGCTCCGCTATCACTCTCCGGTCTTGCAGAATGCCTTAGACGGTTTGCTTGTGGCGCTCGCCAGCTGGCGCACCGCGGCGGTTCTGCTGGCGGGATTACCTGAAGAAAGGGCGCGGCGAGAGGCGGACGCGGCGCTCGCAGAAGTCCCGGAAGAATTTCGCACGCGGCCCGAGCAGGCCGAGGCGAAAGGCTGGCTGGCCGACCCGACGCGACTGCTGAGGGCAAGCAACGCAGCGGTGCGCAGGCTCGCTGCTTTGCCGGCGCGGACGCCGTCGCTGCGGCTGCTCGCTGATCAAACGGCGGAAGCATTGGCCGGCATTTCCCTGGCGCTCGGCGTGCTGGCGCTGCTCGTCGCTGGGCCCGCCGGACCGGTCGCTCGTGATCGCGGCCGCCGGCTGCGGATCCCCGATTGGCTTCCGCCGCTGGTCAATGCCGGACGCGCATTCGTCGTGATCGGCGCCGTGGAGCTTTTCTGGATTATTACCGCATGGCCCAGCGGCGCCAACGCGATAGTTTTCGCCGCGATCGTGGTGATCCTATTCGCGCCGCGCGCCGATCAAGCCTACACCACTGCGATCGGCTTCATGATCGGCAGCATCTTGTCCGTGGCGATTACGGCAACCGTCAAATTCGCGATTCTACCGAACGTCGAGACCTTTGCCAGCTTCAGCTTGATAGTTGGTTTCGTATTGGTGCCAGTGGGTACTTTTCTCGCCTTACAGTGGCAGCCGGCCATTTTCACCGGAATGGTGACCGCCTTTGTTCCGCTGCTGGCGCCGACCAATCCGATGACCTACGACACCGCGCAATTCTACAACTCGGCGTTGGCGATCGTCGCCGGGGTCGGTGCAGGCGCCCTCTCGTTTCATTTGCTGCCACCGCTATCGCCTGCATTTCGAACCCGCCGGCTGCTGATGTTCGCCTCGCGGGATCTGCGTCGCCTCGCGACGGCTCCGCTCCCGAATACGCCCAAAGATTGGGAGCAACGGATGTATGCCAGGTTCGCGCTGCTGCCGGATCAGGCGCAACCGTTGGAGCGCTCGTGGCTGGTTGCGGCATTGTCGGTAGGTACCGCGAGCATCCAGCTTCGCCGCATCTGTCGCCGATTTGATCTGGGTTCCAGCATCGAGACGGCGCTCCACGCCATCGCACGCGGAGACTGCACAACAGCGAACGCAGCGCTTGCAGATCTCGACGCCACCTTTGCTTCAAGACCAGGGACTGCCCCTCTTCGAGCGCGCAGTCTCATCCTTGCAATCACTGCGGCGCTCACCCAACATTCCGCTTACTTCGACGCAGGAGCGACCGCGTGAGGTTCACCGAGGTGAACTTGTTTGGCGTCTATGTCGCGCCGATCTCGATGATGATGGTCGGGGCCTGGGTGGTGACAATCGGGCTGCGGTGGTTCGGCGCACGTTTCGGCCTGTTACGGTACGTCTGGCATCCCTCGCTGTTCGTGTTCGCCGTTTACATGATCGTGCTCTCTTTGATCGTTCTCACCGCTGCGGCACTATGAGTTCGCGATGGCTGATGTCGACACCAGATCGAGGCGCGAGACGGAGGCGGAGGGTTCGGCAGCGGTCCGGGCCGCCGAGCCGCCACCGGTGCTGCTGTCCGCCGCACGCGGCCGCCGCTTTCGTCTTTTTCCGCTGCTGGTCACACTGGCGGTGATCACGGTCGCCGTCGTCCTCGGGCGTGCGATGTGGGACACCTATATGGCAGCGCCCTGGACCCGAGACGGCACGGTGCGCGCCTATGTCGTGACAATGGCGCCGCAAGTCGCCGGTCAGATCGTCGAGCTGCCGGTTTCCGACAACCAATTCGTGCACAAAGGCGATCTGCTGATGGTCATCGACCCGACCAACTACAAGATCGCCGTGAGCCTCGCCGAGGCCGCTCTGCAACAGGTGCAAGTCAACGCGGAGAATGCCGAAAGAGAAGCTAAGCGCCGTCTGCAGTTGACCAATCTCGCGGTCACGGTCGAGCAACAACAGACCTTTGAGACCAGCGCAGTGGCCGCCCAGGCTCAAACCCAGCAGGCTCAAGCCAATCTGGAGCAGGCGAGGGTCAACCTGCAGCGGACCGAAATCCGCTCACCCGTCAATGGGTATGTAACCAATCTACTAGCGCAGCTCGGCGACTACGCCAATGTCGGGCAAAACGTGATCTCGCTCGTTGATGCCGACTCGTTCTGGGTCGACGGCTATTTCGAGGAGACCGCTCTCAACCGGATCCAGGTCGGCGACCCCGCAGAGGTCAAGCTGATGGGCTACCGCCAGATTATCCGCGGGCATGTCGGCAGCATCGCCCGCGGAATCAATGTTGCGAACGCGCAGCCCAATGGGCAAGGGCTCGCCAACGTCAATCCGATATTTACCTGGGTACGCCTGGCACAGCGCATCCCTGTGCGCATCCATATCGATCAGGTGCCGGAAGGCGTGGTGCTCGCGGCGGGTATGACCGCGACGGTGCAGATCGATCCGCGACTCAAGCCGCCTGTTGGGCGGTGAAGCTCCGCCTGCCGAACCTCTTGCCCGCAAGCGGCAAAAATCCGCGGTTCAGTGGGGCGTTCCAACCACCACCCGGACATCGACCGATACTGGCAGCCCGCCATGCATTTCGCCCAGCGTAAACAACCGCTCGGCCAACTGCCCCAAGGTGACTTCGCGCTCGATTTCAAATGAGCGCCTAGCATACTGAAATACTGCGGTGACCCGGTTGCTCGACTGGGTTGACTTGAAACTCATGACGCAGTCCGGTGCAATTGGTAGATACCCAAATAAACCTCAGCGCGGGCGCGTTTATTCCGTAAACTTTTGTAAAGCTATAGCAATTCGCGGGCAGTAACAGTTAACTAATTTTCACCGAGAATCGATTGGCCCGCAAAACCGCAAAGCCACATATAACAATTGGATAAGGCGAAGCGCCGCGTGCGGCAGCCGCGAAGGTCCGCAGCGAGGCGGCTCGGAAGGAGTGGTCGATGACTGGGGTTACCGGTTTTGGAGCCGGACGGAAAATCGGAAGGGTTCTCGGGGCCGCCGCCGCTGCTCTGCTGTTTGGTACCGTAATCTTTGAGCCGGGCGAAGCTAACGCCGCCGATGCAGGCGGGAGCTCCCACGGTGGCGGCGGCGGATTCCACGGCGGTGGATCCCGCGTAGGTGGGCCCCATGGCGGTGGGTTCCATGGGGGCGGCTTTCACGGCGGCGGCTTCAATGGATTTCATGCCGGGGGATTTCATGCCGGTGGGTTTCACGGCGGCGGCTTTCACAACGGTGGGTTCCACCGCGGCTTTCATGGGGGAGTCGCTGTTGGCCTCGGCGGGATCTATGCGCCGTACCTGTGGAATTACGGTTATTCCTACTACGGCTACGGGTCCCACGGTGGCTCCCCCGACTATGGTTATTACAGCTACGATCCTAGCTGCAGCTATTACGGCAACTGTCCCGACAATGGCTCCGGTTCGCAGCCCAGTGGGGCGCAGGTTTGGTATTATTGCTCCGACCCCGCCGGCTATTATCCTTACGTGACGCAGTGCAATACCGGCTGGCAGACGGTTCCGGCCAGCTGAGCCTCTGAGCGTGACTTGATCCTCGCGTCACGCTGTGCGTAGCGGCGCGATCCGGACATAAACTCCGATTAGCTCCGAGCCCTATTCCGCAGCGTGTCGTCTACGGTAGCGGCGGACGCGCCGGTCGGCCTGTTCCTTGTGGCCTCAAAAGTGCTCGATGGCACAGAGGCGGCTGCAATATTCGCCCACCATTGCGCTTGCCTCTGGCGTCTTGACCTCCTGGCAGGTGCAGGTCTTCAGAAACTTTCCGACCCAGAGGCCGCCGATGTAGCAGGCGGCGCCCTTGGTCCGGAGCGTGTGGTTGGTTCCGATGACCTTGTCGCCGTAGGCGACGTTCGTTTCGGGGCCGAATGCGCCGTAATTCTTGAGGCGGTGGAGATACCGGCGGGGCTGACACGTCAGCACCTCGACATGCTCGCGGCGATGCGGTCCATGCTCGGCTTGGCCCAGCAGATCGGTTGCGCACATTTCGGCATCGGCGGTCTCGTCAGCGATGACCACGATCTCGCTCGGACCGGCAAAGAGGTCGATCCCGACCCGGCCGTAGAGCTGGCGCTTCGCCTCGGCGACATAGGCGTTGCCGGGCCCGACCAGAATATCGACCGGCTTGTAGCTCGCGGTGCCCAGCGCCATTGCCGCCACTGCCTGAACCCCGCCTGGCACATGGATCTCGTCGGCACCGCCCAGATGCATTGCCGCGATCGTCTCGGGATGCGGTCCGCCCTGGTTCGGCGGGGTGCCGGCGGTGATGCGCCCAACCCCCGCGACCCTCGCGGTGACGATGGACATGTGTGCCGTGGCGACCATCGGATAACGTCCGCCCGGCACATAACAGCCGACACGGCCGACCGGAATGTGCCGGTGCCCGAGTACGACACCGGGCAATGTCTCGACTTCGACATCGCGCAATGAGGCGCGCTGGATTTCGGCGAAACGGCGGATCTGCGCCTGCGCGAATCTGATGTCGTCGATCGTCTCCGGCGCCACCTTGGCGACCAGCGCCGCAATCTCGTCAGCGCTCAGCTGGAAACGCGGCGGCGACCATTTGTCGAAACGCTCCGACAGTTCGCGCACCGCCTCATTGCCGCGTCGCGCAACATCGGCAATGATGCTTTCCGCGGTGCTTCTGACCTTTGCGTCAGCCTCTTCCTGCCGCCCGGCCAGCGCCGCTGCTTTGATATGCCGGGGCTTGACTTCCTCCTACTCGATGACCTCGTCGGCTTGCGCCAAAAGCAAGGGCGGCACCGTGAGGCCGAGCGCTTTGGCGGTGTTCAGATTGATCACCATTTCGAATATGGTCGGCTGCTCGACCCGAATGTCGGCGGGTTTGGCCCCGTTGAGGATCTTGGCGACGATTGCTGCGGCCCGGCGGGTCATATCGGCGCCACGCGGTGCCAGCGAGATCAGCAGACCGGCGCGCACCATCGCGGGGTTCACAGTGAAGGTGAGCAGCTGGTGCTCGATGGCGAACGCAGCAATCTCGCGAATACGCGAAGCCGCTGGTGGGTTTGGATTGACCATCAACACGTCTGGGCGGTTTGAAGCGATCGCATTGAGGGCCGCGTCGAGTTCCGCGTCCGTTGTAACCGCGGTTACTTCGATGGTGAGACCGAATCCCGCCGCCGCAGTTTCCAAGTCCTGCTTGAAAAGGCGTGAGCCTGCATTGTCAGGACGCCAAAAAAATGCCATGCGCGAGGCGCTCGGAAGCAACTCTTTGATTATCTGAAGTTGCTTTCCGAGGGTATCGCCAAGTTGGCTGGAAACTCCGGTGATGTTGCCACCTGGTCGTGCGAGGCTTGCGATGAAGCCGACGCCAATAGGATCACCGGGGCCTATCATGACGATTGGAATGGTCTTGGTCTCGTCGTGGACGGCCTGGGTGCACTCGGAGTTGATGGTGATAATGACCGTCGGCTTGAGCGCAACCAACTCGGCCGCGATTTCCCGATAGCGTTCGGGGTGACCCTCGGTGGCCCGGTGAATAAATTCGACATTTCGACCCTCGATCCATCCGCTCTTTTGCAGTTCCTCCAGAAATATTTGCCAAGCTTGAGCAATTTGCGGGTTGGTCAGTGGAAGCTCTCTGAGGACCGCCACACGGGCGATCGGTGCTTCCGCTGCGGACGACAACGGGAGAGCGACAAGGCTCACGCCAAGAAGCCCGATTAGGTCGCGCCGGCGCATGCGATCACCACGCGGTCCAGCCGCCGTCGACGAGCAGGCTCGACCCGGTGACGAGACTGGCGGCGGGAGAAGCGAGAAACACGACGGCTTGCGCCACATCCTCGACCGTGCCGCCGCGGCCCAATGGGATGCGATCGAGGATCCATTTGCGGGTCACAGGGTCGTCGAAAAAAGGTCTGGTCAGTGGGGTCTCGACAAAAGTCGGCGCGATCGAGACGACACGCACACCCTTGGGCGCGAGTTCCAGCGCCATCGCTTTGGTCAGCCCTTCGACCGCATGCTTGGTCATGACATAGACAGTGCGGTCGCGCTCAGAGCCGACGTGGCCCATCTGCGACGACATATTGACAATAACGCCACTGCTATTGGGTACCATTAGCCGCGCGGCCGCTTGGGCCACAAGAAACGCGGCCCGGACATTGAGGGTCAGGAGTTGATCCAGTGTTGCTTCGTCGACTTCGAGAAACGGTTGCGGCCGGTTGAGCCCGGCATTATTGACAAGGATGTCGAGGCGCGGGATGTCGGAGAATGCCGCACGCATGACCGCCGTATCGGTCACATCGAACGGCATTACCCGCGTTTTGCCGCCGCCGGTGGCGATTTCGCGCGCGACTTCGTCGAGTTCGCTTGGGGTGCGGCTGACGAGCACCAGTTCGGCACCGGCGGCGGCGAGCGCCAACGCGACGGCGCGGCCGATGCCGCGTCCGGCGCCGGTCACCAGCGCCGTCTTGCCGTCGAGGCGGAAGGCGCTATCGGCCGATTTCGCCGGCATAGGATTCCAGCAGGCGCCATGTCGCCGGGCCCGCCCTTTCCCGCCAGCGGGCGTAGAAGTCGCCGAGCTTGGCGCGGAAGCCGGCCGTCTCCGCGGTATTGACCCGCATGCCCCGGCGCGCGAGCTCTCCGGCTCCGGCGGCATTGACCTGTTCGATGTCATCACGCTGCAGCAGCGCATATTTCTCGGCATTGCGCTCGACGACTTCTTGGATTGCCCGCGGCAGAGCGCCCCACGCTGCACCGTTGGCGAGCAGTGTGAACCCTGACCACCAATGGGCGGTCAAGCTCAAATAGGTTTGGACCTCGTAGAGTTTCAGCGACAGCACGACGCCGAGCGGGTCGCTTTGCCCATCGAAGCTTTTCGTCTTCAGCGCGTCATACATTTGATTGAACGGTACATACCCGGCCTCGGCCCCAAATGATTCGAAGAAATCGTGCGCAATAGCACCGCCCGGGCTGCGGATCTTCAGCCCGGCAAGATCAGCGTCGGTGTGGATCGGTCGCGTGCTGGTCGTCAGATGATGAAATCCGTTCTGCAAGCAATGGCGGAAAGCGTGGATGCCGTTTTGCGCCAGCTCGCTGCGAATCCGATCGCCGAGCGCGCCGTCGAGCGCCGAGAAGACGGCTTTCGAATCTCGGAATGCAAAAGGCAGCAACGGCAATGCGCTGGTCGGTGCGACCTCGCCGAGCGTCGCACCCGCGACAAAGAAATCGAGCGCCTCGCTGCGCAAATCGGCGAACATCTTGGGATCGGGTCCAAGCCGGCTCTCCGGAAAGACGTCGATGAGAAATTCTCCGGCCGTCTCATGGCAGATCGCTTCCGCCATCTCGGTGATCCGCCTGACGGTGGCGCTCGCTGCAGGTTGGTTCAGGCCGAGACGGTAGTGAAATCGCGGCCTTCGATCCGTAGACATGCGTGGATGATAGTCGATGCGGGCGGCTGTGAACCAGTCAGTCGCGGAAGCGCCGATCGCGGACCCAAAAATCGCCCTAATCTCCTGCGATACTCAAACTCTGGCGCAACGCGGCGGTAATGGATGACGGCCTTTCTCGAGTACAACCAGAGGAAGAGTTTGTTGCAGATTTGCTGCAGATAGCCCAAACGACCAATCGGATGCACAATTTAACATTGTAGTCTCCAGATCTGCTTGACATGCCAAAGCTCGCGAGATAGGAAACCTCATCGTGGTGGATTTGAGCCGACCGGCTTGCGGCCACGCTAAAGAAGCGCTAAAAGGTCGGGAGTTCTGAGAGGAGCCCTGGCCCGCGCGGGACCGGGGTTTTTTGATGCCCGATCGGCGCGGCCGCACATTGGAGAGACCCGCCGATGACCAACCCCGTGTTGCCCGCCGATCTTGCCGATACTCTCGATCCCGCGACGATCCTTGTCCGCGGCGGTGCCAGCCGCAGTCCGCATGACGAGACCTGCGAGGCATTGTTTATGACCTCGGGCTTTGTGTACGACAGCGCCGCTGCAGCGGAGCAGGCCTTTGCGCAGGAGGGCTCGCGTTTTGTGTATTCGCGCTACCGCAACCCGACGGTAGCGATGTTCGAGGAGCGGCTGCGGCTCATCGAAGGCGCGGAGGCCTGTCGCGCGACGGCCAGCGGGATGGCGGCGGTGTTCGCGGCTTTGCTGTGCCGGTTGCGCGCCGGCCAGCGGGTGGTGTCGAGCCGGGCGCTGTTCGGGTCGTGTCATTACATCGTCTCCGACCTGCTGCCGCGGTGGGGGATCGAGCCGGTACTGATTGACGGCCGAGATCTCGGCGCTTGGGAAGCGGCACTGGCAAGCGATGCGGCGCTCGCCTTCTGCGAGAGCCCGTCAAACCCGACGATGGAAATCATCGATATCGCCGAGGTGGCGCGGTTGACCCACCGCGCCGGCGGCATCCTCGTCGTCGACAACGTTTTTGCGACCCCGCTGTTGCAGAAGCCGCTGGCGCTTGGCGCCGATGTCGTCGTCTATTCGGCGACCAAACACATCGATGGCCAGGGCCGTTGTCTCGGTGGCGCGATCCTGGCCACCGAGAAATTTATTAAGGATGATCTCGGTTCGTTTTACCGGCATACCGGACCGTCGTTGAGCCCGTTCAATGCGTGGCTGCTGCTGAAAGGCCTCGAGACGCTGGAATTGCGCGTCGAGCGGCAGTGCCGCACCGCTGCGGCGGTCGCCCGCTATCTCGAGAGCCATCCCAAAGTCGCGAGAGTGCTTTACCCCGGGCTGGCGAGCCACCCGCAACACGAGCTGGCGCGCCGCCAGATGCAGCAGGGCGGCAGTCTCGTCTGTTTTGATGTCGCCGGCGGCAAAGAGGCCTGTTTTCGCTTTGTCGATGCGCTGCGGCTGGTCGACATTTCGAACAATCTCGGAGACTCGAAGAGCCTCGTCACCCACCCGGCAACAACGACGCATTCGCGGCTCAAGCCCGAGGACCGGGCCCAACTCGGGATCGGCGAAGGCCTGGTGCGCTTTTCCGCCGGCCTCGAAGCGGAAGCCGACCTGCTCAGCGACATCGAGCGGGCGCTAACGTGTATTTAGTTGTATCATCGAGCGGGTGTGGTCAATCGACAGGAAAAATGTGCGATGGCTGTCATCGGGGTAATCGCTCAGGGCATGATGGGTGCCGGCGTTGGCCGCCGGCTGCACGAGAGTGGCGCCAAAGTCCGCACCCTGTTTTCGGGGCGCAGTCAGGCGAGCGTCGAGCGCGCCAAGGCGGCCGGCATGGCTGCGGCAGCGGACGAGCGCGAGCTGCTTTCCGACGCCGATTTCTTCCTGTCGGTCCTTCCGCCGGGCGAGGCCGAGACGCTCGCCGGCAAGCTGGCGCCGACCCTGATGACGCTCGACCGCAAGCCGGTGTACATCGACTGCAATGCGATCAGCCCGCAGACCGCGATGCGGGTCGGCGAAATCATCGCACCGACCGGAGCCCATTTCGTCGATGCCGGGATCATCGGTGGACCGCCGCGCCCGGGCTACAGCCCGACGATTTACGCCTCGGGGCCGACGGCGGGCCAAACCGCGGTGCTGCGCGATTGGGGTATCGATTGGCGCGTCATCGATGGGCCGATCGGCGCCGCCTCGGGTCTCAAGATGTCTTATGCCGGGATCACCAAAGGCACGACCGCGATCGCCTCGGCGATGCTCCTGGGCGCGGCCCGGTTCGGCTGCGGCGAGGCGCTCATCGCGGAGCTGACCGAGAGCCAGCCCGAGATGCTCGCGCGAATGCGGAGCGGGATCCCGCGAATGTACGACAAGGCCTATCGCTGGGTCGCCGAGATGGAGGAAATCTCCGACTTTCTCGAGCGGAACCCACCGTCGCGCGACATCTACGCCGCGGTCGCGCGCCTCTACGCTTACCTCGCCGAGGCGGAAGCCGAAAAAGAACCCGGCCCCGACAACGCCGTTCGCACTCTCGACCGCGTCCTCGGTAAGCGTTGATCGGCTTTAACCTTTCGCGACCTCGTGCTTGGCGAGGTGTTCGAGGACGCGGACGAGGCCGGAGTGATCCCAGCCCTTGCCGCCGAGCGCGGCGGCGCTGTTGAACAGCTCCTGTGTCGTCGCGGTGTTCGGCAATGAGAGGCTGAGTGTGCGGGCTCCCTGAAGCGCGAGGTTCAGATCCTTTTGATGCAGCTCGATGCGAAAGCCCGGATCGAAGGTGCGCTTGATCATCCGTTCGCCATGAACTTCGAGGATGCGCGAAGACGCGAAACCGCCCATCAGAGCTTGCCTCACTTTTGCCGGATCAGCACCCGCCCGTGAGGCGAACAAAAGGGCCTCGCCGACGGCTTCGATCGTCAACGCGACGATAATCTGGTTTGCGACCTTGGTCGTCTGCCCATCGCCATTCCCGCCGACCAAGGTAATGTTTTTGCCCATCAGCTCGAAGATCGGCCTCACCCTGGCGAAGGCATGCTCGGGGCCGCCGACCATTATCGTTAGCGAGGCCGCCTTGGCGCCGACCTCACCACCGGAGACCGGCGCGTCGAGGTAGTCGCAACCCTTCTTGTTGATCTCTGCGGCGAACAGCTTGGTCTCGATCGGTGAGATCGAACTCATATCGACGACGATCTTCCCGGGCGACAGCCCTTCGGCGACCCCGTCGGGATCGAACAGGACGCTCTGAACATCCGGCGTGTCGGGCACAATCAGAATGATGATCTCCGAACGCTCGGTAATCGCTTTCAGCGTGTCGCAGACCGTCGCACCGGCTTCGCGAACGTCGGCCGGTAAGCGACGCTTACCATAGACGAAGAGCTCGTGCCCGCCCTTGACCAAATTGAGGGCCATCGGGTGCCCCATGATCCCGAGGCCCACAAAGCCGATCTTCATGATCTCTCCTATGTCCTATGCTGCAGAGATGCGATCGCGCACACTGCAACAGTTCCGGCCGAGGCCTCAAGCCGGGCAATTTCCTAGCTCGGGCTGCTTGCCACCATCTGGCGACTTGAACCGAGCTCTTAGCCTTCTGTTAGAATGGCAAACGTTCGGAGGCCGGTTGACACCGGAAAGCCCCGCTTTGGGTTGAAGACAGGAGGGCGCAATGACCATCGCTACCACGTCGTCTACGGCCGGTCGCTCACCATTGCGACACCTGCCGATGTTGGCCGCCGTTCTCGCGTTCATTGCTGTGGCCGTGTTGGGGGCTGCGCCGCTTGGCTGGCGTGCCGGATGGTGGCACTTTCGGTTCTCCCTCCTCACCTTGTTGCCGTGGGCCGCCTATTTCGGCATCGCCGCTCTTGTGATTTCGGTCCTCGCGCTGTTGCTGGGACGCTCGCGCATCCGATCGCGAGGGGTCGTGATCGCCGTCATCGCCTTTGTCGCCGGGGGGCTGGTTGCCTACGTGCCGTGGCATTACGACACCGTGCGCCGCGCTGTCCCGCCAATCAACGATATCACGACCGATATCGACGACCCGCCCGCTTTCGCTGCCGTTGTTGCTGCCCGCACGGCGGGGGAGGGCTCCAATCCTGTCGTCTATCCGGGTGCCAAATTCGCCGATCAGCAGAAACAAGCTTATCCCGACATCGCTCCGCTGGTGCTCGCACTGCCTCCCGATCGCGCGTTCAGCCGCGCGCTGGATGTGGCACAAAGCATGGGATGGAAGATCGTGACTGCCGACCCGATTGCGGCCCGGATCGAGGCAAGCGACCGGAGTCGCTGGTTCGGCTTTACCGACGATATCGTCGTCCGTATCGCTCCGTCTGGCTCGGGTAGCCGCATCGACATGCGCTCCTCGTCGCGTCTCGGGCGCAGCGACTTCGGCGTCAATGCGGGGCGCATCCGCACTTATCTGGCGGCGTTGCGGGCGGCCGCCGGCGGTCAAAGTTAGCTTCCGCAGTCCTAACCAGCCAAGGGCAACGATGATGGCGATTCACGCCGAAGACCTCGAATATCATCGCCCAGCGGGTATGCCGTTGCTCGCCCGGTTCTACCGACCGGAAGGGCAAGGTCCGTTCCCGGCGGTACTGGAAGTGCACGGCGGTGCGTGGACGTCGGGCGATCGATTCAACAATGTTGCGATCGCCGAACACCTCGCAGCCCGCGGCGTGGCCACGCTGTCGATCGAGTTCCGGATGCCGCCGGAGGCCCGCTATCCCGAGAGCGTGGCTGATGTGAACTATGGAATCCGCTTCCTGAAGGCAAATGCACAGAGGTTCGCGACGCGGCGAGAACTCGTGGGCGGGCTCGGGACTTCGTCCGGCGGCCACCTGCTGCTGCTCAACGTCCTTCGCCCGCGCGATCCCCGCTATGCTGCATACCCTGTACCGGGCGCCGACGCGCGCCTTGCTTTCGCCGTCGTTTGCTGGCCGGTGGCCGATCCGCACGCCCGCTATCGCGCCGTGCGCGGGCGCGGCAACGACCGGCTGGTCGACGCACACCACCAGTTCTGGCTATCAGAGGAGGCGATGGCCGAAGGCAGCCCTCAACTGATCCTGGAACGTGGCGAAGCGGTCAAGACGCCGCCGGCGCTGATCATGCAGGGTACCGCTGACGACAATCTGACACCCGACATGGCGGTCAACTTTGCGGCTGCCTACACTGAGGCCGGCGGCTCGATCGCCTTTCACCGATTCGAAGGCCAACCGCACGCTTTCATCTCCCGCGATCCCACTGCGCCCGACGCGGTCCGTGCGCTCGGCCTGATTACCGACTTCATCCATCACCAGACGCGGTGAGCGGCCTCATTCGGCTGCGGCGAGGCTCGGGCGCTGTTGGCGCAATTCAGCGACACGGGCTCTGGTGTAGAGATCGGTCCAATTCGACAGCGCGAAATCGGTGACCTGGCGCGGATCGTAGGGGCGATCGGGGATACACATTTCCTTGCCTGCGATGTAAACGGCGCGCAGACGGCTGCTGTCCTGCAGCACACCGATATCGGCAAGCGGGGAGGCGTCGAGTGCGATGAAGTCGGCGGCGCGGCCGCGTTCCAGTACGCCGATACGGTTGCCTTCGGTCATGAAGCGAGCATTGACTTCGGTCGCCGCCCGCAATGCTGCGGCAGGGGTAAAGCCCAGATCGTCGACAAACAGCTCGAGTTCGCGGGCATTCCATTCGCCGTAGGGAGTGACTGCAAAGCCGGTATCGGTGCCAGTCAGGATCGGCACCCCGGCGGCGCGGGCCTTCTTCCAATTGGCGCAGCCAATCTCATACTCGCGTTGCGCATGATCGGGCCGGCCTTTGAGAAAAGCGGGCTCATGCGGTTGCGTGAAATCGATCGTGTTGCGCGGATGCGTCAGCGTCGGGGCGATCGTGCTGCCGGTTTGCCGCATCGCCGCGATGCATTCGTCATCGAGATGATTGGCGTGGAAAATCAAATCGACGCCGGCCCGCGCGGCGTAAAGCGTCGCCTCGCGGCCACGCGCATGTGCCACCGCCTTCTTACCAAGACGATGGATCTCGCGGACCATGATGTCGGTTTCTTCCTGGGTGAACGCGGCAACCAACTCGCCATTGTCACGCCGCTGAATGCCGTCGAGCGCGATCTTGATGCAGTCGACGCCATCCTTGACTTGGCGGCGGATTTCTTCGACCGCCTCGGCGATGTTGGTAACGAGCTTGCCGATCGAGGTTTCGGGCGCCCCGATCCAGGTCGGGTACCAATCGGTCAGACCCTGATGCGTTGTGACATAGCGGCCCGCCGCCATGACCCGCGGCCCGTCGAACAGACCGGCGCGGATTGCGTTACGGATCGACAGGCTGATCTGACCGGCATCACCGGGCGAACAGATCGCGGTAAAGCCTGCGGCGGCCACCTTTTGCGCGAAGAACATGCCCCGCAAGGTGCGGAACTCGAGCGGGCTGTAAAGGTCGATGTCTTCTTCGCTCTTGGCGTTGCCATAGGCGAGATGGGTGTGCACATCGATGAGGCCCGGCATTACAAAGCAGCCGGAATAATCGAGCGTGCGATCACCGCGGGCGCGCCGCGGCGATCCCGCCTCGAGGCCGACATAATCGAGCACGCCTTCTTCGTCGAAGACGAGGATTTCATCGCGGCGGGCATCATCTTCCCGCCCGGTGAAGATCTGGCCGCAGCGAACAAAGGTCTTCATTGCCGCGCACTCCGTTGTCAGGACGAGCCCTGCTCGCGACAAAGTTCTAGCACAAGGAAGGCTGGACACCAGCGGTGTTCCCGTATGTGTTATCGATCTCGTAAGTGCGGGAGCAGGGTTACCTGATCCGATGACCGTCCTCGACCCGGCCTACCCGTCCGGAGAGATGGCCCGACGGGTCCGCGATCTCGATTGGTCGAGGACCTCACTCGGCGCCAGCAAAACCTGGCCGCCGAGCCTCAAACTGAGCGTCGCGATGATCCTCGCCTCGGGGTTTCCGATGGCGATCCGCTGGGGCCCTGAGCTGATGCTGATTTACAACGACGCCTACCGCCCCATTCTCGGCGAAAAGCATCCCGGCGCTTTGGGACGGCCGCTGCGCGAGGTGTGGTGGGGGGTCTACCCTGAGCTGGGACCCTTGAGCGAGGCCATCCTGCGCGGCGAGCGCGGAGCCTTCTTTGCCGAGGACCATCCGTGGACCGTCCGCCGTCAGGGCTCGGCCGCGGAAGACGCCCGGTTTACCATCAGCTACAGCCCGATCCCAGACGAAACCGCCCCCAACGGGATTGGCGGCGTCCTGACGACTTGCATCGAGACGACGGAGCGCGCTCGTAAAGAAGCCGCGCTGCAGGTCCTCAACGCCCGCCTCGAGGCGGACATCGCCCAGCGCGTTCGTGAACGCGATCGCATTTGGCAAGTATCCGAGGATCTCCTCGGCGTTTCCACTTTTGAAGGCTATTTCACCAACGTCAATCCGGCTTGGACGAACCTCCTCGGATGGAGCGAAGCAGAGATCAGAGGAATGCACGTCAGCGAGCTGAGGCATCCCGACGATGCGCCTCATTCGCTGGAAGGCCGTCGGCGACTCGCCGAAGGCGTACCGACAGTGCGCATGGAAAACCGTTTTCGCCACAAGGACGGGTCGTGGCGTTGGATTTATTGGACGATGACGGCCGAAGAAGGATCGATCTATTTGATCGGCCGGCATGTGACCGCCGAGAAACTCGCCGCGGAGGCGCTGCGCGAGAGCGAACGGCAGTTCCGATTGTTTACTGAAGGCGCGACCGATCACGCACTGATCAGACTCGACGCGCGAGGCGTGGTGTCGGGCTGGAATGCAGGAGCTCAACGGATAGAAGGCCATGCCGAATCGGAAATCGTAGGCCAGCATTTCTCGTGTTTCTATACGGCGGCGGAGCGGGCGGCCGGTGCGCCTGAACACGCTCTCGCGATGGCTGCAGCCTCAGGAGCCTATGAAGATGACGGCTGGCGGATTCGCAAGGATGGATCTTTGTTCCTTGCGGCCGTCGTGATTGACGCTATCCGCGACGAGGAAGGCAAGCTGATCGGGTTTGCGAATATCATGCGCGACATCACCGAGCGCCATGAAGCGAGGGCAAAACTGCAGCGCGCACAGGAGCAGCTTTCCCAGTCGCAAAAGATGGAGGCGTTAGGACAACTGACGGGCGGGATAGCACACGACTTCAACAATATACTTACGGTTGTTTGCGGCAATGCGCAGTTGCTGAAGGGGCGCTTGCACGATCACGTTGATTTGCGCGCAATCGATGCGATCGAGCTTGCGGCAACGCGCGGTGAAACGCTGACCCGGCAACTGCTGGCCTTTTCACGGCGGCAAGCGCTGAACCCCAGGGTTATCAGCTTGCGGCAGCGCCTTGGGGCATTCCGTGATCTGCTCGCCAGTTCCGCCCGCGGCGACATCGAGCTGCTGATCGACGTTGGACGAAACATCTGGCCGGTGGCGGTCGATGTCCATGAATTGCAGCTCGCACTGATCAACCTGGTCGTCAATGCTCGTGACGCAATGCCCGATGGCGGCAGGATTGCCATCGGGGCAAGGAACGTCCAACTTCAGCCCGAGGAGACCCCAGAGCATCTGAGCGGCGAGTTCGTCAGCCTGACAGTGGCGGATAGCGGGTGCGGCATAGCTGCCGAGATCCTGCCAAAGGTGTTCGAGCCGTTCTTCACGACCAAACAGCTCGAGAAGGGAACCGGATTGGGCCTGTCGCAAGTCTATGGCTTGGCGCGTCAGTCGGGTGGCACGGCGACGATCGACAGCCAAGCGGGCAATGGCACCACCGTCACAATCTATTTGCCGCGCAGCCACCAACCGATCAGGGAACAGTCGATCGTCAGCGGGGCTCCACCGCCTGGACGAGAAACCGTTCTGATAGTCGAGGACAATCCTGACGTCGAGGAAGTGACAGGCATGCTCCTGAAGCAGCTCGGCTATCAGGTATGCCACGCGAACTCGGCGCACGTCGCGCTGCAACTGCTCGGTTCGGGCGAGGCGGTCGATCTGGTGTTCACGGACGTAGTGATGCCGGGCGAATTGGATGGCGTGGCGCTGGCGCGGCGGATCAAGGAGGACTATCCAGACGTCGCGGTATTACTGTCGACAGGCTATGCACGCGCCGCCAACACGCTGGAAACCGGCTTCCCGGTGCTACGAAAACCGTACCAACTTCCGACATTGGCGCGCGCCGTCCGCGACGCGCTGGACAGGCAACCGGCTGCGCTCTTGACGTGAGCCGTGCCACACTGTCGAGTGAGCGCGCGGCGCAACCCGCAGCAAGGGGGAACGATGAAGATCGCGCGGATCGAAACCTTCATGCTCGGGACCGGAAGCTCGAAGGACCTCCTGTTTTGCCGTGTCGAGACCGAGGACGGCCTCTACGGCTGGGGCGAAGCCTATGTCACGCACGGCAAGGAAAAGGTTGTCGCCCAATGTATCGAGGCGATGGCGCCGCACGTGATTGGCCGCAGTGCCTTTAACATCCGGCACACCGGCCAGATCATGTTCGAGGATTTCGCGATCCGACGCATTTCATTGGAGCTGATGGCGGCGTGGAGCGCGATCGAGATCGCCTCCTGGGACATCATCGGCAAACGCGCGGGACTGCCGGTCTACAATCTGCTCGGCGGTCCGTCGCGAGAGCGGGTGCGCATATACGCCAACGGCTGGTCGCGGGGCACGACGATCGAGGAGGGCGTGGCGCGCGGGTTGAAGATCAAGGCGATGGGTTTCACCGCCGCCAAGTTCGATCCCTTCCCCGGCCCGTGGCGCAGTTTTGTCGACCGGCGCGACGAGGACTTCGCGATCGACTATGTGCGCGCGATGCGCCAAGCTCTCGGGCCCGAATTCGAATTGCTGATCGAGGCGCATCGGCGGTTTGCGCCGGCGCACGCGATCCGCATCGGCCACCGCCTCGCTGAATTCGGCATCGACTGGTACGAGGAGCCGTGTCTGTCGGAGAACATCGACCTCGTCGCCGAGGTGCGGCGCGCGGTTCCCATTCCGATCGTCACCGGCGAGGCGATCTACTCGAAAGAGGCGTTCTTCGAGTGCCTGGCCAAACGCGCAGCCGACATCCTGAACCCCGATATCTGCGCCATGGGCGGAATTACGGCGATGCTCGACATTGCGGCAATGGCGCAGCCGCAGGCGGTGGTGATGGCGCCGCACAATTTCAACAGTACGCTCATCGGCCTAGCCGCGACCGTGCATGTATCGGCGGTAATCCCGAATTTTCGCATCACCGAATATTTCGTGAATTTCGAGGAATTGTGCCTCGAAATCGCGACTACCTCGCTGAGCGTCAAAGACGGCTGGATTGATCTGCCGACCGCTCCCGGCCTCGGTATCGACATTGACGTGAGCAAATTGCGCGCGCATCCGCATCAGGAAGTGACGCACCGCGGCTTTCGTCAGTATTGGGAGGAATACCCACGCAAGGGTTACACCCCGAGCCTGCGTTGAGCCGACGAGCAGGTCATGAAGGCGAGAGCCTGCTGCATCGCTGCATTGCTGTTCTTCGACGTGACCGGCGTCGCCGAAGCCGCGCCGGCCTCAAAAATACAGACCCTGGCGCCAGGGGTCTTGCGGGTCGGAACCTATTTTGTCAACCCGCCCTTCGAGTACCTCTCAAAGGGCCGGAAAATAGGTTTCGAGGTCGATCTGATGAACGAGATCGCCCGACGACTGCGTCTGCGGCCGTTGTTCGTGGATACGCAATGGGAGGTCATTCTGCGGCAAATGCAGGAAGGCCACTACGACTGCATTGTCGGCGGCATTACGATTACACCGGCCCGGCAACAAATCCTGGCGTGGTCGGATCCTTACATGACCACCACGCTGAGCCTGATCATCGATGCTTCCAGATCGCCGGAAATTCGCGGTCTTGCCGATCTGAAAGACGCGGTTGTCGGCGTCCAGGCCGCTACCACCGATTACGACGTCGCAATCGCGATGCAGACTAGGAGAGAGATCAAAGACGTAAAAGTTTATTCTTTCGACCGGCTCGCCGATGCGCTGACCGACTTGACGGCTGGACGGATTACTGCAGTGATGAAGGTGGATCCGGTTGCCGCCTGGCTGACGCGTCAGAACCCTGGTCTACGTATTGTGGCCCAAATCCCGCACGACCCGCAGCCGCTCGGGATCGGCCTCAACAAGAATAATTCGGGGCTGTTGGCAGCAGTCAATGCCAAGCTGGCAGAGATCAAGCAGGACGGAGCCTATGGGCGCCTTGCCAAAAAATGGGGTGTCCCGTAGCCCCGGAAATAATCAATACACGCGTTCCATGGGCGGAAAAGGCTGCACCTCGTTTGACAGCGGGTGCAGGTGCACGGGTCGGTGGCCGAGGCGGACCTTGTCGCCGTCCCACCAAGTCAGCGTGTGTTTGAGCCAGTTGCGGTCGTCGCGCTGCGGGTAATCCTCTCGCGCGTGGGCGCCGCGGCTCTCGCTGCGGTAGAGCGCGGAATGGAGGACCACCGCCGCCTGGCCGATCAGGTTGTCGAGCTCGAGCGCCTCGACGAGATCGGTGTTCCAGATCAGCGAGCGATCGGCGACAACGAGATCACCCAGGGCCTCGCGGACAACCCTCACTTTGCGCAGGCCGTCTTCGAGTACGGAAGCGCTGCGAAAAACCGAACAGTTATCCTGCATCGCGCGTTGCATCGCGAGGCGGATCTCGCCGGTCTTGAGCCTTCCCCTGGCGTGGCGCACCCGGTCGAACCGCGCGATGCCGGGCTCTGTCGCAGATGGTGAAATGGAGCCGTGCGACTGACCCGGCTCGACAATCTCGGCGGCGCGTTCGGCCGCGGCACGGCCGAAGACGACGAGATCAAGCAGCGAGTTGGTGCCTAGCCGGGTGGCACCGTGCACCGAGACACAGGCGGCCTCGCCGACCGCCATCAGTCCAGGGACGGTGCGTTCGGGATCATCGCCGGTCGGGTCCAGCACCTCGGCGTGAATATTGGTCGGAATACCGCCCATATTGTAATGCGCGGTCGGCAATACCGGGATCGGTTCGCGCGTGATATCAACCCCGGCAAAGATCTTCGCTGTTTCCGAGATGCCGGGCAGACGCGCGTGCAGCAGTTTGGGGTCGAGATGCTCGAGATGTAAGAGGATGTGGTCTTTGTGTGGACCACAGCCGCGACCCTCGCGAATCTCGATCGCCAATGCGCGGGCGACCACATCGCGTGCCGCGAGATCCTTGGTGGCCGGTGCGTAGCCCTCCATGAAACGCGCGCCTTCCGAGTTTGTCAGGTAGCCGCCTTCGCCGCGCGCGCCTTCGGTAATCAGACAGCCTGCCCCGTAAATACCAGTCGGGTGAAACTGGATGAATTCCATGTCCTGCAGCGGCAGGCCGGCGCGCAGTACCATCGCATAGCCGTCGCCGGTACAGATATGGGCCTGGGTCGTCGAGAAATAGACGCGGCCGCCGCCGCCCGTCGCCAGCAGGACGAGATGCGCGCGAAATACATGCAAGCTGCCCTCATCGAGCCTCCAGGCAATGACTCCGCGGCAAGCGCCGTCATCCATGACCAGATCGAGCACGAGATATTCGATAAAGAACTCGGCATTGTGTTTGAGGCACTGCTGGTAGAGCGTGTGCAGCATCGCGTGCCCAGTGCGGTCGGCGGCGGCACAGGCGCGCTCGGCGAGACCCTTGCCCCAATGTACCGTATGCCCGCCGAACGGCCGCTGGTAAATGCGGCCGTCCTCGGTCCGCGAGAACGGCACGCCGAAATGCTCGAGCTCGACGACTGCGGGCGTCGCATTCTTACACATGTATTCGATCGCATCCTGGTCGCCGAGCCAGTCGGACCCTTTGACCGTGTCGTACATGTGCCAGCGCCAGTCGTCTTCACCCATATTACCGAGCGCCGCACCAATGCCACCCTGCGCTGCAACGGTGTGGCTGCGGGTCGGGAAGACCTTGCTGATGCACGCGGTCTTCAGCCCGCCGGCGGTCATGCCGAGGGTCGCACGCAACCCCGCGCCGCCGGCACCGACCACGACGACGTCATAGCTGTGGTGCTCGATCGGATAAGACTGGCTCATGTCGGCCGCCTTCGTGTTTCCCGAAGCTTGTGGCCTTCCCGCTCTGAAACACAATCGGTATTAGGCGTAGTCAGAGTTCGTGAAATTCGAAGGCGCTCAGCGGTAACCGGCGGATCGGCAATCCAAGTAACTGATGCGCCATGCGGGTCCGCCCAGGCCACCGGTGGACCGTTCACCGACACGAAGGACCGGCCCGGCGACCTTGTTTCGCCGATGCGTGAGGCAATTTCGGGAAAGACCTGCGGCGCCTCGTTCGCCAGCCAAAAATGGCATCGCGACCTGACCGATCGGGCGAATTCGGCGCGTTCTGAGGCTGCAGCAACGTAGGCCAGCACGGCGCTGTGAAAGATGACGAGCGTGGCGGCTTTTGGCGCCTCCGCTGCCAGGGTGGCAAGCGCATGCCGCAAATCGCCGGTGACGAGGCGGGGCTTGTTCGACGCTGTGATTTGTATGGCTGCGCATAGCCGGGCCAACCGGTCGGTCTGTTCGGGCCACCCCAGGGTGCGGAGCCATGCCGCCTGCTCCGGATCCGATACATCAAGCGGGTTGAGGTCGAGCCCGGCCCACCAGACAATTTGTGGCACCGCCGTCATCCCAGCGGCCCGGCGTACCGCAACAGTGACGCACGGCAGCCAGCAAGAGGTTCGGCTCCGCTTTTCCTTCGGCAGGGCCGCGAGAAATGCGATGATCTCCGGATCGGCCGCGACGCCGCGCGCCAGCGTCTCGTAGAGCGACGATCGGCCGCGAGCCTTCACCTCCGCAAAGCGCAGATAGGCGCGTGATATCCGCGCTGGCTCCGACCGGTCTTCACTCATGTTCCAGCCCCCCTGCAACCGTTGGACAGCGGGTACAGCGCGCCGGGCGCAAGCCAGGGCTCGTCAACCGCCTTCGTCTCTATTGCAAGAAATATCGGTCTTCTGCTTGAACACAACCGGCAATCGGCGTAGCTTGACTTCGCGAAATCCGAAGGCACCCACCGTGGCGATGCGTTTCGATCTGACCGATCTCAGGCTTTTCCTGCACGTGGTCGAAGCGGGCAGCATCACCCACGGTGCCGGACGCATGCACCTGGCCATTGCCGCGGCGAGTACGCGCATCCGCGACATGGAGGCCGCCCTGGGGACTCCGCTGCTGAACCGCGAGCGCCAGGGTGTGCAGCCGACCGAAGCCGGGCGCACCCTGTTGCATCATGCCCGCGTGATGTTGCAGCAGGCGGAGCGGATGCGCGAAGACCTGGCCGAATATGCGGATGGCCTGCGCGGGCAGGTGCGGCTGATGTCGAACACCAATGCTTTGACCGAATTCCTGCCCGAGGCGTTGAGCGCCTTCCTCGCGGCTCATCCGCAGGTCAACATCGATCTGGAGGAGCGGCTCAGCGACGAGATCGTCGCGGCCGTCGCCGACGGCACTGCCGATGTCGGGATCGTCGCCAGCACGGTCGAGGTGGCGGGCCTCGAGGTGCTGCCGTTTCGCGTCGACCGCTTCGTACTCGTCGTCGCCACGACCCACCCATTGGCGGCGGCAGAACAGATAGCGTTTGCCGACACCCTCGAGTGCGATTTTGTTGGTCTCGACCGGGCGAGCGCGCTGCAGCGCTTCTTGTGCGAAAAAGCGGAGAGGATCGGCCGGCGCCTCAAACTGCGGGTCCAGCTGCGCAGCTTCGATGCTGTCTGCCGGCTCGTCGAATGCAGTGTCGGGATCGGTGTCGTGCCGGCTACCACCGCTGCACGCCACGCCAAGACGATGTCGATCCGCCGCATCGAGCTGACCGATGAATGGGCGGTGCGCAGGCTGACGATCTGCATGCGCCGCCAAGCCGACTTACCGCTCTATGCCCGCGAACTCGTCCGTCATCTGGGGAAGGACTACCCGGTCGAACCGCAAAGTCATTTATCAAATTGTTAGCTCCTCGGGGCGGGTACTTGGCCGCGCGCGGGAAGGGGATGGCGTCGCGCACATCGGCAAAGCCGGTGACGTAGGCGAGTGTGCAAGCCGATTGAGAGGTGACAGGTTGAACCGGCTGGATGGGTGACATCTCAATCGATTTGGCATCGGGATGTTGCGGTTGCTGGGCGTGCAAGCTGTCGGCCGGCCGTCGTGGTCTCCCGGCTGAGTGCGTGATGAACCCGCTCGTGACGCGTACGGGCCGGATCGAGTGAGGCGCCAGGCTGCCAGAATCATGATCAGAGCTAACACAGACGCAGGCTGCTAGAATGGGGGTCGATTTGACCCCCACCGATGTCAACGGACGAGCTGCGCCGATGGAAGAGATTTATTGCTTTGCGGGCAACCCGCTCGATCGCGTGAGCCAGCGCCGGCAAGATACCGGCTGGGTAGCATCACTGTTGGAGGATCCGGAGAGCCGGATGCTGCCGCTGCACGGACTCAAGCCACAAACCCGTCATTCTTCCGCCGTGGCGCTCGACTGGCAGAGCGTCGTGCCTTGGCAGCCGCTGATCGATTCCGGCGCAACTCTTATCCTGCTCGGTGTCCGCGACGGTCGCGCTTATTTCGCGCTCGACGCAACCGCGGCAGAGCTCCCGGCAAGCGGCGAAACGGCGGTAACAGATGCGCGCGCGGCCGCCGCGATGATCGATGGTGGTGAGGCAGCAATCCTCGCCGAGGCGCGCTCGCTGATCGACTGGCATGCGCGCCACCGCTTCTGCGCACAATGCGGGACTCCTAGCGTTGCCGCCTCGGGAGGGTGGATAAGGCAGTGCCCGAACTGCAAGGCGCAGCACTATCCGCGCGTCGACCCCGTCGTCATCATGCTTGCAGTCAGGGGCGAGCGTTGCCTCCTCGGACGCGGCCGCCGCCGCGTCGGCACCCGCTTCTCCTGTCTGGCCGGGTTTATGGAGCCGGGTGAAACCCTCGAGGAAGCGGTGCGGCGCGAGATCTCTGAAGAATCTGCCATTCGCGTCGGCCGCGTGCGATATCTCGCCTCGCAACCTTGGCCATTCCCGTCGAGCCTGATGATCGGCTGCCTCGCCGAGGCGCTTACCGACGAGATCACGATCGATCCCGAAGAACTGGGCGAGGCGCGCTGGTTCGAACGGGACGAGGTTCGCGCAATGGTCGAGCACTCGCGCTCCGACGACCCGGTCCCCGGCGTCGTCACCTTACCGCCGCCGCTTGCGATTGGCCACCAGATTGCCCGCCGCTGGGCGTTCGGGATCGACAGCATTTGAACAATGTCCGCGAGCGCAGCGGAGCGGGTCGCGGTCGTCACCGGTGCGAGTTCCGGGATCGGCCTTCACACCGCGCTGGGACTCGCGCGCTCCGGGATGCGTACGGTCATGACCGGCCGCGACCGGGCTCGAACCGAAGCCGCACGCCGGTTTGTCACCGAGCAATCACGCTCGGACCGGGTCGAGATCGCGTTCGGTGACTTTTCGCGCCTCGCCGAGGTGCGTCGGCTGGCGGACGACCTCTTGTCCCGCTGCCAGCGGCTCGACGTGCTGGTCAACAACATCGGCTTGTTGTCGCCGAAATACCGGCTTTCGGGGGACGGGTTCGAACTCACTTTTGCGGTCAATCACCTGGCGCCATTTCTGCTGACCAACTTGTTGCTCGAGCGTATCAGGGCCTCGGCGCCTGCGCGCATCGTGACCGTCGCGTCGGAGGCGCATCGCGGCAACCGCATTGACATCGGTAATCTCAGCCGCGCACACGATTGGACGATGATGAGGGCTTATGGCCGCTCCAAGCTGTGCAATATCCTCTTCACGCGCGAGTTGGCGAGACGGCTCGATCCTGGGGAAGTCGTGGCGATTTGCCTTCATCCCGGCGTTGTCGCCACCGCGATCGGACAGCGCGGCGGGATTGTCGAACTGGGATGGCGCCTGATGAAGCCGTTCATGGTCACCGCGGAGAAGGGTGCCGAGACGTCCATGTACCTCGCTACGGTCCCCGACCCCAAACCCTTCCACGGCGGCTATTTGGCAAGGAAGATGCCAGCCAGCCCGGATCCGGCGGCGCTCGACAGCGATCTCGCGCGCAGTCTATGGGGCGAGAGCGCACGGCTCGTCGGCCTTTGAGCGACTATAGGGTTCCAATGACTTGTTCAAGGCGCAGATTCCACCATAGCTCTCTGGCAGGAGCAGCGGTGGCGATGCTTGGAGAGTTCAAACCGTCTTCTGGAGCGGAGGCACAAACCCCGCTCTCTCCCGAGACGGCGCTGCAGCGGCTGATGGACGGCAACCGCCGCTTTGCGGAGGCCCGCATGACCTCGTTCGACGAGGATCTCGAGGTCCTGAAAGCGAAGACGGTGGCGAACCAGCAGCCGTTCGCCGCCGTGCTCTCCTGCGCCGATTCTCGCGTGCCTGTCGAACTGATTTTTGATCAGAGCATCGGGCGCCTCTTCGTGACTCGCGCTGCTGGCAATATCGCCAGCTCGCCGATGATCGCCAGTCTCGAATACGCGGTCGCAGTGCTCGGCACTAGCGCCATCATGGTTCTGGGCCATGCCAATTGCGGGGCGGTCAAGGCTACGATCGAAGGAAAGGCGGTTCCCGGTCAGATCAGCACGCTCTTCCCTTATATTCGTCCCGCCGTCGACCAGGCCGGGCCCGATCTGGAGCCGGCGATCAAGGCCAACGCCAAGATCCAGGCCGGGGTGCTGCGCCAGTCATCTCCTGTCCTCGCCGAGCAGGTCAAACTGAACCGACTCACAATTGCCGCCGCTTACTACGATTTGGCGAGCGGCAAAGTGACCCTGCTGGATTGACTGTTCCGGGTTTCTTTGTGCTGTTCCAGGCCAAGCCGCCGAATGATGCGGAGCGCACTCCGTTTACCGTCGAGGTCCGATGATCAGCCGCTTGCGCACCTTCTTGGCAGGGTTTCTCGTCCTGTTGCCGCTGGCCGTGACGATCACCGTCATCGTATGGGTCGGCGCCTTCATTTACGCCTATGTCGGCCCCGAGGGCCCGATCGGGCGCATCCTGATCTCGATCGGCTTCCGCTTGTCGGACTCGCCCGTCGCCGCCTATGTCCTGGGCACGGTCATTGTCGTCGGGTTGATCTATCTCTTGGGCATCGCCGTCGAATCCCGGCTCGAAACCCGCGTGCGCCATCTGATCGACTCGCTGATGCAGCGCATCCCATTTGTCCGCAATCTCTACGATGTCACCAAACGGTTTGTCGCGATCATGGACAGACGGGAGGAGGACGGCCTGAAGAGCATGAGCCCAGTATGGTGCTTCTTTGGCGGCGAGGGCGGCGCGGGGGTGCTGGGATTATTACCGATACCGAAGCCGGTCATGCTCGGCGGCGAGCGCTACTACGCCGTGCTCGTACCGTCCGCGCCGGTGCCGGTCGGCGGCGCCCTTGTCTATGTCCCGGCAGCCTGGGTCAAACCCGCCAATATCGGCGTCGAAACCTTGATGAGCATCTATGTGTCGATGGGCGTGGTCTCGCCGCAGATCGTCGAGAGTGCGCCGGAGCGCGCCGAGCCGCGCGAAGCTGCACCAGCCACACTCAATCAGCGCAGTGACAGACCCTAAGCCGGCCAA
>Ga0306920_100001695_pt1 | contig 27409 bp, 12 predicted proteins | sample flu12Cox44000170_FD_204666 | JGI IMG/M metagenome (GOLD analysis project Ga0306920, IMG submission 204666) | Lab enrichment of tropical soil microbial communities from Luquillo Experimental Forest, Puerto Rico - flux4day.12C.oxic.44.000.170 (v2)... | ecosystem: Environmental > Terrestrial >... | reverse complement strand
TCGAGCGAGCAGCGAGCGGCCGCCCTGCGTCAGCCGCAACCAGTACATTCCGGAGGGCACCGTGCTGCCCAGGTGCACGAGGTGACTTCCCGCGCCCAGGTCCCCCACCTCGCGCGCGAGCCACGACCGGCCGGTCACGTCAAGCAGCTCGATCCGTGCTGGTGATCCGTTCGGCAGAGTGAACGATGCCACTGGCTCCCCCGTTGCAGGGTTCGGACGCAGCCCCTCGAGCGCCAGGGCCAAGGCCGGCACCGAGACCCACGTCTCACCGTAGTACTGCTCCGCCTCGCCCTCGCGGATGCCCAGGCGGTATCCGTAGCGCGTGCCGGGCAGCACATTGGCGTCTTTGGAGCAAAGCATCCCCGTGCCGTCACCACTAATCCGCGCGATTACCGCCCACGTCGACTGCTCGGTCCTCCGGTACACAGTCGCCGCAACGCCTGCCATGGAAACGCCATACCAGCGGAGCTCGACCCGGTCCGACGTCACCCGGGATTCCACGAGCGCGAGTGTGGTCGGGGTCGGGATGCCGCCGCCCGTGTTGAGCAACACCGAGACTGTGCTCGAGGCTGCGTTCGCCACCGCCAAGTCGGGCTTGCCGTCCCGGTTCAGGTCCCCGATCGCTAGGAAGACGGGGGAGGTGCCGGCGCCGTAGTCGCTCCTCGTGCTTAGTGTGCCGTCGCCGTTACCGAGGAATACGGAGATTGTGTTGGCGTCAACGTTCGCCACTGCCACGTCCAGCCTTCGGTCGCCGTCCAGGTCCCCGATGACCAGACCCTGGGGTTGTGAATCCGCCGTGGCGTAGTCGCCCTTCACGGCAAACGTGCCGTCCCCGTTGCCAAGTAGCACGGTGACCCTGCCGCCGGTGTTCGCCACGACAACATCGGGCTTGCCGTCCCGGTTCAGGTCCCCGATCGCCACGGAGCCGGGACTGTTCCCTGCGGGGTATTCTCTATGAGCCCCAAACGTGCCGTCGCCGTTCCCGAGCAGCACCGAGACCGTGTTGGGGCCGGCCGCCACCACCAAATCGGGTATCCCGTCCCCGTTCACGTCCCCGATCGCCATGGAGTTGGGATTGGTCCCCGTGGGATAGCTGCGGCTCGCCCCGAACGTGCCGTCGCCGTTGCCGAGGAGCACCGACACCATGTCTAGCGTGGGCCAGTCGAACAAGAAGTTGACCACCGCCAGATCGGGGATCCCGTCCCCATTCAGATCCCCGATCGCCAGGGAGGTGGGCGAACTCCCTGCGGCGTAGTCGCTCTTCACGCCGAACGTGCCGTCGCCATTGCCGAGCAGCACGGAGACCGTGCCGGAAGCGTGGTTCGCCGTTACGAGGTCCAATTTCCCGTCACGGTTCAGGTCCTCGATCCGCACGGACTGAGGGTTGATCCCTGTTCCGTAGTCGCGCTGGGCGCCGAGGCTGCCATCGCCATTACCGAGGAACACCGAGACCGTCGGGGGATATTCGCTCGCCACCGCCACATCGGGCTTGCCATCCCCACTCAGGTCCCCGATCGCGACCGATCCCGTATGGACCGCCCCGGTCGCGTATTCCCGATTCCCACCAATTGTTCCGTCACCATTACCGAGCAGCACCGATACTGTGCTACCGACCTCCGTGGACAACACTACGTCGAGCTTCCCGTCTCCATTCAGGTCCCCGATTGCCACGGAGAGGGGAAGGCCGGCCGTCGGGTAGATGCGAGTTGCGCCGAACGTGCCATCACCGTTGCCAAGCAGCACCGAAGCCGCGTTGCTAGCCACCGCCAAGTCGGGCTTCCCGTCCCCGTTCAAGTCCCCGATCGCGACCGAGCGAGGAGAACCCGCCACGAAGTAGTCGCTCGCCGCGCTGAACGTGCCATCGCCGAGACCTAGCAGCACGGAGACCGAGTCGGATCCGACATCGGCCACCGCCAAGTCGAGCTTCCCGTCCGCGTTCAAGTCTCCGATCGCCACCGAGGATGGGAAGCTCCCCACGGGATGGTCGCCTTTAGCTACGAACGTTCCGTCGCCGTTCCCGAGCAGCACAGAGACCGTGTTCGAGTATGCGTTCGCCACGGCCAGGTCGGGCTCGGTGTCTCCGTTCAGGTCCCCGATCGCCACGGAAAACGAACCCCTTCCTGTCGAGTAGTCGCTCTCGGTGCCGAACGTGCCATCGCCGTTGCCGAGCAGGACAGAAACCGTGCCCGCGTAAGTCGGATACTCCCCCTGATTGGCCACGACCAAGTCGAGCTTGCCGTCCCCATTTAGATCGGCGATGGCCACGCAGTCAGGATGGCGTCCGGTTGGGTAGTCCACCTTCGTGCCGAACGTTCCGTCGCCCCTGCCGAGCAGCACCGACACCACGTGGGCCGAGGAGTCCGCGACCGCCAAGTCCGGCCTTCCGTCGCCATTCAGATCCCCGATCGCCACGGACACCGCCCAGCCCGCGGCCGGGAAAAAGTTCCTGGCTGCGAACGTACCGTCGCCGTTGCCGAGCAGAACTGAGACGGCACCGAAATACGGGAAATTGCCCTCGTCCGCGACCGCCAGGTCGGGCTTGCCGTCACCGTTCAGGTCGCCGATCGCAACGGATTGCGGCTGGAACCCGGTGCCAAACGGAAGGAATGGGGCCGAGAAAAGAGGAGCTGCGGCTGCTCGAGCCGCGGTGGCGGCTATGGCGACAGCCAAGAAGAACTCCAGGATGCACCGGAACCGAGTGGAGCTCAGCATGTCGGCGACCTCCGGCTCGGGTCGGGACGGTCACGGCCAGCGCCCGACTTCCAAAGCCCCAGTTTACACCCGCCTCGTTCCCCTGCTACCGAAATGCTACCGACTCAGTGCCCTTTCCTGTCCGCCCCTGCCCGCTCCTGCCCGGAGGAAAGAAGAAGCCCCGCCAGGGCCAACCTCGCGGGGCCTCAGAAACCCCGGGGTCGCGTAACGCCTTCGACGGGCGACGACGTCTCGAGCTCGCTTCGAGTGAATCAGTTTTCGAGGCCGTTGGACTTGATTCGGCGCACCGGGCCAGCTGACGGCGAAGGCAAACACCGACGGCCACCCTGACGCAAGACCGGGCGACACCGACGGCGACACCCACGGTGACACCGATGGTGACACCATGGTACACCGGTGGGGAAACCGACGGGGAACCGTTGACGAACTGCCGGTGATTCCGTTCTCACTGACCCTCTACATCACGCACGACGCCGGCATCGAGGGAGCAGCGCCCCGGCGGTGCGGTCGGTGCCGGAGCCGTACGGGTTCATCGCGCGGCTCGGGATGGCGACTGGCCTGCGGTGGAGCGAGCTGGTGCGGGCCCAGGCCAGCGATGTTCAGAACGGCATGCTCGTGGTGAGCCGCACCAAGTCGGGCAAGGTGCAGCGGGTGCCGGTGCCGCCCGAGTTGCTCGAGGAGCTGCGCTTCAAGGTGGGCTCGCTGCTCCCGATTCGAAACTCGTGGCGCTTCACGCGGCAGGTGCGGAGGTACTCAGGAGTGACGCGGTTTCATCCGCACCAGATGCGCCACACGTTTGCGCACGAGCGCCCCGAGATCGCGCTCCGTCGCGGGCGAAGCGACGCGGCGGAGCGCGAGCTGGGCGCCGAGTTGCGCGTGAACCCGGCCAAAGCCGGCGCCCGCGACGAGCTCCGGACGCTGCGCGCCCAGAGCGGGGCGTGGTGAAGCGCCGCGGCCGTGATGCGGCGCCCCCTGCGCGGCCGGCGCGCGGGGGACGCGGCGCGGACGGCAGCAGGCGGGCACGCGTGCCGCAGCCGGCGCCGGTTTCCGCGCCACCGTTGCCGCTGGGCCACCCGGCGCTGGTCGGCGCCGCGGTGGTTGCCGCCGCGTGCGTGGCCTTCACCGTCACCTTCCGGCTCACCGACTCCGACCTGTGGCAGCACCTGCTGGTCGGCCGGGTGATCTGGCAGACCCACGCGATCCCGATGCGGCAGATCTGGTGCTGGCCAACCTGGGGCGAGCCCCAGGTGCTGCCCTCTTGGGGATTCCGCGCGCTGCTGTGGCCGTTCTGGACGCTGGGCGGGACGCTCGGGCTCTTCCTCTGGCGCTGGCTCACCACCCTGCTCGCTTTCGGTCTCGCGTGGGCCGCGGCGCGGCGCATGGGGGCACGGGGCCTCACGCCGCTGGTGGTCGTCGCCCTCGGCGCACTGCTCTATCGCCAGCGCTCGCAGGTGCGGCCGGAGACCCTGGTCGTCGTGCTGCTCGCGCTTGAGATCTTGATCCTCGAGACGCGTAGGAATGGCGGGCCGGACCGCTCGTGGTGGCTGCCGATGATGGCCTGCGCCTGGGCCAACGTCCACATCTCCTACTACCTCGGTCTCACCGTGCTCGGCATCCACGTGCTCGACGAAGCGTTGCGCCGCGGCCGCCCTGGTCGCCTGGGGCTGGTGCTTGCAGCGTGCTGCGCGGCGTCGCTCGTGAACCCGTTCGGCGCTGGCGTCCTGGCCCAACCGTTCGAGTACTTCCTGTTCTGGCGCCACGAGCCGATCTTCGGCGGCATCAGCGAGCTGCGGCCGGTGCAGTGGGAGCACAACCTGCGGAACGGGCTTCCGCTCCTGCTCGCCGCTTGGCCGCTGCTCCTCTTCTGGCGCGCGCGCCGCTTCGGCTTCGATCTGGCCGAGGCGCTGACGTTGCTCGCCTTCGCCGGGTTCGGGCTCACCTCCCAGCGTTTCCTCGGCTTCCTCGCGCTCGCCGCCACCCCCTATCTGGCCCGCGACCTGGACGCCTGGATCGCCCTGCGCCGCTGGCCGCGCTGGACCGCGGCGCCCGCCACCCGCGCCACGCTCGCGGCCGTCGCGTGCGTGGCGCTCGGCGTCCCCGAATGGACGGACACCCAGTTCGCGCCCGGGATCGGCTTCGAGTGGAACCGCTACCCGGTTGTGGCCTGCGACTTCGTGGCCGCCCACGAAATCGCCGGGCGCTGCTACAACCCCTTCCACTTCGGCGGTTACCTGCTGTGGCTCTTCTGGCCCGATCCCGCCCGGCTCCCGTTCATGGACATCCACCAGACCGGGGCCCGTGAGGATCGGAGGCTGGCCGCCGAGGTGTACACCCGCCGCGAGGCGTATCACGAGCTGATGGCGCGCCATCGCTTCGACTGGGCGGTGCTCGACCGCCGCACCGAGGCCGGGAGCCTCGTGCTGGACGACTTCGATCACGATTCCACGTGGTCGCTGGTGTTCGCGGACGACGCCGCGGCCTTGTTCGTCCGCCGCGAGCCGCGCTTCGCGACGCTCATCGAGCGCCACGGCTACCGTGCCTGGCCAGCGGGGTGGGCGAGCCTCAATGAGGTGGGCCGGCGCTGGCGCGCGGACAGTTCGTTCCGCGCCCTCGCCCGCGCCGATCTGGAGCGCCAGGCGGCGTCCTCCCCGTATCACTCGATGGCCGAGAACTTCCTCGCCAACCTCGACCTGCTCGAGCACCGCGACGCCGAGGCCGCGCGCCATCTCGAGGCCGCGCTCGCCGTGGACCCGAGGCTGCCGACGGGGCACGAGCGTCTTGCCGGCATCGCGCTGCGCGCCGGACGCGAGGGCGAGGCGCGCCGCGAGTACCGCCTCGAGCTGCGCGGCCACCCCGAGAATCGCGCTGCGCGCGCGGCCCTGGCGCGGCTCGGTCCAGGCTAGGCGCCTGGGGAGCGGCGGCGGTCAGGACACCGCGACCTTCAACGACGCCGGAGGCTGGCGCCGAGGGATCCATCTCGTCCGACTCACCGGGCTCAATCTGCCAGATCGTGTGGCGGTGGGTGGCAAGCGCACGTCTCGAATTGGAGCGACGACATTGTCATCGTCCACGCCCCGGGCGCCAAACACCAGCGACCAGGTGGAATCGTGATCGAAGGTCGGCCTGGCGCGGCCCAGCGACCTCGAAGGATGCGGCGCCCTTGTCTCAACGCCGCGCAGCCCGCTCACCGTTTCTGGATCACCAGGTTGAGATGAGGCACTAGATTGCAGGGCGAGGTGCGGAAGAGGCGGGCGAGCAGCCCGATCAGCGGCCACAGCGTGCGCCCGATCCTGACGCGTGCGGTGGAAGCCTCCAGCGGATTCCGTGGCAGAGTGAACTCCATCCGCGCCACGGACTCGTTGCAGGGGAGAATCGATCCTCCCGCACCGAGGGCCTCCCGGATCTGCCTCAGCGAAAGGCCTCGGTACCCGGTGCGATACTGGGCGGTGCGACCGCGGCGCGGAAAGTCTCGCCTCAGCCCCAGCGCAGCGGCGTACGGCGCGGCCATCCAGTCCGGCAGGAGCTCGCTGAACCACAGCTTTGTATGGCTGTGCCGCGGGAACAGGCGATTCGGCGTCTCGCTCACGACGACGTATCCGGCCCGTTTCGCGAGGCGGAGGGCCTCCGCCAGCACGAGCGGACGTTCTTCGGGCAGCAAGTGCTCGAGGACACCGTTCAGGACCACGGCGTCGAAGGCGTCGCCCGCGAAAGGCAGGCGCAGTGGATCCGAGGTGGCGACGAACTCCCCGATGCCCGGAAACCCGCATTCCTCCAGGCGGCGGCGCCACACGTGCGCGTACGCGTTGACCGCGTCGACACCGACGATGCGCCCGACGCCAAGCCTCGCGAGCACGACCGACGAGGCTCCGGCCCCGCAGCCGTAGTCGAGCACCGACCAGGAAGGGCGGGGATCGAGCGCGGCGAGCAGAACCGCCAGGCGCTCGTGGATGTAAGGCGGGTGCTCGGAGCGGAGCAGCTCATCGATCAGGTCGACGCCCGGGCGGAAACCCGCGAGCTCCTCGATGCAGGACGCCGAGAGCGGGGTCAGAATCTCGACGCCGCCACCTCGCACCGCCCGGAGTTCACCGAGATCGCGAATCGACCAGGCGTTGCGCTCGTTGCTGCCCACGTGACCCTGCCGAGCGGACGACGTCATCGGTGGTGATTTCGATGTGGCGGATCCTGCCGTGTCCTCGGGTGGGGTCATGCCGATTCTTCTCCCGCCCACGCCGAGGCTAGCGCATGGCTGCCGGAGTTGCACCTGCCGCCCGCCGACGGTAAGAATCCCCGCCATGGGACGCATCTTCGAGACCCGCAAGGCCACGATGTTCGCGCGCTGGGACCGCATGTCCAAGGCGTTCGCGCGCATCGGCAAGGAAGTGACGATCGCGGTCAAGGCCGGCGGCCCCGATCCGGCCAGCAACCCGGCGCTGCGCCGCGCGATCCAGAACGCGCGCGCGGTCAACATGCCGAAGGACAAGGTCGAGGCGGCGATCAAGCGCGCCTCGGGGCAGGGCGTGGCCGACTACCACGTCATCCTCTACGAGGGCTACGCGCCGCACGGGGTCGCGGTGCTGGTCGAGTGCGCGACCGACAATCCGACCCGCACCGTCGCCAACGTGCGCAGCGTGTTCAACAAGTTCGGCGGCAACCTGGGCTCGACCGGCAGCGTGGCGTTCGCGTTCAGACGCATGGGGGTGTTCCGACTCAAGCCCGCGGGGATCGACGCCGAGCCGCTCGAGCTCGACCTCATCGACCACGGGCTCGAGGAGATGGGCGAGAGCGCGGGGGAGAAGGGCGAGCCGCAGCTCGTCATCCGCTGCGCGTTCGCGGACTTCGGCCGGCTCCAGAAGGCGCTCGAGGATCGCGGCATCACCCCGATCTCGGCCGAGTCCGAGTACATCCCGACCACGCCGGTGAGCCTGCCGGATGCCAGGGCCCACGAAGCGCTCAAGATGGTGGACGAGATGGAGCAGGACGAGGACGTCCAGAAGGTGTTCCACAATCTCGGCTGACGGCCGGGCCCGCGGAGCGCCGCGGGTCGGCCGCGCGTCAGCGACCGGAGGATGCGCATGCGACTGACACTCGTGACCTGCGCCGTGGCGATGGTGCTCGCTTCCGCGGCCCAGGCGAAGACCACCTCGGCCCAGGCGATCGCGACGTTCAAGGAGAAGTATCCCAAGTACGCGGGGGAGTTCTCGGAAGCCCACGGATACGCGGTGTTCCCGACGGTGGGCAAGGGCGCGGTGGGGGTGGGCGGCGCCCATGGCAGCGGCGACGTCTACGAGCGCGGTCACATCATCGGGCACACGACCCTGACCCAGGTCACGGTCGGCTTCCAGCTCGGCGGCCAGGCCTACAGCGAGTTCATCTTCTTCCACGACAAGACCGCGCTCGACGATTTCACCAAGGGCCAGTTCGAGCTCGACGCCCAGGCCTCGGCAGTGGCCCTGACCGCGGGCGCCTCCGGCGACATGCCCTACCGCAAGGGGATCGCGATCGTCACCATGGCGAAGGGCGGGCTCATGTACGAGGCATCGGTCGGTGGTCAGAAGTTCTCGTACAAGCCGGCGGGGAAGGAGACAGAGAAGAAGTAGGTCTGGCCCGGGTCCGCCCGGTCGCGGGCTGCGCCCGCGATTGGCGCTGGTTCCGCCGCGCCGCGCCTGCTAACCTGCCGCCACCATGAGCACTGCCACGGCCGTCGAGCACCCGCCCGCGCTCACCGCCATGCCCAAGGGCGCGCGCGAGTTCACCCTGCGCGCGTTCGTCACCTCGATGGTGGTGGCCGCGATCATCGGTGCCTCCTACCCCTACATCGTCCTCAAGCTCGGCTTCGGGCCCAACATCTCGGTGGTCTCGGCGTTCTTCGGCTTCCTGGCGCTGGGCATCGTGTTCCGCGACTTCAACCGCTGGGAGAACAACATCGTCCAGTCGGCCGGCACTGCCGCCGGCCAGACCGCGTTCCTGTGCGTGCTGATGGGGGCGTTCGACTTGCTGCGCATGGACCCGAGCCTCCACTTCACCTTCGAGCTCACGCCGGTCCAGGCCTTCGCCTGGCTCACCACCGCCGGGCTGCTGGGCGTGCTGCTGTCGGTGCCGATGCGCCAGCACTTCGTGGTCGAGGAGCAGCTCACCTTCGCCGACGGGGTGGCGGCCGGTGAGACCATCATCGTGCTCGACTCCCGGGGCTCGGGCTCGCGCGCCGCGACGCGCTCGATGGGGCTCGGCACCCTGCTCTCGGCGGTGCTGATGACGGTGCGCGAGGACACCCGGCTGCTCGGCAACGTGTGGTTCCGCGTCCCCGAGCTGCTGCGGCTCGGGCCCACCGGAACCTCGATGGGAGTGGGGGTGAGCTGGAGCCTGCTCAACATCGGAGCCGGCATGCTGGTCGGCTTCCGCGTCAACATGAGCATGCTGCTGGGCTCGATCCTGGCGTGGGTGGTGGCGCCGCCGCTGCTGCTCCAGAGCCACGTGGTCGACGAGCTGGTGCGGCGCAAGGTGCTGCTGTGGGTCATGTGGCCGGCGACCGGCATGCTGATCTCGGGCGGGCTCACCGCCCTGGTGCTGCGGTGGCCGCTGCTGGTCAAGACCTTCCGCAACCTGTCGAGCGCGCAGATCAACCCGTCCGACTTCCCGATGCGCCTGGTGCTATGGGGCTCGCTGATCTGCGCGGTCGCGCTCACGCTCGTCCAGCACTTCATCCTCGGGATGCCGGTGTGGATGACGATCATCGCGATCGTGCTCTCGGTGCCGCTCATGCTGGTCGGCATCCGGGTGCTGGGCGAGACCAACTGGGGGCCGATCAGCGCGCTCTCCAACATGATGCAGGCGATCTTCGGCGTCATCGCGCCCGGCCACATCATGCCCAACATGGTGGCGAGCGGCGTGACCGGCTCGGTCGCATCCGAGTCCGAGGGTCTGATCCAGTCCTACAAGACCGGCTACATGATCGGCAGCACGCCCAAGTACCTCACCTGGGCGCAGCTCGCCGCGGTGCCGATCGGTGCCGCGGCGGTGGCGTGGACCTATCCGTTGCTGCGCAACACCTACGGGATCGGCGGCGACAACGGGCTCCAATCGCCGATCTCCCAGAAGTGGGCGGGGTTCGCGCGGCTGCTGTCGGCGGGCCTCAGCGCCCTGCCGCCCGGTGCGATCACGGCGCTCCTGATCGCGGTCGTGCTGGGCGTCGTCTTCACCGTGCTCGAGGGCACGTCGATCCGGCGCTTCACCCCGTCGCCGACCGGGATCGGGATCGGCATGCTGGTGCCGGCGAGCGCGGTGTTCTCGATGGCGCTGGGCTCGATCATCAGCGTGATCTGGGAGCGCAGCTCGCGCGAGAGCGCGGAGCGCAACCTGACGCCGCTCGCCTCAGGGTTCATCGCCGGCGAGGCGATCGTCGCGGTCGTCATCCCGATCCTCGTCGTGCTCCACCTGGTCCGCCTGCAACCGTAGCGGGACTCGCCACGCCGGGCGTGCGCGCCCCGGCCCGGCAGCCGTCACCCGCCGTACTTCTTCCTGCCGGCCGGCGGGTTCTCGCCGTGCTCCTTCCGTGGGTAGGTCGCGGCCGGGTCGAGCGCCGCGGCGCCCGGCGCCTGCCACGACGCCTCGAAGATGATCCGCGCCTGACCGGCGAGCGGCCGGTTGCGCATCGTCACCGAGACGTTGCGCGTGCCGTGGAAGTAGCTCGGCTCCCAGTTCGCGGTCCCGACCCAGGTCGTCAGGGTGTCGATCACCGCATACTTGCAGTGCTCGACGCGCGCGAACGGGATGTAGCCGCCGCTCCACTCCGGCACGGTCGAGAGCTTGACCTCGATGCCGGCGACCCGCGCCAGTGCCTGCAGGTCCTGGAGCGCGGGCGAGCCGGACTCCCAGTCCGAGACGATGAGCCGCACCCGGACGCCGCGCGCCGCGGCGCGGCGCAGCGCCTGATCGAGCACCTCGTCGCGCGTGCCGCGATCGGCGGGCGAGTAGGTCAGCACCTGGGCGACGATCTCGTGGCGGGCGGCTTCGAGCGCGCGCACGATCAGGTCGCGATCCCACAACGTGGTGTCGGGGATGAAGCGCCGCGGGCTCCATCCCGGCCACAGCCACACGGTGTCGCCGGGCGCCTGGACAATCGCGTACGGCAGCGTCCCGCGCGGGTGCGGAGCCTGGGCCGCCGTATACGCGCGCGTGGTATCGGGCGGCTGGCCCACCGGGGTCGCGGCCTCCCAGTCCATCTCGAAGACGCGCTGGAAGTCGGCGGCGACGCGCGCATCGCGCACCACCACACCGACCTCGTGGATGTGCTCGAGTGCCCGCCAGTCGAAGTTCTGGCTGCCGAGCACGCTGACGGCGCCGTCGGCGATGAAGAACTTGGCGTGCTGGACGCCCCCGGCGATGCGCCCGAAGTCGACCAGCCGCACCGCAAAGCCCGTCACCTTCGCGAGCGAGTCGGCGGTGCGCGGATAGGTGCGATGCATGCGCGCATCGAGGATCAGCCGCACCCGCACCCCCCGCGCCGCGGCCTTCCCCAGCGCCGCCAGCACCTCCTCGGTCGGCTCGCCGGGCCAGGTCGAGAGGTAGAACTCCTCGAAGTCGAGCGTGCGCCTGGTCTCGCCGATCACCTGAAGCCAGGAGGCCAATGCCGTGGGCAGCAATGGATTACCGAGCACGCTCTCGATCGGCCGTGTCTCGATCAGCTGGACCGGCGGCGTGGCGCGCGCTTCCGCGACGATCGGCGCGGGGTGCATGGGCGTCGATGGCGCGGCGGGCGCCGCCGCCCGACCGGGCGGCGGGATCAGACCTGCGGCAAGAGCGATGGGGAGCAGGAGGCGCATGCGGATCATCTCGACCTCGGGGTTCGGGGGATGGACGTCACCAGCGGATCACCGTGGCGCCCCAGGCGAAGCCGCTGCCGAAGGCGGCGAGCACCACCAGGTCACCGGGTTCGATCAGGCCCTGGTCCCGCGCCTCGGTGAGGGCGATCGGAATGCTGGCGGCGGTGGTGTTGCCGTAGCGGTCGATGTTCTGGAACACCTTCTCGGGTGGCAGGCCGAGCCGCTCGGCGACCGCGTCGCCGATGCGCCGGTTGGCCTGGTGGGGGACGATCAGCGCCACCTCGTCCAGCCGGTGGCCGGCGCGCGCCAGCGCTTCGTCGATCACCTCGGGGAAGCGGGTGGTCGCGTGCTTGAACACCTGGCGGCCGTTCATCTGCGGGAAGGTGCGGCCCTCGTCGATCATGGCGTGGGTGACGCGCCCCGTGACCAGCGAGGTCGGCGCCTCGGCCCACAGCTCGCGCGCGTGCGCGCCCTCGGCGTGCAGCACGCTCGCCAGCAGTCCGCGCGCGCCATCGGCGCTCGGCTCGACGATCGCCGCGCCGGCGCCGTCGCCGAACAGCACCGCCATGTCGCGGCCCGCGGTCGACAGGTTGAGCCCGGTGCTCTGCACCTCGGCTCCCACCACCAGCGCGCAGCGGGCGCTGCCGCTGCGGACGAACGCGTCGGCGACCGCGAGCGCGTAGATGAATCCCGAGCAGGCGTTGTGGACGTCGAGCGCGGCGATCGGTCCGATCCCGAGCCGCTCCTGGAGCAGCGGGCCGCAGCCGGGGAAGAAGTAGTCGCGGCTGATGCTCGCGAACACGATCAGGTCGAGGTCGGCGGCGGTGCGCCCGGCGTCGGCGAGCGCGCGGCGCGCGGCCTCGAGCGCGAGATCGGTCACCCCGGTGCCGGGCTCCACCCAGCGGCGCTCGCGGATCCCGGTGCGCTCGATGATCCAGGCGTCCGACGTGTCCATGAGCCGCTCGAGATCGGCGTTGGTGACCACGCGCGCCGGCACGTGCATGCCGATGCCGCTCACGCGCGCGCGCATCATCGGGGCGTTCTCGGGCAGGGCCGGGCCTCCAGCAGCCCGCTCAGCGCAGGACCACGAGCCTCCGGATGCTCCGCTGTCCGCCCTGGGTGGCGACCACGAAGTAGAGCCCGCCGGCCAGCCCGCGCTGATCGAGCCGCAGCGTCAGGGTACCCGTTCCGGGCCCGCGGTACACCTCGCGCACCCGCCGCCCGCCGGGATCGAAGAGCTCGACGCGCGCTTCTCCGCCGCCCGGGCAGCGCACGCTCAGCGTCGCGTCGCCGCGCGCCGGGTTGGGCGCGAGCGCGAGCGCGAGGCGCGCCGGTGGCCGTGGCCGATCGCTGACACCGGTGACCGCGTCCCAATCGGTGCCGGGGATCGAGAGGCGGAGCAGGCTCCCGCCGCGGTAGATCTTGACCCCCGGGACGGTGACGAGCCCGAGCGAGTCGCCGACCACGGTGCCCTGCTGGACGACGGCCCCGTCGGCGACGCGCTTGACCGACCAGGCGTAGGCCGAATCGGGATGGACGGCGAACGACTGGAGACGGCGCGGCGTGACGTCGGCGGTCGCGGAATCGGGGCCGGGCGCCGGTCCCCACCGCATGGTGAGGTCGCGGGTGTGGAGGCCGACCTGCCAGCGCGCGGGCTGATCGACGAACGACGTGTCCCACTCGACGTAGCCATTGATCGTGCCGACGCTGTCGCCGCCCGCCGCGCCGCCGTCGCCGGGATCGCCGTCGGCGCTGCAGCGCGAGAGCGCGGGAAAGCTGCGGTCGGTGCGGAAGCGGTAGAGCCACGATGGCTGGGTCATCGGCGTCCAGGCCGCGCTGCCGCTGCCCAGGTGATCGCGCTGGTCCCAGAAGAACGTGCCGCCCTGCCGCGCCTCGCGCATCGCGCGGTAGAAGGGCACCTTCTCCGCCCAGCCGAGCGCCGCATCGTTGCGGCCGTCGAGGGTCATGAGCGGCGGCATCGCGACCGCGCCCAGCGCGGCCACCGCCTTCGAGGCGTTGAGCTGGTCGTAGATCGCCCCGCCCTCGCTCGCCGGCAGATCCTCGGCGACCGGGCCCCACAGCCGGTCGGCCACCACCCGCAGGCCGTTACCGGGATTGAACAGGGCCGCGGGATTGGGCTCGCCAAGGAACGAAAAATCGACCTTGCCGACCACCGCGAGCACCGCGGCGATCAGGTCGGGATGGCGGAGGGCGAGCAGGAGGTCGCCGACCGCGGCCATCGAGAACCCGAAGGCATAGACGCGCGTGGTGTCGACCGCGAAGTTGCGGCGCGCCCAGCGCAGCGTGTGGGCCACGCGCCGCAGCGTGTAGTCGATCACCGTCCCGCTGCCCGGCACCGGGTTCAGCGGCTCGGTCGTAATGTAGCCCTGGTGGTAGCCGTACCAGAAGGTGCCGCCGTCCTCGGTGTTCAGCGGGTCGTCGAGACCCAGCACCCACTCGCCCGGGGCGGCGCCGGTCCCGTACACGCACTGGAGGACGTTTCCCTGGCGGACGTGAAGGCTCACGTACAGCGCGTTGTTGGGCGCCACGCCGCCACGCACCACCGCGCAGTCGTAGGTGATCCCCGGGAGGTTGGCCATCGCCGGGAACGCCGGGGTGTCGTGGTCACCGGTCCACAGCGTGTAGATGTTCGCCGGGATCGTGCCGTTCACCATCACCACGCCCTGCCACACCGGCCGCGGGGCGTCGAGCTGCTCGAACACCGGAGCGCCGAGTGTGTTGACCCCCGGGGTGACGGCGTGGTTTTCGGGATAGCCGGCGAGCTGGGCGGTGACCGCGAAGTAGCGCGCCCCCGCCGCACCGGGGGTGGCGACGAACAGCCCGCGATCCGCGCCGAGCGGCGCCGCGCCCGAGTCGGGGCGGTAGGCGTGCGTCACGCCGGTGAGGACCGAGAGCCGGCGGTCGTACCAGGTCGAATCGCCGAGCGTGGCGAGCAGGGTGGCCGGGCCGAGATCGCCCGGCTGCGTGATCGGGCTCGCCGAGGCGTAGACCCGGTAGGTCCAGGCGGTGTCGGGCGGGCAGGTCCAGGTCAGGAAGGTCTGTCCGTCGCGGCAGGCGGCGGTGAGGCCGGTGGCGCCGGTCGGGATCGGCCCCGAGTCGAGCAGGCGCTGGGCGTAGACATCGGGCGCGCTCGCGTTGGCCGAGCGCTGGTCGGTCCAGGCGACGATCGCGCCGCCCGCGCCGTCGGTGACGATGCGCGGGGCGAGCTGGATCCCGTCGGCGGCGCACACCGCCGCGCCGTCCACCGGCCAGCCCGGGGCGGGTGTCCCGCTGGCGTCGAGGCGCTGGGCGTAGATGTGGTTGCTGCCGGAGCGCGCGTCCTGCCAGGTCGCGATCACGCCCTGCGCGGCGCCGGCCACCAGCTGGAGCCCGAGCTGATCCCCGGCCGCAACGCACAGCGGCATGCCGTCGGCGGCCCAGCCCGCCGCCACCGCGGCGTCGCCGCCGAGGCGCTGCGCGTAGAGATCCCAGCTCGAGGCGCGATGGTCCTGCCAGCCCACGATCATGCCGCCCGCGCCATCGGTGACGAGCTGCGGCTTGCGCTGATCGTCGGCCGCGACGCACACCGGCGTGCCGTCGACGAGCCAGCCCGGCGCCAGCTCGCCGCTCGCGGTCACGCGCGCGGCGTAGATGTCGTAGGTTCCGGCGCGGTGATCGGACCAGGCGACGAACACGCCGCCCGCGCCGTCGGCGACGATGGCGGGCGAGCCCTGGTTGTCGGCCGCCGCGCACACCGGGAGCCCGGCCGCGGGCCAGCCGGCGGCGGGCGCCGCGGCGTCGGTGAGGCGCTGGAGGTAGATGTCGCCGACGCCGCCACGGCGATCCTGCCACGCCACGAAAACGCCGCCCGCGCCGTCGGTCGCGAGCCCGGGCAGCGACTGCGGTCCCGCCGACGGGCACACCGCGAGCCCGCTCGAGGGCCAGCCCGGCGCCGCAGCGCCGAGGCCGGTCAGGTGCTGGGCGTAGACCATGGTCGAGCCGCTGCGCCAGTCCTCCCAGGTAATGAAGCCGCCGCCCGTGCCGTCGGGGATCACGGCCGCCGAGGTCTGGTCGGCGGTCGAGGGGGCGACCACGAGGCCGTGCGGCGGCCAGCCGAGCGCCGGGGCGCCGTCCGCGGTCACGCGCAGGGCGAGGAGGTTCTGGCGCAGCAGGCAGAGGTCGTCGGCCCACACCACCAGCGCCCCGCCCGCGCCGTCGGGGACGATCGTGACCGCGTACTTGTAGCAGGTCCAGGCGGTCAGGATGTTGCCGTCGGGCTTCCAGCCGACCGGTCGCGCGCCCGAGGCGGTGATGCGCTGGATCGCAATCTCGACCTCGGCCGGATCCTCGTCGCGCGAGTCGATCCAGGCCGCGATCGCGCCGCCCGCCCCGTCACTTGCCAGCGCCGGTGCGGTCTGGCCGAGCGGCGCGAGGCACAGGTGGTTGCCGTCCGGCGCCCATCCCGCGCGCGCCGGGCCGGCCGCGGCCAGGGCCAGGAGGGCGAGCAGCGCCCGACGCCGGCAGGGTCGCGGGCGCATCAGCGCAGTACGGCGACCCGCTTCACGACGCGCGTGCCATGCTGGGTCGCGACGACGAAGTAGAGCCCGGCGGACAGTCCCTCGCGCTCGATCCCGAGCGACTGCTGCGGCGGCGGCACGCCGTGGAAGATCGAGCGCACCAGGCGCCCGGCGGCGTCGTAGAGCGCGACGCGCGCCTCCTCGGCGCGCGGCCAGGCCAGGCGCAGGCTCACCGCGCCGCGGGCGGGATTGGGCGCCAGCGCGATCGCGGGTCGGCCGGGCGCAACGCGCGGATCACCCACGGCGGTGGTGGGGCCGCCGTAGTTTCCGAGCGCCGTGAGCCGCAGCACCGAGCCGGAGCGATACACGGTGACCCCGGGCACGGTGAGGAGCGGCAGCGAGTCGGCCACCACAACGCCCTGCTGAACGACCACGCTGTCGGGGAGTCGCGCCACGGTATAGGAGTAGGCCGAGTCGGCGGCGACCACCAAGCTCTGGAGCCGCCGCGGCGTCACGTCGACGGTGACCGACTCGGGCGCCGGCATCGTCTGCCAGCGGGTCGTGAGGTCGCGGGTCCGCAGCGTGGTCTGCCAGCGCCGGGGCTGGTCCACGAGCGAGGTGTCCCACTCGACGTAGCCGTTGATGGTGCCGATGCTGTCGCCGACCGCGGGATCACCGTCGCCCGGGTTGCCGTCGGCGCTGCCGTTCGAGAGCGCCGGGAAGCTCAAGTTGGTGCGGAAGCGGTAGAGGTACTCGGGGTCCTGCATCGGCACCCAGGAGGCGATCGCGTTGTCGAGGTGCTGGCGCGGATCCCAGAAGTAGGCGCCGCCCTGGCGCGTCGCGCGCATCGCCGTGTAGTAGGGGATCTTCTCGGCCCAGCCGACCACGTCGTCGTTCCGGCCGCTGAAGGCGATGAGCGGCGGGACCCACATGGGCTGGATCCAGGCCGCATAGGTCGCGGCGTTCAGCTCGTTGAACACCGGGCCGCCCTCGCCCGTGATCAGGTTGGTGCCGACCGCGCCCCACAATCGGTCGCAGTTGTCGCGCAGCACGTTGCCGGGGTTGAACAGGCTGCTCGGCAGCGGGTCGGTGATGAACGAGAAATCGAACTTGGGCACGATGCCCATGATGGCGGCGAACAGCCCCGGCGCCCGCCACGCCGCGAGGATGCCGCCGATCGCGCCCATCGAGATGCCGAAGCTGTAGACGCGCGTGGTGTCGACGCCGAACTGGCGGCGCGCCCACAACAGGGTGTGGAGCACTCGCCGCAGCGTGTAGTCCTGGACCACGCCCAGGGTCGGCGCCGGGTTGGTCCACAGCTCGAGGTTGTAGTTCTCGTGGTAGCCGTACCAGAAGGTGTTGAGCTCGCGGGTGTCGACCGGGTCGTCGAGGCTCAGCACCCACTGGCCCGGGTGGCTGGTCGGATAGACGCCCTGCATGAAGTTGCCGCCCCGCGCGTGCATGATGACCATCAGCGAGTTCTGCGGCGGGCTTCCGCCGGGCGTCACCGCGCAGTCGTAGGGCAGGCTGGCGCGGTTCGACATCGCCGGGAAGAGCGAGGTGGCCTGATGGGAGGTCCACAGGGTGTAGATCGAAACCGCGCCGAGCGGCGGGATGTCGAGCGCACGCTGGAACACCGGGCGCGGCGTGGCGAGATGCTCGATCACCGGCGAGCCCAGCGTGTTCCAGCCCGCGGTGATGGTCTTCTCTTCGGTCCCGCCCGGACCCTGAACCGTGACCGCGTAGTACGAACTGCCGTTCACCGCCGGGGTGGCGACGAACAGGCCCTGGCCGGGGGTGAGCGGGCTGGCGAGCGAATCGACGGCATAGCTGTAGAGCGTGCCGGTCAGGGCGGAGAGCCGGCGGTCGCACCAGGTCGAGTCACCGACGTAGCCCACCAGGGTGGCGGCGGCGAGGTCGCTCGAGTTGCTGATCGGCAGGTCCGAGCGGTAGAGCCAGTAGGTGGTGCCCGGGCCGTTGGAGGAGGTCCAGGTCAGGAAGGTCTGGCCGTCGTGGTGGACCACGGCATCGATCCGCACCCGCGTGGCCCAGGCCGCCGGCGCAGCCGGCATGGCCGCGAGGGCCGCCCAAACGACCGCGGATCGAATTCCTCGGGGGGCAAGTCTCACGCGCTGCGTCTCCGCAAGGTGTGGGCCCGGCGCGGGGGTGCGCCGGAAGCCGGGGAGGTTGGCTCGACCGCGAGCCCTCGTCCGGATTGGTGGGGGGTCGGAAGCCCGCTACAGTGTAACAGAGCGCGCGACGGGCGGGGGTCGGCTGCCCGACGGGCGCGGCACGGGCGGGAGGAGCCATGACCACGGCGAAGACGACGCTCGATCCCGTTGCGCTCGAGGCGATCCGGGCCGCGCGGGAGCGCATCGCGCCGTTCGTGGTGCGCACTCCGTTGCTGCGGCTCGAGGCCGGGGCGGGGCCCGAGGTGTGGCTCAAGCTCGAGAACCTCCAGCCCATCGGGTCGTTCAAGCTGCGCGGGGCGAGCAACGCAATGGCGGTCGCCGGCCCGGCGTCGCTCGAGCGCGGAGTGTGGACCGCGAGCGCCGGCAACATGGCACAAGGGGTGGCCTGGCAGGCGCGGCGGCTCGGGATCCCGTGCCGCGTCGTGGCGCCCGACCATGCGCCGGCGACCAAGCTCGCGGCGCTCGAGCGCCTCGGCGCCGGGGTGGTGAAGGTGCCGTTTCAGGAGTGGTTCGAGATCCTCGCCACCCGCACCTTCCGGGGCATGGAGGGCCTGTTCATCCACCCGGTGAGCGACCCGGCGGTGATCGCCGGCAACGGCACCATCGGCCTCGAGATCCTCGACGACCTGCCCGAGGTGGACGCGATCGTGATTCCGTACGGCGGCGGGGGGCTCTCGACCGGCATCGCCTCCGCAGTGCGGGCGCTCAGGCCCGTGACCCGGCTCTACGCCTGCGAGGTCGAGACCGCGGCGCCGCTGGCGGCCTCGCTGGCGGCAGGCGAGCCACAGCGGATCGACTATCGCCGGAGCTTCGTCGACGGGATCGGCGGCCCGTTCGTGCTCGAGGACATGTGGCCGCTGGTGCGCCGGCTGCTCGACGGCTCGCTGGTGGTCTCGATCGCCGAGGTCGCGGCCGCGGTGCGCACGCTGGTCGAGCGCGCGCGTGTGGTGGCCGAGGGCGCGGGCGCGGCGCCGGTCGCGGCGGCGCTCGCGGGCCGCGCCGGCGCGGGGCGGATCGCGTGCGTGGTCTCGGGCGGCAACCTCGACGCCGCGAAGCTCGCGGTCATTCTCGGTGGCGGCGTGCCGGAGTGAGCGCGTTTCGGCGCCGGAGCCCGCGCGGATCGCTCCCGCGCCGGCCTCAGCGCAGCACGGTGAGCTTCTTCGTCTCCCGGAACCCGGTCCTGGTGTAGTGGATCTCGGTGAAATAGACGCCGCGCGGCATCGCGCGGCCGCGATCGTCGCTCCCGTCCCAGGCCAGATCGTAGAGCCCAGGCGGGAACGAGCGGTCGGCAAGCGTGCGCACCAGCCGCCCGCCCACGTCGTAGATCCGCGCGGTGACGCGATCGGGATGCGCGATCCCGAAGTGCACGGTGGCATGGCCGCTGATCATCGGGTTGTTGAACAGGGCCATGTAGTCGGTCAGCGGCTTGCCTGTTGCTCCCGGGACACCGAGGGGGCAGTCGCCACAGGGAATGAACAGCAGGCACTGTGTCACGGACTCCATCAGCGAGAGGACCCGGTCCATGTAGAAGGCCTTTTCGATGCTCGCATGGTCCACGATGCGGTACATGTACTGGAGGTCGAAGCCGTCGACGAATGACTGGTAGAACTTGCCGGCCTGGACCGGGGTGAAGACGCCCGATACGTACGGCCCGTTCGTTCCGGCGTTCTCGTAGTACGAGCTGACGGACGCGTTGAGGCCGTTGGCCACCCGGTCGAGCACGTCGTTCCCCCACCGGCAGTTGTTCCCCATGGGCGACTCGAAATTGGGCATGGGGCCGGGGTCCGCGGTGGTCATCGTCTCGTACTGGTCGAGGTTTCCCGACCAGGGCTGGTACGAGTACTGGGGGTTGCCGGAGCCGTCGCGCTTGATCGTAACCCCGAGATAGTCGGTGAGCAGGCTGAGATGCTCCGCGAAGGTGCCGGTCGAGCCGGTCTTGTACTCGCTCTGGACGAACCCGCTCCCGCCGATGTAGATCGCGCGCCGCGTCGTGGCGGGTGTGCCGGGAGCCGCGACGGTGAGGAAGTCCTGCAGCAGCACGACGTCGTTCGCCCCACGGTTGATGAACTTGCCGAGCACCCCCATGCTGATGTCGCCCGAGAGGAGCACCAGGACCTTGTAATAGGTGCGCAGCATGTCGGTCGTGGGGCCGAAGCGTGCGTCCTTCCCGGCGGCCAGTCCGTCCGCCAGCACGCCTTCGCGCCCGCCGAGCTGGCCCGCGCCTGTTGTCGGCAGCTCCGCGGCCTTGACCCCGTACATGTCCCAGGTCGTGCCGGGCTGGCCGCCATGGTCGTAGCGCGCGATCGAGGGGTCGGTGCTGATGTCGATCGGGCTCCCGTCGGGGGCGGTGTAGGCCTGATCGCCACGGGCGCGCCAGCCGTTGTGGGCACCGCGGCGGTTGTCGGCGGTGAGTCCCAGTGTGTCGGCGAGGGACACCCAGGCCCGCTCCTCGCCGCGCCGGTCGGCGAGGTCCACGTACAGCATGCAGGCCATCCCTTGCCCGCGTGGTGCGTCGGTGAAGAGCGGGTCCTTCCAGCGGTCGGGGAGCACGCTGAACTCCTGCCAGCGGTGTCCGTCGGTCGAGCCCTCGGTGTTCTGCGGGCTGACGAAGGTGGTCTCGGGGGACATGATGAAGTGGGCGTCGTTCCGGGCCAGCCCTGGAGCACCGTGTCCGCCGTCGTCCTGGGCGCGGAAGAAGTACTCGACGTGGGATCCGGGCGTGAGCAGTCCGTCGGGAATGATCTTGGTCCCTTCCTTGGTGGTCGGGACACCGTCGTAGCCGGCGGCGGCATTCACCCACCCCGGCACGGAGTTGCAGGTGATGTTGGTGCTGTTGACCGGCCCGCTGGCACCCGGATTCACTATGAAGCAGCGATTGTGGCTGACGCCCAGGGTGCTGTACTTCGGATCGTCCTCGTGATAGCAGGCCATCCAGTTGACGGTGCCGAAGAAGTTCACGTTGACGTCGAACACGCCCGCGTTCGACTGCACCGGGAACAGGTTGACCTCCGCCGTGTCGATGCGGGCGCTGTTCCACACGTTCCGGTTCCAGTAGTCCGCGGCGGGGCCGTGAATGCCCCTTCCCATCTCGCCCGGGTTCCCCATGTAGGCCGCCCAGAAGTCCTTCTCCGGATGCGCGGGATCGGAGACCAGTACGCCCGCGAGCGCCTTGTGCGTCGGGTCGGCATCGGTCGGGACGCGGCGCAGGCCGCTGGTCGGATCGCCGATCGTCACGTAGTTGCCGGGGCCCGGCTTGATGCGGAACACCAGGTCGACGCGGCCGAGGCCGGTGGCGCTCTCGATCACGTCGGCGACGACGATCGTCGAGTCACCCGGGATGTCGAGCCGGCTAGCGTTGGCGGTCATTTGCGCCGTGTTGAACCCGGTCCTGATGTAGGCGGCCGCGGTGTCGAACCCGGTGGTCCCCGGGGCCACCGCGGCGCCCGGCACCAGCGAGGTGTTGTCGTTGGCGGGGAAGGTGTCGTTGATCCACTGCCAGATGTCGACGGCGATCGCGCCGTTGGAGTTGTAAGGGTAAGACGCGTTGGACAGCAGCAAGGAGACGTTGTCGAAATAGTCACCGAGCGTGGGCGAGCACGCGCTGCCCGAGACGCCGAAGCGGAAGCACTGCTGGTTCTTGCCCAGGAAGATCCGCATCGAGTCGGGCAGCGCGCCGGGGTTGATGACGCGGATCAAGCCATTCTGCTTCGCGCCCTCCGCGAACTGGAGGCAATGAACTTCGGGATCGAAGAGCTGGAAGCCCGGGACACGGAGTTCGCCCCAGCACACGGTGCCATCGAGCTGCTGCGCCGGATAACTCTGGAACCCGAACGTCCAGGCGTTGCCCGTGAAGAATAGATCGAGGGCGCCAGTGTATACATCGCCAACGATGTAATAGTCATCCTGGGTCTGGGCGGCGACCCGGTCGATGCCGCAGGCGTTGTAGTCGCCGGCGCCGGATGAGGCGAGGAGGATCGTCGGCGAGATGATGCCGTCCATGCGCTCGCGCTCCGGCGTCGCGGTGGTCAGCCCGCCCAGCGCCTCGCCGTGGTCGTGGTCGCCGGCCGAGATCACCACACCCGCCATGTTGCAGAAGCGCTGCGCCGAGCCCGGCGGCCCGCAGATATCCTGGTAGGTGAGCGGGGCGTAGCCGATGCCGCCGGCGAGAGCGTGAGCATGGAAGAACAGCGCGGGCGGCTTGCCGGTCGCGCGCCACTGACCCATGGCCAGTCCCGGCGCGCCGTTGTCGCGGTTGTCGATCTCGGCCGGGTCGTCGAAGAGATTCCAGCCCAGCGCGCCCCCTGCGAGCCCGCTGCCGCCGATCACCACATCATCGAGGACCACGGCCCCTCGGTGGCCCGAATTGAATCTGCCGGAGAGACCCCCGTCCAGGTCGTCGGAGTTTCGATTGGTCTTGCAGCGGAACAGGAGGCGCAGGTACCTGTGCGTCGCCACGCCCTGCGCGGCATAGAAGGGCGAAAGATCCGTTCCGCTGAGCGTGAACGAGCTGTTCGTGTTCCCCGCGACGTGCAGCAGCTCGACGATCGGCATGTCGAGCCGCAACACCTCCGAGAACCAGCGGCGCTCGAGGTCGTAGACGCCATGGGGCGTCGGGCCGGGTGTCTTGTGGCTGCCGTCGGCCAGGTACAGGTCGTCGATGTCGACCGGCACGCCGAGATAGACCATGAACGAGTCCGCGGGCTGGCCGATGCCGGTGTTGGGGACGTAGTTCGCGATCCCGGCGTTGGGTCCCGCCACCGCCACCGGCCCCACCACGGTGGGATCGAACTGGAACCAGCCGGTGCGGGTCGAAGCGACGCTGGTCGCCGAGGTCGACATCGTCGTCTGGTAGAGGAACGAAAGGTCGAGGCTCGCCGAAGGCGAGGTCATCTCGACGTCGCGATAGAGCATCTGATCCATCTGCGATGGATAGCCCGGGAAAATCTTCCCCGTTCCGATGCCGGAGCCGGGGCCGCCGCCGTTTTCGCCGTTGAACTCCATCACCGTGGCGTTGTACGGATTGCCGGTAACCGGATCCACGTAGGTCATGTCGCCGTGGCCGCGCAGTCCGCACCACGCCGAGCCATAGCCATGGAGGGGAGCCCAGGCTGGCTGCGGTGAGTTGGTGCCGGGCAGAAGGATCTGCGACGCCGTGCTGCCGCCATCGACGTGCCAGTAGCTCAGCACCCCGCGCGTGCGGCCGTTGGCGCTGTTGAGCACGTAGTTGCCCTGGTTGCCCATGTCGACCGCCCACCACGGGCGGTCGGTGTCGAGCAGCGTCAGCCCGCCGGTGATGCTGTAGGCGCGCCGCATCGGCCACCAGCCCTGGAGCGAGTCGCTCTCATCGGGCTGGAAATGGTCCCAGTCCCAGAAGCCGCTGTTCTCGGCCGCCGAGCCGCCGGCCCTGGGGCGGAACAGCCCCACGCCGGCGTGGAAGGGCCCATAGCTGAACGTGGTGTGATCGAGCGGATTCTGAGTCTGGATCGAGTGCCCGACCCACGTGCTGTCGTTCACCCCCGTGGCGCGCGCGGGGCCCACGTGCGCAGGGCTGCCAGCGCGCGGATGCGGCAGGTGTGGCGCGGCGAGGCGCTCGACCGGGTCGGAGCCGGCGTCGCCGGAGACCTGCCCGAGCGCGGGGGCGGCGAGGGAAGCCGTCCCGGCAAGCAGAAGCGTGAAGGTGACTCGAAAAACGCTTCGAACCCTATCGCGGTCCATACGGGGAATGGTGGTCCGACCTCCCCTCACCGCAGCACGGTGAGCTTCTTCGTCTCCCGGAATCCGGTCCTTGCATAGTGGATCTCGGTGAAGTACACGCCGCGCGGCATCGCGCGGCCGCGATCGTCGCTCCCGTCCCAGGCCAGATCGTATTCCCCGGGCGGGAACGAGCGGTCGGCGAGGACGCGCACCAGCCGCCCGCCCACGTCGTAGACCCGCGCGGTGACGCGGTCGGGATGCGCGATACCGAAATGCACCGTGGCGTGGCCGGAGCTCATGGGATTGTTGAACAGGGCCATGTAGTCCGCGATTGCCTGGCCCTTGCCGGGCACGTCGAGCGGCAAGATGAAGTAGAAACCGCACAGGCCGGTCTGTGCCGAGATCTGGTTGAGCACGTTCCCGAAGTATCCCAGACGGCCCCGGCTCGTGATGGCGCCGGTGTTGGTGGCCGCATAAAGGTGCTGGATGTCCCACGCGTCGACGTATGACTCGTAGAATTTGCCGGTCTGGACCGGCGTGTAGACCGAGGCCACGTACTGACCGTTGGCGCCGGAGTTGGTGTAGTACGCACTGGCCTGGGCGTTCAGCGGGTTGGAAACCACGCTGAGCACGTCGTTGCCCCACAGACAGGCATTGCCAACCTTGAACGCCGCCGTGGGCAGCGGTCCGCCGGGACCCGGCGCCGCGCCGGTGAAGATGTCGGAGTACTGGGCGAAGTCGCCCGACCACGGCTGGTACGAGTACTGGGGATTCCCGGCGCCGTCGGTCTTGATCGTCACGCCCAGGTAGTCGGTGAGCAGGTGAAGGTGATCGCTAAAGGTTCCGGTCGAGCCGGTCTTGTACTCGCTCTGAACGAATCCATCGCCCGCGATGTACACAGCGCGGCGCGTCGTGTTCGGGTTGCCGGGCGCGGCAACGCTCATGAAGTCCTCGAGCAGGGTGACGTCGTTCTGCCCGCGGTTGATGAACGGTCCGAGAATGCCCGAGTTCAGGTCTCCGGTGAGGATCAGCAGCATCTTGTAGTAGGTCCGCAGCATGGCGGGGGTGGGACCGAGACGCGCGTCCTTGCCGGCGGCGAGCCCGTCGGCCCTGATACCCATACGGCAGCCGAGCTGGCCCGAGCTCGTGGTCACCAACTCGGAAGCCTTGACCCCATACATGTCCCACAATCCGCCCGGCTGACCGCCGTGATCGTAGCGCGCGACCGTCGGGTTGGTGCTGACGTCGATCGGATCGCCGTTCGCATCCGTGATGCAGGCGTCGCAGTTGGCGGCCCAGCCGTTGTGAGCCCCGCGCCGGCTGAGGGGAGTCGCGCCGAGCGAGTCGGCCACCGACACCCACACCCGCTCGTCGCCCAGCCGGTCGTCGAGGTCCACGTACAGCATGCAGGCCATGCCGGCGCCCCTGGGCGAGTCGCTGAAGGTGGGATCCTTCCACCGGTCGGGCAGCACCCCGAACTGCTGCCAGCGGTGACCATCGGTCGAGCCGTTGAAGTCGGTGAGAGACTCGGTGAACTGCGGCGAGACGTACGTCGTCTCGGGCACCATGTAGAAACCCACATCATCGCGCGGCCCGTCCGCCTGGCCACGGAAGAAGTACTGGACGTGCGCGCCGGGGGTGAGTTGGCCGTCGGGGATGATCTTTGTGCCCTCCCGGGTCGTGGGCAAACCGTCGTAGCCCGCGCTGGCATTTGCCCACGCGGGGACGCTGTTGCAGGTGATGTTCGTGCTGTTGACGGGCGCGCTGGAAGCCGGGTTCACCAGGAAGCAGCGGTTGTGTGGGATGCCGAGCGTGATGTACTTCGGATCGCTCTCGTGATAGGTCGCCATCCAGGTGAGAGTGGCGTTGAAGTTCTGGTTGACGTCGAAGACCCCGAGGTTGGACTGGACCGGGAAGATGTTGATGTCGGCGGTGTCCATGCGGGCGCTGTTCCACACATTGCGGTTCCAGAAGCTGCCCGGGCCATGGATTCCCTTCGACATCGTCCCAGGGCTCGCCATGTACTGGCCCCAGAAGCTGTTGTCGCCCGTGCTCACGATGTTGACGGGGTCGGTGGGGACGGGACGCAGGCCGCTCGTGGGGTCGCCGATGGTGTGATAGTTGCCGACGCCGGGCTTGATGCGGAATACCATGTCGACCCTGTCCCCCTGAGAGAAGAGGAGGTCTCCGACCGCGAGCGCCGAATCCCCCGGAATATCGAAGCGGTTGGCGGTACCGGGGGACTGGGCGATGTTCTGCCCCATCTTGATGTAGGCGGCCGCGGTGTCGAAACCGGCGGTCCCCGGCGCGACCGCGGCGCCCGGCACCAGCGAGGTGTTGTCGTTGGCGGGGAACGTGTCGTTGTACCAGGCCCAGATGTTGGCGAACATGCCGCCGGCGAAGTCGGGGAAGGGGGCGTCTGAAATCAGCAGCGACACGTTGTCGAAGTAGGCGCCGGCGGTGCTCGAGCAGGCGCTCCCCGTGATCCCGAAGCGGAAGCACTCCTGATTCTTGCCCAGGTAGATACGCAACGAGTCGGGACGGACGCCCGGGTTCGTGGTGCGGATCAGTCCCGGTTCGAAGTCCTGCAGACACTGGACGTCGGGGTTGTAGATCTGGATGGTGAAAAAGCGGACTTCGCCCCAGCACACGGTGCCGTCCAGCTGCCGCGCCGGATAGCTCTGAAAACCGTACGTCCAGGCGTTTCCGGTGAAGAACAGGTCGAACACGCCGGTGTAGATGTCGTACGCGACATAGTAGCCGTCAGTGGGAGTGGCTCCTGGCAGGTCCACACCGCACGCGTTGTAGTCGCCGGCGCCGCTCGAGGCGAGCAGGATGGTGGGTGACAGGATGCCGTCCATGCGCTCCCGCTCCGGCGTGCTGGGCACGAGCCCGCCCGCCGCCTCGCCGTGATCGTGGTCCCCGGCCGAGATCACGACGCCCGCCATGTTGCAGAACCGCTGCGGCGAGCCCGGCGGGCCACAGATGTCCTGGTAGGTGAGCGGGGCGTAGCCGTTGCCGCCCGTCAGCGGATGGGTGTGGAAGAACACTGCCGGGGGTTTCCCGGTGGCGCGCCACGCGCCCAGCGCGAGCTGATCCGTGGCGGCGCCATTGTCGATGTCGGTGGCGTTCTCGAATGCGCTGGTGCCGACCGCGCCACCCGCGAGCCCGCTGCCGCCGATCGCGACATCGTCGATCATCACCGCGCCCTTGCCGCCCGAGTTGAACTGCCCGGTGGTGCCCCCGGTGAGGTCGTCGAAGTTGCGGTTGGTCTTGCACCTGAACACCAGCCGCAGGTACTTGTGCGTTGCCCCGCCCTGCGCGGCGTAGAGAGCCGACAGGTCCTGGCCCGTGAGGGTGAACGACGTGTTCACGTTGCCCGACACGTGCAGCACCTCGACGATCGGCATGTCGAGACGCAGCACCTCGGAGAACCAGCGCCGCTTGAGGTCGTAGACCCCGTGCGGTGTCGGAC
>Ga0306920_100001694_pt1 | contig 27424 bp, 31 predicted proteins | sample flu12Cox44000170_FD_204666 | JGI IMG/M metagenome (GOLD analysis project Ga0306920, IMG submission 204666) | Lab enrichment of tropical soil microbial communities from Luquillo Experimental Forest, Puerto Rico - flux4day.12C.oxic.44.000.170 (v2)... | ecosystem: Environmental > Terrestrial >... | reverse complement strand
AGCCGTGAGCCCCGGGCTCTCGATGCCGTAGAGGGCGACGAGGTTGGCCTGTGCATGCGCCTGTGGTCCGTGGATGGCGAAGTCACATACCGGCTCGCCGGCGCGGTAGAGCTTGGGGCGGATGCCGGTGTAGTCGGCGTGCAGACGCTCGACCTGGAGGCCCGGATAGTAGCTGCGGATGCTTTCGAGAAATTGGCCGAGCTTCTGCGGATCGAAGCCGTAATCGATATCGCCGATCCAGGCGATGTCGGGGCCGAATTTACAGCGGCCGCCGACGTCGACGGTGGCGTGCAAACCGAGCCAGGCGCCGTCGGGCATGGGATAGATGTGCCGCTTGAAGGGGGAGCGGCCGGACAGCGCGTAGTACTGCCCCTTTGCGTAGTAGGTCTCGGGCGGGCGGTATCCCTCGCCGAAGGCCAGCGTGCGCGCGAGCCGCGTGGCATAGAGGCCGGCGCAGATGACGAGATGCCGGCAGGTGATGGCGCCGGGGCTGTCGCCCCCGGTTGCCAGCCGAAAGCCGCCACCCGCGTCCCGCTCGATCCGCTCCACCGGGCAGCGCAGCACCACTGCGCCGCCGTTGGCCTCGATGTGGCCCGCAAGCGCCAGCATGAAACCGTGGCTGTCAATGATGCCGGTCGAGGGCGACAGCAGCGCGGCGACGCAGGCGACCTCCGGCTCGAGCGCCCTTGCCGCATTGGCAGCGAGCGGCTCCAGGTCCAAGACGCCATTCTTGATGGCCGTCTCGTGAATGGCCGCAAGCTTAGGCAGCTGGCTCTCGTTTGCGGCCACCAGCAGCTTGCCACAGGGCGTGTGCGCCACGCCGTTCTCGGCGCAGAAGGCATAGAGGAGCCCCTTGCCCCGCAGGCACAGCCGCGCCCGCAGGCTGCCCGGCGGGTAATAGAGGCCGGCGTGGATCACCTCGCTGTTGCGCGAGGAGATCTCCGAGCCCATCAGCGCGTGCTGCTCCAGCACCATCGTCTCGTGGCCCGCAAGGCTAAGGGCGCGCGCCACCGCCAGCCCGACGACGCCGGCACCGACGATAATGGTCTCGACATCCGCTGACATGCGCTCACCCCTGCCGCGCCGCCTTCTACACGCCATGCCGCACCCCGCAAGCGCCGGTCGACAAGGTTTGGACACCGCTTGCGTTTGGGACAAACAAAGAACATACCATGGACGGATGTTCCAAGCGACTCACGCTAAGTCTCGGCCGGCCACAGCATAGAGGAGGGCCATCATGAGCCTGCTGCACTCGTCGCCTCGCCAGGCATTCAAGGCCCACACGCACGCCTCCAGTGATCTCTGCCCCTTATGCGAACAACCCATCGCGCAAGATCTCGCCCGGCGCATCGAGGCGAGGCAGCAGGAGCAGCAGCGCGCGGCATTGGAAGCCGCGCGCGCCGAGGCCGAGGCCAAGGTCCAGCAGCGGGTCGCGGCCGCCCTCTCCGAGGCCAAGAAGACAGCCGAGGCGGCCATGCTGAGCACGCATCAAGACTTTCAGGGCAAGCTCGCCCAGGCCGAGCAAGCCAAGGCCAGTGCACAGGCGGAGATAGCCGCTCTCAAGGCAGCGCAAGATGCAGCCATTAAGGCGCGCCTTGCAACCCTCGAGCAGGAGAAAGACGCAGCCGTCCTCGCCGAGCGGACCAAGGCATTTGAGGAAGCACAAGCTTTGCGCCAGAAGCTCGAGGATCTGTCGCGCAAGCTTGAAGGCAAATCGGCCCATGAGCTGGGCGAGGGCTCCGAGATCGACCTGTTCGAGCAGCTGCGCGATGCTTTCCAAGGCGACCGCATTCAGCGCGTTCCCAAGGGCGTAAACGGTGCCGATGTGATCCACGCGGTGGTGCACAATGGGCGCGTCTGCGGCAAGATCATCTACGATGCCAAGAACCGCGACTCTTGGCAGAACGGGTTCGCCACCAAGCTCAAGGCCGACAAGCTGGCCCAGGCCGCAGATCATGCCATTCTCTCGAGCAACAAGTTCCCCAAGGACAGGAGCCAGATCCATACCCAGGACGGCGTGATCATCGCCAATCCCGCGCGCGTGCTGGCCATAGCCGAGATCCTGCGCGACCAGATCGTGCGCATGCATGAGCTGCGCGTCAGCAAGGAGGCGCGGGAAGAGAAGACGGTGGCGCTCTATGCCTTCATCACATCTGACCATTTCAAGCAGCTGGTCGAGCAGGTGCAGGCGCAAGCGGGCAAGATGCTGGACCTCGACAGCAAGGAACAGGAAGCACACCGGCGCATCTGGGACCAGCGCAGCAAGCTCATCCGCACGATCCAGCAGGCGCGCGCCGACCTCATCTTCGAGGTCGATCGCATCATCGGCACGGCAGGTAACGGGCCGGAGGTGTAGACATCGTCCCGGGCGTTTTCGCGGCCGAGCCGCCATCTCCACCCGGATCGGTGCGCCAGGCAGACAAGCTAAGGGACAAAGCCCTAAGTCTTCGTGGCGGCCGCGCGTATGGCGGCGATGTTCTCCGCGTACTTGCCGCCTTTGAACACGGCGGAGCCCGCCACCAGCACGTCAGCGCCAGCACGCGTGCAGTCGCGCGCATTGTCGGCGGTGATGCCGCCGTCGACCTCCAGGTGGATGGATCGTGTCCCGATCATGGCTCGCACCCGCGCGATCTTCTCCAGCATCGCCGGGATGAACTTCTGCCCGCCGAACCCCGGGTTGACGCTCATCACCAAGATCAAGTCGAGCCGGTCGAGCACGTACGCAAGCCCCGTCTCAGTCGTCTGCGGCGTGAGCGAAACGCCGGCTCTCTTGCCGGCGGCGCGGATGAGCTGCAGCGAGCGGTCGAGATGCGGACCTGCCTCGGCATGCACGGTGATGCTGTCGGAGCCGGCCTTGGCGAAGGCCTCGATATAGGGATCGACCGGTGCGATCATCAGGTGCACGTCCAAGGGCTTCCTGGTGTGGGGGCGGATAGCTTCGACAACCCCCGGTCCGATCGAGATGTTTGGCACGAAGTGGCCGTCCATAACGTCCACGTGTACCCAGTCGCAACCCGCCTTGTCGATGGCGCGCACCTCCTCGCCCAGCTTGGCGAAGTCCGCCGACAGGATCGAAGGGGCGATAAGGATCGGGTTGGCCATCTCGTCTCGCTCGCGTTGGCTTGGCGCTTTCGCTTAAACGGGCACCATCTCTTGATCCCGCTTGGGGATGAGATCGTAGGGCAAGGCGAAGCCCGGCATGGCCTTGAGCCGGCGCGACCACGCCTCCACGTTGGGCCAGCGCGCGATATCCATGCCACCCTCGGCCACAAATACCATGCGTCCCCAGCAGCCGATGTCAGCAATGGTACAGGATTCGCCGACCAGCCACGCGCTGACTTGCAATGACTGGTCCATGAAGTCGAGTGCCGCCTCGGCAAGGGGGCGCAAGTGCGCCATAACCGCCGGGTCCACCGTGCGGAAGCGGCTGAAGTGGCGCACCCGAGCGATGTTCTGGATGGCGTCCGCTTCCCAGGCGAGCCACTCGCGCGCCCGCCAGCGCTCCGGCTCGCTGCCGCCGTCGAACTTGCCGGTGGCACGCGCCAGATAGTCGAGGATCACGTTCGATTGCACGATGGTGAGCCCGCGGTGGCGCAGCGCGGGCACCTGCCCGTAGCGGTTGACCGCCAGGTAGCCCGGCAATTTCTGGGCCCCGGTCTTGAGGTTCACGGTTTTGAACGCATAGGGCACGCGCGCCAGCGCCAAGAACAGCATCGGCTTGTAGCTCGAGCTCGACGTGAAGCTGCCGTAGACCGTGAAGCGGTCGTCCATCGTGAACTCCCGGGAGGCGATGAGATGAGGCGATGAGATTGAGCACGAGCCGGCAACCTACCCCCAATTTCGCCGCAGGGCTCCCCCACCGCTACCTATTGCCCACTGCCGTCTATCAAGCTTCTCAGCTTCGCCACCAGCTCCTCATCGCTGTCCTGGAAACCCATCGTGCCGACGAGCCGGTTGGTGCGGTCCATCAGATAGACATAGGCCGAGTGCACGATGGTGTAGGTGCCGTCGTCCTCGGGGATCTTGTTGTGGAAGGCCTTCCAGCTTCTCGCCGCGGAAGCGATCTGCACCTCGGTGCCCGCGAGGCCGATGATGCGCGCATCAAACGCGGAGAGATATTGGCGCAGCTCTTCCGGCGTGTCGCGCTCCGGGTCAACGCTAACGAATACGATGGTCAAGCGATCGGCATCCGCCCCCAAGCGCTGCAGCGCATTGCTGATTGCCATAAGGGTCGTCGGACACACGTCGGGGCAATGCGTATAGCCGAAGAAGATGGCGTAGGGTCGACCGGCCAGCGCGCTACCAAAGAAGGGTTTGCCGTTGTGATCGATCAGCTCAAAGGTCGGTCCGGCATTGCCGCCCGACTGCGCCATCGCTTGGGCGCTCATGGTGACGCCGAGCCACGCGGAGAGCACGACGCATCCGAGCGTGGCGCAGAGGCGCGTTGAGACCCGGCACGCGGATCTCCCTCTTGCAGCGTGCATGCGTGCCGCACCTCCTATTTGCGACTGCCTCGCCGGCTCGCCCCCTCTCTACGCATCAATGCGTGTGCTGCGGCTTCCCCTCGCCGGACCGCGCGCCGATCGGCTCGACACGATACTCGACCTCGACCGAGCCCGCCTTCTCAAACTGCAGCGTGCCCTTGACGGGCCGCCCCTGTTGCAAGGCCTGGCGCAGGCCGGTGAACATGAGGTGATAGCCGCCGGGCTTCAGCTCCACCGTCTGTCCTGGCTTGATTTCCAGCCCCCTCTCGAGCTTGCGCATCTTCATGACCCCATCGGTCATGCTCATCTCGTGCACTTCGACGGCGGTCGCGATCGGCAGCGATCCACCGACCAATCGGTCGGCCTCTGCGCCGGTGTTGGTGATCTTGAGGTAGGCGCCGCCGACCTTGGCGCCGCCCGGAGTAGCACGGGTCCATGGCGCCTCGATCACGAGCCGACCGACTTTGTAGACCGTGTCGGCGGCAGTCTCGGCCAAGGTTGCCGCTGCCGCCCGCGGCGCGCCCGCGAGGCTCGAGTGCGCGCTGAGCGCCAAGGAAGCGGGGAGGGTGTTCGCGGCGCAGGCCGCGGCAAGCAACAGCGTTATAGCCTTCATGACGATCGATACCTGTCGGGTGCAGCGATGAGGGGGGTGAAGCGGACCGGCAAGCTCCGATGCGGCTGCAAGCCATAGCCCGCCAGGACTTGGTGCCATCAAGGATGCGCCGGCGGCCCGCGGGCCGGCGGATGGGCGACCCGCAACGGCCACGCCTCAGCAACATCAGCGTGGAATAAGCGCGGCCGAGCGGCAGCGGGCACCAACAGGGTTGCCAGCGGGCTCGCGAGCATGAAGGCGCCGACGAGGCCGGCGCAAACCGGGCAACCCGCCGCATGGTCGGGCGGGGGCGCGTGCGGCAGATCGGAGACCGGGGTCGACGTCTCGCCCGATCCTGTCCGACACAGGCTCGTCAGATCGGCGAGGAGGACGCGATACTGCCGCGCGGCATCTGCCATAGCCAGGCCGTGGCGCACTAGCACGTGCGCGTGCAAGAGCACACCCATTGTCGCCAGAATGCCGATCCAGGCTCGCGGACGCATCGGACCTCATGCTCAACTCAACAATGCACGCGCGCCCGCCTGGCGCAATGCGGCAATGCGCTTCATGCTTCTGTCGCCCGTCGCCACGGCGCGCGATTTGTGCCACAAAATATGGCGAAGGACGCAGATCATCGGCAGCGAAGCAGGGAGCGTTGCAATGCAGTTCGTGTGCGAAGCCCCGCCAAAGACCTGGTTCCGCATCGAGACGGAAGGAGAAGCGGCACTGGAGTCACGCGCCATGAACCACGCAGTGGAGAAATACTTCAAGCAGGCCTACCAGCAGGCCACCAAGGCTTACGTGCCGCCCAAGACTGGGCTCTACTTCGAGCAGAACATCGGCCTAAAGGCACACATCCAGCGCGTGATGCCCCGCTTCCTCACGCTGCGCGACGCAGAAGGCAACGGGCTCGTCACCGCGATGCTGCCACCGACCGGCCAGGACGAGAGGGCGTTCCGGCCGATCATCGTCGGCAGCAGCAACAGCGATCCCTATCCGGAGCACGGGGACGCCATCCGTACGCTCGCCGCCCATTACGGCCTCACCCTCGATCCCGGGCGCTGTTATCCCTATCGGCGCGGGTGAGCCCAAAAACTTTGGGTGCACTGGCACCGCACTTCGCTGCACGCTCCAAACCGACGAGGGTGAGCATGTCGACCATGCTGGAGGAACGCGGCCGCTCTTCGACAGGCTCGTGGCGACCCACTCGGGCGAGATGGTCCAAGTCCGTCAACTCGGCTAAGCTGCGGGCTGAGGCGCTTTCGATGGCCAGCACATAGCACGCACCGAGCAGGGGCCGGACATGCGCCTCCTCTTCATTAATCCCAACACCAGCGCGCATTTGACGGAGCTCGCTGCCCGCGTGGCCCGTGGCGTCGCCCGCCCCGAAACCGAGATCGTGCCCGCCACCGGCCGGTTCGGTGCGCGCTACATCACCTCCAGGGCCGCGGCTGCCATCGCCGGCCATGCCGTGCTCGATACTTACGCACGCGACGGCAACGGTGCGGACGCGGTGATCATCGCTTGCTTCGGCGATCCGGGCCTCTTCGCCTTGCGCGAGCTGGCACCGGTCCCCGTCGTCGGCCTGGCGGAGGCCGCTTGCCACCTCGCCTCCACGCTCGGGCGCAAGTTTTCCATTGTCACCGGCGGCCATCGTTGGGGGCCGATGCTGGAGGAATTCGTTGCCGCCATTGGCCTGGCCGCCAACCTGACCTCGGTGCGGACCGTGGACGCTGGCGGTGCCGACATCGCCGCCAAGCCGGACGCCGCGCTCGAGCCCCTTGCGGCTGCCTGCCGCGCGGCCGCCCAGCAGGACGGCGCTGAGGTCGTGGTGCTGGGCGGTTTGGGCCTTGCCGGACTGGCCGAGCGCATCCACGCCGGGGTACCCGTCCCCCTCGTCGACAACGTCGTGGCCGCCGTCAAGTTGGCCGAGGCTGCCGCCACGCTGGGGATCGGCAAGGCCAAGTCCGGCTCGTTCGCGGCTGCCACACCCCTCAAGACCACAGGGCTCTCTCCCGCCCTCGCGGCCCTCATCGAAGGTCGCAACGGTCTATAGCTTCCTCTCCTTGAGATCCTGCGCCAGGTAGAGCCAGGGGTGGAGCTCACGGTCGCGGGCCTGGAACGCGGCAATCTGCGGCTCGCGGGCCCGCGTCAGCTCGATTTGGTCGAGACCCTTGAGCATGCGCTCGCGCAGCAGGGCGTCGACGGTGAAGGGCGTCTCCTTGCCGCCGGGCGAGACGACGACGCAGCGGGTCAGATCGACGGTGATCTTGCCCCTGCCTTGGCTAGCCTCCACCTCGGCGGCAAGGTCCTCGACCACGCTTGCGGGGACGACCACCGGCAGCAGCCCGTTCTGGAAGCAGTTGTTGTAGAAGATCGGCCCGAAGCTCGGCGCGATCACGCAGCGGATGCCGAAGCTCTGCAGCGCCCACACGGCGGCCTCGCGCGAGCTGCCGCAGGCGAAGTTGTCGCCCGCGATCATGATACGAGCCCCGCGATAGGGTGGCTTGTTAAGGACGAAGGCGGGATCCTCTGACCCGTCGCGGCTATATCGCCAGGACTCGAACGCGTAGCGGCCGAGATCGGCCTTTTCGAGGTCGCGCAAGCGCTCGATGCGAATGATGATGTCGGTGTTGACGTTCGCTCGCAGCAGCGGCGCCGCCACGCCTTCCAGAACGGTGAACGCTTCCATCTCGATGCTCCCGGCCCAATGCTGGCCCCAATTCACATGCCACGCACGTCGACGATGCGTCCGGCGAGCGCGGCGGCCGCGGCCATGGCGGGACTGGCGAGATGCGTGCGGGCACCCGGCCCCTGGCGACCGACGAAGTTGCGGTTGGAGGTGGAGACGCTGCGCTGGCCCGGGGGAACCGTCTCGTTGTTCATGGCGACGCACATGGAGCAGCCGGGCTCGCGCCACTCAAAGCCGGCCGCCTTGAACACCTGGTCCAGGCCCTCCGCCTCGGCCTGACGCTTGACGTTCTCGGAGCCCGGGACCACCCAAGCCCGCACCGTGTCCGCAACCCGGCGCCCCTTCGCCACCGCTGCCGCCGCGCGCAGATCGGAGATGCGGCTGTTGGTGCAGGAACCGATGAACACCCAGTCGACCGGCGTGCCTGCGATCGGCGCACCAGGCCTCAACCCCATGTAGTCGAGGGCCGTCTGCAGCGCCCTGCGCCGGTCTCGATCGCCGACCGCTTCGGGGTCGGGGATGTGCCCATCCACCCCGACGACGTGCTCGGGGCTCGTGCCCCAGGTGATCTGTGGGGCGATCTTGCCGACGTCGATGGCAACCTCCCGATCGAAGACGGCGTCGGGATCGCTGGGCAGCGTGCGCCAGTCGGCGACGGCGGCCTCCCACGCATCGCCCTTGGGACAAAACGCTCGATCCTTCAGATGCGCGAACGTCACCTCGTCCGGGGCGATCATCCCGCATTTGGCGCCGAGCTCGATGGAAAGGTTGCAGATGGTGAGCCGGCCCTCGATGTCGAGCGCGCGAATAGCACCGCCCGCATATTCGACGGCGTACCCGGTGCCCCCTGCCGCACCGATCACCCCGATCAGGTTCAGGATCATGTCCTTGGCCGTGACACCGGGCGGGGGTGTGCCCTCGAAGCTGACGCGCATCAGCCGGGGCCGGCGCTGAACGATCGTCTGCGTCGCCAGCACATGCACGACCTCGCTTGAGCCGATGCCAAACGCCAGCGCGCCCATGCCGCCGTGGGTGCAGGTATGACTGTCACCGCACACCAGCAGCGTGCCGGGGAGCGTCAGGCCCAGCTCGGGCCCCATCACGTGCACGATGCCCTGGCCGGGCTCGCCGAGGTCGAAGAGGCGCACACCTGCCGCCTTGGCGTCCGCCCGCATGCTGTAGAGGCGCGGCGCAAGCGCCGGATTGGTCTTCGCGGTGCGGCCGGGAAGCGTGGAGATGACGTGGTCGAAGGTGGCGAAGGTCAGCTCGGGATTGTGGACGGGCAGGCCCCTCTCTTTGAGCACCCTGAACGCGTGCGAACCGCCGTCGTGCATGAGATGCCGGCTGATGTGCAGCAGCGCATAACCGTCGCCGAGCTCGCTCACCACGTGCCGGTTCCAGATCTTCTCAAACAGCGTCTGGGCACCCATTCCTGCCGTCTCCTACCCGCCGCGTTTATCCGTCATCCTCTCACCTCGATCGTGGCGCCGGTTGGGCGTCGCACAATTCTGGCAAGCATCAGCATCCCCTCAAGCAGCGCGCTGTCGCCCATCAGCAACGCACCTGGTGCACCTCGATGATGTTGCCGTCCGGATCATAAAAGAAGATCTGCTCCCAGCCCTTCATGGCCCAAGTGCCGAAGTCGGAATAGGGAATGCCTTTCTGCTTGAGCCGGCGCTTGAAAGCCTCAATGTCGTCGGTGCGGAAAGCGATGTGTCCACGTTCAACCGGGTTGATGGCTTGGCCGGTGCGGAAGCTCACGCCAAAGTCCTTCTCGGCCAGGTGCAATTGCGTAATGCCATCGGTGACGAAGGCCACCTTGCCGGGGTAGCCGCCCTCGGGCGTGCGGCTCTCGTTGAGCCCTGGCTCGGGCGTCAAATCGAGCACCGTGCGATAGAACGCCTCCATGGCCGAGACGTTGCTTGAGCACAGGTTCACATGGTGCAGCTTGATCTTCATGGGCGTTGCCCCGTTCTGTCAGTGGCGGACTGGCGACTGCCGCATGATAAAGAGGCGCAACCGGCATCAAAAGCTGCAGATATTCCACAGCTGGCGAGCGCGCAGATCATGGGACCCTGCGCAGGGGAGCAGGTGCCGGCTCACGGTATAGTATCGAGTGTATGGTATTGGTTGTTCGCTCGCCGGCTGGCGTCAAGGGCGCGGGGCCGGCACACCCGATGGGGAAGGGGCAACGAACGGGCTCCAGCCATCGCGCTGGTTGCCTGCTGCAAATGCCGCATCCCTGCGGCCAAGGCAGAAGGGCCGGCGCCGTCGCGGGGGTGGCGCGGCAGGCGCCCAGCCGCAACGTCGGCCGGCCTGCCACACCGCGTCGGCCATCTCACAGCGAGAGGGGCCCTGTTGCCAAGTCGCCCGCCAGTTTGTAAGCCCGCTTCACGAAGCTTTCCGGTCCAGGAGCACATCTCAGCCATGGCCTCCCACCCCGCTGCGGCGCGCCCGCCTGCCCACTGTCGCGATATGACGGAGGTTCGCACCGAGATCGATCGCATCGACCGGATGTTGGTCGACGGCATTGCCGAGCGCTTCGGCTACGTGGAGCGGGCCTGGCAGCTCAAGCTCGACGCGCGAGAGGAGGCCAACGTGCCCTGGCGCAATCAACAGGTGATCGACAAGGTGCGCGCCCGCGCGTCCCAGACCGGCGTGCCGCCCGATCTCATCGAGGCGCTCTGGCGGCAAATGATCGGCTGGTTCATCCAGTACGAGGAGGAGAAGCTGCGTCCCAGGCTCGAGGGCCAATCGCGCTGACAGGCGCGTCCAAAGCACCTCGTTGCCGGGCGCCATTCCACCCATGACGCCGGTCGATCTGAAGTCCGTGCTGCTGACGGCGCTGCTCAACCCCGCGGTGATCGCCATCGCCTTCTGGATGGGCCGCAATGCGGATCAGTGGCAGAAGCTTCCGGTGGCTGCTTTCGCCGCGGCGCTGGTGGGCTCCGCGTTCGTCTATCTGGCGGCGCGGCTCGACATCGCTGGATTGGGCGGCGTGGGTCGAGCCGCCGCGGGCGTCTTCACGACCCAATTCTTGGTGGGCCTGGCCTGGGCCTACCTCGGGCGGCGTTGCGGGCGCCACGGCTCGTGATCGCACTTCGCCTCTGGCTCGTCGGCACAGGCATCGTCCTCTTCGCACTCGCGGTGTGGGCGTTCGCGCCGGTGCTGCTCTTCCTCATGCTGCTCACGGCCGGCCTCGGCGCCATCAGCGCCCTCATGATCGGCATCGCGCGCGCCTTCGCGGGTTGGCGCCAACGGCGGCGCGGCATCACGCCGCGAGCGCACCGACCTCGGTGACGCACGCTTGCCCTGGCCGCGGCGCCGACAGCGCCCTCTCCAGCAGCATGACACCACGCACGTCGCCACTGGGCAGGATCGTGAACCCGGCCTTGCGCGCCAGCGCCAGCATGCGGAAATTGGTCGCTAGCGTCTCACCCATCATGCGGCGCACGCCCGCTTCGGCGGCGCGGCAGGCCAGCCTGCCGAGCAGAAGGCTCGCGAGCTTCCTGCCCTGCCACGGCTCGGCCACCGAGACGGCGAACTCGGCCGCTGTCGGGTCGGGCTTGCGCACATACCGGGCCTCGGCGATCACGATCTCCCGCCCGTCCACGAACACCTCCGCGACCAGCGCCAAATGGTCGGCGTAGTCGATTTGCGTGAAGTGCCGCATCAGTTCCGGCGGCAGCTCGCGCATGCTGGTCATGAAGCGGTGGTAGCGCGCAGGTGGCGATAGGTCGCGGAAGAACTGGTCGGTGAGGTCTGCGTCCTGCGGCAACACCGGCCGGATGACGATGCGTTCTCCGCCAGCCAAATGCACCACGTCGATGAGCTCGGCCGGATAGCGGTGGATCTGGTAGGTCATGGTGCGGCCCTCCGCCAGCGCTCAGGCGCAGGCCCTCTCAGGTTGGCGAGCGGCGGAAGCGGGCCGCTGCCAGGCCGCCCCCACCGTGATCACCGCATCCTTGAAGGCGTAGACGAGGGCAAGTCCGGCCTTGTCCAGCACCACCGATTGCCCAGCCGCCAAGATCAAGTCGCGCGGATCGCGCTCCTGCGTCACCCAGGCTGCGCCCCGGACGCAGGCAATCTCCACGCCCTTGGCATTCTCGATGCGATGCACACACCGGGCCGCAAGAGCGATTGATTCGAGGCTGAGCTGTGCCAGCATGATGCCCTCCTATGCATGCCTTTGACGCATACAGTGCTCATCGAAGCGGAGCTCGGATTCGCTTGTAAAGCTAGAAGTACAAGTGCATTCTGCGCGGCACAAACGATCATTTCTCATTTCATGCATGAGCGGACGTAATGCACAAGCGACGCTTCAATCTGCCGCCGCTGGACCTCATCCAGGGCTTCGAGGCGGCGGCGCGCAACCTGTCCTTCACCAAGGCGGCGGAGGAGCTCTTCATCACCCAGTCGGCCGTCAGCCGGCAGATCCGAGCGCTGGAGGACCATCTCAACGTCGCCCTGTTCGAGCGGCGCCACCGCGCCCTGGTGCTGACCGAACCGGGGCGCATCCTCGAGCGCGCCGCCACAGAGCTGTTGGAGCGGCTGCAGGAAGTCGCTGACCGCCTGCGCACAACCGGCGCTGCGCCCCACCTCACCGTCACCACCACTAGCGGGTTTGCCTCGCTGTGGCTCATCCCGCGACTGCGCGGGTTCACCGCGCTGCAGCCTGAGGTCGATGTGCGCATCTCTGCCACCTACAAGACGATCAATCTCGAACGCAGCCTGGTCGACGTAGCGGTGCGCTACTGCGCACCGGAGGAGGCGCCCGAGGGCGCCACGCGCCTTTTCGGCGAGGAGCTGTTCCCCGTCTGCAGCCCGACGCTGCTCGACGGCAGCCCGCGCCCCCTGCGGAGGCTCAAAGACCTGGAACATCACGTGCTGCTGCACATGGACGGTGCCTTTGGCTTTCTCGACTGGGGCACATGGCTGGCCGCGCAGGGGTGTCCCGATCTCAAGCCCGCCGCCTCGCTCCGCTTCGACGGTTACGAGCGGATGATCGGGGCGGCCCTCAGCGGCCAAGGCGTCGGCATGGGGATTGGCCGCCTCGTGAGCGGTCTCATGGAGGAGGGCCGGCTGGCCGCTCCCTTCAGCAAGAGCCTTGTGGGACAGCGGGCCTACTACGTCATCCGCTCGACCCTGACCGGGACGCGGCCGCACGTGCAGGCCTTCGTCGACTGGCTGGACGGGGAGGCCAAGGCGGTGGTGCTTGGGCAGGGCCGGCTCAACTCCCCACCACCAGCGGCGACGTCAGCCGCCGCAAGGCCGCGAGCACGCTCAGCGCGGTGATGCGTCCGGTGCGCGGATTGTCGGGACTGGGAATGTTCTCGATCGTCATGGTAAGATCGCAAGAATCGGACCGCAGGGTGACGGTATGCGTGTTGCGCGTCACGCGCGGGTCGGCCCACACCTCTACGCGAGTACGGTCCGGCCCAATGCCGGCAAGCGACAGCGCCACGGCCACGTTGACGTTGGCCGGGAAGCCGACGATGGCCTCACGCGCGCTGCCGGCGAAGACTTGCAGCGGCTCTTTCAATCCCTCCAGCGATAGCCCACGCTTTGCGAGCAAAGGCGCCCCGGCAAGCCCAGCCGGCGGCTTGCGCGTGACGATTTGCGCAAAGGTGATTTTGCCCTCGGCTGCGGCGCGCACCGCGTCGAGACCCAGCAGCGCGCCGGTCGGCACGACGATGCGCGCCCCTGTCTTGCGCGCGAGATCGAGGAGCTGCATGTGGTCGAGCAGCGCCCCCACCGACAGCGGCATAAAGATGCGCCCGCGCGCAATGGCGGGCTCGGCAACTTCCAAGAAGTGCCGTGCAGGCAAGCACTCCACGACCACGTCGGCCGCATCGGCAAGGGCCGGGAGGACGACCAGCGGAGGCGGAGCCCGGAAGCTAGCCGTGGCCTGCCGCGCCTTGGCTTCATCGCGCACCGATGCAGCTACGAGCGCCAGCCCCGGCACCTCGCCAGCATCGACGCGACGCGCCACGGGCAGTCCAATTGCTCCGAGGCCGGCGATAGCCAGCTTGTTTGGTCCCCGACGTGCGTCCATCTACCACCCCTGCCGCTCCTTTGCCGCAGCCGTGGCGCCTGCTGAGCTGTCTGCGTCACGGCACACCGACATTGCCCCGCTGCGATCCCCGCAACAAGTGCGAGGGCGCGCCGGCGAGCGATCGCGACCCCGCGTGCTCATATGAGCTCGCTGCCGCAGAAGCGATATTTGCGCGAGCAGAACTCGCAGGTGACGGTGATCCCCCCGTCCGCTTCGCGCATGCCCTCGAGCTCGGCGGGGCCGAATTGGCGCAAGTAGGTGTGGATGCGCTCGCGCGAGCAGCGGCACGCGGCGGCAAGGCTCGCCGGGGGCGTTACGATGACGCCCTCCTCGTGGAACAGCCGGTAGAGCAGGCGCTGCGGCGAAAGCACGGGATCGAGCAACTCGTGATCCTCCACGGTAGCCGCGAGGTGGCGGGCGCGGTTCCAGTTTTCCCTGTCGTCGTCCTCGCTTCTCGAAGTGTCGTCGCGCTTGCCGCCCGCGCCCGGCAGCTGCTGGATCATCAGGCCGCCGGCGCGCCAGTGCCAAACCCGCGCGCCTTCCCCCTCGCCGCGCCCGTAGTGCCGCGCCACGGCCAGGCGGATGAAGGTCGGCAGCTGCTCGGATTGGCGGAAATAGGTGTGCGCGGCATCCACGAGGGGCTCGTGATCCAGTGCGACAATCCCCTGATAGCGCTCCTTGTCCGCGCCGCGGTCGATGGTCATGGCGACGTGGCCCTTGCCGAGCAGCGCACCCTGGTCGCCGCGGCCCCTGGTCTCGGCGAGCCCGGCGTCGGCCTTGTCGAAGCTGGCGTAGCCGCGCAGCCGGCCGGGCGCCACGAAGTCGGCCACCAGAAAATCGAGGGGTCCATCGGTCTTGGTCTGCAGGATCAGCTTGGCCTGGGCCTCGCTTTTGAGCGCGCTGCCCAACATGGCCGTGAGCGTCAAGGCTTCGCCAAGCGCGTGGCTGACGGGCTCCGGATAGGCGTGCCGCGACAGCACGGCGTCCACCACCGAGCCCAGGCGGATAACGCGGCCGACCACGTCCGAGCGCACCGTGCGGAACGGGAGGACCAGATCGTCCTCGGCCTGCGCGAGATTGTGTGCGTCCTCCATGTGGCCCAGATCAATCCACTCCAAGGCACCACGCCAGGATGGCCTTTTGCGCGTGCAGGCGGTTCTCGGCCTCGTCCCACACCACCGACTGCGGTCCGTCAATAACGGCCGCCGACACTTCGAGGCCGCGGTAGGCCGGCAGGCAGTGCATAAACAGGGCCCCCGGTGCTGCCGATTTCATCAACTGCTCGTCGACGGCGTAGGCGCCCAACAGCTGCTTGCGGCGAGGCGCGTCGTGCTGGTGACCCATGGATACCCAGGTGTCGGTCACCACACAGTCGGCGTCGGTGACGGCCTCGCGCGGGTCGTCGGTGAGCAGGATCTCGGCGCCCGCCCGCTTGGCCCAGGCGAGCACCTCGTTCTCAGGGTTGAGCTGCGGAGGGCAGGCGATCGCAAGCTTGAACTTGAATTGCGCCGCCGCATGGATCCAGGACGCAGCCACATTGTTGCCGTCGCCGGACCAGGCGATCCGACGCCCCTCGATAGGCCCCTTGGCCTCCTCGAACGTCAGGATGTCGGCGATGATCTGGCAGGGGTGCGTGCGGTTTGTGAGACCGTTGATGACGGGCACCGTGGCGTTGTCGGCATACTCGGTCAGCGTCGCGTGCTTGTTGGCGCGGATCATGATGGCATCGACGTAGCGGGAGACGACCTTGGCGGTATCGGAGATGGGTTCGCCGCGACCCACCTGCAAGTCAGCCTGGTTCAGCGCCAGCGACTGACCGCCAAGCTGCCGCATGGCGACGTCGAAGGACACCCGCGTGCGCGTCGAAGGCTTCTCGAAGATCAGCATCAACACCATGCTCTCGACGCCGGCGGGTTTCAGTTCGGCAGGTACGCGCTTGCCGCCTCGCTTCATGGCGTGACCCATGTCAACGATGCGCCTCAGGGTCTTGGCGTCGATTGCGTTGATATCCAGGAAGTGTCGCGGCGGCATGGCGGCGGCGATTGCTCAGCTGGCGCAAACCTCATGAGAGTTTTGCGATGGGCTTGGCCACACTCTTCAGCGCCGCCGACAGTCGCTGCGCCGCCTGTGAGATCTCCGCGTCGGTGACGTTGAGCGGTGGCAGCAAGCGCACGACGTTTTCGCCGGCGCCGACGGTGAGCAGCTTTTCACCAAGGCACGCACCCACGACGTCACCCATCGGCGGCTTGACCTTAATGCCGGCGAGTAGGCCGCTGGCGCGCACCTCCTCGACGACGTCGGGATGTTCATCCTTGATGCGCGCCAACTGCTGCTTGAGGCGCAGACCGGCGGCGGCGGCGCGCTCGAGGAAGCCCGGCTCCAGCACCGCGTCAAGCACGGCGTTGCCCACCGCCATCGCCAGGGGGTTGCCGCCATAGGTGGAGCCGTGGGTGCCGGCGACCATGCCCTTGGCTGCCTCGTCGGTGGCCATGAAGCAACCGACCGGGAAACCGCCGCCGATGCCCTTGGCCACCGCCATTACGTCCGGGGTGATTCCCGCCCACTCATGGGCGAACAGCTTGCCGGTGCGGCCCATGCCGCATTGCACCTCGTCGAGCACCAACAGCAGTCCGTGCTTGTCGCACAGCTCGCGCAGCCCCTTGAGGAACGGACTGGAACCAACGCGCACGCCGCCCTCGCCCTGCACCGGCTCCACCATGACGGCGGCGGTGTTCGGGCCGACGACCTGCGTCGCCGCCTCCAGATCGCCGAAGGGAACGATGTCGAAGCCGGGCGCCGGCTCGCCGAAACCCTCCAGATACTTCTCGTTGCCCGCAGCCGCGATGGTGGCGAGCGTGCGGCCGTGGAACGCACCCTTGAAGGTGACAAAGCGCCAGCGTTCGGGATGGCCGCTGGCGAAGTGATAGCGCCGCGCCAGTTTGATGGCTCCCTCGCAGGCTTCGGCACCGGAGTTGGTGAAAAACACCTTGTCGGCGAAGGTCACCTCGCACAACCGCTCGGCGAGGCGGTCCTGGCCGGGGATGCGGAAGAGGTTGGAGCAGTGCCATAGCCTTTGCGCCTGCGCGGTGAGCGCATCGATCAGCTTGGGGTGGGCGTGACCCAGCGCGTTGACGGCGACGCCGCTGGCGAAGTCGAGATAGCGCTCGCCCGTCGTGGCAACGAGCCAGGCGCCCTCGCCCTTATCGAAGGCAATGTTGTGACGGGCGTAGGTGGGCATGACGGCCGGCGAAGGGCCGGCAGACGCCGTCGCCGACCGAGATTGGGCGGGAGTTTGGGCAGCTTTCACGGAAGGGGTGGACATGGGCAAGACCTATCTGGCTCGGCTTGAGAAAACAAAAAGCCGCGCTTCACGCGCGGCGCTGATCGGGACCCGTCAACGGTCCGTCATCGCAGCCGCGCGCGCGGGCGAACACTGCGGCGTCGCTTGTTGATGGGATAGGTCATGACTGAGCTTTTATGCGGTGCGTGGCTTGCCGTGTCAATGCCGTTGCAATGCGGAGCGCGGGGTGGGAAGCGGGCGATGCCGCGCAAGGAGCGCTGCGCGTCCCCCTGCCGGGCGCTGCGCCGATTGCGACCCGCAAAGGTGGGATGGCTCGAGCGAGCCTCACCCGAGTGCGGCGGCTGTTTCACCCGTAACAGGCAGCCCTAGTCGCCGACGATAAGACGCGCGTCCTGCTGCCCTGGTAAGGCGGTCCGAGGCAGCCAACCCGCCCTAAGTCTAGAAATGGTCCCAACCGAGACGGTCTAGCGTCAGCGGCCGTCCGTCGCGGCCTTCGATGACAATGCCGCTGCCGCTGAGCATGCTGCCAACAGGGCTCACAGGGACGCCGGCGCCGACCGCCGAGACTAGGAAGGCGCCGGTGTTGGCCGCGGGAACCGCGGCCAACACCTCGTAGTCGTCGCCGGCAGTCACCGTCTCGACAGCGAGCGCGGGATCCGCGGCGACCGCCTTGGCGGCGGCGGGGGAAAGCGGCACGTCCGCGAGCCGCACCTTGCCGGCACAGCCGCTCGCCCTGCACATGCGCGCGAGGTCCTTGGCAAGGCCGTCCGACACATCCATGGCGGCCGAGGCGTGCGCGCGCAGCGCCCCTGCCAGGGCAAGTCGTGGTTGCGGCCGCAGGAAGCGATGGATGAGATGCTTGACCGCATCGGGCGTCAGCCCCCAGCGATCAGCCAATGTCCCGTCCTTGCGCAGCGCTAGCCCGAGGGCCGCATCGCCAAGCGTGCCGGACACGAACAGCACCTCGCCCGGTTGTGCGGTACCGCGCCGCACCATGCGGCGCGCCTCGACCGTGCCGAGAAGCGTGATCGTGATCGTCAGTGGGCCGGGCCGCCGGTCGGTGTCGCCGCCGAGGAGATGGCAGCCAAAGGCCGCCTGCGCCGCCTCGAGCCCGGCCGCGAAGCCCTTGAGCCAGGCGGCCGTGGGTGCCTGGGGGAAGGACAACGCCATCAGGTAGCCCAGCGGCCGCGCGGCCTTGGCGGCGAGATCGGACGCGTTTACCGCCAGCGCCTTCCAGCCGATATCCTCGGGCGCATCGTCGGCGAGGAAGTGCACACCCTCCGCCACCGGATCGGTTTTGAGCACCAGCTCGGTGCCGGGCTCCGATGCAATCAATGCGCAGTCGTCCTCAAGGCTGAAGGCCCCGGGGGCACCCTGCGCCAGCGGTGCCAGCAGGCGGATGATGGCCTCTTCGCCTTGCAACCTCTGGTCTTGGGGCTCGGTCGTCATTGCACGCTCAACCGCTTCACATGCTGGCGAAGGCCCCCAGAAGGCAGCTCATCGCCACCGCCGACCCAGTATGTAATGCCGGCCCGGGTGGCCGTCGCGATTGATTGCCCGAACTGCCGACCAAGTTGCCCGGCGGATCAGTCGCCATTGCCCCGCTCCGGCGGCCCCCGCTCCGGCAAGTCGCCCGGGCGGAGCTTGCGCGCGAGGGCGTCGAGCACGCCGTTGACGACGCGCGGCTCGTCGCCCTCAAAGAAGGCGTGGGCCACGTCGATGTATTCGCTGATGACGACGCGTGAGGGCACATGGGCGAGCTCAATCAGCTCGAAGGCGCCAGCGCGTAGGATGGCGCGCAGGATGGAATCGATCCGCGTGAGCCGCCAGCCTTGTGCCAGTTGCCGGTCGATCATTGGATCGATCTCACGTTGGCGCCGCACGACGCCCTTCAGCACGTCGGCGAAATGCTCAGGGTCAGCCTCGCCACCCGTGCCGGCGTCCGCGCCGTTGTCGGCCTCCCTGCCCAGCCGGTGCGCCTTGAACTCCTCGATGACGGCAGCCAGATCGGTCTCGGCCAGGTCCATCTGATAGAGCGCTTGCACGGCCGCGAGGCGGGCCTGGCTTCGCGGCAGACCCTTGGCATTGCGCGCGCTGTTGCTCGTCGCGCTCATTCCGCGTCCTCGAAGGCGAACACCCGCTCAAGGGCGATCAGCGCCAGGCAGGCGCGCACGGCGTCCGCGCCCTTCCCCTTGCGCCCGCCGCGCGCACGCTCCAGTGCCTGGGCCTCGGTGTCGACGGTCAGAATGGCGTTGCCGAGCGGGATGGCGTTGGCGAGGGCCACCTGCATCAACCAGTGATTGGCGTTGTTGCAGACGATATCGTAGTGGGAGGTTTCGCCGCGGATGACGCAGCCGAGCGCTACGCAGCCGTCGAAGCGGGCGCTGGCATCGTCCGAGCCGATCAACTCCGCCTTCACGGCCTGAGCCAGCGCCTGGGGGATCTCAAGCGCACCCGGCACGACTATGCGCTCGTAGGTGGCCTGGGCCGCATCGAGCTCGGCGATGGCGCCCGCTGCAAGCTCCGCGGAGATGGCCTCGTAGTAGGGCGCCTCGATGATGAGGATGTGCGCGCCCTGGCTGCCCGGCGTGCCCAGAAGTTCGCTCGCCTCGGCAGATCGTTTCGACCGGCCCGCCATGGCTCAGCTCAGTCGGCGCTGGCCGACGATGCGCAGCCCGAAGGCCTCAAGGCCCACGTAGCGCGACGGCGGCGCGTTGGTGAGGAGCACCATATCGGAAACGCCCAGCGTGCGCAGGATCTGCGAGCCGACCCCGATCTCGACCAGCCGCCGTTCCGCCGTCACCTGCCGCCGCGGTCGCTTGCTCTCCGCGTTCTGCGCCACCCACGCCGAAACCGACTTCGGTCGCAGATCACGGATGAGTACGATAACGCCGCGCCTCTCCTGGGCGATCATGCCCATGGCCTTTTCGATCAGGGAGTCGCGCGGGCCCTCGGCGCCAACGCCTAACAAATCGGTCAGAACGTTGACGGCATGCACGCGCACGAGCACCGGGCCCGGAGCACTGAGGTCGCCCTTGACAAAGGCCAGGTGCTCGACCGGCTCCACCGGGGTCTCGAACACGTAGAGCACAAAGCTGCCGCCGTGGGCGCTCTCGATTGCCGTCTTCGCCACCTCGCGCACGATCCGGTCGTGGCGCAGGCGATAGCCGATCAGGTCTTCGATGGTGCCGATCTTGAGGGCGTGACGCTGGGCAAAGGCGACGAGGTCGGGCATGCGTGCCATGGTGCCATCGTCGTTCATGATCTCGCAGATGACGCCGGCAGGGTAGAGACCGGCCATGCGCGCGAGATCGACGCTGGCTTCTGTATGCCCCGCCCGCACCAGCACGCCGCCCTCGCGCGCGATCAGCGGGAAGACATGGCCCGGCGAGACGATGTCGTTGAAATCCTTGGTGGGGTCGATGGCCGTGGCGATGGTGCGGGCACGGTCGTGGGCGGAGATGCCGGTGGCAATGCCCTCGCGCGCCTCGATGGAAACGGTGAATGCGGTGCGGTTGCGCGCTTGGTTCTGCCGCGCCATGTACTCAAGGCGCAGCTGCTGGGCGCGCTGGGCGGTCAGGGACAGACAGATCAGGCCGCGACCGTGCTTGGCCATGAAGTTGATGGCGTCGGGCGTCGCCATCTGCGCAGGGATGACGAGGTCGCCCTCGTTTTCGCGGTCCTCCGCATCGACCAGGATGATCATGCGGCCGTTGCGCAGATCCTCGATGATCTCGTCCACGGGGGAAAGGAAACCCTTGCCCTCCGCATATGAGACTGTCTTCAAGCCGTCCTTCACGTCCTGAGCTCCATGGCCCGCACCACGTAGCGGGCAAACACGTCGGCCTCCAGGTTGACCAGGTCGCCCGGTCTTTTCGCGCCCAAGGTCGTGTGGGTCAAGGTGTGAGGCACGATGTTGACGCCAAAGCTCGATCCCGCCACCTCGTTGACCGTGAGCGAGATGCCGTCGAGCGCGATGGAACCCTTGGCGGCGAGATAGCAAACCAGATCAGCGGGAGCCTCGACCACCAGGCGCGTGGATGATCCGTCGGCGCGCATATCGGCGAGGCGGCCGACGCCGTCCACGTGGCCCGCCACGATGTGCCCGCCCAATTCGTCGCCGGCCCTCAACGCCCGCTCCAGGTTGATGCGGCGGCCTGGCCGCCATTGGCCCAGCGTCGTGCGGGCGAGCGTCTCGTTGGAGACGTCGACCGTGAAGTGGCTGCCCTCGCTCGCCCGCGCAACCTCGGTGGCGGTGAGGCAGGCGCCGTCGCAGGCAATCGAGGCGCCGATGGCGATGCTGGCCGCCGGATAGGCGCAGCGGATCGTGAAGCGCCCTTCCCGTCGCGCCACGAGCTCGCCGATGTCGGTGATGATGCCGGTGAACATGGCTCCAGCCTATCACGTCACCGAGCGCCGCGCACCGACGGCGGGGTCTCGCACATGCTTTGAACGCGCAAGCCGGTGCTGAAAAACGCATGCCCCTATGCCGAAGACCACGACTGCGCCGGGCTGCAAAGGAGGGGGCACGCGCTGGGCGTCCCGGTGGCGAGGCGCGGGCCAACACGGACGATGGCATCCGGGAAGCTGCGGCCGGCCAGTGGCGGCGACGTCGATGGTGCTGGCAACGCGCCGATGATGACGGCCTTCGCGTTGCAATAATCGTCGAGATGGCTGCGAGGTGGCGCTCTTCGATTAGGGCAGCCCCTTTCGGATCGCAGGCCCCTGGCAAGCGCGCGCCGAGGGCACCCGTCGTGGTGGCGAGAAAATCCAGGCTTGGCTTGGAGGCTGACCTTGAAACTCCTGAGCCGCCCGGCCTGGCGTCTGCCCGCGCCGGCCACACCTCACCCGCGCTGACGGGTCGCTCGGCCAACGCGGCTCCATTGCATGGTTTGGGTTGCCTGTACGCCCAGTCCGACTAGACTATGGGCCAGCGAATCGCTGGGGCCTTGCCGGGGGGCCGGTCGCATCGGCAACACGCCGAATCACGCAAGGCATGGGGGAGATGGCAGCCACAGCCGAACGCAAGAAAGCGCGCCACCTGCAGCTGCTGACGTCGCATCCAGCCGACTCGGCCGCGCGCACGCTCGACCTCGAGCGCGAGGGCCTGGAGGCGCTGAGGGCGACGCTCAATCAGCAGTTGAGGGAACCATTCCGAGTAGCGGTGGCCACCCTGGCCGCTGCCAAAGGCCGTGTGATCGTCACCGGCATCGGCAAGAGCGGGCACGTTGGCCAGAAGGTAGCGGCGACCTTTGCTTCCACCGGCACGCCTGCTTTCTTCGTGCACCCGAGCGAGGCGAGCCACGGTGATCTCGGCATGATCACAGGCGATGATGCGATCGTTGCCATTTCCTGGTCAGGGGAAAGCGTCGAGCTCGGCAACATCTTGACCTACTCGCGCCGCTTCAAGGTGCCGCTGATCGCCATCACCTCGCGCTCGGACTCCGCGCTCGGCAAACAGTCGGATGTGGTGCTGGAGATGCCGCGCGCCAAGGAGGCCTGCCCACACGGGCTGGCGCCCACCACCTCAACCACCATGCAGCTCGCCATGGGCGACTGTCTCGCCATCGCGTTGCTCGAGGCGAAGGGATTCACGGCGCACGACTTTAGCGTGTTCCATCCGGGCGGCTCACTGGGCGCAAGCCTCAAGTTCGTCGCCGACATCATGCATACCGGCGACCGCCTGCCGTTGGTGGGCGAGGACAGGATCATGTCCGAGGCGCTCGTCACCATGACGCGGAAGAGCTTCGGCTGCCTTGGCGTGATCGATGGCAAGGGTCGGCTGGTCGGCATGATCACCGATGGGGATCTGCGGCGCCACATGGGGCCCGAGCTGCTCAACGCGCCCGTCTCGGACATTATGACCAAGAGGCCCAACACCCTTTCGCCAGACACGCTGGCCTCCGCCGCGCTTCAGCAGATCAACTCGCTCAAGCGCACCCAGATGTTCGTGGTGGACAAGGGCAAGCCCGTGGGCGTCGTGCACGTGCACGACCTGCTGCGTGCCGGCGTGGCCTGAGGGCCATCTTACCGTGGGGCGCGCCAGCCTCGAAGCGCAGGTCTTTGCGCCGATCGGCGAAGACCGCTGTCGCGGCCCCGGGTTTTTCAGTGCCGCGGGGGTCTCATGGCGCCAGTTGCTGCCAATGACCGGCCACAAGGCTGCACCGACGCCGTCGGCTGCAAGGAAGGCGGCGCGCCAGCTGCAAGGAAAGCGGCGCGCCAGCTGCAGCAAAACGCCGCCCGACCCTTCCCCGTGCTCTCGCCATCAGCCCACGAGACCAGCCATCGGCGCTACTGCGGCGCTGTCCGGGAAGACCACGCTCGCAAGCGCGCTGTCTTCCACCCGCAGGTGGTCTCGCAGCAAGCCCTTTAGCACCGCGCGCAGATCGGTCGTCGGCCTCAGATCGCGGCCCTCGTGTAGATCGTCTGGCTTAAGGCCCGGCCAGTCGGCGATCACACGCCCCCCCTTGAGCGCGCCGCCGGCGAGGAGCGCGACGGTGGCGGTGCCGTGGTCCGTACCGTCCGTGCCGTTGATGCGCGCGGTGCGGCCGAACTCGGTGACGACCACGACCACGCTCTCGCGCCAGGCGTCGCCCATGTTGGTCTCGATCGCCGCCAGCGCGCCATCGAGTGCGCCCAGCAGGTTGGCGAGCTGCCCCATGGCGGCACCCTCGTTGATGTGCGTGTCCCAACCGACGAAGCCCATGGCGCCGACGCGCGGCCCGTCCGGGCGAGCGAGATAGCGTGCGGCCGTACCCGCTGCCTCGGCGAAGAAGGCGCGCACGCGGGCGATGCCCGGTGGCGACTGCGCGGCATTGGACGCCGCATCGACGATGCCCCCTGCACGCCCCAGTGCGGCGAGGCGGATGCGCGCCTCGAGGGCGGCGGCCAACTTCTCATCGGTGTGCCGATAAAGATCCAACAGGCGCGCCTGCGTGTCGTCGCTTGCGGGGAGCAGCTGCTGGGGCGCCCACGACATCACGGGGGCCCGGCCACGAACGACCAGCGGCGTGACTGGGCCCACGCCGATGGCGCGGCCGCCGCGCGGGTCCGCGCGACCCTCCGAGGCAAGCACAACGAGCGCGCGATTGAGCCAGCCGGTGTCGGCGGTGCCGGGCCTGGCGAGCCCGCTCTCCAGCACGTCCTGGCCATCGAAATGGCAGCGCTCGCGATAGGGGGTCGCCGTGGCATGCACGATCGCAGCGTGCTGCGCCTTGTAGAGGCGGTGCAAGTTCGGCATCGCCGAGGTGAGAGCGAAGAGGGAATCGAGCGGCAGCGCCGGCGTACGGGCCTCGAGCGCAAGCGCGCGATCTCCGCGCAGGCTGATCCAGCCCGGATCGCTCACGGGCGCCACGGCGCCCAGCCCGTCGAGAGCACCCCTCAACACGATCACCAGCATGCGCGGGTCGCGGCCTTCCGCGCGCGCTAACTTGGGCAACTGCGTCCAGGCGAAGAGGGCGCCCGAGCCGATCAGTGCCTCGCGGTGACTCGGCAGGTGGGGGCAAGAGACCATGCTCACCTCCGCTGGAATTCGGGTGACATGAAGAGCAGGGCTAGCGCCTGCGGCCGACTCTCGGCGCGTGCCACCGCCTGCCTCACCTCGCTCGAGATGGTCGAGCCCAGCACCGCATCCATGACGAATTGGGGATCGACGCGGTTGGCCACGCGCTCGGCGAAGTTGTTGGCAACGTCCAGACGCCGACCCATGCCGTCGATCCACGTCGCCTCGTCGTCGGCGTAGCCCTTGGGCGAGGGCGGGCGCCACAACGGTTCGCCGAGCAGGCTCTGCCCGGCCGTGAAGCGCGTGGCATCCACCTGCGACACCCCGGTGGCGCGCACCATCGACACCACCCACTCGCTCGGCCGCTTGAGTTTGATGCGCGGCTCGGTCCAGGCCTCCATGGAGGAGAAGAGCGTGTGACCTCCTTGAGATCACCGCCCGTGTCGCGGATTGGCCAACTTCTCCAAAAGCTCGCTCGGCGGTTTGTCAGCGATGAAGTAGCGCGCCAGCCTGGTGGCCATGTGCGTGGCCGTGGCGGGGTGGGCGGCGAGGTCGCGCAGCACGACGCGACCTTGCTCGGCGCCGGTGTCCTCATAGACCTTGTCCATGATCTTCTGCGGCCCCGGCTCGTGCAGCCGCCGGTTGAAGGTGAACTCGCCGCCGTGATCGGGATTGTCGCCGGCCGGGAGAAAGGTCCAGCCGGTGAGGACGTTGGCAAAGTGGATCACATCGTCCTGGGTGTAGCCCGCGCGCACGCCCAGCGTATGCAGCTCCAGGATCTCGCGGGCGAGGTTCTCGTTACGGCCACGCGTGCGGTTGATGCCTGCGATGGAGTTGGGACCCATCGAAGCCGCGTTGTCGAGGTAGAACAGCATCGCCGGGTGGCTCTCCACCGCCTGCAGCATGTCGGCGAAGCGGCCCAGGACGTAGGGGCGGATGGCCTCGCGCTCGTAGGCCCCGGCCATGCTCTGGATCTTGTCGGCCGAGATGCAGAAGTGGTTCGACCAGAACCACACGAGCCGCTCCACCAATCCAATCTCGGCGGCGAGTGCGGCGTCGATGCGCGTCTTGGCTTCGTCCAGATAGATCTGTCGCCCCGGATCAGGGACCGCTTCGGCGGCAATCTTGGCCGCCATCTCGTTGTCGGCCGGCGTGCTGCCCTCGGCCATGGAGGACCCTGCCGCAGCGCGCTGCTCCGTTTGCGCGCGCCGCCACGATCTGCCGCGCCTGCCGCTCGGCATTCGCGCCGGCGACCGTGCGGAAGGCCTGGGTACTCGACGGCAGCGATGGCGCCGAAACTTCGCCGGCATGCATGCTGTCCAGTTCGGCCAGCAGTGCCCCGCTGGGATCGGCCTCGATGGCCGCGATCGATCCCGGGCGCGGCCCCATCCCAAATCGATGCAGCGCGAGGGCGGCTTTAGCTTTTGCAGCAGAACCCAAGACACACCTCGGCGCGAACCAGGCTAGGATCGGCAGTGCGTACGCAGGCAACGATTGAGCGCCCGCACCCCTCTAGCATAGGGCGCCGCGCCGGTCAGCGCACCGGCCCCACGAGCATCGCACGCTGTGAAATCGCGCCGGTCGCGATGCGCACGACGCCCGCGCTCGAACAAAGGCCAGGACCCTCGCCGGGAAGCCTCGCTTCTACTTCAGCGCCTCGAGGCGGCCGTGGGCGCTGGCAACACCAAGGTTCAGCGCCTTGCGATAAAGCGCCCGCGCTCGGGCGACATCGGCGACCACGCCGCGCGTACCCCAGGCCGCCAACATGTTGGGATCGTAAGTCTCGGCCAGAGCAAACGAGACGAGACCCTGGCTGCCGTCCTCCGCCGCGGCCAGCATCTCGCGGGCGCCCGCCACATCGCCGTTCTCGACACGCCGCAAGGCCTGCGCGATCAGGTCGTTGTGCTGAACTCGCGCGTTGGCGGGCGGCGGCGGTTCCGCAAACCTTGCGGCCAGCGCCGACGCCGCGGGCGGCTCGGCGACCGTTGGGACGGCTTCGACAACGGGGCGCGGCGCAACGCTGCCGGTCACGTACTGGGCCGCGGCTTCGGCGGGTTTCTCGACCGGGTGCACCTGCACTTTCATGGTGCGCACCTCGGCGACCTTGGGCTCGATGGCGGCGGCGGCGACGCGGGGCGTTGCGGCGGGGTTATTCCTGCGCGCCTCGAACCAACCGCTCATCCAAAGCACCGTCGGTACGACGATGATGAGCCCGGCCGCCAAGCCCAGCAACGCTGCGCCCATCTGCTGGCGGTAGGAGCGGTCGTCGTCATAGGCGGGCTCGCGCCACGTCGAGGGGATCGGCATCGGCTCGTCGTCGGAGGGGCCCTCATTGGAGCCCGGCTCCGCGACCAACGCACTCCTTTCGGGGCGCCTTGAGTAGGACAGCGCCGAAAGTCCATCCTTGGATGCGGGTGGCAGTGTCCGCTGGGCCGAGACGGCCGAGACCAGGCTGGCAAGGCTCGTGAGCCCCGCATTGGTCGGCACACCCGCGGCCTTGTCCGCCTGCTGGCGGGCGATCGAGACGGCGAGGAGTTGTGCCAGCTCGTGCGTCAAATCGCTGGCTGAAACTTGTAGGCCCCGGTCAGCAGCGTCCAGACTGCCGCCGGTCGGAAGCGCGTGACTGCTCCTCAAAGAGGCGTCTTTCTCCACGTTTCCCTCGTACGCTACGCGCAACGTTTCGCAACAACGGGGCCACCGGGCCGGCTATCGTCGGGTCTGCAGCGCTCGCGTGTCCCTCCGAGACGACCAACGCCCCCCGCCCACACTGCGGCGCGGCGCTCCAGGTGCAAGCTACCT
>Ga0306920_100001693_pt1 | contig 27425 bp, 19 predicted proteins | sample flu12Cox44000170_FD_204666 | JGI IMG/M metagenome (GOLD analysis project Ga0306920, IMG submission 204666) | Lab enrichment of tropical soil microbial communities from Luquillo Experimental Forest, Puerto Rico - flux4day.12C.oxic.44.000.170 (v2)... | ecosystem: Environmental > Terrestrial >... | reverse complement strand
AGCCCGGCTGGGCGACCTTCGCAAGCTCCGGGAATTCAGCGAGCGGTGGATCGCGGAACAGTTGCAGCTCGCCGAAGTGCAGCTCGCACTGGATAAAGAGGGTTTCACGTCCCAGGATTCAAAGACAGCAAAGGACCGTTCGGGTGCGGCCCTTGAAATAAGGCGAGCGGGGCAACCCTTGGGGATGCTCGTTGTGCGGTCGCATGGCGCAATGGTTTCGGGAGAAACGTACGCAGCGCTGGAGTTTTTATGCGAGCAACTGCCAGCGGCGTTCGATCTTTGCCGGCTGATTGAAGAGAAGCTCCAACTGGAAAGAGAATTGGCAGAACGCGAGCGGATGGCGCTGGTGGGGCAGATGGCGGCGAGCATTTCGCACAATTTGAAGAACCCGCTGGGCTCGATGAAGACCATTCTGCAGGTCCAGATGGAAAGCCCGGATCTTCCGGTGACAATGCGGCGCGAGACGCAGATGGTGCTGGATGAGATCAATCGGCTTTCCGCGAAGCTGAGTCAGCTATTGCAATTCAGCCGTCCGGGCGTGGGTTTGGGCAGGGCGCCGCAGATCTGCGATTTGGGGAGCGTGGCGGAAAGTGTCGTAAGCGTTCTTCGGCATGAAGCGGAGAGCCGCTGCGTGGCGCTTGAATTGATGCGCGAGGACGAACAAATGAAAGCCGGCACGAGCAATGAAGTGGCCAGCGACATCCTTTCCAACGTTGTTCTGAACGCGATGGAGGCAGCGTCACGTGGCGGGCATGTGCGAATGGAATTGCGCAGGGAAGGGGCGGATTGCGCGATCACCGTGGAAGACGACGGGCCGGGCATTGCGCCGGCGTTGAGCGACAAGATTCTGCGGCCCTTCTTCACCACGAAGGCGCGTGGCACGGGACTAGGGCTCGCGATCGTACAACGGCGATTGGAGGAGCTGAACGGATCCCTGGCATGGGAGAGCCCGGTCCAAAATGGGCGCGGTACGTGCTTTCGGTTGAAACTGCCGCTGGTCTCAAACAATTCTGGGCCGGAGAAACTATGAAAACGGTACTCATTCTGGACGATGAGCCCGCGGCGCGTTATGGCTTGCGCCGGGCGTTGGAGAACCGCTACGGAATTGTTGAAGCGGATTCCGCAGCGGCTGCGCGGTCGGCATTAGCTTCAGATAAGCCGGACCTGCTTCTATTGGACCTGGTGCTACCCGGCGAAGATGGAATTTCGTTTCTCCGGTGGCTGAGGCAACAAGGATACGAACTCCCCGTGCTGATCGTTTCGGCGCTGGACACGGCAAAAACCGCGGTCGAAGCGCTGCAACTGGGGGCGGCGGATTATCTGGTAAAAGGATTCGAGCTTGAAGAACTGCGGCTGCGGGTGGCGAATCTCTTGAAACTCTCGATCCTGGAGAGAGAAAACGAATCGCTGCGTCGGCGCCTGGCGACCGAGGGACAATTCGGACTAATGATCGGGCGCACGGCCGTGATGCGGCGCGCGTTTGAGATCGCGGATCGCGTGGCGCCGACGGATTCAACTGTACTCATTCTTGGTGAGAGCGGAACCGGAAAGGACTTGTTGGCGCAGGAGATTCACGCGCGTTCACAACGCAACGGGCGAGCCTATGTGGCCGTGAATTGCGCAGCGCTCCCCGAAACACTGATCGAATCGGAACTCTTCGGCTACGAGCGAGGGGCGTTCACGGGCGCGGCACAACAGAAAAAGGGAAGGTTTGAGCAGGCTCACGGCGGGACGCTCTTTCTCGATGAAATCGGCGACATGAATCCGGTGACGCAGTCCAAAGTGCTGCGGGCTCTCGAAAACCGCACCATCGAGCGGCTTGGCGGAACGCAGTCGCTTCCCGTGGACGTGCGCATCATCAGTGCGACGCATCGCAACCTGCCGCTGGCGATTCGTGACGGAAAGTTCCGCGAGGACCTCTTCTATCGCTTGCGTGTGCTGACCATCGAACTGCCGCCCTTGCGCGTGCACAAAGAAGACATCCCGGTCCTGGCGGAAGCGTTTCTGCAGATTCACGGTGCGCGGCTGGGAAGAACAGCTCACTTGGCGAAAGAGGCGCTGACGGCGCTGGAGCGCTACGACTGGCCGGGCAACGTGAGAGAAATGAAGAACGCTCTGGAGCGCAGCCTGATCCTTAGCCGGGGAGAAGAGATTGGGGTTGCCGACCTGCCAGAGGAAGTGGTGCAAGGTTCGCCAGTGTTGCCGAAGAGCGGCTCAGGCGAACCGGATTACGGGATGGGAGAGAAAGATTTGCGCGAGGCAAAACGGAAATTCGAGATTGCTTATTTGCTGAGGCAGTTGGGCGCACACCGGTGGAATATTTCGCGCACCGCAGCCACGATCGGCGTGCACCGCCAGAGCCTGCAGGAGAAGATGCGGGAATTGGGCATACGGCGCCCCGGGCAGGAACTGGTCGAGGGCGAAGAATGAAAATTACGGGCTATGTGCAGGCGGGAGGCGGGAGCAAACGCTTTGGGGCGGACAAGGCGCTCATGGAACTCGGCGGCAAAACGACTTTGGCGCGAACCGTCGAGCTTCTTTCTTCCGTGTGCGGACAAGCGAGGATCGTAGCGGCAGCGGGCAAGTATGTGGAAGCGCCTGCGCCCGTGGTGGAAGATCGTTGGCCAGGTGAAGGACCGCTTGGAGGAATTCTCACGGCGCTTTCGGAATCGCACGGCTGCTCGCGCACGCCCGACTGGAATCTCATCCTGAGCTGCGATATGCCGTTCCTGACGCGAGAATGGCTGGCGTTCCTCTGCGAACGCGCTTCGCAGAGCGGCGCACAAATTATTGTGCCGGAGTCGGCTGCTGGATGGGAACCGCTCTGCGCCTGCTGGCGGACGGATACGGCCGCGGCAGTGCGGGAAGCCTTCGAGTCTGGAGTGCGCAAGGTTACCGAAGCGATGAAGCGTTTGCCGATGGAAGTTCTTGACGAGGGGGTCTGGAAACGATTTGATACGAATGGCCGATTATTCTGGAACATGAATACGCCGACGGACTACGAAGAGGCCAAGCGAATCCTAGAAACGCGGGGACAATGAGCGACGAAATCAAAGGTGGAGCCTTGACCACTGCGAAGGCGAGCGAGAACGGCGCCGAGAACTACTTTGAGTTTCGCGATGTCTGCAAGGCGTTTGACGGCCGCGTGGTGCTGGACAACGTCAGTTTCAACGTCAGGCGCGGCGAGACGTGCGTGATCATGGGACGCAGCGGCGTGGGAAAATCCGTTTCACTCAAGCACATTATGGGATTTCTGAAAGCGGATTCGGGGCGCATCTTCGTGGACGGCCGGGATGTTACCGATTATACGGAACGCCAATTCGGAGAGCTGCGGAGCAAAGTGACCATGGTCTTTCAATCGGGCGCGCTGTTTGATTCTCTGACCGTCGCGGAGAACATCGCGTTTCCCCTGGAAGATCAAATCGGACTTACCGCGGAAGATATCGATGCCTATGTGATGAAATTCGCGAAGATGCTGGAAGTGGAAGACGTGCTGGATAAAGTGCCCAGCGAGCTTTCGACCGGGACGAAGCGCGCCGTGGCGATTGCGCGAGCCCTGGCGCAAAATCCCGATGCGATTCTATACGATGAACCGACGACAATGGTGGATCCCATCATGGCCGGGCACATGAGTGATCTGATTGCCCGGATGAAAGAAACCTTTCACAAGACCTCCGTGGTTGTTACGCACGATACGCATCTGGCGAAACGGCTGGCCGACACGGTGGTTTTTCTGCAGGATGGCAGGGCGGAAGAATTCGCATCGTGGGCCGAATTTGAAGCTTCGAAGGATCCGTTTTTGCATAATTTCCGCATGCAGGATGAACTGATCCCCGCGCTGGACGTGACCCTGTGACGACCGCCGCGTCGATTTCTGCCGATCCCAAATCACAACTGCGCAAGACCATGGGCTTTTGGGATGTGTTGCTCTTCAATATTGCGACCGTGCTGGGTCCGCGCTGGATCGCAGCAGGAGGGCACAACGGAACGTCTTCCATCAGCTTGTGGGTACTCGCGGCGCTTTTCTTTTTTGTGCCGGGCGCGTTTGTGATCAACGAATTGTCTTCGCGCTTTCCGGAAGAGGGCGGCTTGTACGTTTGGGCCAAGGAAGCCTTTGGTGATTTTCACGGTTTCGTGGCGGGATGGACCTACTGGATTTACACGGTGTTTTATTTTCCAGGGCTTTTGCTGGCGAGCGCATCCATGAGCGCTTATGTCATAGGAGAACGCGGTGCGACGCTCTCGCAGGACCGGTCGTTCTTATTGCTGGTGTCTCTCGGCCTGCTCTTGGTCGCGGTAATCCTGAACATCATTGGGTTGAATATCGGGAAATGGTTGCAGAATGCTGGCGGAGTAGCAACGTACCTGCCGTTGGTGATGCTGGTTGGCGTGGCGGCGTTGGTGTACTTCAGACATGGGTCGACGACGTCCTTCACCTTGGCAAACATGAAGCCTACCTGGAATTGGGATACGGTGAACTTCTGGTCGCAGATCGCGTTTGCGTTTTCCGGGCTTGAACTGGTAGCCGCAATGAGCGAGGAAGTGCGCGACCCGCGGCGGACTCTTCCGCGAGCGGTGTTTGCCTCGGGCGCCTTGATTGCCCTGATGTATATAGCCGGGACGTTCGCGATTCTCACGCTCGTGCCGGCGGCGGATCTGGACCCGAAGAGCGGCGTGTTTCACGCCATTACGGTCGGTTCGGTGGCGCTGAAAATCGGTTTTCTGGGAATTTTGGCGGCGTTACTCGTATCGGTGGGAAATGCGGGGGGAGTGGGAAGCACGGTGGCGGGCATAGCGCGCGTGCCTTTTGTTGTTGGGATTGACCATTACCTGCCCGCTGCCTTTGGAAAAATTCATCCGAAGTGGAAGACGCCGTACGTCTCCATTCTGGTCCAAGCGGGCGTTTCGGGCGCGATCCTGCTGGTCAGCCAGATTAATGAGACGACTCGCGGCGCGTACCAATTCCTTATTGATGCGGCCATCATTCTGTACTTCATTCCGTTTCTTTACATGTTTGCGGCAGTGATCAAACTGGCCCGCAGAAAGGATCGTTCGACGAACCAACATGCCATGCTGGTGCCGGGAGGTAGGGCGGGTGTGTGGATCTCGGGGGGGATCGGTTTTCTGGTCGTCCTGATCGGAATTTTTGTGTCGCTGGTGCCACCAGGCGATTCTTCGGACAAGCTGGGATTTGAAATGAAGTTGGTGGGAGGGACGGTGGCGTCGATCCTGCTGGGTTTGTTTCTGTACTGGCGCGGGGCGCGGTCGAAGAGAGAAGCAGCGTAATGATATCTGGCGGATATTTTTGCGGTTTGCCCCGAACCATTTGCTAGACTTGCGGGCATAGAAAGACAGGCGAGGCATGCGACACGTTTCCGCAAAGATCTTCTTTTTCTGCGCTTTTTTATCTGCGGCCCTTTGCCTCGCAGCGCGACAGGCTGATTCCAGCAAACCGGTTTTTGCGGGTGGATTTCCGGTGAGCAGTGCGCCAGAGGCAGGGCTGCGGGCAGCGACGGCGTCTATACCGGGACGAATCCTGAGTGCGCTAAGGAATGCGTCGCCAAGGGAAAGAAGATCGTTTTCATTGACCCGGAGAAGAAGAAGATATTTGTGATCACGAATCAAGAAGCGGCCAAGTGCCAATGTCCGCGGCTACGTGGAAATCAAGGGCGCGCTGGACGCTCAAATGACGAAGTTGCAAATCGATTCGATCAAGATGCTCGAAAAGGGAAGCGCCATGTGCGCGGCGAAGGCCAAAAAAGAAGACCTAGCTAACCCGGAATGCTTCAAAAACCCTGCTGGATGAGTTTTTCGATGGTGAGATTTGCGACCGGCTTCATGGTTTTGCGGGCTTCGAGATAGCGTTCGACGTATTTTCCCAGGACATCCGCTTCGAGGTTTGCCGCATCGCCGACTTGGACATCTCGAATATTGGTGTGTTCAAAGGTAAAAGGAATGATGGCGGCTTCCGCGACGCGCCCACTCCACCGGGCGACAGTGAGGCTGATGCCGTCGACGGTAATCGAGCCTTGCGGCACGACGGAGCGGACGAAGGACTCCGGCACTTCCACTCCATACCACCAGTTTTCGCCTTCCGGTTCGAGACGCGTGACGCGGCCCACGGTGTCAATATGACCCAGAACAAAGTGGCCGCCGAATTCTTTTCCGGCGGTCAAGGGTCGTTCGAGATTGACGCGCTGGTCGGATTTCCATTCGCCGATCGAAGTCTTGCGCAACGTTTCACCGGAAAGATCGACGGAAAAGCGGTTGTTCTCCACGGCCACAACCGTAAGGCAGCAGCCATTCACCGCAATACTATTGGACACGGCGAGATGCGGCGCAACGGCGGGAGCGTGGATCGTCAGGCGTCCGCCGTCTGCTTGCACCTTCAGCGAATCGACCGTGCCGAGATGCTCGATGATGCCGGTGAACATGCGATCCTCGTCTTCAAACTCGCCACGACAAAAAGGGCTTGCTTGCATGAAGAGATAGGATACCCCGAGAAGAGAAAGCCGTCAGCTGGGAGTGTTGGCGTGCTCTAGCGCAATTTCGCGCAGGTGGCGCAGGTCCAATTTGCCGGTGCCGAGATAAGGGATCTGTTCGATGGCAAGAAATTGGTCCGGCCGCGGCTTCCAGAGGGCCGGCAGATCGCTCGTTGAGAGTTTCTCAAGGCATTCCTTTAGGACGTCTTCCTTCAGTGTGTGCAAGACCACCAGGCGCTCGCCCTTTTTCTCGTCTGGTATGGCCGTGACGGCGAAGACCTGCCCATCGGCTTTCACCAGTTCATGCAATTTTTCCTCCACCGTACCGTGCGGCACCATCTCGCCGCCAATCTTGCTGAAGCGGCTCAGGCGATCGGTAATCCGCAGAAATCCATCTTCATCCACGGTGGCGATATCGCCCGTGTTGTACCAGCCATCCCGCAACACTTCGGCGGTCTTTTCAGGACGATTCAGGTAACCGACCATCACGTTGGGGCCGCGAACGAGTAATAGACCGGGCTTATCGGCGGGCAAAGCTTCACCGGAGCCTGGATCAATGATGCGAATGCCGATGCCCGGCAAGGGATGGCCAATGGTGCCGCGCTTGGCGCCGACCTGGCGGAAATAGGCGGCGCGAAAATCGTTGGTGTTTACGGCCACCACGGGCGAACACTCCGTGCAGCCGTAGCCCTCGAGTGGACGAATGCCGAAGTGATCCTCGAAAGATTGCGCGACGCGCTCCTGCAGCTTTTCCGCCCCGGCCATCACGATGCGCAGGCTGCCGAAGGCTTCGGGCGGGCAGCGCCGGGTGTAGGAATTAAGAAACGTGGGCGTCGAGAGCAGCATGCTCACGGAATACTTGCTGACCAGTGCGCCTATGGCCTGTGCGTCGAGCGGGCTCGGGTGAAAGACGACGCCAATGCCGGAGAGCGCGGGCAGGCAGAGTGCGCCCGTGAAACCGAAGGAGTGGAAGAAGGGAAGAATGCCGAGGATGCAATCACGATCGTGGAGATGGAAGACTTGTTCGAGCTGCTCAACATTTGAGGCCAGATTGAAATGCGAAAGGATAACGCCCTTCGGTTCGCCGGTTGAACCGCTGGAGAAAATAATCGTCGCGGTGTCGTCCAGGGAAGGTGCGCGGCGGACGCCCAGGAAAAGTTCCAGGAGCCGCGCAGGAAAAAGTTTCGCGGTGAGCAGCGCCGCAAGCTTCTCGGTGTTACGAGGATTTTCGGCGAGGTCTTCCACGAAGATGACATCGCCGGGCGGTTGAAGATGAATTTTGTCGAGGAACAACTTCGACGTGACGACCGTCTTCAATTCACACTGGCGCGCGCAGGAAGCGAGCGATTGATTCGAAGTTGTGTAGTTGAGATTGATCGGTACTTTCCCCAGCAGCAACGCGGCCCAATTGACGAGCGCGCCGGGGATCGAAGGCGGCAGGAAGATGCCGACCATTTTCTGACCGTCCCACAGGCGGCGGAGACGGCGCGCCAGAAAAACGGTTTTAATGAGCACTTCGCCGAAGATGAGCTTTGGAGTGCGGCCGTCGGCCATGGAGAAATGGCGAGGATTGCGCCGCGCGGCCTTAACGAAGGATCGGGTGAGAGGCTTCATGTACCGGCGGCGGCGCTGAAACGCGTCTACGCCGAGCTGCTGGACTGCCTGGCGAACTTCGGTTGTCGTGGCGGTAGAAGGGAGAGGCGCGCCGAAAGTGATCCGGACGGGGTAGGGAATCGCGCGTGGCCATTTCCAGAGAAAACGCCCGCCGGAAAAACTGAAGATGGAGCCCCAGAGGCCGTCAATATTGACTGGCACGATGGGTACATCGATGCCTTTGATGATGCGTTCAAACCCGCGGCGAAACGGCAGCATCTGGCCGATACGGGTGATTTCCCCCTCGGGAAAAATGCAAACCACTTCGCCATCTTTGAGCGCTTCCGAGGCTTCGCGGAGAGAGTGAATCATTTCGCGCGGGCCCTGATCGGAAGCAATCGGGATAATTTTCAGAATACGCGCGAAGGGATTGATGAGCGGGTGATCGTAGACGCCCTTGAACATCAGAAAGCGGATGGGGCGATCGGTGGCGGAGAGAAGCAGGACGGCGTCAACCCAGGAAGAATGATTGGGCGTGAGTAACGCGCCGCCGCGAGCAGGAATATTTTCCTGGCCTTTGAGGTCCAGCCGGTAAAGGGTGTGCGCCGCAATCCAGAGCAGCAAGCGAAACAGCGAATCGGGTAGCAGCCACAGGATATAGGCGAGCGCAGCCAGCGTTGAGAACGAAGCCCAGAAGAAAATTCCTACAGGACCGAGGTGGAAATTGTGCTTCAGAACGTAGAAAGCGCCGGAGGCAGCGAGTATGCCGATAAAGGAGAGCAAGTTGGCGGCGGCGAGGACTCCGCCGCGATGTTGCTCTTCGGGCCGGTGCTGGATCAGCGCGCTGATGGGCACGATGAAGAAGCCGCCAAAGAAGCCAAGCAGACTTAACAGGACGAGTACGGTGGGGAACTGAAGGCCGTGGACAGCGAGGGAAAACCCAAAGAGCGTGATGCCGAAGGCGCCCAGAGGGATGAGGCCATATTCGATTTTTCCGCCAGAGAGATAGCCCGCGGCGAGGCTGCCGAGACCAATGCCGATGGCGATGGCGGCCTGCAGAAAGCTGCCATGCAGGGCGTCCACGTGCAAAACATCGCGGCCGTAGAAAACGATGACAAACTGCAGCAACGCGCCAAGAAAAAAGAAATAAGTGTTCCCCAAGACGGCGAGCCACAGGACGCGGTCCTGGCGAACCAGTTTTCCCTGGGCCCACAGGTCCTTCAGAAAATTGATCTGGAATTTCTTGCCGGGATCGGCGGCGGGGACCTTGGTAATGGCGTAGCTCGTTGCGAGACCAATCAAGGAGCATGCCAGGAAGATCAATCCGGAAATGTGCTGGCGCCTACTGAAGGCTTTGGAGAGTTGTGCTCCGACGACGGTGCCGGAAATAGCAGCAAGAAAAGTTCCGAGTTCAATGACGCCGTTGCCCCAGGACAAGCGGTCTTCCGGGAGAATTTCCGGTAAGAGGCCGTATTTCGATGGGCCAAAGAGCGCTCCCTGCGTGCTGGCGAGGAACACGGCAACCATGGACATGGGCAGGCTCTGCAAAGCGAAGCCCGCGATAGCAAACAGCATGACCGCGATTTCAAAGATTTTCGTCCATATGGTGACAGTTCGTTTGCTAAAGCGGTCGGCAAAATAGCCGCCGGTCATGGAGAAAAGAATAAAAGGTAGGGCGAAAAGGGAACCGACGATGAGGACCTTGGTTTCTTCGTCTTCGGGGGAGAGATTCGTGCCGATGATCAGGTAGATGACGAGGTATTTGAGGGCATTGTCGTTGAACGCGCCCTGAAACTGTGTGGCGATGAGGCTCCAGAAACCGAGACGCCAGGAGCGAGGAGCGTCATTCATGCCAGAAGGACCTCCGGCGAAAGGGAAAACGCAAATCGTTATTCGAGAAACGATGGTCGCAAAGAATGTAGGGATTGAGTAGGGAATTCTTCGTTGCGGTTGGCTTGGGATAAACAGAGGCGCGGCATACCGCGCTCCGGATCAGTGTGCTCAGGCTGTAGCGTGAGCGGGCTGCGCGACTTCGCGAAGCGCTTCGGTGAAAATTCCGATGGCTTGATCAATCTGCTGCTTGGTGATGACCAGCGGCGGCTGGAAGCGCACGACGTTCCCGGAAATGCCGCCGACGCCGACTAGCAAACCTTGACGCAAGCAGGCGTCGCGAATCGCTTCGGCTTCGGCCGACGCCGGAGTTTTTTGCGCCTCCTTGATCAGCTCCACCCCAATCATGAGGCCCAGGCCGCGCACTTCGCCGATGAGGGAATTGCCTTTCTGCAGTTCGCGCAGCTTGGCCATGGCGTAGTTGCCGGTTTCGATCGTGCGCGCAGGGAGATTTTCCCCCTCCATGAACTCGATGTTGGCGAGCGCGGCGGCACAGGAAATGGGATTTCCGCCAAACGTGGAGAGATGGTCGCCGGGCTTGTAGGCATCGGCGATCTCCGGGCGGGCGGTGTAAGCGCTGAGCGGGAAGCCGTCGGCGATGCCCTTGGCGGTAACAAGAATATCGGGCGTGACGCCGTAATACTCGATGGCGAACATTTTTCCCGTGCGCGCGAAGCCGGACTGCACTTCGTCGGCGATGAAGAGAATGCCGTAGTGGTCGAGGACCTTCTTTACTTCCTTGAAGTAGTTGAAGGGCGGAACGATGATGCCGCCTTCCCCCATGACCGGCTCTGCGATAAACGCGGCGACGTCATTCGACGTGGCAAACTTCACGACGTCATCAATTTGGCGGGCACACTGGCGCGCGCATTCCTCGGGATCATTGGACCAGAGTGAACGGTAGACATACGGCGCGGGCGCGAAGGAGACACCCGTGGCATAAGGGCCACCCTTCTTTTTGCGAGCGTAGTTGCCGGTGACACTGAGTGCGCCAAAACTGCGCCCGTGAAAACTGGACTGCAGCGAGATGAATTCATGTTTGCCGGTATAGAGCCGCGCGAGCTTGAGAGCGCCTTCGATGGCTTCCGCGCCACCATTGCCGAAGAACGTTTTCGTGAGGCCCTTCGGCGCGATGAGTGCCAGCTTTTCGGCGAGATCGGCGACGGGCTGCACGTGGTAGAGGTAGGACGAGCAGTGCACGAGCTTGTCCATCTGTTTCTTCGCCGCGGCGATGACATTCGGGTTGCCGTGGCCGGAGTTGACGACGCTGATGCCGGCAAAGCAATCGAGGTATTCGCGGCCGTTCACGTCGGTGACGGTGGCGCCGCTCGCGTGATCAATGACGATGGGCGCGACGGATTTGAGGAAACCGGTCATGACGTAATCTTTATACTTCTGGATGGTGTCTGTCATCGCGATGCTTTCCAGCCAAAGGCCCGGTCAGATTTTCCTGCTGGCGCCGACGGGGAGAAGGCGCGAAGGTCTCTTTGATTATACGCGGGGACGTGATTGGTGGAAACAAAGAGAAGCCTCGCAAGCCTCGCAGACTCGCCTGCGGGCACGATATATCGTGCCACTACGAAGAATGCGGGTTCCGCAGGTAGGCCTCGATGGCGACATCCGGGCCGAATTGCTGAAAGGAGCAGATGCGGAGAGGGGGAAGAGTGTCGTTCGGTTCGTGCATGAAGGGGACGCTGGACTTCCCGCCGAGTTTTGGTGCGTAGAAGAGAACGAGTTTATGGACGATGCCCGCAGAAAGGGCGGCGCCGTTGAGCGTGGGGCCGGCTTCGAGAACAACGCTGAGGATTTCACGGCGGCCGAGCTCCTTGAGGGCTTCGAGGAGATGGATTTTCCCTTTTGCTGATTTCAGTTGGACGAGTTCGGCGCCGGCCTTTTGGAGCTTGTGCACTTTCGGCGATTTAAGAGAAGCGGCTGTGAAGATGAGGAGATCGTCGTCGGCGGTTTGCACGATGCGCGATTTCGCCGGGAGGCACAGCTTGGGGTCCAGGATGACGCGCAGGAGACGGCGGCGGCGCTGCAAGCCGCTGCGGTCGGTGAGCAGGGGATCATCGGCAAGAATGGTGCCGATGCCGGTGAGAAGCGCATCGGAAGCGTGGCGCATGCGCTGAACTTCGGCGCGGGATTCTTCGCTGGTGATCCAGACGCGCTTCTTGCTGCGGCGCGATTTCGGCAGAGCGAGCTGACCGTCGAGTGTGAGCGCGGACTTCAGCGTAAGGAATGGTTTCTTTGTGGTGATCCAGCAGGCGAAGGCTTCGTTGAGCTTTTGCGCTTCGGATTCGAGGATGCCGGTGTCGACTTCGATGCCCGCAGCGCGCAATTTTGCGAAGCCGGTGCCGCGCGTTTTGGGATTGGGATCCTGCATCGCCGCCACGACGCGCGAAATTCCCACGGCGATCATTACCTCCGTGCACGGCCCGGTACGGCCGGTGTGGTTGCAGGGTTCCAACGTCACGTACAGCGTAGCGCCGCGCGCGCGATCACCCGCCTGTTTGAGGGCGACAATTTCGGCGTGATGACGCCGGTCGTATTGATGAAAACCTTCGCCGAGAATCGCGCCGTCTTTCACAATCACGCAACCCACGGTGGGGTTTGGGCTCGCAAGGCCAACGCCTTTGCGCGCGAGGTCCAGCGCATGTTGCATGAAGTGAAGATCGTGGGTGTTCACGGCGTTAGTTGAAAAGCGAGTCGGCGTAGGTTTGCGCGTCGAAGGGGACGAGGTCGTTGATCTGCTCTCCGGTGCCGACGAAGCGGATGGGCAGGCCGAGTTCGCGCGAGATGGCCACGACGATGCCGCCCTTGGCGGTGCCGTCGAGCTTAGTGAGGATAATACCGGTGACGCCGACTGTGGAGGTGAACTCTCGGGCTTGGGCCAGGCCGTTCTGGCCGGTGGTGGCGTCGAGGACAAGCAGCACATCATGGGGCGCGCCGGGAATGACTTTCGCGGCGGTGCGCTTCATTTTTTCCAGTTCCTGCATTAGATTCGATTTGGTGTGCAGGCGCCCGGCGGTGTCCACGATGACGGCATCGGCGTTGCGTGCCTTGGCAGCGGCCATGGCGTCATACACGACGGCAGCCGGGTCCGCGCCGGACTTTTGCTTGATGACTTCGATGCCGTTGCGCTGCGCCCAAATCTCGAGCTGCTCGATCGCGGCGGCGCGGAAAGTGTCCGCGGCGCAGAGTACCACACTGCGGCCGTCATGCCGCAAGCGGTTCGCCAACTTGCCGATGCTGGTGGTCTTGCCGGCGCCGTTCACACCGACGACAAAAATGACGCGCGGATCGGAGCCTTTGGCGGCGCCTGCCAGCTTCGGAGACGCACCATAGACATTCAGTGTACGAAAGATATGTGCCTTAATCTCGCGCTTGAGCTGCTCGCCATTATTCAGGGTGTTGCGCGCCATCTGTTCCTTAACAGCTTCGAGAATTTCGCGCGTGGTCTTCACACCCAGATCGGCGGAAAGCAGCGCGGTTTCCACCTCCTTGAGGGTGGAGGGATCAATCTGGCGGCCGCCCTGCGTGATGGTATCGAGCGTGTCCGCAAGGGCATCCTTGGTTTTGCCAACGGATTCTTTCAGTCGCTCGAGAAGCGTGGGCTCCGGTTTTCCGAAAAGAGTGATCATAAGGGGCCGCGCAGGCCATCCGACGCAAGAGAAAATTGTAACAGATGGAGGTGGGTACGGTTGGGAGCGGGCTTAAACCTGAACTTCGACTGCGGAGAGGCGCACTTTCCCGGCCCGGACGGCAGATTCCAAGGCGTTGACAACCTCGGGATCGAATTTCGAACCGGCGAGTGCCTTGATGCGGCCGAGGGCATATTCGAGATCCATGGCGGATTGATACGGGCGATTGGTGGTCATGGCATCGAGCGTATCCGCGACACCGATGATGCGCGCCATAAGGGGAATCTGCGGGCCGGAGATGCCATAGGGATAACCACGGCCGTCCATGTGTTCGTGGTGCAGCTCGATGCCGGGGAGCATGTCCTTCAGTTGCGAAACCGGCCGCATGATGTTGGCGCCCTTGGTCGTGTGCGTCTTCATGATGTCGAATTCTTCCGGAGTCAGGGAGCCGGGCTTTTTCAGCACGCGGTCGTCCACACCGATTTTTCCGACGTCGTGCAGCAGCGCGGAAATGCGAAGTTTGTCGAGTTCGTCGGCGGACAGCTTCATTTCCTGCGCGATCAGCGTGGAATACTTCGCGACGCGCCCGGAGTGACCGCGCGTGTACGGATCCTTTTCGTCGATGGCGGCCGCGAGCATGCGGATGGAGCCGATGAAGAGTTCGCGGTTTTCCTCCGCGGCTTCCTTCAGACGCTCGATGTATTCCTCGATATCGCTGGCCATCAAGTTGAAGTTTTCGGCGAGCTCGCTGATTTCGGCGGCCCCGCGAACCGGCGTGCGCTGATGGAATTCGCCGCGGCTGATGGCACGCGTGGAAGCTGCCAGGCCGCGAATCGGTTCACTGATGCCGACCGCGAAGAAGTAGCCGAAGAGAACCGCAAGAAGAACCACGATGCTAACGAAAGCCAATGCCTGCCGGTTCAGCTCCGTGACACCTGCATCGGCGCGAGCCTGGTTGAGGCTGCGTTGCGCGATGACAGCCCAGTTCACTTCGGGAAAGGTGCTGTAGGTGCCGACCATTTCCACGGTATGGCTTTTTTCTTTTTCAGCGAAGTGCACCGTTTCTGTGTTGCGCAGTTCCTTGGGAAGCGCTTTGATCTGGGCGACGAGAAACGACTTGTCGCTGAGATCTTCACCAGGAACGAAATTCTTGGTGTTCGGATGAGCCACGATGTGTCCGTAGTGATCCACCACGAAAACATCGCGGCCGCGCACGCTCGCATCCTGCAAGCGGTGGAGAATCGGGTCGAGTGAAACGACCGCGGCGAGCATGCCCGTGAAGGTGTCGCTGGCATCCTTGAGTGGCACGGCGATCACGAAGGCCGGGCGATTGTCTGGGGCCAGGGCCAGGGGGTCGCTGCGAAAGTTGACGCCCTGCACCGAGCTCACGAACGCGCGCTGCAACGCTTTGGCTACGAACGGATCCTGCTCCGCGCGAAAATTTCCCTGCGAGGCGCTCGTGCCCTTGCCGTCGCGGCCGACCGCGGTCAGGTAGATGAACGTCTTTCGGTTGGAATCGACGAAATTCTCAAGCAACCGGGTGACTTTGGGTTCCGCCACGGGATCGGTCACGTTCTCGATGAGTCCCGTAAGTACAAGGATCTGCCGCTGGCTGACGAGTTGCTGCGTGAGGTTGGACTCGAAGAACTGAACTTCCTGGGCGAGCGAACGGGTGAGCTCGGTTTGCTGCACGCGCTCGGTGTCCACCAGTTTTTCCTGGCTCAACTCCAGCACTTGCCGGTGGTACAAACCAATCGGAAGCGCGCTGACAATGAGCAGCGCACCAAGCACAAGCCACAGGATGCGCACGCGGCCGGCGCGCAGGCGCGTCACCAGGGATGGGATCGAGGCTGCCATTGCAACATATAGATTTTAGAGGAGTAACCGAGGAAAAGACGGCTGGCCTAAAGGACAGGGGGCGCGGAAGTGCAACTGGAACCGAAGTACCAAGGCAAGTCTTAAGTTGTTAGTTTTCAGTCTAGTCTTGGAGGGCGGCTTGCGTTCGGCTTTTCACTTCAATTTGGGCACCTCCGACTTAAAACCTAATGCTTATTCCTTACGACTGAAAACCACTTCACTCCTTCCTCAGCGGGCGCTCCATAATGTCCCGAATGGCGTCCTGGGGCGATTTGCCATGGCGAAGGATGGCATCCACCTGTTTGCTGATCGGGAGGTCGATTTGGTGTTTGCTGGACAAGGAGAGCAGGGCAGCCGTAGTACCCACACCTTCCGCGACCATGGTCATGCCGGAGAGAATCTCTTGCAGGGGGTGGCCCTTACCAAGTTCAAAACCGACATGGCGGTTGCGGCTGAGGGTACCTGTACAGGTCAGGACCAGATCACCGAGACCAGCGAGACCGCTCAGGGTTTCCTGCCTTGCGCCGAGGGCCACCCCAAGGCGGGTCATTTCCGCCAGTCCGCGGGTGATCAGCGCTGCTAAAGAATTGGAACCAAGGCCTAGCCCCTGGCAAGCTCCGGCGGCAATGGCGATCACATTTTTCATCGCCGCAGCGAGTTCCACGCCAATCACGTCGTCGTTGGTATAAAGACGGAACGAGGGCCCGGAGAATTCTTCCTGCAAGAATGCGGAAAGCGCGCGGTCGCGCGAAGCCAGTACGACGGCGGTAGGTTCGCCCCTTGCGGCCTCGACGGCGAAAGATGGGCCGGATAACACTGCAATACGCGGGACAAACCGCAGCGAAAACACTTGTTCGATGACTTCGCTCATTCGCAGGTGCGTTGCAGGCTCAAGGCCTTTGGCGGCGCTCACCACCGGCGTTTCGGGGGAGAGGAAGGGAAGTGCTTCGGTAAACACAGCGCGGGTATGGGCGGAAGGCAGGACGCCGACAACCACGTGCGCGTCATGGAGAACTTCGCGAAGGTCGGTCGAGGCGGAAACGCAAGAAGGGATAGGAACGTCCGTCAAGTACACAGGATTCTTTCGCTCACGGCTGATTGACTCGGCGATGGATGGCTCGCGTACCCACAGCTTGATCTCATGCTCGCGGCGGCTGTGCGATAGCACGACGGAAAGCCCGGTGCCCCAGCTGCCGCCGCCGAGGATCGCGATCTTGGTCATCAGGAGTCACCCTTTGAGTTGCCAGAGAAAACGCGTGGTTCTGTGCCGTCCACCAGGCGCTGCAGGTTGGCGTCGTGCTTGATGATAATCAAGCCGGCGGCGAAAAGCGTGCCGAAGATTACGATGAGCGGCGGAACATGGTGCGGCGCCCACAGGAAATAGATCAGCAGCGGCATGGCGGCGGCGGCGGCAACCGAGCCCAAAGAGACAAAGCGCCAAAAGAAAACCACCAGGAGGAACAGGATGACAGCTCCGAGCGCAGCTTTAGCGCACAAAACGGCAAATACACCGAGAGCCGTGGCAACGCCTTTGCCGCCTTTGAAACGCAGCCAAACCGGGAAGCAGTGCCCCAAGAGCGTGGCAATGCCGGCGAGGATCATCACTGCAGCGCTGTGGCTCGTGAAGCTACCCGCGAGCCAGACAGTGAGGGCACCCTTCAACACGTCCAGAACAAGCGTCAGAACTCCGGGTAGCGGGCCGGCGACGCGCGCGACGTTGGTCGCGCCGATGTTTCCGCTGCCGGATTGCCGCACGTCCTTCCCACCAAGAAGCCGCGCGACGATCAGGCCGAAAGGGATCGAGCCGAGAAAATAAGCCGCGACGAGAATGAGTAGAGCTACCGGCGAAACTCCGGACATGAACCGCTATGCCTCCACGACGAAGGGAAACGATTGCACGGTAGTGTACTCCGCTCCGGCAGGTTTGAGTTTGCTTTCGATGAGATGGAATTCGCTTGTGGCCAGGGAGCCGAACTTACGGGTGGCATTTTCTTTTACCGCCGCCGCGAACCCCGGTGGCAAACCGGCAGAGTTGAACCGCGCGAGAGTCAGATGCGGTGTGAATGGGCGGTCTTCGAGAGGGAAACCGAGCTTGTGCATGGCCCGGTCCATGTCGGCAACAAGGGATGGCAGGTTTGGGGAGGCTTGCATCCCTGCCCAGAAAACTCTGGGTCGTTTTTCGTTTGGGAAGAAACCGAGGCCATGGAAATCGTGTGTGACGGCCTGCGTCGAGTGCACCGTACCCAGCGAGGCCACAATCGAGGCGAGTTTCGACGCGTCGGTATCGCCGAGGAATTTCAGGGTAACGTGAAGGTTTTCGGCACGCACCCATTTCGCCCGCGGGGCAATCGCACGAAATTCAGTGATCAAGGCGGCGAGGGCCGCGCGTATCTCCGGAAGAAGAGCAATCGCAACGAACAAGCGCATGACGGGCGCTCCTGGTCAATTGCCTGGGGTGACGCGGCGCGGCTGCGGCTTACCCTCGTAAAGAAAATAGATGCGCACCATGTCGAGTGCGACCTGCGTGGCGTAGAGCCGAATCATGTCGCGGTCGCCGGGAAGGTGCACGATGCGTTCCTTCATTCCGCCGGGGTACGCCAGGGCAATGTGCACGGTGCCGACAGGCTTTTCTTCGGTGCCTCCACCGGGACCTGCGATGCCGGTGATCCCGGCGCCCAGCATGCTGCCAACGCGGCGGCGAATGCCTTCTGCGAGGGCCGTGGCCACTTCACTGCTGACCGCACCCTTGGCTTGAATAAGCTCCGGTGGCACGTCGGCCCATGCCGTCTTGAGTTCGTTGCTGTAACAAACCGCGCCACCGAGAAAATAATTCGAGCTGCCAGGAGTGCGCGTCAAGCGTTCTGCAAGCAGGCCGCCGGTGCAACTCTCCGCCACGGCGATGGTGGCGCGATTCGCGGTGAGAGTTTCGGCGACCACTTCTTCGAGCGGGACGTCCGAATGCGAGAAGATACGATCGCCAAGAGCCAGCTCGAAGCTGCGCACGATTTCATCGAGCGTGGTTTCGGCCTGCGCGGCGTTCTCGGTCCAGATGCGCAGGTGGATTTGCACTTCCCCCGGCGCGGCGAGGATCGTCGTGGTTACGTCGGGGAAGCGCGTGTAGATGGGGCGGATGCGTTCTTCGACGTGGGATTCCCCGAGGCCGGTGACCCGGAGTTCCCGCTGGATCATGCGCACGCCAGAGGCGCGCCGTTTTAACCGGGGTAGTACCTGCTCGAGAAAAAGTGGCTTCAGCTCCCGCGGCGGCCCGGGAAGAAGCGCGATCAGGCGGGAGTTGTCTTCAAGCCACAAGCCGGGAGCCGTGCCGCGCGGATTCTCGAGCACCTCGGCTCCTTCCGGCACCATCGCCTGGCGGAGATTCACTTCGGGCATTTCTCGTTTGAAACTGCGAAACCGCGCCTCGATTGCGCGGACAACGTCCTCATTGCGGCGCAGCCTGCGGCCTAGGAGATCAGCAACCGTTTCGCGGGTGAGGTCGTCTTCCGTTGGACCGAGGCCGCCGCTGGCGATGACCACCGGCACGCGATGGAGTGCGTCGCGAAACGCCTCCGCGAGAAGTTCGCGATTGTCGCCGACAATCGTTTTGCGCAGGACCTCGATGCCAAGCTTGTTCAGCTCTTCGGTGAGAAAAAGGGAGTTCGTATCCAGCCGGTCGGGAGTAAGCAGCTCCGAACCCACGGCAATGATTTCAGCCTTCATGCCAAACATTGTAGCTCGGCTTTGTAGCGGCCGCCTTCTGAGGCGGGCGCCTTTTAGTCCCGCTCTTCCTTGTCTGTGATACGTCTTCCAGCTTCAGCCTACATTGGCACAAAGGCATATTTCATCACTCTTTGCACCGCCGATCGCCACAATATCTTGACAAGTCCGAAAAGCTGCGAGGAGTTGCTGCATCTCCTCCGTGAAGAGTCATTGATTCGCGGCTTTGCCATTCCAGCCTTGTCTTATGCCGGATCACCTCCACATTCTGGCGCAAGGGTTTGCACCCAACGAGCAATCTCTTGTCTCTTGTGAAATCCTTTCGAATCAAGTCCTCATGCTCCTAGTGAAGGTGAAGGCGTTGCGGCAGAAGAAATTTCATGACCGCTTCTTGCGGTCCGATGCCTCCCTGGAGTCCGTGGCCTGGCATATCTGGATGAATCCTGTCCGCAAGGGCCTCACAAGCAAGGCGGACGAGTTTCCATTCGCAGCGAGAACGGGACCGACTGAAGGTGCTGCACGAGGTAGATCAAAGGCATTTGACGCCCCTCGTGAACATATTTTCCTATCAGCTGCCAATGCTTTTCCGGTGGCCTCCGAAAAGGTGTGGCGGTCGTAAAGGAATCGTTGGCTCAAGGCAATACGCTCCATCTCCATGGGGCCCCAGGCCTCCATGAAAGCGGACATTTCTACTTTGCACAAACCGGACATTCTCACTTTGCAGCGACATACTATACTCGAACTGTTGACATCTTTGGCCAGGTTGATAGGAGGCCGGTAACTACCCCAGCAGAGGCAGGCCGCGCACATTCCAGTCCAGCGTAAAGAGGGCGCTGTTGGCGGCGATGATGGCGCGACCGGAGGGCAGAAGTGCCAGGCCCACGAGTGCGGAACCGCTCAGGACATGTTCCGCATGGCCCAGCGGTGAAATACGCACGATCCCCCGGCGCCCACCAAACGACGCGGCTACATATAGATTGGTTTCCTTGTCAAACGCCATTCCCTGAGGACGGCCCAGGCCGCGGTAGAAGACGATGACTTCGCCGCCTTGAGTGATGCGGTAGACGCGGTCGTAACTGGAAGTGGTCGGCCCGGTAACGTAAAGCTCGCCGCTAGGATGGAAGGCCAGGTGATACGCCGCGACCGACGGCTCCAGCGTGGCGAAAACAAAAATTTCCCGCGAAGGACTGATCTTGAAAATCGTGCCGCTGCGATCACCGACAAAAAGATTCCCTGCGTGATCAAATGCCAAGCCCGTCGCAATGCCCATGCCTTCAATCCACAGTTCAGCCTGGCCGTCGGACGTGACCCGGTAAATGGTGCCGTCGTGACGGCAGGAAACGAAAAGATCCCCCTTTGCGCCAATCGCCAGGCCCGTGGGATTGATCAGCGATGTGACGTAAGGTTTCACGCTGTAATTGGACGTGATTTTGTATAGCGAAACCGGCACGCGCTGCCCGCGGGGACCGCTAAACGTCACATAAATATTTCCGTTTGCATCCACCGCCGGATTTGCCACGGGATGCAGGTTGTCGGCAATCTGAAAAGCAATGGAAACGGGGAACGGCTGACTTTCGTTCTCGCTGTTTACGACCTGAATGGTGCTGCCGCTGGCATTCTCCGGAACCCGGGCAATCAGGCGGTTGTTGCTGGCGAGGGAGAGCGGGCCTTCCGCTTCGCCGAATCGCACGACAGGACGCGCGCCGTGGCGCGAGACAAAGCTGCTGCCGAAAATGGCGATTTCACCGCCCGGAATTGCGGCCGTTGGGGAGACCCGCTCAATCCGAGGGATGCCATTTTTCTCTGCCGAGGACCCGAACCCGAATTTCATAACACCAGCCCAAGACTCATAGCAGGTGAAAGTGTAACGCGAGACGCAAGCAAATGGCAGCGTAGACCCCGGCCATCCAGTCGTCGGCCATGATGCCCCAGCCTCCGGGGAGTTTCTCGAGGCGGCGGCAAGGGAAGGGCTTCGCGATATCGAAGACGCGGAAGACGAGGAAAGTCGCGAGTAAGTATTTCCAATTGAGGATACTCATACCGGTGTAAAGGGCGAAGGCCGCTGCGTCCTCGGGGTGAAGCAAGGTGGTGGGCCCTCCCATCGGGACAAGCGCTAGGATCAGTGCGAGGTGGACACCAGAAACCTCGTCAATCACGACATATTGTGGATCCTTGATACCGCTGTAGCGGGCAACTTGATCGCTGCTCCACACTCCGAGGAAGGCGAGTAGCGCCCAGACGACGATGGACGTGATCAGCAACACTGCTATTCCAAAAAAACCGGACAGGAGATGCGTATCAGCACCCAAACCAAATTCCATGGCGCCACTGACAAGCATGAACCAGCTAAACGGATGGCACACGACGGCAAGGATTAGCCCCACGGCCGAGCCCCAAGTGCCCGGGCCCGGCTTGAAGTAGCCGACACCGAGGGCGGTGGCGATGGCAAAAGCGAAGCGCGGTTTCTGCGCCACCGTCGGGGCCGCGGCCGGGTTTGGCTCAGTGGATGGTGTCATCGGATTCTGGCTCGCCTTGAGGCGCTCGGCGCTCGGCTTCCGGAGTTTCTTCCTCGTCGAAAATGGGATCGGAGACGACGTATTTTTCGGCGGCCCAGTTGCCAAGGTCGAGCAACCGGCAGCGCTCGCAGCAGAAGGGGAATTCAGCGTGGCTGGCAGAATCCGTGGGCTTTTTGCAGATGGGGCAGATGTGTTTCATGGGCAAGAAAGAGTTTTACCACAGAGTCCGCAGGCGAGCACAGGGCTTAGCGAAGTTCTAGCCCAGGACCCGAAGGGCCGCGCCGGTGGCGATGCGGGTGAGCTGCTGTACGGGCGGGGACGCCGGAATGTGCGGCAACGTACGCTCCGCAGGGCGCGGAAGAATTTCAACGACGCGGCCGATAAGGTCATAGGCGTCAGTTTTGGTGATTTCCACGCGCGCCACGTCGCCGGTTTCCGCGATTTGGCCATCCGGCAACTCGATGTCGGTAAGATACAGCTTGCCGTCAATGTCAGGGGCCATGGATTCGAGGCGGCCTTCCCACACGAGGGGGTTATCCCTGGAGGGGCCTTCGATAAGAGCAGTCTCGATGCGGCCCTTGAAGACGCGAAGCTTTTCGCGCGAAATCTTTTTCTGCAGGGCCATCAGCCGATTGCGGCGATCCGCCATGGTTTCCGCGTCCACCTTGGCGTCGAGAGGATAGCTTGCCGCGTTGTCCACGTCCGAATATTCGAACACTCCCATCCAATCGAGCCGCGCCGCTTTGACGAAATCGTAGAGTTCCTGGAAGTCGGCTTCGGTTTCGCCGGGGAATCCGACGATGAAGCTGGTACGCAGAGCGACGCCCGGAATCGTGGCGCGCATCCGTTCGAGGAGTTTGAGGAAAGCATCGCCATGAGAACCGCGCTTCATGCGCGCGAGGACGTCGCGGCTGGCGTGCTGCAGCGGCATATCCATGTATTTTGCTAGGCGCGGATGAGCGGCCAGCGTGTCGAGGAGTCCCTGCGTAACCCGATTGGGATAGGCGTAAAGGAAGCGCACCCAGAGAAGGTCTTCGACCGAAGCAAGCTTCTTAAGGAGAACGGCCAGGCCGTCGCGCAGACCGATGTCCTCGCCATAAGAAGTGGTGTCCTGGCCGATCAGGGTAATCTCGCGCATTCCCGCCGTGGCCAGGTTTTCCGCTTCCCGGATGACGGATTCAAAGCGCCGGCTGCGAAAGGCGCCGCGCAATTGCGGGATGATGCAGAACGTGCAGGGGTGGTCGCAGCCTTCGGCGATCTTGATGTAAGCCTGATGCTTGGGCGTGGTGACGATGCGCGGCGTGAGGTCGTGATAAAGAAAGGAAGGCGGCTGCGCGGGCAGGACGCGAAGGTCGCCTTCGACGGCCTCGAGAATCCGCTCCACTTCGCCGGTTCCCACGACCGCGTCCACCTCCGGCACCTGCTCGAGGATCTGGTCACGGTAGCGTTCGACGAGGCAGCCGGCAACAATCAGTTTTTTCGCGGCGCCGAATTTCTTGTGCTCGGCCATTTCCAGGATGGCGTCCACGGATTCCTTTTGCGCCGGCTCGATGAAACTGCAGGTATTTACGACCAGAATTTCCGCGTCATCGGCGCGCGGCGTGAGCTCGTAGCCTTCGCGCGCGAAAATACCCATCATCACCTCGCTATCAACGAGGTTCTTCGGACAACCCAGGGAGATGAAACCGACTTTGGTCATGGAGTATTGGCGTTATGGTGTAACCCTTCAATTTTAGCATGAAGCGAGCGGGTACACGGCCGGTCCCGAAGAGTGGGTAGTGGTCTGTTTGAAGATTTACGGGATGCCTTAATCTAGTGTGCTGGCCCGTAAATACGTTCACATAGTCGCTCGACTTTAGCGAAGATGGAATCCGCCGTGGCAGTCCAGACGAATGGTTGCGCATGGCGGTTGGATTTCTTGCCGTATTCATCGATTTTCGGGACCAGTTCCTTCACGCTGCTAAAGGTTCCCTGGCGAAGAGCTTGTTGGGTGATGCGATTGAACCAGATCTCCACCTGATTGAGCCAGGAGGCATCGGTTGGACTGAAGCGTACGTGGAACCGTGGCCGGGTGGCGAACCAGCGTCTCACTCGCAGATGCTTGTGCGTCGTGTAATTATCCACGATGATGTGCACCTCGAAGTTCTTCGGCCCGTTCTTCTCAATCTCCCGGAGAAAACCCCAGATATTCCCTGATGCCGGTGGCGCTGTCGACATTGCGTGAGCACTTTGCCGTTCGCTGTGTCCAGTGCGGCAAACAGGGTGGTGGTTCCATGGCGTCGATAATCGTAGGTCACGCCCTCGACATAGCCCAACCCCAGCGGCAACATCGGTTGGGTGCGTTCCAATGCTTGAATTCCGCTCTTCTCATCTACGCACAGAACCACGGCATTTTCCGGGGGATTCAAATACAGCCCTACAATATCCCGTACTTTTTCTACAAAAAATGGATCGCTCGAAAGCTTGAACTGTTTTTGCCGTTGCGGCTGCAAGCCAAGCGCTTGCCAGATGCGGCGCACTCTGAAGTTCTGTTCCTACTTCCCCTATAACGCCAAGCTCTGCTTGAAATGGGCACGAATACGTAAAACGTCAACTCGACCAGGAGGATATCGCCTACGAGGCCCTCGACAACGGCATTCTCTCTTGGCAGCATCCTCGGCGGCTGCAATCGCTTTGTGATGCACTCTCTGCGGAGAAAATCGACGCCCTGCTGCGGAAATGGCTGGCTCGTCTGCCGCACCCCTTCACAGGCCGAGACCGCCAAGCAGGATACCGCTACGATCTCTCCATCCTGCAAATCGAACTCTCTCTGACCCAAGTTCTGGACCGACCAGTAACCGGAAGGATCTTCTTTGAAGAAGTGGTTCGAGAAAACTTGGATATCGTACGCCCAAACAAGTACAACTCATCTTCGACCGTTGGGTCACCAAGAGCACTCCGGGCCTGTTTCGTACCCGTGTGATCACCGACGGCGTGATTCCTTCACTCCTCTAAGAACCGAGACAACCATTAATAACGAAAAGGATTTCTATGTCGGCAAGCGACTGCACACTTACCCGCTTTACGGTGCATCGGCTTTCAAGCCAACCGTCGCCTGCCGGAGGTTGAGAAAATCACCCATGATTGCATCCTGGCAGAAGAAACCTTCCAGCAGATCAACCGTCCGCGTCAGGTCGCATCCCAACGTGCCTCGGCCTTGCGATTCGGCGTCCCCAAGTGCAAGCCCTCTGGAGCGCTTTGCTGGTGTTCACCTTCGTACCGCTCTATTTTTCACGCGCATATACACTCGCATCCTGCGTCCCGGTCTCGCCCAAGCACTACCCGAAATACCGTGTGCCAACGGCTCCCTGCGTACCTGCTTCAACAAACTCCGGTCTTATTGGGCTGGATTCCGTCATGGCTCGATATCTCGTAGGTCAATGTGAGCACTGTCCGACTCTGATTGATGTTGTCTGTTAAGAGGGTCGGAAACTCCGGTTCTTGAGCCGGAATTGTGCGTAATTCTAATATGTCCCAATTGTGGGAAAGAATCTCGATTGCTTGCGACACTTCTTCAGGCGTACCCTAGAAGGCTTCAGGCGACCCAAGCCTCATCTGGAGCGCGGGATGGAGCGAACTTCTTCCAGTAACGCGCGAAGACGGAAGGAATCGCAGGGCTTATCGCCGAAGCGCGCCTGAACATAAAGATCGGTGAACTCGCGCACGGCCGAAGCCAATTCAGGCTGGAGCGCTCCCGAAGCCGCGAATTCCAGCGCCGTTTGTGTTTGGGCGCGCGCGAAGCCGCGTTTCTCGAGCAGGCGCATGAGTTCGGCGTACAGCCGCGAAGCAAGCTGCGAATGATTGCGTTCCGTGGGGCGCTGGCGGACCAGCCAGACGAAACCAAGCCAGCGGAAAAACCGGCGAATCCAATCCATGCGCAGGGCAACGAGAAGGAAAATCAGGGCTGCCGGGAAGAACAAACTGAGCTGCGCATGAGCGCTTTGCCAGGTAGTCATCCCATCCATGCCGCGATTCTGCATCCGGCGAAACTTAGCGCGCAGGACCTCGGACCAATCCAGCGAGCTTTGCCGGGCATCCCGCGAAAGCATGAGCTGGTGGGAGAAGTCATAGTTGATCACCCACTCGTTCCAGTTCAGCTGAAACCAGTCCACATACAAGCCCAGCCGGGACAGAACTCCTGAGGCATCCGAAGAACCCGGTGGCGTGGGGTCGAACGTAATCCAGCCTGACCCGGGGAAGTAGGCCTCCACCCAACTGTGCGCGTCGCTCGCGCGAACGATGTAGTCGCCGCCGAGATCGTTATACTCACCGGGAAGAAACCCATTCACTTCGCGCGAAGGAATCCCCAGCGACCGCAGCATGACCGTCATAGCGGAAGCGAAGTATTCGCAATGGCCGGCGCGCGCTTCAAAAAGAAAATAGGCGAGGGGATCCTGGCCGGGTCTGCCGGTCAGGTCGAGAGTGTAAGCGAAATTGCTGCGGAGATAGCTCTCCATGGCGATGGCTTTTTCGTAGGGATTGCTTGCGGAGGCCGTAATGCGCCGCGCAAAATCCGGAATGCGCGGGTCCAGCCGCGGAAGCTGCAGGTAAGTGTTGCGAATCTCCTCGGGGTAATCGCTCCCGGCAAAGCGCGCCTGTGGCGGCCGAGAGACCGGAAGCAGGGAAACGCCGTCGTAGCGGATCGGCGAGAAATTACGCGAAGGATTAAAAACCGAGCCGGTGCCGTCGAGAATCAGGTAACTGCGGTGAGCCGAAGCGTAATACGCAGGCGCGTCGGCAAAGAAATTGCCGCGCATCAGAATGACTTGTGCCGGGGCGAAGAGCGCGTCGCTGGCAATGGGTTGGAGCTGCACAGTGAAATGCACCTCGGCGGCCAGTGGCGCTTGCAGTTGATTGGGTGCCGTGAGGGTGATCCAGCCGTCATTCGCGGGAGGCTTGACGTTGCGGGTGGTATCGCAGGAAAACCAGCGCCGGCCGTCAAAATCGGTCAGGGCGATGCCGCGCCAACGAAGGTATGGGTACATTACGCGACTGCCCGTGCGCACGCGCATCACGACGACGCTGCTTTGTTTGATCTGGCCGATCTGACCCAGCTCGACACTGTCCGAAAAGCCGCTCATCAGCGAAGGCTGCAGGCCGCCCCGCGCGAAGTAGCCGGCGCTGAACCGCGGGAAGATAAAAAACAGCAGCGAGCCGAGCGTGACTCCACCAAGTGCAACCGTAAGCGCGGCCAAGGCCAGAGCGCGATGAAAGCGCCGCTCCCGATTCGCTTGCGCATCCATGGCCGGGAAGACCGCTCCTTCCGCGCCGCGGCGGATTTCCAGGCCAACAAACGTAGCCACGCCGAACAGCTGGAAAACGACGAAGTACGCCAGAAAGTAGGTTTCCACGGTCAGGACGGCCGCGGCAAGCAGCGCCGCAAAGGAGAGCATGGAAAGAAAAAGGGCGTCGCGTTCGGTCGCGGCGCTGTAAAGGCGAACGACGGTGACGACGAGAAGGAAATGTACGGTGGCAAGCAGCGCCGAATACAGCGCCGGATTCGGGCTGCCGCCTGCGAGATTTCGCGAATAAAACAGCACGTCCAGCGGAAGCACAAACACAAACGCGATCACCAGCCCGGTGGCCGTGAACTGGCGCAGCATGTTGGGGCGGCCACGCCACCACAAAAGGCCTTTCAGAAGGACGGCGCCGGGCGCGACCACCGCGGTGAACAGATCCAGTTTACCCGTCGA
>Ga0306920_100001691_pt1 | contig 27440 bp, 27 predicted proteins | sample flu12Cox44000170_FD_204666 | JGI IMG/M metagenome (GOLD analysis project Ga0306920, IMG submission 204666) | Lab enrichment of tropical soil microbial communities from Luquillo Experimental Forest, Puerto Rico - flux4day.12C.oxic.44.000.170 (v2)... | ecosystem: Environmental > Terrestrial >... | reverse complement strand
CAGCAGCGCCTTCATGCAGAAGGGAATGGTCGAGGTCCAGGTGCAGCCGTGCTCCAGCGCCACGCGCCAGAAGCGGCTGGCCGAAAAGCGCGGCTGGATCACGCAGGAACCGCCGACCCACAGGCTCGAGAGCATCGAATAGGCGAGCGCGTTGGTGTGGAACAGCGGCAAATAGGTCTGGTGCACGTCGCCTTCGTGCAGGTCCTGGTGCGCGGCGTTGACCTTGGCGCCCCACAGCGCGTTCGCATGCGTCCAGAGCACCGCCTTCGGGCGCGACGTGGTTCCCGAGGTATATTGCACGCTGCAGGGCGCGAGCGGATCGGTTGCGCGGCGCGGCCGGTCGGCGGCCTCGCCAAACAGCGCTTCGAAACCGTCGCCGCGCGGCGCTGCATGTTGGGCCGGCGCACCCGCATCGTGCGAAATCACTGCGATCCAGCGCAGCCCTTTGCAGTTTTCGGCGATGATCTGTGCGTAGGCCGGTTGGGTGATCGCGGCGACCGCACCGCAGTGGTCGGCGAAATAGTTTAACTCGGCTGCCGCGGAGCGGGTGTTCGTGGTGACCGCGACGGCACCGAGCTCGGCGCAGGCAAACCAAGCCAGCATCGCCTCGATGCAATTGTCCAGATGGATGAGAACGAAATCGCCCGGCTTGATGCCGCGCTTGAGGAAGCCTGCGGCCAGCGCGCCGACGCGGTCGTGAAATTCGCCATAGCACCATTTGCGCGCGGGCACGTCGAACGGCGCCCAGATCAGGAACGGATGGTCGCGGCGGGTTCTGGCGCGCATTTCGAGCAGCCAGGGAACGTCGAGGCCGGCGAACGGTCCGACGATGCCAGGTGCTTGCGGTATTTTCGACATGGTTCCTCCGCCGGGGCGCTGGCCTATCCTCACAATGACCTATGGCTTCCCATTCTCATAGGAGGAAATCTCGATCAGGCTGCCGTCGGGGTCCCGGCAATAGACCGAGAGCAAAGTGCCGCGGGCGCCCTGCTTCCTGGTCGGGCCTTCCTCGATTGCAACCCCGCATCTCCTTAAATGCGCGACCACCTCATCGGGGGTGCTCGAGGTCAGAAAGCACAGATCGTCGCTGCCGGCTGTTTCATGGTCGGCCGTGAACCATTCGACCTTGTCGGCGTCCTTGGGGCGGACGTTGATCTTCTGGCTGCCGAACATCAGCGAGGTGCGCGGTGCCTTTCCGTCGCCGGGGTCGAATACCCTGACTTCCATGCCGAGGATCCCTGCGTACCACTGTGCGGAGCGCGCGACGTCGCTGACATTGATCACGAGATGATCGATCGCATTGACCCTGACCGGCATGGGTAATCCTCATCATTGCAGCGCATGGCCCGCGCGCGAGCCCTGCACTTCTCGCCTGGCGTAAGGCTTGTTACAACGCCTTCGAGATTTTTTTCAAGGACCTGAAGGTAAGGAGACGTCGAGATGCTTTCGCGCCGCGCCGCGATCGGAATGGTAGCAACCGGGCTTCCCGCCTTGCTGGTGTCGTCGCGGAAAGCGCTCGCGCTGGACTATCCGACAAGGCCGATCCGCTTTCTGGTCGGTTATCCGCCGGGCGGTGCCACCGATATCATCGCCCGCCTGATCGGCCAGCGGCTCTCCGAGAGGCTCGGCCAGCAATTCGTGATCGAGAACAAACCGGGCGCCGGCAACAATATCGGTACCGAAGCCGCCGTCAATGCCGAGCCGGACGGCTACACCGTGTTGCTGGTCAACCCCGCCAACTACATCAACACGTCGCTCTACGCCAATCTGAAGTTCAACTTCGTCCGCGACATCGCAGCCGTTGCCGCCTTCAACCGCGTGCCGAACGTGATGACCGTCAACAACGGCGTGCCCGCGAAAAGCGTCGCCGAGTTCATCGCCTATGTGAAAGCCAATCCCGGCAAGATCAACATGGCCTCATCCGGTAACGGCACCTCGGTGCACCTGTCGGGCGAGATGTTCATGGCGATGACCGGCACGCGGATGCAGCACGTGCCCTATCGCGGGGCCGCGCCCGCGATCACCGACCTGCTCGGCGGCCAGGTGCAGGTGATCTTCGATAACATGCCTTCGATCATCCAGCATATTCGCGCCGGCTCGCTGCGCGCGCTCGCTGTGACGACCGCCGAGCGTTCGCCGCAATTGCCCGATGTGCAGGCGATGGGTGAGACCGTTCCAGGCTATGAGGCCAGCGCGTTGTTCGGCATGGGGGCGCCGAGGAACACGGCGGGCGACGTTGTCGCGAAGCTGAACGGTGAGATCAACGCCATCTTGGGGGAGCCGGAGCTGAGCCAGCGTTTGGTCGAGCTTGGCGGCGCACCGCTGATTGCTTCCCCGGAAGGCTTCGGCGAGATGATCAAGGCCGAGACCGACAAGTGGAAGAAGGTCGTCGAATTCGCCGGCCTCAAGGTAGAGTGATCTCCAGCACCGCCAGCGGCGTGATATTCTTCGCCCAAGGCAGATGCGCTGGAACCTTCCAAGGAGTCCAAGACCAAGGAGTTCAAGGCAATGCGCAAATTCATAGCAGCAATCATCATTTTTGCCGCGGCCGGCATCGCGACGCTGGCGACATCCACTCCTGCTGCGGCGGCTCATGATTACCCCTGGTGCGTGCAGGGCTGGGGCGTCGACATTCCCGGCGACTGCTCCTATCAAACCTATGCCCAATGCATGGCTTCCGCCTCCGGGCGCAATGCATGGTGCGCCGAGAATCCGCGTGCCGCGCTTGCCCGGGCAAGGCGTGGCCGTAACGGATATCCGCCGCGCTAAGGCCTGCTTTGGTCAAAGCGTATGGGCGCGCGTCCTCGTATCAGGCCTGATCGAGGATGCCCACATGGCTGGATCGGCCCGCTCGACAGCTGGAAGCATATCCGGTGTGAAAGGAGGATCACATGCAGCCCCACAAGATCGTTTCGCGCGATGAATGGATCGCGGCACGCAAGGCACACCTTGCACGTGAGAAAGAGTTTACCCGGGCGCGCGACCGGCTGAGCGAGGAGCGGCGCGCGCTACCCTGGGTCAAGGTCGACAAGGCCTATGCTTTCGACGGACCCGAGGGCAGGAAGACGCTGGCCGACCTGTTCAAGGGCCGCGAGCAACTCGTAGTGCAGCACTTCATGTTCGCGCCCGACTGGAACGAGGGCTGCAAGAGCTGCTCGTTCTGGGCCGACGGCTTCGAGCGCATGATTCCGCATCTGGCCGCCCGTGACACCACCCTGGTTGCGATCTCACGCGCGCCGCTGCAAAAGCTTGACGCCTTCAAGAAGCGGATGGGCTGGACGTTCGACTGGTATTCCTCGGCGCCAAGCGACTTCAATCATGACTATGCGGTCTCGTTCACACCGGAGGAGATCAAGTCCGGGGCAAAGATCTACAATTTCGGCACCTCGGGCTTTGGCGTCGAGGAGGCGCCCGGCATCAGCGTGTTCTATCGCGACGGTGAGGGAAACATCTTCCACACCTATTCGTGCTTTGCCCGCGGGCTCGACATGATGAATGCCGCCTACCACTATCTCGATCTGACCCCGCTCGGCCGTCATGAGGAGGGGCCGCATGCGATGCATTGGGTGCGGCTGCGCGATCAGTACCAGCCGGCGTAAACGGCTGCGCCTGTCGTCACGACTGAGGATTTAGCCGCTTGGTTCACCTCTCCCCGTCGGGGAGAGGTCGATTTGCTCCTGGCGATGCCAACGGGTCCGCGTGAAGCGCGGCCCGATGACAGGCTCCGCATCGTCCAGTGCAAATCGGGTGAGGGGCATTGCTCCAACGAGAGACAATAATCCCTCACCCCAATCCTCTCCCGCAAGGGGAGAGGGAGCACACTTCCGATGCGGTCATTTCTTCGCGCTCTCGAGGTGCTCGGTCGCCGTGCAGGAGATCAATAGCGTGTAAGCCCGCGCCAGGCTGGCAATCTCCGCGGTCTTGAGATCACCGGATGGCGCCGCGGTCTCGTAGGCAATGGCGCTGTTGTCGAGGAAATCGCGGATCGCGCCGGTCTTGATGGCGAAGTTGATGTTCTCCGGGATGTTGCCGGTCGCGCGCACGAATCTCAGCGCGTTGATTTTTGCCGCGACCATGCCGACGACGGTTCCGCTGGTGTCGAGCAAGGGGCCGCCGCTGTTGCCGGGTTGAACCGCGGCGCTGATCTGCAGGAAGCGCGTATCGTTGGCAATGCCGCTCAGCGAGCTCACGATACCCGTCGTGACCGTGAAGTCCGACGTGAGCAGGCCGTGATAGGGATAACCGATCGCAACCACCGAATCACCGGAGCGGATCGCGCGGTCGCGTATCCTGGCAAAACTCTTGAATGCGGTCACCGGCCCCTGCAGCAGGGCAAGATCGTTCGATTGATCGCTCGAGACCACCCGCAGCGTGGAGACCGGTTCACCGCTCAGATTGCCGTGGATGTCGCCGATACAGCCATCGATTACGTGATGGTTGGTGACGATGTGACCATTGGCGCTGATCACGTAACCGGTGCCGGTCTGGCTTCCGGTGCGCTGCGATTTCGGGCTCGCTTGAGAGCTTTGGGTCTCCGACTTGGCCGCAACGGATTTGGCGAAATCGCCGGCGCTATCGATGCCGTCGGTCTTGACCCTGTTGACGCAATTGGCAAGGGCCGCCAATAGCGGCGCGGTCGAGGTCAGATTGAACTGGAAGGGCTTGCCGGCCGCGACCGCGACCATCAGGCTGGACTTCTGAAAGACATGCAGCACGTTCGGCGGCATGATGGCCGACACCAGAACGGGTGAATCGGCCGTGCCAAACAGTCTCGCCTGGGTTTGGCCGTCGAACGTGACGTCGATCGGAAGCGTGTCGCCCTTGTTGTAATGAAAGGCCTGGTTTGCGAATGCGACCAGCCACGAATTGGTCGCGGTCTGGCTGACGATCAGCGACACGCCGCTGGTATAGGCTGCCCCCGCGGCGCAGTGGGAGAATTTTCCGGTGGCGTCGTTGGTATAGGCGCCGCCTTTCCAAACCCCGACATTGATGCTGCCGAACGGCCCCGCCGCTTGCGCAATCGAGATGATCGCCGCCTGAAGAACCCATGCCGCCCCAAACGCCCTGAACATCCAACCGCCTCCCACCATGGCTGCGGTATTCTAAGTATTCTGCCGGGGCAAAGGCAACTCATGGTTGTAAGAGGGTGCGCAAGCCCGTGTGAGGTCGGCAGCCGATCGGGCCAAGGCCGGGGCCGGGCAAACGAGCCATTTTCGAGCCTGGGAGAGCCCGGCGGCGCCACTTGTATTCGCATGGCAGGGCCGTATACTTTGCATCGCAAAGTTCCGAGGGACTGCAAGACGTGCGGACGCAGATGCGTGATCTCGACAAGGCGCTGGCGGATATCATAGCCATTCGCAGTCAGCTGGCAGCTGGCACCGCGTTTAGGGGCTATGGTCCCGCGGCCGTCGCAGCCACAAGCGTGGTCGCGCTGATCACCGCGCTCCTCCAGCATTACTTGCTCACCGACCCCACGCGTCAGCCGGTGGTGTTTTTCGTCGGCTGGGGGGCCGCGGCGCTGGCGTCATCCGTGATGATCTGGACCGAGATGGTGGCGCGTTCGCGCCGGCATCATTCAGGTCTGGCGGATGCGATGGTTCACCAGGCGGTCGAGCAGTTTCTCCCCGCTGCTGTTGCGGGCATCCTGCTTGCCGTGATGCTCTGGAAGTTCGCGCCGGAGGCGTTGTGGCTGCTGCCCGGCCTGTGGCAAGTCCTGGTGTCGCTCGGCGTTTTCGCTTCCGTCCGCTCGCTGCCGCGCTCGGTGGCGCTTGGCGGCGCCTGGTATTTCGTGGCGGGCTTCGCCGTCCTGTTGATCGCGAGCCAGAGCCATACGCTGTCGCCCTGGACCATGGGCCTGCCGTTCGTGATCGGGCAGGCGCTGATGGCGGCGATCCTCTATTTTGCGTCCGGAGAAGCCGATGGCGAAGAATGAAGCGACCAATGCGCCATTTTCTTATGAGGGGCTTGACCGCGTGATGCACGAAAAGGCGCGGCTTGGTCTCTTGACCTCGCTGATGGCCCACCCGAAGGGCCTGGCCTTTGCCGACCTCAAGCAGCTTTGCGGCCTGACCGACGGTAATCTCAGCCGACATCTTCAGGTCCTGCAGGAGGCGGGGCTTGTCGAGGTGACCAAGGGCTATGAAGGCAACCGTCCGCACACCTCCTGCCGTCTCACCAGGACCGGACGCCGCCGCTTTCTCGAATATCTCGCCGTGCTGGAAGGACTGGTTCGCGATGCCGCGCGAGCCGCCGGCAGGGAAAGATCGCTGCTGGAGCGGCTCGGCATCGTCGCAACCTGATCCCGGCTTTTTTTGCATCGGAGCTTTGCAATGCAAAGTAATCTCTCGTCCAAACTACCCGCGCGTCTTCAGGACAAGCTTCACGTCGGCATTATCATGGACGGCAACGGCCGTTGGGCAACCAGGCGCGGCCTGTCACGCCTGCGTGGCCATGAGGCCGGCGTCGAGGCGATCCGGCGGGTGGTCGAAGCGGCGCCCGCGCAGGGAATCGGGACGTTGACACTCTATGCTTTCTCCGCCGACAACTGGCGCCGGCCGAAGGCGGAGGTGACCGCACTGATGGCGCTGCTCCGCTTCTACCTTGCCAATGAAATCCAGAGCCTGGTGGAAAACGGCGTCCGCCTCACCGTCATCGGTCGTCGCGATCGCCTGCCCGACGGAATTGCGGCAGCGATCTGGCGCGCCGAATCGGCGACCGCAAGCTGCGGTGTCTTGCACCTGCGGATCGCGGTCGACTACTCCGCGCGGGAGGCCATCCTCAACGCCGCGGCGAGACTCGCAGGCGCGGTGATCCCGACGCGGGAGTTGTTTTCAGAGCTTGTCACCGGGCAGGCGGGATTGCGCGACGTCGATCTGATCATCCGGACCAGCGGCGAGAAGCGATTGTCCGACTTCCTGCTCTGGGAGAGCGCCTATGCCGAGCTGCATTTCACCGAGCGGATGTGGCCCGAGTTCGACGCCGACGATCTCACCGAGGCTCTCGCCTCGTTCTATCGCCGTGATCGCCGGTTTGGCGGCCTGAATTCACCGGCGCTCGAGCCGGCCCCCAGTCTTTGAGCGCGGGGGCCTGATCTTGCCTGGAAGATTCCCATCGTCCTCGTGGGGCAATCTCGCGTGGCATCGGCGGCAACCCGATGCGCGCTGTCCATTCCTGGTCAAACGGATGTCGTGGTCCTGGTTCTCTGCCGAGCTTGTGCGTGTCAGGCCGACGGAACTGGAATTTTGGGTGAAAGGAAGTGCAGCCTATCTGGCGCTGCATGATTCTGTTCGCTCCGACGGGGAGACGACTATAGAGGGAACAAGCCGTTCTACGCTAACTGACCTTCGAGATAAGTTGACGTTCGTGCCGGCCGGATCTTCAGTAGGGGGCTGGAATCGTTTCGAAGGCCGCACGTCGTCCGTGTTTGCGGTTCATCTCGCCTCACCGAAGTCAGATCATGACGCAAACGATATCTCAAAGATTCTCCCAGCGCTGTATTTCGAAAACAACAATCTCAGAGCGACGCTTCAAAAGCTCCAAAGTGCCGTTGATGGCTCCGGCATTAACGACCATGCGTATGCAGAGACACTCGGGCTATTGCTGTTGTGGGAACTACGGCACGCCGCCGACCCAAGGCATTCGCGTCTGAACCCGGTTCGGGGAGGTTTGACTGCACGTCAGTTGAGGCGTGTGAAAGAATTCATCGATGCTCAAATCCCGACTGAAATTACAATATCCGGACTAGCGGCCCTGACGGGACTGAGCCACTACCACTTCATCAGGGCATTCAAGAACACGGTTGGGCTTACGCCCTACCAGTACGTCCTGTCGGAGCGGATCCGCCGTGCAAGAGCACTGTTGTCCAAACCCGATCTTTCGCTTGGCGAGGTAACGCGCGCGGTGGGGTTCAGCGATGCATCGCAGCTGAACCGTGTATTTCGAAAATTTGTTGGTGTTACGCCAACCGCATTCCGGCGGGAAACTGGTTCGAGACTTCCATAAAGTTGCATCCACCCAATCGGTCGTCACGCGCGCAAACGCCCAGCCGTTTACCGATCGATTTGCGCCCTTGCGGCGATGCGCCGAGGGCTCCCTCGAAACATCAAAACTTGCCGTAACGGACAAAAATTGCTGTTGAGCGACACAACTTGTGCAAATTGGCCTTTCTTGCGTCGAAATGAATTTGACCGTTAGCTTTCGCGTTGCTGTTTGTTTCGATTTTTGCGACCGCTCTCGATCAGCGGCGCTCAAAGAGTGGACGTTTGCGGGCATTGGGCCTGAGGATTCGATATTTGTCTGGCGCCGTATACCTCATCGACGACGACAGTTCGTTTCGAGCTGCTATTCAACGACGCTTGGAAAAGGCGGGCTATCGGGTGGTGGCACATCCGTCGGCCGAGCGTTTGCTCCATCAGCGGCCAGATGAAAGCCTTCCCGGTTGCATTCTTCTCGACGTCCAACTGCCGGGCTTGGACGGCCTGCAGCTTCAGAGCCGATTGACCGGACTCGGCTGGACACTGCCCATCGTCTTTCTGACGGGCTATCCTGACACCAGCACAGCGGTAAAGGCGATCAAGGCGGGCGCAGACAATTTTCTTGTCAAGCCCGTCAGCTCGGATGAGCTGCTGGAAGCAATCGGAAAGGCCATTGCGCGGCACGAGACAGAGCGTGCGCGGAAAAGCGAATTGGAAGCGATTCGAGGCCGGCTATCGAAGCTGACCGCGCGCCAGCGCCAGGTATTTGAGATCGTTGTACGGGGCAAGACGAACAAATACGCTGCACGCGAACTTGGCTGCAGCGAACGAACCGTCAAGGCGCATCGGCGGGTGATCATGGAAAAAATGCAGGTTCAATCGGTGGCTCAACTCGCCGCGCTGGCTGAGCGGCTTGGCGCGTCCAGCGATATCCGCTTCCGAGGGTAAAGCGGACATCGCTTGCGGCAGCAGCTGCACGGGCGGAGGCGCGCTTTGAGCCGTTCGACTGAGCCGTTTGCGCGCACGCGCCTGATCGACCCTCTCAGGCAAGGGTGCTGGGACAGCCGGGGTGGCAAAATTCGGTTGACCTCTCTCCGCAAACGGAGGAAGGGAGCCGCTGGTCTCGGCCTGTTGATGAAGCGGGAATAGCCGCCCGTGGTAACCGATCAGGTGGGAAATCGGCCCCCACCAGAGGTTTACGGAGATCCGGCTGGCCGCCATGCGGAGTGCAAGCCATGAAGGTTTCGGGCAGCGATGCGCTTGTTGTCGTCGATGTGCAGAACGATTTTTGTACCGGTGGTGCGCTCGCCGTGCCCGGTGGCGAGAAAGTGGTTCCGGCAATCAACCGCATCGCGGAGCGATTTGAAAATGTCGTGCTGACGCAGGATTGGCATCCCGAGGACCACGTTTCCTTCGCCTCCAACCACGCAAACAAGCGTCCGTTCGAGACGATCGAGCTGAGCTATGGCCAGCAAGTGCTCTGGCCCGTTCACTGCGTCCAGGGTAGTTTCGGCGCCGACTTCCACCAGGAGCTGGATGTGAGGCGCGCCAGCCTCGTGGTGCGCAAGGGAGGCCACCGCGACATCGATTCCTATTCGGCGTTTTACGAGAACGACCACAAGACCCCGACCGGACTGGCCGGCTATCTGCGTGAACGCGGATGGAAGACGCTGTTTTTCGCCGGACTGGCATTCGATTTCTGCGTCCGCTACTCGGCTGAGGATGCGCGCAAGGCAGGTTTCGAAGCCGTCGTGATCGAAGAGGCTTGTCGCGGCATCGACCTGGAGGGTTCGGTTGCCGCAACCCATCGCAGCCTGAAATCGCTCGGCATTCCGATTGTCGGCATCGAGGCCTTTTTCTGAAGGTCCTGCGGAGGTCGTCATGCTGATCGGCGTGCCCAGGGAGATAAAGGTCGAGGAATATCGGATCGGGCTCGTGCCTGCGACGGTGCGCGAGCTGGTCGACCACGGACATCAGGTGGAAATCGAGACGCGGGCCGGAGAGGGCGCCGGCATCGCCGACGAGGAATATCTCGCCTCCGGCGGACAAATCGTCGAAACGCCGGAACGGATTTTTGCCCGCGCCGAATTGATCATCAAAGTGAAGGAGCCGCAGGCGGTGGAGCGCGCGCAACTGCGTCGCGGCCAGACCATCTTCACCTATCTGCATCTGGCGGCCGATCGTGCCCAGACCGACGATCTCCTGAGGTCTGGTGTCACGGCGATTGCCTATGAAACGATCACCGATGCTAACGGCAGATTGCCGCTGCTGGCGCCGATGTCGAAAGTGGCGGGCCGCATGGCAACTCAGGTCGCGGCCAATCTCCTGCAGCATTTCCATGGCGGACGCGGGATCCTGCTTGGCGCGGTCGATCGCGTGCCGGCCGCAACCGTGCTGATCCTTGGTGGCGGCACCGTCGGGACCAGTGCCGCGGAGGTCGCGCTCGGCATGGGCGCTGCGGTTACCGTTGTCGCGCAAAATGCCGCCGCCGCCGCAGAGCTGACCGCGCGATTCGACGGACGCGTTCATGCTTTGGCGGCCGATCCGCCCACCATTGAGAAACTCTGCCTGTCCGCCGATGTCGTGATCGGCGCGGTGCTCGTGCCGGGCGCGTCGGCACCAAAGCTGATTTCGGCCAGAACCATCGCGGCCATGAAGCGCGGCGCCATCCTTGTCGATGTCGCAATCGATCAGGGCGGCTGCGCGGAGACCTCCCGGCCAACCACGCACAGTAATCCGACCTATGTTGTCGATGGCGTGGTGCATTATTGCGTCGCCAACATGCCGGGCGCAGTGCCGCGAACATCGACCTTCGCGCTCGACGACGCCACGCGCCCCTTTGTGCGCGCCCTTGCCGACAAGGGAATTTTGCGGGCCTTGCGCGAAGATGCCCACTTACGCAACGGGCTCAACGTGCACGACGGCAAGTTGACCTGCTCTGCCGTCGCGCAAGCGCTCGGCTTGCCCTTCACGCCTGCGAGCGAGTTGCTTTAGCGCGCGATCCCTGCGACAAACACGGCGCGTTGCGCCATACGACAGGCTTGATCAAGGTCAACCCGAAGCCTGTTTTGGGGAGTATTTTGAAAAAATGAATGGAATGCGGGCATTTTCATTTTCAGTCGCAGCACTTCTTGTCGTGGTGTTGGTATCGCCGGCGCTGGCGCAATCGTCGGCGGACGCGGTTCAATCCGACGAGGCGCTTTCCAACCTCATGATTGCGATGCAGTCCCGTCACATCAAATTGTGGTTTTCGGGCAAGTTCGCCAACTGGAAGCTTGCGACCTACGAGCTCAACCAGATGGAAAGGGGACTTGCCGAGGTCGCCAAGCGCGCTCCCCCAGCCCAGCCTGCGACCGCCAAAGGCGTGTCGCTGTTGCGCGCAGCGATCGAAGCCAAGGACACGCAGGCCTTTGTCAAGGCCTATGCCGAACTGAACAATGAGTGCAACGCCTGTCATCGGGCGCACGGTCGCGACTATATCAGCGTGCTGATCCCCACTTACTCACCGTTTGCCGACCAGAACTTTACCGATCAGGTGGCCGAAGGGCGAGGCCTGGTGAACCGGATCTGCGCCAACTGTCACGTCGTCTCGGAGAATGCGTCTCCACGGCTGGCGCCGGTCTACAAGGCACCGAGTTTCGCCGATCTCATCGCCAGGCCTTCGTTCGCCGGAGACAATTTGCGTCAGCTGTTGGGATCCGAGCACCGCCACGTCGGGCCGGAGCAGGCCATGCCGAACCCGCGTTTGAATGACTATCAGATCGAGGCGATCGTCGCGTATTTCGAGACGCTCAAGGCTGAACACAAGCAATAATGCGGGTTGCACGACGGCTGGGCCGTCAATGCGACATCAGGGTCGGCACCGTCATGGTTTGCAGCATCTCGCGCGTCACGCCGCCGAGTATCCCTTCCTGCAACCGTGAATGCCCGTAGGCTCCCATCACCAGCATATCCAATCCCTCATCGGCGGCCAGCGACAGGATGGAAGGCTGGATCTCGGCGCGCGCAGCAGGCAAGTCGATGATCCTGATCGAGAGCCCGACATGTGCCAGATGTTCGGCCAGTTTCTCCGTCGATGCATCCAGGGGAACGCTCTCGGCGCCATTGATCGAAATCGCGACCAATGCATCCGCCCGAGTCAGAAACGGTCGGGCATCTCTCAGGGCGCGGGCGGCAAGCCGGCTGCCGTCCCAGCAGATGCCGATGCGTCTGGCCTTCAAGGCGCCGCGGAAAATATGCGGCACGAACAGTACGGGACCGCCCGCCTGAAACAGAACCTCCCGCGGGATCGTGTTGTCGAAGGTGTCCTGTTCGGCGTCGGGCTGCAAAACGATCGCAAGATCATAGAGCCTGGAGGTCGCGCCGATCGATGCCGCCGCATCGGCGGGCACCGCTTCGATCGAACGGCATTGATAGGAGATTCCTGCGTTGCGAGCCTCCGCTTCGAAAATGGCAAGGGCCGCGGCGGCGCGCTGTGTGGCTTTTTCCTGCTCCACATCGAACACCGCTACAACCGCGGCGGCGCCGCTGCCGTCGACGACGTAGGCGCTGCTGGTCGAAATGTACCCGGTCGCGAGCGCATCGAGATGAGCGCCGAAGGCCTGAGCCAAAGACACTGAAGCATCGACAACGGGCCGCGGCGGGCGCTCGGTCGGTACGTGGACCAGAATGTCCTTGATCATCGTGGCTTCCTCCAAGGTACGATTCATTGTCAACCGCTCGCGGGGAAGCAGCCTTGACCTGAATCAATCGACGGGTCGCTTGACCACGAAGCGGCTGCGGCCGGCGCGCCGTGGCGAAAATAACGTGACGCCGGCCGGACCGCGACCTGCCCTGGTGCGCCGAGCGGTGCTACGGTGGTGCATGGCCGCGGACGTGCTATGGTGACTCCGCCAGCCTCAAGACAAGAAGAATAAACAAGACCGGCAGGATAAGCAGGGTAAGAAGCAATCGGCACCAGGCAGGGAGGACGACTCATGGATCACGATCAAGATCTCGATCGACGCGAGTTTACCGTTGGTTTCCTGACGGCAAGCTTTGCCGCGCTTGCGCTGCGGCCGACCGTCGCCGACGCTGCGACGGAGAGCCCCAGCCCCGCGGTGCTCGACCAGCCGTGGGCTGTCTGGGACAAGAATGCCAAGCCGGTGCGTGGTGGGATCTTCCGCCTTACCCGCGAGCAGTACATCGGCAAGATGAATCCCAATCACTGGCCGGTATTGGACTGGGTTTCCATGGGTTACTTCCATGAGCGCCTGATATTGAATGATGGCAGCTACAACTCGACCGTGCTTTGGCTCGCCGAGAAGCTGAGCTGGGAGAATCCGCAGGAAGTCCTCATGACGCTACGCGAGGGCGTCACCTTCCACGATGGCTCGCCGTTCAACGCCAAAAGCGTGAAATATCAGATCGACTGGATTCGTGATCCCTCAAGCAAGACGTGGGACGCGAGTTGGCTGGCGCAGCTCGACACCGTCGAGGTGGTCGACGACCGCACGCTGCGCTGGAAGTTCAAAGCGCCATGGGCCGGCTTCAATGGCGTCATGGCCAACGTTCCCGGCTACGTGATGTCCGCCAAGGCGCTGCAGGACGACGTCGACAAATACGACAACCAGCCACAGGGGACCGGCCCCTATGTGCTCGAGGAGGCCAGTCCCGGCAATTATCTCAAGCTCAAACGCAATCCAAACTGGTGGTTCGCCAAGGCGAGCGGCAATCCCGACATGCCATATTTTGACGGCATTCTCGTCACCATCATTCCGGACCCGGCCGTGCGGCTTGCCAACCTGCGCGCCGGCCAACTCGACGCGTTGGTGCTCGACAAGTCGCAATACGCCGTCGCCAAGATCGATCCGGAGCTCAACGTCCACCGCTTCCCTGGCAACCACCTTGCAGCACTTAGCTTCAACAACACCAAGAGCGTGTTTCAGGACATCCGGCTCAGGAAGGCTGTCAGCCATGCGATCGACCGGCAGGCGCTGATCGCCGGCACGCAGTTTGGCCTCGCGCGCCTCGCCAGCTGCATGTATCCGGACGACCACTGGTGTCACAATCCAAACCTGAAGCCGGTCGCATACGATCCCGACCTGTCGAAGAAGCTGCTCTCGGAGGCAGGTTACGGCGGCGGGCTGACCGTCAAGGGCTACTTCAGCAACACGACGATGGGCCAGACCATCGCCGAGGCCGTCAAAGGCATGCTGGCCCAGGTCGGCATCGACTGGCAGGTCGAGCTGTTGGCGCCGGCGGCGGCCACCTCGCGCATGCAGAAGATGGACTATGATCTCGCGCAGGGCGGCTGGATCTTCATCTATGATCCCGACCTGATGCCGACCGGGCTCTATCATCCCGATGGCGGCTTCAACTTCGGGCGCAGCAAGAACGAAGCCGCGATTGCGTTGATCGAGGCCGGGCGCAAGGAAATCGATCGCGAGAAGCGCCGCGCCATCTACTGGCAGCTCGAGGAAGTGCTGTACAATTCCTACGAAGACGCCTGGCTCTGGTGGGAGGAAACCGCAACCGCCTTTCGCAAGCAGGTACAGGGTTGGAACCAGGAAGGCTTTCTGAAATATCAGGACGCCTGGTTCTCGTCGCATCCGCTTTGGTTCAAGGACGGCAAGGCATGAGCCGGCCGGATCGCGGCTAGCCAGGTGAGCCCACCGGGATGGGCAAGTATATCGGCATCCGTTTAGGGCACGCGCTGGTGATCCTGGCGATCGTGGTCGTGCTGGTTTTCATCATCGCCCGGATCATCCCGGGCGATGCGGTCATGGCGGCCATGGCCGGCAGCGTCGATCTGCACGATCCTTCGGTGGTGGAGCGTGTCCGCCACCAATACGGTCTCGATCAGCCGATCCCGGTGCAGTTCGTGGTCTGGCTCGGCGAATTCCTGCGCGGCGACTGGGGCACCTCGATCGGCACCGGGCAAAAAGTGCTCGATATGTTCGTACAGCGACTGCCGATCACGCTGGAACTGTTCATCGGTGCAACGCTATGGTCGATAGCGATCGGCATTCCGACCGGCATCCTCGGCGCGTTGAAACGCAATTCGGCGGCCGACGTCGCCGTGACGGCAGGCGCGATCATCGGCGTATCGATCCCGCCGTTCTGGGAAGCGATCATGCTGATCTACCTCTTTGCCGTGCTGTTGCCGATCTTCCCGCCGTCGGGTTATGTGCCCTTCTCCGAACATCCGCTGCTCAATCTGCGCGCCATAGTGTTGCCGACCTTCGTGCTCGGTACCCATTCCGGCGGGCTATTGGCCCGCTTTGTCCGTTCCAGCCTGCTCGAGGTGCTCGGCCAGGACTACGTCAGGACCGCGCGTGCCAAGGGCTTCTCGGAGGCAGCCGTAGTGGCGCGGCACGCGCTCAAGCCGGGCATGATTCCGGTTGTCACCGTGCTCGGCCTGTCCTGGGGCGGCCTCCTGGCGGGAGCGTTCATCATCGAGGTGATCTTCGCCATTCCGGGGCTGGGACGTATGAGCGTTGAGGCCATCTTCCAGAAGGATTATCCGGTGATGCAGGCGATGCTGATCGTGATTTCGCTCAATGTGCTGCTGGTCAACCTGCTGGTCGATATCCTCTATGGCTATCTCGATCCGCGCGTACGGGTGCGGGGATGACGGACGCCGTACACCCCACAGCCGTTGTCGCGGTCTCAGTGGCTTCGCGCAATCCGGCGCTGGCGCTGCTGCGCGCCGTCGCCCGCCATCGTCTTGCCTCTGTCGGCCTCGTCATCATCGCTGCTCTGATCTTCATTGCGATCTTCGCCCCGCTGCTGGCGCCCTACAGCCCGAACCAACAGGATCTCTATCGCGTCCTGGCGCCGCCTGGTCGCATCCACCTGCTCGGTACCGATAATCTTGGCCGCGACCTGCTGTCACGGCTGATTTACGGTACCCGCGTTTCGCTGTTTGTCGGCATCGTCAGTTCGCTGGTCTCGGCCGTGATCGGCGTCATCATCGGGCTGATCGCCGGCTTCAGGGGCGGCATGGTCGACGCCATCATCATGCGCATAACCGACGCGTTCCTGTGCTTTCCGCCGCTGATCTTCATTCTGGCGATGTCGGCCGTGCTCGGTCCCGGCCTGCAAAACGTCATGCTGTCATTTGCGCTGTTTGGCTGGACGATCTTTGCACGGCTTGCGCGCGGCCAGGTGCTTCTGGTCCGCGAGTTGCCGTTCATCGAAGCGGCGCGCTCGGTTGGCGTGCCCGCGACGCGCATCATGTTTCGTCACATCCTGCCGAATATCATGGCGCCGGTGCTGGTCGCGATCACGATCACCATCGGGGTCGCGATTCTGGTCGAAAGCGGTGTATCGTTCCTCGGCCTCGGCGTGCAGCCGCCGACCGCGAGCTGGGGCAAGGAACTGCGGGTTGGTTTCACCTACCTGGAGGCAGCGCCGCTGTTCTCGATCGCGCCGGGCGTGATGATCACGCTTGCGGTCATCGCCTTCAATTTCGTCGGCGACGGCTTGCGTGACGCGCTCGATCCGCGTCTGCGCGGCGCCAATCGGGTGCCGCGTTGAGCGGGCCCGTGGCAAAGACTGCGCACGAGGCTCTGCTTTGCGTGCGCAATCTCACCGTTGAATTTGCAACCGAGGCAGGCATCGTCACCGCGGTCGACCGTGTTTCGTTCGACCTTTATGCCGGCGAAATCCTTGCGCTGGTCGGCGAGAGCGGTTGCGGCAAGAGCGCGACCGCGTTGGCGCTGCTGCGCCTGATCGCCGATCCGCCGGGCCGGATCGCCGGCGGCGAAATCCGCTTTCGCAACCAGGAACTGCTGTCGGCCGACGACGCGACGGTGCGCGACATCCGCGGCAACCGTATCGCCATGATCTTCCAGGAACCGATGACGAGCCTCAACCCGGTCTACACGATCGGCCGCCAGCTCGGTGAACCGCTGGAGCTGCACAAAAATCTGCGCGGCGACAGCTTGCTTGCAAAATGCCTGGCGCTGCTTGAATCCGTGAATATTCCTGAACCGCGCCAGCGGCTGCAGAGTTATCCGCACCAGTTTTCCGGCGGCATGCGACAGCGCATGATGATCGCGATGGGGATGAGCTGTGACCCCGACATCGTCATTGCCGATGAGCCGACCACCGCGCTCGACGTGACGATCCAGGCGCAACTGCTTGAACTGCTGCAGGCGCAAGTCGCAAACCGTCGCGCCGCGCTGCTTCTGATCACGCACAATCTCGGCGTGGTGGCGCGCTATGCCGACCGCGTCAACGTGATGTACGCCGGGCGCGTCGTCGAGAGCACGACAGCCGACGAGATTTACCGCGCGCCACGTCATCCGTACACGATCGGATTGCTGCGCTCGGTGCCGCGGCTTGATCAGCCGATCTCCGAGAAGCTGTTGCCGATCGAGGGCCAGCCGCCAAACCCACTTGATCTACCCTCCGGCTGCGCATTCCATCCGCGATGTCCATTCGCGATCGACAAATGCCGCGCTGAGGCGCCGGTGCTGACGCGGGATGCCAACGGTCACGCGGTTGCCTGCTGGGTCGACGTCCGTGCGTGAACCGGCGACCGATAACCTCGTCACGCTGCGGGCACTCAAGGTGCATTTTCCCGTGTTGAGCGGCTTGCTGCGACGCAGGCCCGTCGGCGCCGTGCACGCCGTTGACGGCGTCGATCTCGAAATCAGGCGCGGTGAAACGCTAGGACTGGTTGGCGAAAGCGGCTGCGGCAAGTCGACATTGGGTCGGGCCGTCCTGCAGCTGATACGGCCGACCTCCGGCGAGGTCTGGTTCGGCGGCACCGATCTCACCAAACTAAGCGACGAAGAGATTCGACCGCTGCGGCGCCGCATGCAAATGGTGTTTCAGGATCCATTTTCCTCGCTTAACCCCAGGATGACCGTCGGCGAGACCGTGGCCGAGCCGATGCTGGTGCATGGCCTGGCGGCGAATGCGGACGAGAGCCGCGCGAAAGCGGCCGAGCTTTTTGGGATCGTCGGCCTCGATCCCGGGATGCTCGATCGCTACCCGCACGAATTCTCGGGCGGCCAGCGCCAGCGTATCGGGATCGCCCGCTCGCTCGCGGCTCAGCCGGACTTCATCGTTTGCGATGAGCCGGTGTCGGCGCTCGACGTTTCGATCCAGGCCCAGATCGTCAACCTGTTCGAGGCATTGCGTGACCGGCTTGGGCTGACTTACATCTTCATCGCCCATGATCTCGCGGTGGTGCGGCACCTGAGCGATCGGATCGCCGTCATGTACCTCGGCAAGATCGTCGAAATCGCCCCGAAGCAAAGCCTGTATTCATCGCCGCTGCATCCTTACACGGAGGCGCTGTTGCAAGCGGTGCCGGTGCCGGACCGGGCGATCGAGAAGAGGCGCAAGCGAACGGTGCTGCAGGGCGAGGTGCCGTCGCCGCTCAATCCTCCCAAAGGCTGCCGCCTGCATCCGCGCTGCGCCAAGGCGATGAGCCAATGCCGCACCGTCGAGCCAGTTTTGAAGCAGCAGGCCGAAGGTCATTGGGTCGCCTGCCATCTCTACGAATAAGACGCAGACGACCGCAACGTTTAGCGGACTCCCTTAGGCCGCGACCTTCGGCAAATCGGCCATGGCCTTGGCCAATTCCCTTTCATCGTAGGTCACGTCCTGCAGCTTGCCCGAGAAGTAGTCGATATAGGCGGCCATGTCGAAATGGCCGTGGCCGGAGAGGTTGAACAGTATGGTCTCGGCCTTGCCCTCGCGTTTGCAGCGCAGCGCCTCCTCCACCACGGCCTTGATGGCGTGCGTGGTTTCGGGAGCCGGCACGATGCCCTCGCAGCGCGCAAATTCCACGGCGGCGTCGAAACACCCGCGCTGCTGATAGGCGACCGCCTCGATCTCGCCCAGCTCCTTCAGGTGCGACACCAGCGCCGACATGCCGTGGTAGCGCAGGCCGCCGGCATGGAAACCGGGCGGCGTGAAGCTGGAGCCGAGCGTGTGCATCTTGACGAGCGGTGTCAGATGGCCGGTGTCGCCGAAATCATAGGCGTATTTGCCGCGTGTCAGCGACGGACAGGCGGCAGGCTCCACCGCGATGATGCGCGCTTTCTTGGCCTTGCCCTGCAGCCCCTTGCCGATGAAGGGAAAGGCGATGCCCGCGAAATTCGAGCCGCCGCCCGCGCAACCGATCACGATGTCCGGCCAGGCGTCGGCTGCGGCGAGCTGCTCCATCGCCTCCTGCCCGATGACGGTCTGATGCAGCAAGACGTGATTGAGAACAGACCCGAGCGAGTATTTCGTGTTGGGATCCTTGGCCGCGATCTCGACTGCCTCCGAAATGGCAATGCCGAGTGACCCCGGATGATCCGGCCGCTCGCCGAGGACCTTCCGCCCATAGTCCGTGGTGTTGGACGGCGATGGAAGGCAGTTTGCGCCGTAAGTTTCCATCAGCGCGCGGCGATAAGGCTTCTGATCGTAGGAAACGCGCACCATGTAGACGATGACTTCGAGGCCGAACAAGGAGCCTGCGAGTGAGAGCGAAGAGCCCCATTGGCCGGCGCCGGTCTCGGTCGACAATCGTTTGACGCCCTCCTGCTTGTTATAGAAGGCTTGGGGAATGGCGGTATTTGGCTTGTGGGAGCCTGCCGGACTTACACCCTCGTATTTGTAGAAGATCTTCGCCGGCGTTCCGAGTTTCTGCTCCAGCGCCCGCGCGCGATAGAGCGGTGTCGGCCGCCACATCCGATAGATATCCCGAACGGGTTTGGGGATTTCGACCTCCCGCTCGGTCGTTACCTCCTGCATGATCAATGCCATTGGAAACAACGGCGAGAGATCGTCGGGTCCAACCGGCTGTTTGGTTCCGGGATGCAGGACGGGCGGGGGCGGTTTGGGCAGATCGGCCTGAATATTGTACCAGGCCTTGGGAATATGTGTTTCGTCGAGTTGGTATTTGATGGTTTCGCTCATATGAACCCTCCCGCTAATGACTTTTCGGCTTCTCTACTGCCCAGAACCAGTTTGAGTGTGCCCCACACGACTGGCGCGGCTTCAATGGCGGCTCGTCGGTTTCCTCCAGCGTGTCCTGGTTTTTTCGTTGTTGATGCGCACGAGTGCTCTTGAACTCGCGGATGATCCGGAAAAAACCCGCCCCGTACCTCAGATAGCGGGGAGGGGACCGGTTTCCCTCAGGCTAAAAGGCAAAGTATTGCGCGAAGATCATGCGCAAACTGCCAGCCGAAGTGCAACGACAATTCGGCCGAGCGATCGCGCTATCGTGTCAGAATCGGACCGCTCGCGATCACTACTGGGGCGTGACCTGGTTAAAGCTCGCGAAGCCCCCGCCCGAACTTCCAGGAAGACCGGTGGTCAGTCCGGTCGTCGTCGGTGTGGGTGGGGTAGTTGTCGGGTTGTTGCCGGTATTGGTGAAGGACGGGTTCGAATTCTGGTTGGTTGGTCCTCCGCCTCCGCCACCACCGCCCCCTGGGATGCTCCCGGTCGTCAACTGCTGCTCGGCCTCCGCAAAGGTGACCGCGTCGCACAGGCCCTGGCAATCGAAGGAAGAGTCGGAGTGCTCCAGCCTGATGTCTCCGTTTGCGGTGATGATCGCCGAGTCTCCGACCTGTGTCAGGTCAACACAGTTGGTCCCGGTGTTATTGGTGTTAGCGGGGTTGTTGGCAGGGTTGTTGGGGTTACCGGTGTTATTGCGGTTATTAGCGCAGACGTGGGACCGCCCGCTCTTCAGAACAACCTGATTCGTGAGAGGTTGGATAAAAAAATCGAGCACTGTTCCGCGGATGCCGAGCGTGGCGATCGGCGTCGAGATCGCATAGGCCTCCTTGGCGGAATTTCCCGTAATGAAACGGAAGGAGCCCGTCGTAAGTTTTATGGCGATGTCTCCAATGCTCGTTGCGTCGGTGAAGACCGTTCGATCGAGTTTCAACGTGGAGTTCGGGCCCAGCACCAGATTCGTGCTGTCCTTGAGGACGACCTTGGCGTGGCTGTCGGCCATGGTTTGAATGATTTCATCGCGGACGACGTCATCTCCCGTCGAAATCTTGGCAGGCTTGGGCTCGACCTCGGAGACGTTGTTTCGAACAATGACGGCAAGCCCCACCTGATCGGGGGCAGCCAACACCGGGCAAGCCAAGCCGCAGGTGAGAGTCGTCACTGCAAGAACAAATAGCGAAATGCGATCAAGCATCTGGGTATCCCGGTATAGTTCCAAGGCATAGCACGATACCGTCGTATCTCAAGCCCGAACCCGGCTTGAGGTTAACTTCGGCCGGTCGACAAAGCCCAAGATCCTGTGAAAGCATAAAAAATCGGCCTGGGCGCGGCCGACATACGCACGCGAATTGAGGCGCCCGGCTGTTTGGCATGAAAGGGTCAAAATCGCAATCCAGCGAAGGCCACACTTCCTGACAACGTTACCTGGCAACTCGAGCCTTTGTCGCAGGCAGGAAAGGGTGGGTTCACGGCCTCACGCGGGCTTGAGGCGTGATAAGGCTTGATTCTAGGTCAGCAACGAGGCCCGCGGGTTCATACGTCCTTGGTCGCTGGCCTGGCCGGCAGCGTCAGGGTTCGTCGCTCTGCCATATCCCGATAGAGCGCGAGAATTTTCCGGTCCATCGCTTCGTCGACCGCTGCTTCGGCCGCCTCGTGAAGGCGGATCAGCAAGCGCCGCAGCCGGAAGTTTGCTTCATCAAGCGCCGAAAGCGACAGCTCGCCATCGTCGATCTTCGCTGCCTCACCGAACGCTGCGCCATAACCGGTTGCCGCTTGCATCAGCACCGCGCGCAGAGCCGCGTTCTCCCAAAGGCGCACCGCAACGGCGGTGGCGCATTCCTGCGCCACAAGCAGGTTGATCGTGGCAACCGTCTGCAGACGCGCGTCCGCGAACGCGCCGGCGTCCTCCGCGCGCACCGGCTTCGACAATGCCGCAGCACAGGCGCCGAGAAGTTCGGGGATGGTCGGCGTCATCGCCAGCCCTCCTCGACCAGGCGCGCGAGCGTATCGGCGATGATCACATCGTGGCGGCGGGCCGGATAGTAACCGGAGATCGCAAGCGCAAGGTTGCTGTTATCGGCCAAAAGCTCCTTCGCCGCCGTGGTCCAGATCGCCTGACCTTTCACGGTGCTGAACAGCCGCCACCATTTGAAGGCCTCAGGATCGAGGCGCAGGCCGCTTTCGCGTTCCCAGATCGCGATGGCTGCATCCTCGCTGATGGTCCCCGCCACCCGCCTCTCGTCGAAGTGGTTCCAAAGTGGATCGCAGCACCAGGCAAGATCCTCAAGCGGATCGCCCAGATGAACCATCTCCCAGTCGAGGATGCCCTTGATGTGTCCCTGTCCATCGTGGAGGAAGTTGCCGGACCTGTAGTCGCCATGCACGACCGAAACCTTTGCGGCCGCTGGTGGCGGATTGCGCCGCAGGCGTCGCAGCGCTGCACGGACAATCGGCTGGGGATGGCGCTCATCGCGCAGAATGATCGCCTCCCAATGATCCAGCGCCTCGCGCCAGCAGCTTGCCGCTTCCAAGGACGGCAAACGCTGCCCAAGCGGCAGGGCGGCCGGATCACTCCGCGCGATGCGGCCGAGATGGGCGAACAGCGCGGCACCGATCGAGGCGGCATGAAGGCCATAGGGCTCGCGCTCGAACGGGCGCGCGGCAACGCCGCCGTCGATCCTCTTCATGATGAAGAACGGCCGTTCCAGCGGCCCACTGTCAGGCTCAAGCACAACCGGCTCGGCTACCGGCACGGAGCCGAAGAACGACTTGTAGGCAAGAAATTCAACCTGCCGATCGGTATCGATCAGGCTTCCGACGGGATCGCGTCGCAGGATCAGCCCTTGCACTCCGTCGTTGGTTTGCGCGTCGAAGCGGTAGGTTTCGCGGCTGACGCCACCTGGAATCCTGGAGAGGTTATGGACCCGTATTTTGTCGTTCCACAGCGTCGACAAAAACTGCTCCAGCCGGGTACAGAGGCTATCGCCGGACCCGAGCGAACTCATGGCGCAAAGTCCTTGGCCGAAGCGAAGCCGGAGGGGTGGTGCGGACCGAGCGCCAATTGCTCGAGCACGCCGCGGCCCTGATGCGCGCGGCCCTGTTCGTCCTTAAAGCTTACCTCGCACAGGGCCTGGACATGGAGATGATGCGGCAGTCGGACGTTGACCTCGTCCAATGCGATGTCCTCGCGTTCCACGACGGAGCCGCCGTGATTGAGACCGTGAGCCCATTTCGGATGTCCGTAACCGAGACCCAACATGAAGAAATTATAGAGCGGTGTGAACGTCACCTCGCGCCGCCATTCGCCGTCGGCCAATGACAGCACGGCGCCGGAGGCATGGCGCGTCCCCGATTGCCAGTGGATGTCCGCCGCGGCACTCTGAACCTCGCGCGGGGAGCCGGAATCCGGCTGCCAGATCGCGCGGCGGTTCCAGGGGTGGCCTGCCGCGTCGTCGTTGGTGTGGAAGAACAGGCTGCCATCGGCGAAATTGGTGGGCGCCCAGAGCCAGAAGAACTGCGGCTCGACGGCGGGAGCCGGCGCCTGCGGATCGCGCGCCCCGACGGGGCGCACGCCCCAGGAGCGGTCGCGCGTGCCGACGAAGCCATCCACGCTCTGCCTGGTGCCGTCTACCTCGACCCAGCCGCGATAGCGGCCGTTTTGCGTCATCCGCGTATAGTCCATGAAAGTTCGCGGGCCGATGCGACGGGTGAAACGCGGCTCCTGAACAGGCGCATTGCGGCCGGTAAAGACGATGTCGGCGGCAATTCCCTGCTCTGGCGCATTTACGCGGACGCCAAGCCGATGCAGCGGTTGCAGGACCTCGATTGCGATCGGACCGACCGAAAGCGTCATCCGCTCCATGTCGAGACAACGCGAAGCATGCAAGGCGACCTCAACGCCATTCCTGACGACGACGAAGGCGGCGTCTGCGATGTTCAGATGCGGATAGACGCCGAAGGCAACCGCAAAGAAAGCGCGATCGCCAGGCGCCTGCGCATAGCCGTTGAAGAAATAACGGTCGTAGAAGTTGCGGTCGGTACCCGCAAAAGCGATCGGCTCGGGGGTCTGATGGACAGGATAGTCGTCCGCCTTGCTCAACACGGCTTGCCTCCCCTAGTCTCGCCGGTCTCTTCTCCGGTTTGAGGCTCAGCTTATGGCGGAAACCACACCTGCCTCAACCGCCGGGAGGGTGATTTGTGCACCATTCGGAATCCTGGATCGGGATGATTTTTGGTTGAGTCGCTTTGCGGCAAGTTCGGTTCACCTCTCCCCGCGAGCGGGGGAGAGGGAGCGCTTCATCGCGTTTTTGGTTCAACCCTAATTTCAACGCGCTTTAGCGAATCGCCATCGCCAGTCCGGATACGGCCGCTGCGAAGGCGGCCTGGGAGCTGACGCCGATCGGCCACGACAGCTTGCGCCTGGAATGGATCCAGTAATGGAACCGCTGCAGCGAGTTGAGCGGCTCACGCGGGAAAAGGCTCTGCGCGAATTGCAACGGATCGGGCAATATTGCCGCACAGGCCCCCAGCGTGATGACGCCGATCGTGGCGGGCGTTGCAAAGAGCCAGATGGCAAGTGCCAAACCCGCAAGGGCGTCGAAGCCGATCAGCATCAGGTCAAAGAGCAGATCGCGATCTACCTTCAGGCCTCGGTTGTCCGCGCCTTGCCCCGTGGAGATCGACAAAAGCGGATAATCCCAGTGCGGAATGGCATCGATCGCAAAATGGCTGGCAAATCCCGCGACCGCGACAAGCGCGGGATGCGAGGGAAACAGGCTGGCTATCGCGCCGCCAACGATTGCGTGTGTACTTAAGATCATCTCGCCTCAAAGGCTTCGAACGGCGAGTGCTCTCGCCTCAGGCAATCAGCTTCTTGATGTGGGTGGCGCCGTTGGTCAAGACATCACGGCCTTTCCAGGCGAGGTACGTCAGTCGGCCGGCGAGCGAATCGTGGCTGTGCAGGCTCCGCGAATTGAGGACGTGACCGACCTCCTCGGGAAAGCGGCTGACTTCCGCCGCCACCATGGCGGCAATCGCTTCCATCAAGGCACGGAGCCGTATGCCCCAGGCGGATTCGGCGAACCGATCGATGCGGACCTGCATTGCGTATTCGGTATCGTAGATATCGGCGAGCAGGGCTCGCGCGATCGCCACGCGGTTGTGCTTCAGCGCTATGCGAAGTGCCGCACCATGGTCTTCCAGGCGATCGATGACCATCGTCACCGCGATCGCATAGGGCGTGGCGGCAACATCAGCGGCGTCCTTGCTGGTTGCGGCCTTGGTCGCAAGCCGCATCAGCTGCCACGGCCTCTTCAAGCGCCGCTCGATCAGCGCGATCGCGAACGGAACCGCCGCGGCATTGGCTTTCGCGAGATCGTCCAGGAGCATCGTCATCCTGTCGACCACCGCATTGTCGAATTTCAGCAGGCTTTCCGGCAGCGCATCGTCGAATTTCGCCAGTGCGTCGCGGGCGCCCAACACGCAGGTGATCTTGACAAGATCGTCAAAGGCCGAGCGCGCTGCCGTATAGGTTGCGAGCTTGGCGCGGGTCTGTTCGGCGCCATCAGGCGAAGCGAGGGTGTTTTCGAGCGATTTGAAAACCTTGGTCTGGAAGACGGCTGCTGCCTGTTTTGCCTCTCGCCGCTTGTCGGCGGCGATCAGGTCTTTCATTTGCGCGTTGAAATCGCGCGCCATCGTCGGCAGCAGGTCACGGGTGATCCATTCCCAGATCGGTGTTAGCGAGCCGCGCGGTATGCGGCCGGCATTGTCATGTTGCGGGGCGCCGTCGACAACCAACCCTTCAAGCGGCGCGAAAAAGTAGCGCTGCGGATTGGCCAGGCGATTTTGATTCGGTCCGTCCTTGCGGAATTCCGTGCGCAGCTTTGCCTGAATGTCGGCGGAGCCGGGTATCTCGACGCCGCACAGCTCCAGCCGCTCGAGCTCGGTGAGCAGGTTATTCCGCGTCGGCGGAGAAAGGCCTTGAAGAAATTCCCAGAGTCGCTCGATCTGCACCATGGCACGCGTCTTCTACAGCATCTTCCGAGCCATCGTCGATTGGAGGCATTTGCGCGCTCTCGATTTGGCGACAGCAAAGCAAGCCATCGTTAAATAAGGCATAAGCGTTCCGCGCCCGCGGCCGATTCAATTAAGGCTCATCTCAGCCCCAGTTGCGCGCCTGGCGCGGATCAATAGAGCTCTTCGTCGGCGAACGCAGGTCGCGCGGTTGAGACGCGCGGCGCTGGCTTGGGCGCGCAGGGGACGATCGTGATCTTCCAGCACGGCGGCATGCTCGATTGCTTTTCCAGAATCGATCGGACGTGTCCGGTGATGGTCGAGCCGCCGGACTTGATGGTGGTCGCCCTGCCGTTGAATTGCGCGATGCGGAAACGCCGGACTTCCTTCTGGTCGGCTGTTTCAAACGTGAACATGGGATTCTCCTTCTGGTTGAAGAATTATCGCATTTCATCGTTAGCTAGAAGTGAAGATCGGGGAGCGCTACGCCTTAGGGTGCAGCAGCCGGTCGTAGTGTGCCTTGACCGACGTGTAGCATTCGCAGGCCGTCTTTCTGAGACCGTCGAGATTGACGATTTCGATATGGCCGCGGCTGTAGTGAATATGGTTAGCCTGCTGCAGCGTGCTGGCCGCCAGCGAGACGCTGTTGCGCCGCGCGCCGATCATTTGCGCAAGCTGCTCCTGCCTCAGAGTTAGCTCGCCGCCTCCCGACAGGTCATGGGTTTGCAGCAGGCAGCGTGCCAGCCGCGCTTCCACCGGATGCGCCGCGTTGCAGCCGGCGGTCTGCTGGACCTGCGCATGGAGCGCGAGTTCATGGCGCACCAGCAACGCGCGAAACCTCGCGCTGCGGTCGGCCGTGGCACCCAGCCGCTCGAGATCCACCACCGAGGCCGCGCCACCGATTTGCACGACGGCGCCATTGAGCGCGATCGGATCGCCAAGCGCCGCGTAAGCACCATAGATGCTCTCGCGGCCGATCATGCCGACCTGGACGCACTCGCCTTTCGAAAGGCTCGTGATGAGGGAAATCAGCCCCCGGTGCGGGAGATAGGCGCGCGCAAGTGCCGTGCCGGCCTCTGCGAGAGTGGATTCCTGAACCAGATCGACCGTTCGCAGATGTGGGCGGATCAGTTCGAAATCGTCCGCCGCCAGCGCCGAGAGAAACCCATTGGGTGAACGGGGCGTCGACACCAAAGCTATCTCCGAGCGTGCAATGCACGCTACCATGCGCTTGCTGTCTTCGCGCGTTTGAAGTTCGCGAAATGTTGATCAGCCTATTTCGAGACAGTTTCGCTGCCTGTTTCTCGTTTGGAATTAGTCCGCGCTGTCCGCGCCGCCGGCCATTGAACACGCTGAGATTGTAGCACGCGAAGGTAGTTTTACGGATCGAATTAACCGGCAGGTAGCAACTTGTCCCTTACGGTGCGCGAGTCGCCGGCACGAATGCCAGGCGATTTGTCAGTTGTGTCCATCCAGAAGGAAAACCACCATGTCCGGTATTGTTCTTTCGGC
>Ga0306920_100001689_pt1 | contig 27456 bp, 24 predicted proteins | sample flu12Cox44000170_FD_204666 | JGI IMG/M metagenome (GOLD analysis project Ga0306920, IMG submission 204666) | Lab enrichment of tropical soil microbial communities from Luquillo Experimental Forest, Puerto Rico - flux4day.12C.oxic.44.000.170 (v2)... | ecosystem: Environmental > Terrestrial >... | reverse complement strand
AGAATGTGGAGTGCCGGCACGACGTTGCGGAAGTTGGCGAGCGGCTCTCCCATGCCCATCAGCACCACGTTGGTGACGTGCCGCTCCTCGTGCGCGCTCTCGACGCCATCCGGCGTAACGGCGGCGAGCCGCTCGCGCTCTTCGCGCTCGAGCTCGCCTGCCGCCAGCCACACCTGACCGACGATCTCGGCGGTGGTGAGGTTGCGGTTGTAGCCCTGCTGCGCCGTCGAGCAGAACGAGCAGTCGAGCGCGCAGCCGACCTGCGAGGAGATGCACAGCGTGCCGCGATCGGGTTCCGGAATGAACACCATCTCGAACGCCTGCGTCGCGTCGGCCCGCAGCAGCCACTTGCGGGTGCCATCGCTCGAGCATTGCACGGCCGCGATTTCCGGCGCACGCACTTCGGCCGCGAGCGCGAGCCGCGCGCGGAAATCCTTCGCCAGGTCGCTCATCTCGGCGAAGGAGCCGGTGCCGCGCTTGTAGATCCAGTTCATGAGCTGGCGTGCGCGGAAGGACTGGCTGCCGAGCTCGGCCACGAACGCCGTGAGCTCGGGCCGCGGCAGCCCGAGCAGGTTGATGCGTTGGCTGGCTGGATCTGTCATGGCCCGAGGGCTGCAGCCTCACTCACGCGGGTGCAGCTCAGTGACGCTGAAGAAATAGGCGATCTCGCGCGCGGCGGTATCGGGTGCATCCGAGCCATGCACCACGTTCTGCTCGATGCTCGAAGCAAGGTCGGCGCGGATGGTGCCGGGAGCGGCCTTTTTCGGATCGGTTGCGCCCATGATGTCGCGGTTGCGCGAGATGGCGTTCTCGCCCTCGAGCACCTGCAGCACGACCGGACCCGAGATCATGAAGCGCACCAGGTCCTTGAAGAACGGGCGCTCGCGGTGCACGGCATAGAAGCCCTCAGCCTCGCGCTGCGAGAGGTGCTGCATGCGGGCGGCGATGATCGAGAGACCGGCCTTCTCGAGGCGCCGGTTGACCTCGCCAATCAGATTGGCTCTCACGGCGTCGGGCTTGACGATGGACAGGGTGCGCTCGAGCGCCATTCGCTTGGACCTCTCAGCAGAGTACAGACGAGTGGGAGATATTTCCGGCGGCGGAAGCGCCGCCCTCCGGGCAAGCCCCGCAGTTTACCTTGGGTGCCGCGCTGGCGGCAATTTGGCCCTCGGTAGAAGTGCCCGTTTGGTAAGGGGTTTTTGCGGAAACTGCGGCGGCCGACCCACCGATGCCGGCGCATCCACAGCGGAAGCGTCAGACGGAGAAGCTCTCCCCGCAACCGCATTCGCCTTTGACGTTCGGATTTTTGAAGCGGAACGCCTCATTCAGGCCCTGCTTCACGAAGTCCACGACCGTGCCATCGATCAGGGTGAGACTCGCGGCGTCCACGAACACGCGCACGCCCCGATCCTCGAAGATCGCATCGCCCGGCTGCGGGCCATCCGCGTAGTTGATGACGTATGCAAAGCCGGAGCAGCCCGTCTTGCGAACCCCGAGCCGCAGACCCGTGCCGTGTCCGCGCGCTGCCAGGAAGCTCTTGACGCGGTCGGCCGCCGATTCAGTGAGTGAGATGCTCATCGCCCCTCGTATTCTAGCGTCTAACCCCAGTGCGCGACGCAGGCACGCAAGGCATCTTCGACCACCAGCAGCCGGCCGAGTTTCTCGGCCGGGACGCCCCGGGCCTGCGCCCACGCGCCCGGTGTGCCGGGAATCAGCTGCTCCCGCGTCCGCCCGCGCAGCTCCGCGCACAGCCAGGCGGCCACCTCCGTAGTATGGGGGCAGGCGAAGGCCTGAAAGCGTGCCTCCTTCACAGTGTCGCCGGCGATGAGGAGGTGAAAGCGCACCCAGGTTTCCTGCCCACGCCCGCCCGCCTCGCCGCTCACGATCGCGCCACCCGCGGCCCCGGCGCCGGGCCAGCCAGCCCCCGGGGCAGAGGCTGCCGGAGCCGCGGGCGAGAGCGCGCGTAACCGCCCGACTGCCTCGGCGACGGCGCCGACCGCAACGTCCACGTCCCCCTCGCTGGTCGGACGCCCCACGCTGAAGCGGAGCGAGCTCTGCGCGAGCTGGGTGCTGCGCCCGAGCGCCCGCAGCACGTAGGAGGGATCGGCGGACTCGGAGCTGCAGGCGGAACCCGTGGAAAGCGCGAGCGCGCTCAGTGCTCCGACCAGGCTCTCGCCGTGCACGCCTTCGAAGGAGACATTGAGGATGCCGGGCAGGCGCGGTGCCGCGGCGCCGTTCTGATGCACACCCCCCAGCGCCGCCAGCCCCTGCCACAGTTGCTCGCGCAGTCGCGTGAGACGCGGCCCTTCCGCGGCGATCTCGCGCGCAGCGAGCTCGCAGGCGGCGCCGAATCCGACGATCTGCTGGGTGGCGGGCGTGCCCGGCCGGAGGTTGCGTTCCTGTCCGCCACCATAGGTAAGTGGCTGCAGCAGGCCGCGTGCCCCCTCGCGCACGTACAGCGCCCCGATGCCCTTCGGCCCATAGAGCTTGTGGGCGGTGAAGGCAGCGAAATCGATCGGCAGCTCGTGGAGTGTGAGCGGCACCTTGCCGACCGCCTGGGAGCAGTCGCAATGAAAGGCGATGCCGCGCTCGCGACACAGCGCACCGAGGGTCGCCACGTCCTCGAGCACCCCGGTCTCGTTGTTAGCAAACATGATCGCTGCGAGCACGGTGTCCGAACGCAGCGCCGCGCCGAAAGCCGCCGGGTCGATACGCCCATCGGGCGCGGGCGTGAGCCAGCTCACGCTGAAGCCCTCCTTTTCCAGGCGATGGAATGCGTCGAGCACCGATTTGTGCTCGGTGCGCGAGGTGATGAGATGACGGCCGCGATCCGCATTGCCGCGCGCAGCGCCGAGGATCGCGAGATTGTTCGACTCGGTGGCCCCGGAGGTGAACACGATCTCCGCAGGCTCGACCCCCACGAGCGCCGCCAGCTGCGCGCGCGCCTGCGCGATGCGCAGCGCGGCGGCACGGCCGTACGCGTGCGTCGAGGAAGGATTGCCGAAATCCCCCTCTGCCGTGAGGCACTCCGCCATGATCCGGGCGACCGCGCCGTCGACGGGCGTCGTCGCCGCGTAGTCGAGATAGAGAGGGCGCGAACTCATCGCGCCGCCCCGCCGGCGGTGCGGCGCCGGTTCTGAACCGCAGTGAGAATGCCGCGCAGGATGTTGACCTCGTTCTGATCGAGCTCCGCCCGCTGCAGCAGCCGGCGGATGCGCCCCATGAGATGGGTGCCGCTCTGCGTACGGTCACGGAAATCGATCTCCTCCAGGACCGCCGCCATGTGCCCGTAGAGGCGCTCCATCTCCTCCACGCCCGCGAGCGGCGCTGTGAGCGGTGCCGCCACGGGGTCGGCAACACCGCGCGCGCGATACAGCTCATACGCCACCAGCTGGACCGCCATGGCGAGATTGAGCGAGGCATACGCCGGGTTCGCCGGGATGCGGATCAGCGCATGGGCGCTCTCCAGCTCCTCGTTGGAGAGCCCGCTGCGCTCGGGGCCGAAGACCACCGCGGCCGGGGCACTGTTCGATTCGGCGACCACACGGGCCGCGGCCTCGCGCACGTCGATGACGCGGAAGTACTGATCGCGATCGCGCGAGGTCGTCGCCGCCACGTAACCGCAGCCCGCGAGCGCGGCGCCGAGCGAGGGTACGACGTGGGCCGCCGCCAGCACATCGGCCGCGCCCGAGGCGCGCGCGAGAGCTTCCGGGTGCGGGAACTGCCGGGGATTCACCAGCACGAGCTCGCCGAGTGCCATGTTCTTCATGGCGCGCGCCGCCGCGCCGATGTTGCCCGGATGCGTAGGGCCGACCAACACAATACGAATCACGCCGTCTTTCATCTGTGCATCTCGCCCCGATATCAAGTCTGATCCGGACTCCCTCGTACGCGCACCGCGAACTCGCGCACGCCATCGCGAGCTATACTGCCTCGCGAGGGATCATTTACGGCCCTCCGAGTGCCGGGCGCGCTAGCCTGGCGGCTTCCATGACGCGCATAGGTTTCCGCCCCACAACCCCCACCGACGAGTCTGCAGTGCGCTCGCTGCTGCAGGAAGCCCATGGCGCCGCGCCCGGGCATCCCATGTTCGAGGCTCGGCACCTGCACTGGAAGTATTGGGAGCCGCGTGCGGACTGGCAAGGCTCGCGCTCCTATGTCCTCACCCGCGACGATCGCCCTGTCGCGCACGCCGCCATCGTGCCCGCGGTCTGCAGCTGGGGGCATGAGCGGCTGAAGCTGCTGCACGTGATCGACTGGGCGGCGCGCGCGGACGCGCGCGGCGCCGGCAATACTCTGATGCGCCACATCGGCGCGCTCGCCGACGCCATCGTCACCTCCGATGGCGCCGCCGCGGCGTTGCGTTTGCTGCCGTTTCTCGGCTTTGCCGACTCTGGCACGGTGGTCACGCAATATGCGCGGCCGATCCGCCCCTTGCTCTATCTGACCGGCGCAGATACGCCGCGCTGGCGCCTCGTGGCGCGCTGCGTTCGCAACACGCTGTGGGCACTGCGGGCGCCAGCCGGCGCACCACGCGTGCAGCGTTCGCGCCCGATCGATGCAGGCAAACTCGGCGGCGCCGCGATCCCCTGGCCGGCGCCGCGGTACGGCAGCGCGGTGCTCGAGCGCTCCGCGGCGGTGATGAGCTACTGGCTGCAGTGCCCGGCGGCGCCCGTGGAGTTTCACGTGGTGGAGAGCGGCGCGGCTGCCGAAGGCTATTTCGTGCTGGCCTACGCGCCCGGCCAGGCACGGCTCGCCGATTGCTGGCTCGATTGCGATACGCCGGCGGCCTGGGACGCGCTCGTGCAGCTCGCCGTGCAGCAGGCTGCACGGCACAGTGCGGTCGCCGAGGTCGCCGCCATCTGCAGCGAGCCGCTGCTGGCGGCGGCACTGCAACGCTGTGGCTTTCATGCGCGCTCCTCACGGCCGCTGCTGGTGCGCGCCAACGGCGTCCGCCTGCCGGCGGCGGGCATCCGCATCCAGATGCTCGACGACGATACGGCGTATCGGCACGGCGGCTCGAGAACCTTCTGGGCTTGAAAGCCTCGAATGGCTCGAGAGGCGCCGGGCGGTTCGGGAGTCCTTTTCGCAGCGGCCTGACATGAGCATCGCCGCGAGCGTTGCTATCATGCGCGGCGATCATGCAGCCACTTCTCAACATTGCCGTGCGTGCCGCGCGCCGGGCGGGCGAGCTCATCGTCCGCAGCATGAACCACCTGGAGTCGCTCACCGTCGCCTCCAAGGGACGTAACGACTTCGTCACCGAGGTCGACCGCGCAGCCGAGCAGGAGATCATCGCCAGCATCCGCCGCCACTACCCACAGCACGCGTTTCTCGCCGAAGAAAGCGGGCGCAGTGGCGAGCACGAGACGCTGTGGATCATCGATCCGCTCGATGGCACGACCAACTTCCTGCACGGCTTCCCGGTCTTCGCCGTATCGATCGCCTGTCAGGTGCGCGGCCGTCTCGAGCACGCCGTGGTCTATGACCCGATGCGCCAGGAGCTGTTCACCGCCAGCCGCGGCGCCGGTGCGCACCTGGACAACCATCGCATGCGCGTCAGCAAGGCACGCGCGCTCGAGGGAGCGCTCATCGCCACCGGCTTCCCGTACCGCGCCAACACGCGTTATCTCGACGCCTACCTCGAGATGTTTCGCGCCGTGACGCTGCAGGTGGCCGGTGTGCGGCGGCCGGGTGCCGCGGCGCTCGATCTGGCCTATGTCGCGGCGGGTCGCGTCGATGCGTTCTGGGAAATCGGCCTCAGCCCCTGGGACACCGCCGCCGGTACCCTGCTCATTCAGGAGGCGGGCGGGCGTATCGGCACCCTCAGCGGCGCCGAATATCGCCAGGGCGGGCACGTCGTGGCGGGCACGCCGAAGGTCTACACCGCGCTCATCGAATTGCTCGCGCCGCACCTGCCGGCGGAGTTGCGCACGTCGTAGGCGGCTCGCTCGCTTTCCCCAAAATGCTTGTGTAGAGTCCTCGCGGACACCGGGGGTGACATGGCGAGCCAGCTTCTTGCGACCAAGTCCATTGCCGAGCTGCACGAGCAGGAATCCTCCGGTAACGAGTTGCGGCGGGCGCTCGGCGCCTTGCACCTGACGCTGCTCGGCATTGGCGGCATCATCGGCACGGGTATTTTCGTGCTCACCGGCACTGCCGCGGCCAACCACGCCGGCCCTGCGCTGCCGCTGTCGTTCATCATCGCCGGGCTCGGCTGCACCTTCGCCGGACTGTGCTACGCGGAGTTCAGCGCCATGATCCCGGTGTCGGGCAGCGCCTACTCCTACTCCTACGCGACGCTCGGTGAGGCCGTCGCCTGGTTCATCGGCTGGAATCTGGTGCTCGAATACCTGTTCGCCGTGGCCACCGTGTCGGTGGGCTGGTCGGGCTACGCGGTGAGTCTGCTCGATCAGCTGCACATCCATATCCCGGCCGCGCTCTCCAATGCCCCATTCAGTACACCGCTCGGCAGGGAGTCCTTCGAGATCGTGACCACCGGCGCGATCATCAACGTACCGGCGATGCTGATCGTCGCCGGCATCGGCGCCATCTGCTACATCGGCATCAAGCAGTCGGCCGCCTTCAACTCGGTCATCGTCGCCATCAAGGTGACCGTGATCGTGTTGTTCATCCTCTTCGGCGTGAGCTACATCAACACCGCCAACTGGCATCCGTTCATTCCTCCCAACAGCGGGCAGACCGGCGTGTACGGCTGGAGCGGCGTACTGGCGGCTTCCGGAGTCATCTTCTTCGCCTACATCGGCTTCGACGCGGTCTCGACCGCGGCCCAGGAGACCAAGAACCCGCAGCGCGACATGCCCATCGGGATCCTCGCGAGCCTGGTGATCTGTACCGTCCTGTATGTGGTCGTGTCGGCGATATTGACCGGCATGGTCAACTACCACGAGCTGGACGTGGCGGCCCCGGTGGCCCTGGCGCTCGACAAGTATCCGGGGCTGCACTGGCTCGGACTGTGGGTGAAACTCGGTGCGGTCTGCGGCATGACCTCCGTGATGCTGGTCATGACGATTGCACAGGCGCGCATCTTCTTCGCCATGGCGCGCGATGGCCTGCTGCCGCCCTGGTTCGGCCACGTCCACCCGCGCTTCCGCACGCCATCGACCGGCACGGTGGTGACCGCAGTGTCGGCCGCCATCATCGGTGGGCTGTTCCCGGTGAAGATTCTCGGCGAGCTGGTGTCGATCGGCACGCTGGCCGCTTTCGTCACCGTGTGCATCGGCGTGTTGATCCTGCGCCGCACGCGTCCCGACCTGCCGCGCCCTTTCCGCACGCCCATGCCGTGGTTCACCTGCATCGCCGGCGCGCTGGTGTGCGGCCTGATGATGGTGTCGCTGGGGCCGGCCACCTGGCTGCGGTTGGTGGTCTGGACCGCGTTCGGCGTGCTGATCTACGCTTTCTACGGCTACCAGCACAGCTGCCTGCGCAAGGCCGCGAACGGCAGCGCCGCGAGTCCCCGCACCGCTTAGGAAACTCCTCGCCCGGCGCCTTCAGGCTCGTGGCCGCAGGCGCATGTTGATGAGCTCGACCCCGAAGGCGAACGCCATGGCGAAGTACAGGTAGCCCTTCGGGATCTCGAAGTGCAGCCCCTCCCCGATCAGCGCCACGCCGATCAGCAGCAGGAATGACAGCGCCAGCACCTTGATGGTCGGGTGACGCGTGATGAAGCTGCCGATCGAGCGTGACACCCACATCATGACGAGGATCGCCACCACGATGGCGGCCACCATGACCGCCAGCTCGCGCACCAGCCCGATGGCGGTGAAGACCGAGTCGAGCGAGAACACGATGTCGATGAGCGCGATCTGCGCCACTACCGCCGCCAAGCCGCCGCGCAGTCGGCGGCGGTGTGCCTCGGCCGGAGGGCCCTCGAGCGCCTGGTGTATCTCCAGCACGCTCTTGCCGAGCAGGAACAGCCCACCGGCGAGCAGCACCAGGTCGCGGCCGGAGAAGCTGCGGCCGGCGATCTGCAGCCATGGCCGGGTGAGGCGCGTCAGCCACACCACCGAGAACAGCAGCGCGATACGCGTCAGCATGGCGAGCGTGAGCCCGCTGATGCGCGCGGCGGCGCGCTGCGGCGGTGGCAGGCGCTCGACCAGGATCGAGATGAAAATGATGTTGTCGATGCCGAGAACGATCTCGAGCAGCGACAGTGCCAGGAACGCCAGCCAGAGATGTGGATCGGCGATCAGAGCGGTGAACTCTCCATTTACGGCAAGTGATCGAGAGCCGCTTTCTTGACCGAGGGGAACAGATGCTCCGCGGTCAAGCCGAAGTCGAGCGCGATGGCACTGGAGATGTAGATCGATGAGTAGGTGCCGGCGATGATCCCGATCAGCAGCGCCGCGGAAAAGCCGCGCAGCACCGGGCCGCCAAGAACCAGCAGCGCCACGACCACGATCGATGTCACCACCTTTGTCATGATGGTGCGCGACAGCGTCTGGTTGATCGACTGATCGAGGATCACATCGGACGGCGAGCGCCGGTTGCTCTCGAAGCGCTCGCGGATGCGGTCGAACACCACGACGGTGTCGTTCAGCGAGTAGCCGATGACGGCGAGGATAGCCGCCACCACCGCGAGGTCGAACGACATCTGCGTGAGGGAGAAGAAGCCCAGCACCAGGATCGGATCGTGCAGCACCGCGAAAATCGCACCGAGCGACAGTCGCCAGGTATGAAAGCGGAAAGCGATGTAGCCGAATATTCCGAGCAGCGTGAAGAACAGTGCCCACATGGCGCTCACCTTCAGCTCGTTTCCGACCTGCGGGCCGACCACATCGAGCTGCGTCACCTGCACCCCGGGGTCGACGGCGCGCAGCGCCGTCTCCAATCGCGTGCGTACCTCGCCCGGATTCAGCCGCGGGCCGGGGGGCAGGCGGATGTTGATGTCGCGCGAGGAGCCGAAGCTCTGCACCTGCGGCTCGCGGAAGCCGCTGGCGGCGAGCTGGGCGCGCACCGCATCGACATTGGCCGCGTGCGGGAAGCTGACCTCGGCGCTGACACCGCCGGTGAAGTCGATGCCGTAGTTCAGGCCGCGCACGAAGAGCGAGCCGAACGACACGATCAGCAGCACGGCCGAGAGCGCGTACCACATCCGGCGCGTCGCCATGAACGGGAAGTTGGTCTGGTGGCTGAAGAATTCCACTAACTGGTCCTTTGTGGCAGCCGGCGCGGCGCTCAGATCGACAAATGCGCGATCTTGCGCTGGCCGCCGTACATGAGGGTGAGCAGCGCGCGGCTGCCCATGAGCGAGGTGAACATGGAAGTGACGATACCGAGCGTCAGCACGATGGCGAAGCCGCGAATCGGGCCGGTGCCGAGCACCCACAGCACCACTCCGGCGATGCAGGTCGTGATGTTGGAGTCAAAGATCGCCGAGAAGGCCTTGTCGAACCCGGCGCGGATCGCCGCCTGCGGCGTCACCCCCTTGCGCAGCTCCTCGCGGATGCGCTCGTAGATCAGCACGTTGGCGTCGACCGCCATACCGACGGTGAGGATGATACCGGCGATGCCAGGCAACGACAGCGAGGCGCGCATCATCGACAGCAGCGCGGTGAGCAGCACCACGTTGGCGAGCAGCACCAGGTCCGCCACCAGACCAAAGGTCTTGTAGTAGACCCACATGAACAGGAACACCCCGGCCATGCCGACGATGAGCGCGGTCACGCCCTTGTCGATGTTGTCGCGCCCGAGGCTCGGGCCCACAGCGCGCTCCTCGACGAGAAACAGCGGTGCCGCGAGCGAGCCGGACCGCAGCAGCAGCGCGAGCTCGCGCGCCTCACCGGCCTGGAGCCCCGTGATCTGGAAGTTGTTGCTGAACACCCCGCGGATGGTGGCATCGTTGATCACCTGCTCATCGGTCACCTCGCGGCTGACTTGCTTGCCGTCGACTTCGCTGATCTCGCGGCGCTTCTCGATCAGCACCACCGCCATGCGCTTATTGAGGTTCTGGCGCGTCGTGCGCAGCATGTTCTCGCCGGCACGCGCATCGAGCCTGATGTTGACCGCCGGGCCTTCCTGCGACTGACCGCTGGTGGCGTTGATGAGCTCATCGCCGGTGGCGATCACCTCGCGCTTGAGCAGCACCGGACGGCCGAAACGCGTGTGGCTGTAGAGCTTCGAGCCGAGCGGGACGCGTCCGGTCTGCGTCGCCTCGATGGCATTGTGGTCCATGTCCTCGAGGCGGAACTCGAGCGTCGCTACGCGGCCGAGAATGTCCTTCACCTCGGCGGAGTTCTGCACGCCCGGCAGCTGCACGTTGATGCGATCGACCCCCTGGCGCTGCACGATCGGCTCCGAGACGCCAAGCCCGTTGACGCGGTTGCGCAGCGTCGTCATGTTCTGTTCCATGGCGTAGTCGCGGCGCTCGCGGATCTGTGCCGGCGTCATCACGGCGTTGATGGCAGAGCCGCTCGGCAGGCTTTCGCTGGTGATCTGCAGGCCCTGCCACACAGGGCCGAGTGCGCTGCGCGCGCTATTGACATCAGCCTCCGGTGGCAGCACGACGCGCACCGTGCCCGGTGCGCTGCCGCTCGCCGCGACCGTGGTCACTTCCTTGACCGGAATGTGCGCCGCGGCGAGTGCACGACGCGCATCCGCCGCATAGCCCTCGAGCGCCTGGCCGACGGCGGCGTTCACGTCCACCTGGTAGAGCAGGTACAGGCCACCGCGCAGATCGAGGCCGAGCGGCATCGGCCGCAGTCCGAGCGCGCGCAGCACTGCCGGGGTGCGCGGCGCAAACGACAGCGCTGTGCGGTAGGTGTCGGCGAACTGCGCGTTGACCGCATCGCGCGCCGCCAGCTGGTCGGCCACGCTGGTGAAGCGCAGCATGATCCGTCCACTGTCGATGTAGCTGTTGCCGTGGTGCACGCCATGTTGCGTGAGGAATGTCTCGAGATCGCGCAGCGCCCCGGTGGTGACCGCCGTGTGGTCCTTGCGCTCGACCTGCAGCGCCGGGTCCTCGCCGAAGACATTCGGCAGCGCGAACACCACCGCGAGCAGCAGCACCGCCGCGACCAGCAGGTATTTCCAGCGAGCGTATTCGAGCATGTCAGGCGCTCTTCAGGGTGCCCTTGGGCATGAGCTGCGTGACCTGGACCTTCTGTACCTTGACGCGCACGCCATCGGCGACCTCGAGAGTGACGAAGGTCTCACCGACCTCGGTGATGCGCCCGAGGAGTCCGCCGCTGGTCACCACCTCATCGCCCGAGGCGAGCTTCGATACCAACGTCTGGTGCTCCTTGGCGCGCCGCTGCTGCGGACGGATGAGCATGAAATAGAAGAGCGCGATGAACGCTGCCATCAACAAGGCGAACTGAAACTGCCCGCCGCCGCTGCCTCCGGCGGCCTGCGCCCAGGCATCCGTGATCAAGCCATTCATGTGTGTGGTCCAGGAAGCGAAAAGGGCGGCATTATGCCACAGCACCGGCCGTACCCCGGGCGGCGAGGAACTCGCGGGTCCAGGCGGCGACCCGGCCTGCGGCGATGGCGGTGCGTAATGCGCGCATCAGCCCAATGTAGAAGTGCAGGTTATGGATGGTGTTGAGGCGCGAGCCGAGGATCTCGTTGCAGCGGTCGAGATGCCGCAGGTAGGCGCGGCTGAAGTGCCGGCAGGTGTAGCAGTCGCAGGCGGGGTCCACCGGCGCGAGATCGTCGGCGAAGGCGCTGTTGCGGATGTTGATGACGCCCGCGGAGGTGAACAGGTGGCCATTGCGGGCGTGCCGGGTCGGCATCACGCAATCGAACATGTCGATGCCGCGCAGCACCGCGGCGATGATGTCCTCGGGGCGGCCGACGCCCATGAGGTACCGGGGCCGGTCGGCGGGCAGGTGCGACACGAGACCCTCGAGGACCGCGAGGCGTTCCTCTTCCGCTTCCCCGACCGCGAGTCCCCCGACGGCAAATCCCGGCCACGGCAGGCGCAGCAGCGCCTCGAGCGAGGCGAGCCGCAGCGGCAGGTGCATGCCGCCCTGCACGATGCCGAACAGTCCGCCGGGCGGCGTGCCGCGATCGGCCTGGTAGTAGTGCGCGTGGCTGCGCGCCGCCCAGCGCATCGAGCGCTCCATCGAGGCGCGCGCCTCGGGCTCGGTCGCGGGGTAGGCCGTGCAGTCATCGAGTGCCATGGCGATGTCCGAGCGCAGCGCCAGCTGCACGTCCATCGAGTCCTCCGGGGTGAGCCGCACCTCACGCCCATCGACCGGCGAGCGAAAGCGCACGCCCTCTTCGCTGATGCGGCGCAGGGTCCGCAGGCTGAAGACCTGGAACCCGCCGGAGTCGGTGAGCAGCGGGTGCGGCCAGTGCATGAAGCGATGCAGGCCGCCGTGGGCGGCTATGACCGCGGGTCCTGGCCGCAGCAGCAGGTGAAAGGTGTTGCCGAGGATGATCTGCGCACCCAGACCCTCGAGCTCCTCGGGCGTCATCGCCTTGACGGTGCCGTAGGTTCCCACCGGCATGAACGCCGGTGTCTCGACGACACCGTGTGCGGTGAGGAGGCTGCCGACGCGCGCCGCGCCATCGCGCGCATGCACGGTGAACGTCGGGTTCAGGTGGCACCTCGCCGTGTGATCAGCATCGCGTCGCCGTAGCTGAAGAACCGGTAGCCGCCCTCGACGGCGTGCGCGTACGCATCGAGCACGGCGCGCCGCCCGGCGAATGCGCACACCAGCATGAGCAGCGTCGATTCCGGCAGATGGAAGTTGGTGAGCAGCACGTCGCACACCTGAAAACGAAAACCCGGCGTGATGAACAGGCGCGTCTCGCCCTGCCAAGGCGCAAGAGCCGGAGCCTGCCCCTCCTCCCCCGAGGCGAGCGCCGCCGACTCGAGCGCCCGCACCACGGTCGTGCCGACCGCGATCACGCGGCCGCCGGCAGCACGGGTGCGGGCGATCGCCTCGCAGGTCTCCACCCCGACCGCGGCGCGCTCGGGATGCAGCACGTGTGCCTCGACCTCATCGCTGCGCAGCGGCTGGAAGGTTCCCGCGCCGACGTGCAGCGTGACGCTGGCGCGCCGCACGCCCTGCGCATCGAGAGTCGCAGTCAGCGTCTCATCGAAGTGCAGGCTCGCGGTCGGCGCTGCCACCGCGCCCGGCGCACGCGCGAAGATGCTCTGGTAGCGTTCGCGATCGGCGGCGCGGGGCGCGCGGCGGATGTAGGGTGGCAGCGGCACCTCGCCGAAGCGCTCGAAGAACTCCACGGCAGGCGCGAGCAGCTCGATGCGCCACAGCTCTCCCTCGCGCCCCAGCACACGGACCGCACCGCCTGCGGTCTCCACCTCGAGCCCGGCGCGGATCGGCTTGCTGGCGGAGAGCTGCGCCAGCGCCTGCCGCGCCTCGAGCGCGCGCTCGAGGAGTATCTCCACCCGTCCGCCGGAGGGCTTGGTTCCGCTCAGGCGCGCGGCGATGACGCGGGTGTCGTTGACGACGAGCAGATCGCCGCATCGCAGGTACTCGGACAGATCGCCGACGGTGCGGTCGGTGACCGCGCCCGTCAGCGCATCGAGCACGAGCATGCGTGCCGCCGGGCGCTCGGCGAGCGGCTCCTGGGCAATCAGATCGGCGGGCAGGTGGTAGGCGAAGTCCTGGCGGCGCACGCGCGCATGTTACACGCGCCTCCGCGCGGCACTGCCGCGTGCTCGCGTCAATCCGCGCCCGCAACGCCGTCGGTACCCTGTTGGACGCGCCAACCCAAATTCCCCGCGTGGCAGAGTGTGAGCTCGATTCCGTCTCGGCGCAGCGCGCATGATCTAATCTAACCCCATGTCATTCTTGAAATTATCTTCTCTGCGTTCCATCGATCGAGTGCAGGCAGTTGCCTGTCCGACACTCCCGCTCCTGCTCGTGGCCAGCCTTGCCGCCTGCGGCGGCTCGAGCCCCGCGAGCCACACCGCGGCGGCAAGCGCGCCCGCGATCATCTCGCAGCCGGTCGGCACAGCGGTGGCAATCGGCGCGCCGGCGAGCTTTAGGGTAGTCGCCAGCGGCTCGACCCCGCTCAGCTCCAATGGCACAAGAATGGCGGTGCGATCGCCGGTGCAACCGCTGACCTCTACACGACACCCGGTGCCAGTACCGCCGACAACGGTGCGAGCTTCACCGTCACGGTCACCAACTCGCTCGGCAGTGTGACGAGTGCCGCCGCCGTACTGACAGTGATCAGCGCGGCGGCCACCAGTGACGTGGTGACCTACAAGAACGACCTCGCGCGCACCGGCCAGAACCTCAACGAGACCACGCTCACGCCCGCCAACGTCAACCCTGCGGGCTTCGGCAAGCTGCGTTTCCTCGCAACCGACGGCAAGGTGGATGCACAGCCGCTGTACCTCCACGGACTGAGCATCGCCCGGAACGCCGCACGATGTCGTGTTCGTGGCGAGTGAGAATGACACGGTGTACGCCTTCGACGCCGACGGCGGCGCGACGCTATGGCAGAGATCGCTGCTCGGCGCCGGTGAGACGCCGAGCGACCCGCGCGGCTGTACTCAGGTGCAGCCGACGATCGGCGTGACCGCCACGCCGGTCATCGACCGCGGCGCCGGGCCAAACGGGGCCCTGTTCGTGGTCGCCATGAGCAACGGCGGTGCTTATCACCAGCGCCTGCACGCACTCGATGTCACGACCGGCGCCGAGCTGTTCGGCGGACCCGCCGAGATCGCGGCGACCTTTCCCGTGCCGGGCGGCGCGACGCGCACCTTCGATCCCGGACAGTATGCGGAGCGGGCCGCACTGCTGCTGACGCACGGCACCATCTACACCGCCTGGACCTCCCATTGCGATAACGCGCCCTACACCGGGTGGATCATCGCTTACGACGAGATGATTCTCGCGCAGACCGCGGTCTACAACCTCGCTCCGAACGGCACCGGCACTGGATTCGCTTCCGCGGGACCGGCGATCTGGATGAGCGGCGGCGGTCCGGCGGCGGATGCCGCAGGCTACATCTACCTTCTCACCGGCAACGGCGCCTTCGAGCCGACACTGAATGCGCAGGGCTTTCCGTTACTCGGCGACTACGGCAATTCGTTCGTGAAGCTGGGGAGCGGCGGCACATCGATCGGGGTGGCCGACTACTTCACGATGTTCAACGAGGTCGCTGAGTCGCAGGCCGATCAGGATCTCGGTTCGGGCGGCGCGCTGCTGCTGCCGGATCTGACCGACTCCGGAGGTGCGGTGCGCCACCTGATGGTCGGCGCCGGGAAGGATGGCAACCTGTACGTGGTAAACCGCGACAACATGGGCAAGTTCAGCGCCACGGGCAACAACATCTGGCAGCCGCTGAACGGCGTGCTTTCGGGAGGCATCTGGTCGACGCCCGCCTGGTACAACGGTACGCTGTACTATGGGCCGGCAGGCGCCAACCTGCTCGCCTTCGCGGTGACCAGCGCGCGGTTGGCGGCGAGCCCCACCTCAGAGAGCATCGCCACTTTCACCTACCCGGGTACCGCACCCGCGGTGTCCGCAAGCGGCAACGCCAACGGCATCGTCTGGGCTCACGAGAATTCCAGCCCGGCGGTATTGCATGCCTACGACGCCAGCAGTCTCGCGCACGAGCTGTACAACAGCGCCCAGGCCGCCAACGGCCGCGATCAGTTCGGGTCGGGTAACAAGTTCATCACCCCCACCATCGCGGACGGCAAGGTGTTCGTCGGCACCCAGAGCGGCGTCGCGGTGTTTGGATTGCTGCACTGACGCACCCGAAAGGTCGCATCGGCCGCGTCGCAGGCCCTATACTGCGTTGCGCTCCTCGATGCCCGAGTGGCGGAATTGGTAGACGCAGCGGACTCAGTCGAGCAACTTGAGCCCCCGCGGAGAAATCCGCGGGGTGAAGCCCGTCAAACTCGGTGAAGGCCCTGAAGCGCTTAGCCGCTCGAGCTGACGCCGAGCCAAGCCCTGCGCGGCTCGCGCCGGGAAGGTGTAGAGAGCAGACGGCGGGCACCTACGGCCGGCATGGCCACGGTGAAGGCGTGCTCCAGACCACGAACCCGGTGACTCACGTGCGCCGGGGCGGCGAAAGCCGAAGTGGCACGAAAATCCGCCGCCCTGAAAAGCGTGTCGGTTCGACTCCGACCTCGGGCACCACATCAGCTTCCGCCGACGACTGTCACCGTCGGATCACTGCGTCGATCGCTCGGTAATTATTGCCTAACGGCGTCCGCCACCCTCCGCCGTCATCCGTGGACAGCCAAGCACAAGCGCGGGTACTTGGCAATGGGAGCCGAACCGCATACCCGCACGAAAGCACTCCGGACCCGCAAAATGCTCACTCACAAGCGAATTGACGCCGCCAGAGCCCGCGAGAAGCCCTACAAACTGAGCGCCCGCCGACGCGGACTAAACGCGTGCGGCGATATGAGCGCGCGCGCCGCCACTCAGGCTTGTGCGGCAGCTCGGCATTCCACGCTGCACATTCGTTCAATGAAAGTCGCGGCAATCCAAACTCTATTGACAGGCTTTACGGCGAGTGTGCCTGTCGGCGGCAAGGAGATCCTATAACCGGGTAGCGGCGATGTGTCCAAGTCGTCGCACCTGAGAAGTAAAGGATCAGGGAGGCTGTGATGGTGCGCGCTCTCTTTAAGCGGACCGCTCGGTTTCGCTGCACCTCTGGCATTTTTCATCGCGCCTGTTCGTTCGCCCGCCGGGCGCGAATCAGAGCCCCATCGATAGCCGCAATCTAGTCAGCCTCGATTTCGCTGGTGCGCCGGCTAGCCTTCGCGCGGTAACTCCCGAAGACCGGGCTTAGGAGATGGCACCGTTCACACGGTCTGAGCGCACTGCGTCAGCGAGGTGAGCTACCTCGCGCTTGCGTTGCCAAGTACCCTCTCAGGACCTCAACGACGTGATGATGGGCGGCAGCCTTAAATTGCCGTTTGCGCAGCGTTCGCTTGCGATGGCTGATCTCGATCGTTGAAATCGGCTTTTCCACATACGGTACAGGAATTAGAAAAATCCCCTGGCCGGGAATCTCCTCGCCATAGATCTCAAAAAATCTGCCGTAGGCAAAACGCACCGACTCACGGAACAGCTGCCGCGATTCGTGTAGCCCGAGTATCGTCGAGATTTGGGCAACCTCTGCGAGGGCGCTGAGTGCGCTCATCAGCATCTGGGCCGGCTGAATGTCGCAGCATGTTCTCGTTGCCAACTTGACCCGATTGAAATCGGGCACGCCCTGAACCGCCGATAGCAGGATGATAGTTTTGTCCGGCAGGTGAAAATCATGTCCCGGCGCGAAGACAAACATGATCCTATAGACCACGATGCCGTCCATACGGAAGAGCAACAGCAGGTTACCTTCGATCGTATCATTCAAACCCAACGCGATATCGAAAGTCCTTTGACCCATTATTTTTCGCCAAATCGTTATGGGCGAACTGTCCATGGCTGCGAGGAAACCTCTGTCGAACCTTTGCTGAAGGAATTGAAAATGAGTGAGAAAGATCGATCGACGCATCGCCGGAGAGAGACCCCGAGCCACATAGTTCCCCAGATATCTGAAGGTCAGCAGAGGGTACTTGCGCGCCACTTGAGCGGACTGGGGATGTGAAAGAACGCGAAGGACCGAAATATGCTTCCAAAACGAAAACAGCAGTCGCAGCGCCGGTCCAGTTCTAGCAATAGCTCGCTTTGCGCCCTGCCGGCACAGGTGGCGCGCGGCGGCAATCGAGGTCGCGAAAAGTGAAACGGAATGCGCCCCTTCGAGGGAATCCTGCTCGCCGCGGGGTGCGGATTTGCTCCCGCTCGTCATGAAACGGGGATCGACATCACGAGCAAAATACAAGCGTGGCGCTCGCAGCACAATGTGACGTCTGAGACAACAAAGCATTGTGTACGAAAGATACCCTTGTCCGTGTGAATATCCGGCCATCGGAGCCCACTGACCCACTACGTGGACAAAATCCGAGTGCAGATCGGGCAGTTTTGTTTGAGGTGTCGTGAGAACACAATCCTTCTCCTCGTTTCGGTTAGTTCCTGGTTTGCGTTGCCTGCCCGTGCGGCAGCACGTGGAGCCCGAAGCGCTCGCCCGGATCGCCGGGCGGTCGGTGACGCTCGCGGCGCTCTCGGCCCGGATGCGCTGCTCGAACTGCGGAAAGAAGGTTGCCGAGGTGGTCGCGGTGCAGCTATAGCCACAGCTCAAGCCCGGGATAGGCACACCGGGCTAGCCTGACATAAAGTCTGCTTCCAAAGGGGGACAGACCATGAGCAACGAAGTGGTTTCAGAAACGATGGTCGGCAAGCCCTTTAGCGGCCCGGGCTCCTCTCCCAGCTGAGTAACGGCGAGTGGTCCGTCTCGGGCTTCGTCCCATGGACTCTGTCGGTCACGAACTTCGGGGGTATAAACGGGGGCACCTACGCTATAGACATTAGTCAGAACGCCAGCCCCGTGGCGTACTCGCTCGACCGCCACGTCTACAACGTTGATATGACTATGCTCTCTGGCGCCTATGTCACGGCAACCACTCCCGGGGTACATACCGGCAAATTCGATGCTGAGATCCAACTTTCCAGTCTGCCCGGGGATGAGTCTATTTCGACTGACGGAGGCGGGACTGTCTCTGCGACCTGGGCATACGTTCCGCAACCTGGATATCCAGAGCCGGTCCTGTCAGTGGTCGGCCCCGTCAATTACACCTTTAAGAACGTCCCAGAGCCATCGACATTAGCCCTGTTTCTCGTGGGGCTCGTTATCTGCGTCGTCTGCTGGGGCATCAGGGGCTGCTTGCGTACTACTTCCCAAATGGTATGCGCTGCTGCAACGCTCTACCGTGTGAAGTTCTGGTTCCGGGTCGCCGACCTTCAGCAGTTGCGCTCACCGCAGCCGTGCCTCGCCTCGAATGGCCTGCGGTACATCACAAAGCACGCCCCCGCTACCACTTCACGCTACGTGCCGCAGCGCCCTCCTCCTGCGGATATTCGAGAATCCTGCCCGGGATTTGAACCTGCGATCCTTTATCGAACCCGCAGCAACCTGCATCGAAGAACCAATCAGCGATTAGGTGGCGTGACTCAAAGTGCCGACGCCAGCTCTAGGATTTTTTTGGCGGCGGGGAGCGAATGGGGCCACACACGCATCGACGTGCCGTGGCCATGTGCCGATCGCAGACTCGGGTCTGGTTGGATAGCGCGGGAGTGTGCGAGCAACTCGGAGCTGCACACCCAGCGTGAGGTGTGCGTCAGGTTCTTGCGGCGGCCGGACATCAGGTAGCTACACCGGAAGGCCCCAACTGAACCCGCCGCGACGGGTCACGGGATGCTCGCGCGGGTACATTTACGGGTACGCGCGAGAACCGAATCGCTGAAACGCGCCCAAAGTCAGTGACTTGTGATGTCAAATGCGACTCCGACCTCGGGCATGTCCTATAGGCGGCGTTGAACATCACGGTGGCGCAACCTAACCTGCCCAGGGAGCCGCGCTTCCAGGCGATCCAGCGGGCGTTGAAGTTTCCGGAGTGACTCGGGCGATCCGCGCGTCGAGACCTTGGAATAACACGAAAGTGCCAGGTGTTTCCTGCCCATGAACCAGGGATGGTCCTTGGAAGGAGAGGCTCATGGTTGCAGAGGACAGGCCGCAGCGCGCGGCAAGCGCCAAGGACGGCAACGCGCTTTGTCAGTGGGAGCGCACTGCGGATGGCGCTCTCATCGCCAGGTGGCGCCGCGGTTGCCGCGTGAGCGCTGACATCACGCTACGCGCGGCGGGCGTCCGGCGCGCTTCCAGCGCCACCGACCGACGGCGCTTCAGTGCACCGGGTCTCCGGGCAATCGAGCGGCTGACAGCCGTTACAGCGATCGTGGCGATGTACGTCGTCACGGGGTTTGGGCTTTTCTCGGTCTTTGTCACGCGGTAGACGCGCCCTTCAGTAACCAGAGCCGCGCGGGTACTGCATTGGGCGCGCCCGGCGAGGGGTTGAAACGAGCGCCCGATCGCGGCCGGCGGCGGAATACACAGACGTCGATGAGTGTTCCCATCTGCAAGGAGCCGCCGATGTGTAAGGACAGTGAGTCACTCTCGACAGATCGCGGGGTTCACTACCGCGACAGAGTCATCGCCAACGCCGCCGAGAGAGCACTCGTCGCGACAGAATATGAACTGCTCGCCGAGCACGTCGCGTTTTTGTTCGGCGCCATCGACTCAGGGCCCCAAGGCGGGACGAGTTAGCGCAGGGATGCGTAACTATTCACCTTCTTTTCGCAATATGCCTTGATGTCTTTCTCCGGCACGCTGGGATGGGCAGCTTGCACGAGCCTCGTGCAGTTATTCATCAGACTCAGCTTGTCAGTTTCGCTCAGGCGCGGAGCTGTCCGCTCCTGCGGAGTTGTGCTCGTTCGAGCTTCGGGTGGAGTTGGCGCTGGTGTCTGCTGCGCCAGGGCAACCGTAGCGGCAACCAACGCAGCCAAAGCTAATGTTGCTCGTTTCACGGTACACCTCCTTTCGCTCACTAGACACGGTTCCTCCTGGCGAAGCTATCGGCGACGGCCTACATTGATGCGTGCCTCCACGTGAGGGCCAACTGAGGGCCGCAAACAGCAGCTGTTGTCGCCAACCAAAGACATACGCACCAATCCAACAGCGCCGGTCGGCAGGCGGCGCGCCCGTCAGCGCCACAGATCCCGGGGTCGCCGCTCGAGATCGCGCGCGAGTTCGTCGATCTGATCGTTGAGCGGATATCCACCCCCTGGGGGGTGCGACCCGGCGATGACGGCCGATGGGCGTCGCTGCTTGGGAAGCTTCCGGTCAAATTGCGAGGCACTCAGCAGGGAGGCACTCAGCAGGTTACGAGCAAGAGCCATCGCCCCCCAGAAGGGGGGCTTTTGGTCAGCGCGGCGGGCTATCGGGATCGGCCCGCGCACGGTCGACAGGCGTACAGCGCCGGCGCGCGTCGACAAGGCGCGGCGCGCTCCGTATCCTCCACGGCACACCATGAAGTTCTGTAGTCAATGCGGCGCCACGGTGCGGCTGCTCATCCCGCCGGGCGACCATCTGCCGCGTCACGTCTGCGATGCGTGCGGTGCGATCCATTACGAGAATCCGCGGCTGGTGGTGGGCTGCGTCGCCGAGCACGAAGGCCGCATCCTCCTGTGCCGGCGCGCGATCGAGCCGCGGCGCGGCTACTGGACGGTGCCGGCGGGTTTCATGGAGAACGGCGAGACGCTGCAGGAGGCTGCGGCACGCGAGTCGCGCGAGGAGGCGCTGGCGGAGGTCAACATCGGCTCGCTACTGTCAGTGGTGCACGTGTTACACGCCGAGCAGGTGCACGTCTTCTTCCGCGCAACGCTGCCCGCAGCCCGCTACGCGGCAGGTGCCGAGAGCCTCGAGGTGGCGTTGGTCGACGCGGCGGACATCCCCTGGGGCGACATCGCTTTTCCGAGCACCGATTTCACGCTGCGACGTTACCTCGAGGACCGGGCGGCCGGCCGCGAGCCCTATCATTTCACCAGTATCGACCGGCGCCTGGCACTGGGGCCCCCACGAAATCACGCCTCTGGCTCAGCGACGGAGGCTCACCGGTGAGGCTAAGCGTGGTGCCCTGCTGCACCTGGAGGGGCGCGGCCTGATTCACCCGCGCGGCGCCGGCATGGCACAATGTCTGCGCCGTTGCTTAGCGTCCACTGAAACCCATGACTTTCGTCGTCACTGAAAACTGCATCAAGTGCAAATACATGGATTGCGTCGAGGTTTGTCCGGTCGACTGCTTCCACGAAGGGCCGAACTTCCTCGCCATCGACCCCGAGGAGTGCATCGACTGCACGCTGTGCGAGCCGGAGTGTCCGGTCGAGGCGATCTTCTCCGAGGAGGAGTTACCCGCCGGCCAGGAGCAGTTCAAACAGCTGAACGCCGAGCTCGCCAAGCAATGGCCGGTGATCACCGAAAAGAAGGACGCGCCGCCCGATGCCCGGGAGTGGGAAGGGAAGCCCGACAAATTGAAGCTGCTCGAGCGCTGAGCGTCCGGGCTACTTCTCGTCCTTGAGGTGTGCCGCGAGCACGTCCGGTGGCACATAGCCCGGCAGCATCTCGCCACTCGGCATGACGATCGCCGGCGTTCCCTCGAGCGCGAACTCCTGGCCGAGAGCGTAGCTGCGCGCCACGGGATTGTCGGCGCACGGCTTGGTCTTCAGCTCCTCACCGAGCTTGGCCCGTGTCAGCGCGGCATTGCGATCGCTCGAGCACCACACCTGTTCCGCCTTGGTCCAGGACTCGGTATTGGGGCCGGTGCGCGGGTAAAGCACGTAGCGCACGCGGATGCCGAGACGGTTGTAGGTGGCGATCTGACTGTGGAGCTTGCGGCAGTAGGGACAATCGACGTCGGTGAACACGGTGACGGTGTATTTCGGATCCTTGGGACCGAAGATCAGCATCTCGCTTTCCGGAAAGTTGCCGATCGCCTTGACGCGCAGCTCCCGCCGGTGCTGTTCGGTGAGGTTCTTGTCGCTGGCGAGCTCGACCATATCGCCGGTAAACGCGTACTTACCGTCGGCCGTGACGTAGACGATGTCGGCGCCGCGCGTGAGCTCCCAGATGCCCGGGATGGCCGTGGCGCGCAGCTCCTCGGGGCGAGCCCCCGGAATGTGAGACGCGACTTCGGTGCGCGGGTCCGCCTTGGATGGCGACTCGGGCTGCGCGGGCAGTCCAATCGACGCGCCGCACAGCGCGAGCAACACCAGCAACCTTTTGGCAATCATGAAAGACTTCCGCCACTTGTGGGAGAGTTCGACCAGCACGGCGGCACGTGGTTCGGCTGCGGCGCAGTGCCTGATCCCGAGGGTGAGTCTAGCATGCGCACCCCGGCAGGGCCGGCCACGCCGCAGGGGATCAACCGCGGGGATGATGTTGCGCGTGCAGCTCTTTGAGACGCTCGCGCGCCACGTGCGTGTAGATCTGCGTCGTCGAAAGGTCACTGTGCCCGAGCAGCATCTGCACGACGCGCAGATCGGCGCCGTGGTTCAGAAGGTGGGTAGCGAAGGCGTGGCGGAGCGTGTGCGGCGAGAGCTCCTTGGCGATGCCGGCCTTGCGCGCGTAACGCTTGATGATGTGCCAGAAGGCCTGCCGCGTCATGCGGTCGCCGCGCCGCGTCGGGAACAGGTAATCGGTCTGCCGCTCGAGGAGGATCTCGCTGCGCGCGCCGCGGCTGAATTCCTTGAGGGCGCGCATGGCCTCCTCGCCGAGCGGGATGAGACGTTCCCGATCGCCCTTGCCGAGGATGCGGATCACACCCTGGTTGAGGTTGATCTGACCCTGGCGCAGGTTCACCAGCTCCGATACCCGCAATCCCGTGGCGTACAGCACTTCGAGCATGGTGCGGTCGCGGTTGCCGAGGGGGTCGCTCACGACCGGCGCCGACAGCAGCGACTCGACCTCCTCCTCGGTGAGCGAGCGCGGCAGCGAGCGGCCGATCTTCGGCATGGCGATCTGCGCGGTAGGATCCTCGCGGATGGCACCCTCGCGCATGAAGTAGCGGAAGAAGCGGCGGAAGCTCGAGAGCTGGCGTGCGGTCGAGCGCGGCCGCGCGCCGGCGCGCACGCGCCAGGCGATGAAATCCTGCAGGTCCGCGCGCGAGGTGCGCATGATCGGCACGTTGCGCTCGGCGAGCCAACGGGCGAGCGCCGTGAGGTCGGCGCGGTACGCCGCCAACGTATTCGGCGACAGGCCCCGTTCCATCCACACCGCATCGAGAAAACGCGACACGGCGGGATCGGCGGAATCGGTGTTGGCGGTCACGGCGATGGCGGTATTCGACAAACCTGATCTCGCTGGAGGGCTGAGCTTCGCCGGCTGCGCACTTCGCCGCCTGAGGACCCGGCCTTCCCGATAATGTGGTGCGCCAGTATGGTGAGCGCGGCCCTGCAATCGACGTGACCACCTTCACATCTACAGTCCAGCATTAACATAAAGAGAACCGGTTCACACTTCGCAAGGTCCGCTGCCCACTGACCCGCGACACGCTCTTGAATACCCCCAAATCCGCCAGCTCGCTGCTCCTCGCTCCGGCACGGGCCGCCTATGCCCTGTGGATGCTGCTCACCTTCCTCGCCGCGGGTGTGAGCGCGCTGGCGCTGCTCGTGGTGCTGCCGGGGGTCGGGCGCCGCCGCGCCGCCGCACGCGCCGCGTCACGCACCTTCCTGCGCTTCGCCGGCATACCCCTCATCGTGAGGTTCCCGGAACGTCTGCCGCAGGGACAGTGCGTGGTGGTGTGCAACCACGCGAGCTACCTCGATGGCATCGTGCTCACGGCGGCGCTGCCGCCGCGATTCGGCTTCGTGATCAAGCGCGAGATGGCCCGGGTACCCTTCGCGGGAACGCTGCTCGAGCGGCTCGGCTCGGAGTTCGTCGACCGCTTCGACCGGCGACGCGGCGCGCGCGATGCGCGGCGCGTCCTGCGCAACGCCACCCAGGGACATTCGCTGGTGTTCTTCCCCGAGGGCACCTTCACCCGCACGCCGGGACTACTGAAGTTCCACATCGGCGCCTTCGCCAGCGCGACGCGCGCCGGCTGTCCAGTGCTGCCGGTCGTGCTGCGCGGCACGCGCCGCGCGCTGCCGCCAAGTGGTGCCCTGCCGAGCCCCGGTGCACTGCAGATGGAGCTGTTGCCGCCGCTGACACCTCTACCCGGGCGCGGTGAGCACGCCGTCATCGAGCTGCGCGACCGGGCCCGGGCGGCGATCCTCGCCGCACTCGGGGAACCTGACCTCACATGTTGCGCCGATACTGACCGCCCACCTGATACAAGGCCCGCGAGATCTGCCCCAGCGAGCAGACCTTGACGGACTCCATGAGCTCGGCGAATACGTTGCCGCCCCGCGCCGCGACCTGCTGCAGCCTGGCGAGCGCCGCGGGCGCGCGCTGCGCGTTGCGCGCCTGGAAGGCCCGCACCGCGGCGACCTGATCCTGCTTCTCCTCTTCGGTCGAGCGGATCAGCTCCGCGCCCTTGTGCTCATCGAGGGCATCGCCGCCGGCGAGGAAGGTATTGACACCGACGATCGGCAGCGAGCCGTCGTGCTTGCGGGTTTCGTAGTAGAGCGATTCCTCCTGGATCTTGCCGCGCTGGTACATGGTCTCCATCGCGCCGAGCACGCCTCCGCGCTCCGACAGCGACTCGAACTCGCGGTAGACCGCCTCCTCCACCAGATCGGTGAGGTAGTCGATGGCGAATGAGCCCTGCCAGGGGTTCTGAATCTTGTTGAGACCGAGCTCGCGATTGATGACGAGCTGGATCGCGACCGCGCGACGGACGCTCTCCTCGGTGGGAGTGGTGAGCGCTTCGTCGTAGGCGTTGGTGTGCAGACTGTTGCAGTTGTCGAACAGCGCGTACAGCGCCTGGAGCGTCGTACGGATGTCGTTGAAGGCGATCTCGCGCGCGTGCAGGCTGCGGCCCGAGGTCTGCACGTGGTATTTGAGCATCTGACTGCGCGCTGAAGCCTGGTAACGCTCGCGCATGGCGCGCGCCCAGATGCGCCGAGCGACACGGCCGATGACCACATACTCCGGGTCCATGCCGTTCGAGAAGAAGAACGACAGGTTGGGCGCGAAGTCATCGATCTTCATGCCGCGCGCCAGATAGTACTCGACGATGGTGAAGCCGTTGGCGAGGGTGAAGGCAAGCTGCGAGAGAGGATTGGCCCCCGCTTCCGCGATGTGATAGCCGGAAATCGACACCGAATAGAAGTTGCGCACGCGCTGATCGATGAAGTACTGCTGCACGTCGCCCATCATGCGCAGCGCGAACTCGGTGGAGAAGATGCAGGTGTTCTGCGCCTGGTCCTCCTTGAGGATGTCGGCCTGCACGGTACCGCGCACCGCCTGCAGCGCCTGCGCACGAAGGCGCTCGTACGTGGCGCGGTCGACGAGCTCATCGGCGCTCACACCGAGAAGTCCCAGCCCCGAGCCATCGTGGTGGGCCGGCAGCGGCCCCTTGTAGGCGGGCGGTGGCACACCGCGCGCGGCGCTCGCAGCGTGCAGCGCCGCGATCTTTTCCTCCGCCGCACCCCACTCACCCGCCGCGCGCAGATGGCGTTCCACCTGCTGATCGATCGCGGTGTTCATGAACATCGCGAGGATGATTGGCGCCGGCCCGTTGATGGTCATGGATACGGATGTCGCCGGATCGCACAGATCGAAGCCCGAGTAGAGCTTTTTCATGTCATCGAGTGTCGCGATCGACACCCCGGAGTTGCCAGTTCTGCCATAGACGTCCGGGCGCGTGTCCGGATCCTCGCCGTAGAGCGTCGTCGAATCGAATGCGGTCGAGAGCCGCGGCCCGTGACCGTGCGCCAGGTAATGGAAGCGGCGGTTGGTGCGCTCGGGTCCACCCTCGCCCGCGAACATGCGTGTCGGATCCTCCTCCTCGCGGCGGTAAGGGTAGACCCCGCCGGTGTAGGGGTAGTGACCCGGGAGATTTTCGGTCAGGAGGAAATGCAGCAGCTCACCCCAGTCCGTAAGCTGCGGCACCGCGAGCTTCGGGATCCGCGAGCGCGACAGGCTCTCGGTGTAGTTCTCGCCGGTGACTTCGCGATCGCGCACCGTGTAGGTATAGGTCGGCTCGGTCGCCGCCTCGCGCCGCGCGGGCCAGGCCTTGAGCTGCGCCAGCGCCTCCGATCCGACCTCATCGAGCGCGTCGTTGTAGGCGGCGCGCAGCGCGCGCCGCGTCGCGTCCGCCGCGGCCTCGGTGAGCGCTTCCTGCGAATAGCGCTCGAGTGGCGCAGGCAACGGCGCATCGTGCAGCGCGCGCAGCGACCCGTAAGCGCCGAAGGCGCGCCGGGCGGCTGCCACCTGCGCCTCGATGCGCGTACGCGTCGCGCGCCCGCCCTGGGCGATCTCTGCCAGGTAACGCGTGCGCGCGGCCGGAATGAGAGGCGCACGCTGGGCGAGCTCGGTGGGACCCGGATCATCGAGCGCCCAGGAATGAGCGCCGATGCGCTTCTGCGCGAGCGTGGCGCACAGCGCGGCGAAGAGGCGATTGACTCCCGGATCGTTGAAGCGGCTGGCGATGGTCGGGAACACCGGCAGCTCCGCGTCGGGTAGCCGCGCGCGCTCGGGATGGTTGCGCCGCCACTGCTTGCGCACATCGCGCAGGCTGTCCTCGGCGCCGCGCTTCTCGCTCTTGTTGAGCACGATGAAGTCGGCGAAATCGAGCATGTCGATCTTCTCGAGCTGACTGGCGGCGCCATACTCGCCCGTCATCACGTACAGCGACAGGTCGACCAGGTCCACGATCTCGCTGTCGGACTGGCCGATGCCGGCAGTCTCGACCATGACGAGATCGAAGCCCGCCGCCTGGTAGAGGGCGATCACGTCCTTCAGCACGGCGGAAGTCGCCAGATGTGCCCGCCGCGTGGCGAGCGAGCGCATGAAGATGTTCTCGGACGAGAGACTGTTCATGCGGATGCGATCGCCGAGCAGCGCTCCGCCGCTGCGCCGCCGCGTCGGATCCATCGCCACCACCGCCACCTGGATCTC